>ERZ773267.815-NODE-815-length-19028-cov-9.436252_pt1 | contig 19028 bp, 13 predicted proteins | sample MGYA00511959_ERZ773267 | MGnify/ENA primary metagenome ERZ773267 (study PRJEB29015, sample SAMEA2738165) | human oral metagenome | biome: human oral; feature: human-associated habitat; material: saliva | place: China | collected 2240 ... | reverse complement strand
ATAAACTGTTTCATTAAACCAGTAAGAGCTGACGCTTGACTTACTCCTAGTGCATTTATTTTGCTCGTTTAATCGGTTTTACAAAGGCTATTTCAGATGTCTTTATTCATATTCTCCATTCAAGTATGCCAAAATATATCTTTCCATATTCATATAAAACTCCTCCCAAGAGGCAAGCGGAGTAAATGTACTATGTTCCTCGTCAATAGCGCAAATCATTTGTTTATTAGGTTGCCAAACGATATCCACAGCACTGTAATTGTCTACTTCCGCAACCAATGATAGTACTTTTTTTCTTTTCCATTTCATTTCTACAGTATCGATATAAGGGTAAAAGCGAATAAACTTACAATACTTGTCATTGGTAATATTTATCTTGAGTTTGTCTCCTTTAAGAAATTCAATCAGACTATTAGGTAAGTTATACTTTTGCAGTGCGATATTCTTACTTTCCATATTATGTAAATCTTCTGATTCGTATCTTGCTAAAAACTCTATTATTTCTCCATTACCATTCTTAACGGCAAGAGAATATGGTCTTTCTCCGCGCTTATTTTTGATACTTGTGTCCGCTCCATGCTCGATAAGCAAACGGACAATTTCAAGATTACTGCATCTCACAGCTTCCAATATTGGTGTACTTGTATCGTTAAATACCGAGTCCGCTTTGTGATAATTTACATCGGCGCTCTTTTCTAAGAAAAGTCTCACCGTTTCAATATCATTATTAAAAGCTGAATATCTTAGCATAAGTCCGCCGTATTTGGCTATGGAGATACCAAGACTCTCTAAAGCGTCTATATTTTCAGCCGTATGCTCTCCCCAAAAAGCCGTTTTTAAAAGCTCAGCTTTTTTCTCTTCGTCCAAACTTTCCAAATCATTTTTGAACATAAGAACCGTTTCGGCATCACAACACCTTACCGCAATTTCAATCGGCTTAGGGTGGAATTTCCCTTTGTGTGAGGCATTGTTATCAAATAAATATTTGATTATATCTTTTTTGTTCAAGTACAGTGCTACTTCAAGCGGAGTAAAAGGCTCAGGATATGCTCCATTTATTTTAATAATCTTATTAATTCTTTTCCCGAGCAGTTTTTTCAATGCTTCTAAATCGTTGTTATAAATTGCTATTATTTCCAAGTCCAACTGAGATGCATCAAAAGTTCCAAAATGTGCAATTTTATACGTATCCATAATCCCTCGCATGAGCTTTAACATAATATTTGTATTTGAAGTTTACTCCAAGGTTTCATTTTATTCCTCTACAGCTACTTATATATCATCCACTATTACCTAAAAGCCTCCCACCAAAATGATGGAAGGCTTATGTAAGCATATTTCAAATGAGCTAGATAAATTGGAATTATTCTATTCATCCAAAGCGCCGTAAAGTTTGTCCATAATTTCAGAAAGATCAGTTGGAATTCCTTCATCCCAGTCTGGATGTTCAAGCGTCTCACCTTCTAGTGCCTTAAACATTACATCAGGTATCTTTACTTTTGCTTTACTTTCGTCATATTCTTTTGTCCAATCATATCCATCAGAATATAAATCGTTAGCAGGATTAAATGCGTAAATTTGTGCATTATAGAAATCTGATAGATAGTTTTTCTCAATGGTACTTATGATGTCATAATCTTCTAAAGCCCATGAATAGTTTTTTTCGCACTCTTTTCTATCTGCACAGTTCTCTTTTAAAAAACTAGGTGTCATGTACCAGTACAAATAAAGGATTGTACCTTTGTCAGTATCCGGCTGCTCAACAATCCATTGGATTACTTTTTTAGAATTATCGAAGTTCCAACTTATTGTTAGTAACTGTCTTTCTTTCGGAGTATTTTTCTTAAGAAAATCAATAATAAGCTCTGTACTTAATTCCTCAAATTCATCTTCATCAATTGTAACTTCGTCCCATTCATAATTATCATTTAGAATATCATTTATCGTTAGCATGCTTTACCTCCTAGAATTCTAATTTCTCTACCACTATTTTTCACAAAATTCTCCCCCATAAAAGGAAAAAATCAAGCGTGATCCTGATTTTGGTGCATTATTTTTAGTTATTTATCTGCCTCAGACACACTTCGTCTAATCTGAAGTAACAGTATCACTATACTCACTGTTAATAGTATGTGACCGATTCCTGCCATACCTGAGATCGAAGCATTTATTCCGGACGACAGGTTACTTTCTAGAACCTGCGTTATACCACGAACTACGAGCATTTTTAACAATCACCTAATCCTCAATTAGTTCATATACCTCCATTACTTTCTTTGAAATCAAGTATGGATATTCTCTAATAAAATTCATTAAATCATTTTTTGTAATTTTAATAAGCTCTTCATCTTCATATGTTCCATAATCCTCATTCTCATAAAATAAAACCGGCTTTACGAGATATTCATCAAACATACTCTTAACTATTTTACAATACTCCTCTACTGGATATTCCTTATCCCCACTCTTACCTGATTTCACTTGTGGCAAAAATCTAGTACCATTTTCTCCTATTAACTCACATTCATATACAGCTGTATTGTGTTTCAGACTCTCTGTGTCAACAATGCAATCATATGTTTTTTGAATATACGTTAAAGCTAATCCTTCCTTTTGTCTGTCAGTTAACATATGCCAAAAAAGCTCATCCGTTATCTTTCTCATTGTATATGGAGTTTCATTTGGATGTCTGTGATTCCAAATGTTCATGGTTAATTCAGGAGCAGTCTTAACCTCCATCATAGTTGGTCCAATTCCCATCGCATTAACGATAACGCCAGGAACATTAATAACATCACCTATATAACACCACTCACCTGTATATATGCTGCTTATATCTCGTTCAGAATACCAATCCTTAATATCATAATATTCTTTCATTGACTTTTGATTACCTAAAAGGTTCTTTGACACTTTAAATAGATAGTATGAACCATTATGTAAAACCCAAATCAAGTCATCTTTGTCAATTTGACAGAGTAACCTTAGAGTATTAAGCTGTTCACCAGCTTTTATAAGCGGTCTTATTTCGTTATCAACCATTCCTGCTCTTAAACCAAGATAGCCCCAGCCAGTACCAACAAATCCATGCTTTAGAAATTTATCGAATATTTCATTTCGGCATGTATTATATCCAGGCTCTCCATTACTAATTCCAGGGGTTGATATAGTTGGGACAAATTTCATTCTGAATACTCTTGCCATGAACCAACCTCACTTTTATTCTTATAAAATCTAGTCTAATTCCTCTTCAGCCTCTGTAGAATCCATGCCACCGCTAAGGATGAACTCTCTAAGAAGCTTGTCGGTCTTGATACTAACCTTTGGGGGTATAAGCTTCACGCCTTCGATTCTCTCAAAATATTCTTTAGCTTTCGTCTTATCGACTGTTTGCTTAAGCTCATCGTATCTACCAAACTCATTTAGATTTGAGTCATTGAGCTTCAAACTCATAATATCCGCGAGCTTCTGTTCGTCAAGGCCAAGGTTCAGTGCCATTTGGTGAATCTGATCAGTCTTTGCACGTAGCATGTAATCGTTTATATAATCCCTTAATGTCTTGCCAGGGCTGATATTTACATCACCTCTCTGAATATCATGAAGGAATAGATAAGCATACTTCTGCTCTTCTTGGGTAAGCATAGCAAACGACTTATTAAGTTCAGATTCTGCTCGTTCAACGTCCTCCTCGCTTACATCTTCTGCTCTAAGAAGCTTCAGATACTTGTCAAAACGCGAATTCATATAATCTGAATCGATTACGCCAGTATACATCTCTGTTATATAGCTCTCTAAGTCATAAGGCGCCATGTCATCAAACGGTGGATTAGGTCCACTAGGATCTATCTCCTTATACCTAAGAACTAATATATCATAAGTGTTTTTACTAATTGAAACGCAAATTATCTCTCCAGATACTTCATCAGTATATGAGCTCTTATCCCATGTGAAGCCTTGAATTTTCGCTGATTCTAAAAAGATATTTAACTGATTAAAGTCTTTTGCAAACTTCTTTATCGACTCTACATCATCTGGTAATTTCTCAAAATTGTCTATTCCAGAATTCGCAAAAATCACGGTAATACTTTCAAATATTATATTTACCTGTACAAGATTTTCGGTTAGATGCTGAACAAACAGACCTAATGGCTTATCTCCAGAATACAGCTTTACTGCATCACTAATATTCTGATCCATAGTATGTGGCTTTCGATAATATCTAATAGTGCCAAAAGGCTTTTCGTGCCCAAACAGCCTATTTGTACGCGAAAAGGCCTGGATAATATTCTCATACTTCAGCACCTTATCTAGGTACAGAGTGTTAACCCATTTTGAGTCAAATCCAGTTAACATCTGATCGACGACAATTAGCAAATCAATCTGCTTTTCGGGCTCTCTCTCGATTCTCTCATAAGGCTTCTTGTGCGCTAATCGTGCAGCTATATCCTTTTTCATTTTTGCAAATGTAGGAATCGTAAAAGATTGCTCGTACATCTCGTTATAGTCAGTTATTATCTCTACGAGCCCATCTTCCTTAATGCGGAAATTACCGTTATTATCAATATTCGAATCGAACAGCGCAGTAACTTTAAGTTTTGGCAACATCTCTTTCATGAGACGGTAATAATTAATTGCCTCATTTATACTACTTGTAGCAAATATTGCATGGAACTTACCATTTCTACTTAAAGTTAGCCAGTTTTCTGATATATCTTGAACTACAGCCTTAGTATGGGCTTCTGTCTCATACTGAGAATTAGGTACGTATTCTTCAATTCCTTTGATACTTTTGCCACTTTCATCTTTGTATGACGCCATCTTAACCTTGCTAGAGTCCATATAGTGATAATATATTTTCCTCTTCTCAGGCTCTTTAATAGCTTCTTCTACAGATTTTGCGTTAGCCATCTTAAGTGCAACAGCAGTTCTCAGATCTTTATCTCTGAACGTTAATAACTTGTATGGATCGAACCCTAGAACATTTTTATCCCTTATTCCATCAGCGATACTATATCTATGAAGTTCATCTCCAAATACAGTTGTCGTTGTATTCTTCTTTTTCTTATTCTCATCCTGAATTGGTGTACCCGTGAATCCGAAGAATATCGCCTTTGTAAATGTATTTTTGATGGTAATCAGCATGTCTCCAAATGTCGAACGATGTGCTTCATCCACGATAAATACAAGGCGCTTTTTATTTATCAGCTCAATATCATGGGCATTTAATCCGCCCTCTTCATCTTTTATATTGCTCATCTTCTGGATAGATGTAACGATGAGTGTATCTGCAGGAGAACTGCTCTTTAGCTTTGATATGAGAACATTAGTGTTTTCAGTTGCTTGAACGTCTTCATTCTCATCGGCAAACCCACGGTACTCCTTAAGCGACTGAGTGCCGAGTTCAATTCTGTCCATAAGGAATATTACTTTATCAGCATCTTTTGAACTCGCTATTAGCTGAGCTGACTTAAAACTAGTCATAGTTTTACCTGAACCAGTAGTATGCCAGATGTAGCCACCGAGCTGATTGTCACCCTCCCACTTTGTCTTTGCGACTCTGTCGGAAATGGCATTAGCCGCAAAATACTGGTAACTACGCATAACCTTCAGGACTCCATCTGAATCATCTGCAACTGTATAAAACCCTATTAGCTGATGAGCCATAGGAATAGAAAGTAGTGTGGAAGCTACTTTGTCCCATTCATTAATCGGCTCATTGTTGAAGTCTGCCCAATGAAAATAGTAATCAGAGTTGAACTTACCTTCTGGTCCAGGATTAGCAAAGTAAACCGTCTCACTTGGCTCCATAGCGACGAAAATCTGAACCAATGAGAATAGGCTCGTAAATACTCCTTCGTGTGAGTATTTTTCTATCTGGTGGTAGGCTTGACTTACTGGTATTCCACTCTTCTTAAGTTCAATATGAATTACTGGCATGCCGTTGATAAGAAGCATCAGGTCTCCACGACGATCATTTAGAATCTTTGACTTCGTTGGAAACTTAGGTTGCTGCACTATCTGATATCTACTTTGGCCTGCCGCGATTTCTCTTCGGTCATAAATTTTAAGGCTGACTTCTTTACCAAAATGAAGCTTATCATCTGGATTATCTCGAACTATAGAGACACTCTTACCATTGATAAAGCCATTTAACTTAAGTGGTGTTCTAAGCGCTTCTATCTGCTCTAATATCTGCTGCATTTCACTTTCAGTTAATGGATAGTCATTAAGCCTATCGATATCACGATTATTCTCAAAAAGGATATCCGCCCAGTTATCTAGTAAGTCCTTTTCTGTATAGTTCTTAAGGACTTCTTTTTCCCAGCCTTTTTCAGATAGTATTTTTATTAAAGCTTCTTCAAAGTCAGCTTCTTTGTTAAAAATCATAGAGTTTTCCTCCGTATTTTAAAGATTCATAGTTTTCGCTATACGAACATCTTCTCAAGGCATGCTTTTTTAAGATTTTTGAGCTTTTCAAGCTTACGCTGATGAAGGGTGATAAGGTTGTCGAGGTTGATAAAAAACGAAGATAGCTGTTCTCGTTCTTCTGTTTGTGTTGGTATCTGAATTACAATCTCAGCCATTATATTATTCATCAGTTTTGGATTACCAACATAAGACACATATCCTTTTGCAACATTGTTCAAGGCTTCTGCTATCATCTGATTTGCCTTTATTTCGTTTGACAGCAAAACTCCACAAACATTGGTACAATAGAACTTTCCAACTCTATAATTGACTGTTCCTGCGTTAGCGCCGTCAGTTGTCCAAGTAATTGCATCCTCATAAAGATAGTCTTTGTAGTATCCCATCAACCCTCTATCTTTTGTCTGTGAAGAATAGACCGGATAAGGATTTTCGTCTGTTTTTGTTGTGTCTGTTTGAGTAGCTGCAAGAACACACCCACGGGTAACTCTAAATAATTCTACAACCTTACGCTGTTCCCAAGCTTCAGTAAAACCTTTAAAGCGTATCTCTGGTACATCAGCCCCATCTTTCGGGAACATTTTTTCGAGCATTGCCTTTTTAACATTAACTAGCTTGTCATACTTACGCTGATGAAGGGTGATAAGGTTGTCGACATTTCTGAAAAATTCACCTATTTGCTTTTGTTCTTTCGTGCACTTTGGTAATAAAATGCCGAATTTCGAAAATACTGAAATCCAATGACGCTCGTGACTGACAGGTAAATAGCTAATATTTTTTAGAACATTATAAGCACAATATATATTATCTTTCTGATTATTCAAAGTAAGCAGCTTCATCGCAGAGCTCTTAACTTTGAAAGAAAAGTTCACATAATGCGAAGATGTTGTAAAGTCATCAAAAATGATTACGGGCTCATTCTCACTAGCTTCTTTTATACCAAAATTTTCATTTGTATACCCTAAAATAAAACTTTGCCCTGCGGTCAAAACAGGGATCTCATTTTTTTCGTTATACTCTGTATTTTCTACAATATATGCTTGTGGCTGTTCATATTTAAAGACGTCCCCCAACTTACGCTGTTCCCAAGCTTTAGTAAATCCAGCGAATCTAATGGCTGGTTTTTTTGATTTTTCTGCCATTTTATTCACCTCCGAGGAGCTTTTTGAACTCAGCAAGTCCAAGCATGTCAAATTCGTTTCCTTCCAGCTCGTCAATCATCTTTGAAAGCTCTCTTTCTGTGCTTTCAATTTCATTTTCAAGTTCAGCTAGCGTAGAATCGTACTTCTTTGACAGTGCTTCCACTTTTGCCACAAGATTAGACACTATTCTTTCAGGAAGCTGCATAAGGTTCTGCATAAGCGGAATAATCCATTTATCATTTAGAAGAATAATTACATCTTCGTCCGATAAGTTTTCAATTGTTTCTTTTGTTTTCAGATGAAGTCTATCCGCTTTTTCTTTAACCTCTTTTTTTAGACTTTTTTCTTCAGAAAGTAGGATATTTACTTTGTTTACAATATATTCATATGTCCCTTCCTCAAATTGAGTATTCGATTTTATAGACGCTATATATTTATTAACTTCTGCCTTCCCGTATGTTCCATTTTTATTATCAGACATCATGTTCCATTGGATTTCATCATGATTAAGGACAAAATCCAGTTTATCTTTTGTCTTTGATAAAGCAAGATATTCTTCAAGGACTTTTGTCTCGGGTGAAGAAATATCATCCATTATCTCCTTGAAAGCAATTCCAATTTCTTTTGGAAGAAATGCAGAATTATCATCGTTCAAAAGCTTTTGCTTATCGTCTTCTGATAGGGAATCAATAAGCTCACTATATTCAGAACTTATTTCTGCCATTCTGCTTTCATTGATACCTAGATTCCTTAGTTCTTCGCTTAAAAAATGTTTTTGAACAATTTCAAAAGGTAAAATATGGCCTTTCCATCCCTCTTGTACTTCTTGTTCCTTGCCGTCCTTTTTCTTGATGATCATATTAGGATCTGCAACCCTAGTTGCATTAAATCCTTCTGTCTGGATAATTTCTAGGTCGATAGCTATATTTGCCCAATCATCATCGAGAAGCTGATATGCCTCGTACTTATCAACTAGCGGAATACCTGCTAGTCTAGAAAAGATATTTTCAGCAAGAGCCTCTTCCTTCTTAGATATGTTAATATTATCCATTTGCATGATAAGTTCGTCATGCAAATAATCGTCAAGTCCATCAAATGCATCTTTAAATTTATTTTCGAAGCTTTTGATGTCATCATGCTCTTTGATTGCTTTTTTTACATCATCACGAGTTACCCTGCAGTAAGCAGAGGATGTAGCTTCAAGCAAACTGCTTTTGAGCGTAGGAAATGCCTTCCAGTAATCATTTAAAAGTTCGACCTCTGAATTTGGAATCCCTCCAAACATCGACGAGAATATATCCCATGATTCAGCAGCTTCTGATGAGTCCACATATCGAGGAATATTAAGGTTATACTCGTTGCTTCTTATTTCATCACGGCTAACAACTCTGGAGAACTTATCAATATCCTCTCTACGAGTTACTACATCAACAATTCTCTTAATATCGGAGGCGCGAAGCTTATTATTCTTGCCTTCTTTCACGAAGCCCTTTGAAGCATCGACAAAAAGAAGATCTGTGTTGGTTCTTTTTTGCTTCAGAATTATAATAATAGTTGGGATTCCTGTACCATAAAAAATATTTGCAGGAAGTCCAATAATTGTATCTATTTGATTCTTTTCAATTAGGTTCTTACGGATCTCACCCTCTTCGCCACCACGGAATAAAACACCGTGAGGAAGAACGATACTCATGATTCCTTCTGGCTTCAGGTGGTATAGGTCATGAAGCAGAAAAGCATAATCTGCCTTGCCTTTCGGAGCAAGACCATATCCAGCATATCTAGGATCTGTTTCTTTGTCCTGAGGTGACCATGCCTGAGAATAAGGAGGGTTTGATACAACTGCATCCACGTAAAGCGGGTCATATGAACCTATCGGGTCATTTTCATCGAAGTACGGCCAGTCATTTTCTAATGTATCACCATTTCTAGTTACTATGTTGTATGCTTCAATTCCACGCATTATAAGGTTCATACGAGTGAGGTTGTATGTGTTCTGCTTGAGCTCCTGAGCATAGTACTTAATCTTATTTTTTCCCTCTATATATTTAGAAGCACTTAAACCGATATTGATCAATAGAGAACCTGAGCCACTAGTTGGGTCATAAATTTCAATTTTATCTCTATCCTTTAAGTGTTCTGCTACTATTTCAGACATAAGTAACGATACTTCATGAGGGGTGTAGAATTCACCAGCTTTTTTTCCTGCGTTTGCAGCGAATTTCTCGATGAGGTATTCATAGATGAATCCAAGCACGTCATAACCTTGCTTTCCATCCATTGGAATGTCTTTTATCAGATATATAAGATCACTTATTGACTTCGTCTGAGAAGCAGCGCTATCTCCAAGCTTGCTCAGCCCTGTCTGCAGTGTTTCGAAAATGCCTTCAAATACACTATTATGTGTCGGATTAACTAATCTTGTAAAAGCGGAAAGTGCATCTCTAACATCTGAAACGCTAAAATCCGAGCCCTTTTCAATCCATGTTGAGAATAGGTTTTCATATGCAATATAGTATCCAAGGTTTTTCTGGATACTCTGAGTTGTATCGTAATCTTCTTCTTTTAATTCAGGCAAATATTTATCTGTCCAATCATTAGCTTTTAAGTACTTTACCTCCTTTTCAGAGAGGAATTTATAGAAAATAAATCCTAGAATGTAGTCTTTGTACTCATTTGCTTCGATTTTAGAACGCATTTTATTTGCTGATTCCCAAATCTTAGAAGCTAATTGCTGCTTGTTCATGTGCAACCCCCATCAAAACGTGTCTTGTAATTCATATAAAGTTTAAAACAAAGCTAAAGATTATATTTATTCACTTTTAGCATTGTTTTTATTATACGTCCAAAATAATGATTTTCAAACTTATCTGTATAATATTGGATGTATATTTATTGTTTTTTATCAGTTTATAATTAGGAGGATGTCGTACATATGCTTGGGAACAGCGTAAGTTGGGCGATATGGGATCAACTTTTACGGGTCTTTCTGGAAAAACAAAGGAAGACTTTGGTCATGGGAATGCGAAATTCATAACATATATGAATGTGTTTTCTAATCCCATAGCTGATTTACAAATGACAGAAATAGTTGAAATCGACTCAAAACAGAATTGTGTTAAAAGTGGAGATGTGTTTTTTACTACCTCATCTGAAACACCAGACGAGGTAGGAATGTCGTGTGTAATGTCTGAAGATGCTGATAATACCTACCTTAATAGTTTCTGCTTTGGATATAGACCGACTGAGAAATTTGATTTGAATTATCTTGCATATGTGCTTCGCTCTAAGTCATTTAGAAAAGAAATAAAATTTTTAGCACAAGGAATATCAAGGTATAACATTTCAAAAAACAAGGTTATGGAAGTGAAAATTCCAGTACCGACATTGGATGAACAAATCAAGGTTGGACAGTGTTTTTCCGATCTTGACAACCTTATCACCCTTCATCAGCGTAAGCGCATTTTTTCATTTATTTGGAGGAATTTATGCTGAATACTATAAATAAAAATAGGCTATTTTACGATTACTACACACAGTGGATAACAGTTTATAAGGAGGGTGCTATAAGACCTGTAACTATGAATAAATATTTACTTACGAAAGCTTGGATAAAGAAACTCGCTCCCTCGTTAAGGGTAAAAGATATGACAAGAATAACCTATCAAAAGTTATTAAATGATTATGCCGAACTACATGAAAGACAGACAACGATGGACTTCCATCATCAGTTAAAGGGTGCCATTTTAGATGCCGTTGATGAAGGACTTATTGAAAGGGATCCAACACGAAAAGCAATCATTAAGGGAAAAACACCTCGTCAAAAGAAGACTAAATACCTAAATCAATTTGAGTTGCACAAGCTTCTATCAGAATTAGATTTAGGTCAGACTTTAAATTGGGATTGGTTTATTTTACTTGTTGCAAAAACGGGCATGCGCTTCTCTGAAGCTCTTGCTATAACTCCAAACGACTTTGATTTTTCAAAACAATCTCTATCAATTAATAAAACTTGGGACTATAAAGGTGGCTCAGGATTTATGCCGACGAAGAATCTATCATCTGTCAGAAAAATCCAGATAGATTGGCAAGTCATAGTGCAATTTTCTACTCTAGTTAAAGGGCTTCCTGAAGATGAACCTATCTTTATATCGGGAAATGTTTATAACTCAACGGTAAATGATATTCTTACTAGACATTGCAATAATGCTGGTATCTCGATTATTTCTATACATGGCTTAAGACACACTCATGCATCACTTCTTTTATTCGCTGGTGTATCCATAGCAAGTGTTGCTCAACGACTCGGTCACTCTAGTATGACTACAACACAGAAAACATATCTTCACGTTATTAAGGAACTTGAGAATAAGGATGTTGATTTAGTTATGCGTTCTTTATCTAGTTTAAACTAGGTTTAAAAACTTACGCTGATGAAGGGTGATAAGGTTGTTTAGGTTCTGTACAAAAGACGATATTTTTTGCTGCTCTCTGATTGATGGAACTGGAACGACTAACTCATAATAATCTCCCAAATTGTAATTAGTTCTTCCATCACCAGTTGAAATCGCCACCGCCCATTTTTTATGTTTATCCGTATTGAGGAATGTACATAAGTAATTTGGGGCAATTATTTGCTGGTCTGGACGAGTTACTATGGTAGCAAAACCTATTGATTTTGCTTCATTTTCGGTTATAACAGCAGAAGTGCCGACATCACCAGTATGAACTGTTATTACATCACCAACTTGGTGCATTCGTGACTCGTTATCCTGAGCAAACGAATTATCCAAGTATATTGGATTATCTCCAAATTCAAATCTCCAGTCCTTGATGTCAGAATTTCTTATGAGCAAAGTTCCTTCGCTGGTGTAGTGTTTTGTCATAGTTGTGACCAAACCTATATAGATTTTGCCTAGTTCCGTAACCTTACGCTGTTCCCAAGTAATAGATGTCTTCAATCTGGTATCATCATATTTATTGAAATAGTTTAGCTAGTAAATGTTAAAGAACTTCTTAAATTGATTTTCTGAAGATTATTGCATTAGACTTTATTTGCTCGTTAAATTCTTTGAAGATTCTTGAATAATTCAGAACCTATATACAATATAATTGAATAAACCTGTGTTATATGGCGTGATACTGATGGCAATATTATTAAATACTACCATCAGCATCGTGCCAATGGAAAAATCACCAAATTTAGCTATATCTATATTTTAGGTTAAATCTTATCTCACAACTTAGTGCTTTTTACATACCATTACATAATAATTACCCTTGCGAAGACGTTATATTATGGTTTTACCTCAAATCCACAATTTAACAGTTTTCTTTTTAAATCACCTTCAAAGGATTTAATATCATCCTTATTTATAATAATAGTAAGATTTTTTCTTGCGCGTGAACAGCCAACATAAAACAACCTATATGCAATAAGTGAACCATACACGTTCCCTTCTTTTAAACAATCTTTGATATTTGTAACAGTCTTTTTCTCATTATATTTATCAATCTTCTCTTTTAATAAATGAATGTAATATGGATTCGACTTATTTTTCATAGTGAATGACTTCAAAATATTATTAATATCATTAGAAAAATTATTATATGTCTCTTTTTTTAAATCTGAGCATTTAATGGCAATTGTACTCTCAATTTCTTGTAACATTTTTTTGTATTCACAGTAGAAACTATCAAACTCAGGTAAAGTTATATCGACACTACTCCAAAGTTTAAGAAATTGTGACATATGGACTATCGGACTTTTATTACTATTGTCTGCGACAAAAACAACTGTATCATGACTTTCTCCTTTTACTCCATGCTGGGTAGATATCCTAGGATTATTCAAATAATCTGTAAGTATTGATACTTCTTTTAAACTTATATCTTTTGCCTTTTGATAATCTAAATCTTCGATTATTGCAGAATAAAATTCATTATCGAGAAACTTATTTTCGATACAAAAGTCTATAAAAGAATCAATCGTTGTTGATGGCGCATGATATAAATTTATTATTGCTTCCAGTCGTTCTCTTATACGTTTCTTATCATCATGTGTTCTTATTATAAACTTTTCAGAATTACAATATCTATTACTTTTGCGTATAGTACTAAAAACTTCTCCATAACATCCTCGGTCATAATTTTTTACCAAATGATTCAACATGAATAGGCAGCTCATTAATGCATCATTATCTCTAACTTCTTCTTTAGTTAAAATATCAACAGCACTATACTTTTTCCCAAATTGATACTTTTCCATCTTTGAATAGGCATCATATAGTCCGCCTACACCTATATTATGAAAACGCTTCTTATTTGTTAGATATAAGAACAATGCATCTTCATGTAATTTTCTAAAATCAGCCACTTCCTTTTCCACATCACTAACAATTAAAACATTTGGCTGAAAATCCATAGTTTCATCACTATTTTTCTCATATGAAGATTGTTTTAATGTTTCGTTATTATAAATGGCATTTAAAATACTTACTATTTTAGGAGTAGTTCTATAATTTATTGACAGTTGCACTGATTTATCAAATGTTTTAAATATTTCCTCAAACTCCCCATTGTAATTATCGTAAATCTGTTGCATCTTATCTCCAAGCAGATAAAGCATATTTTTCTTTCCATGCACAGATGTATAAAAAATATGAAGTACATCTGTTAATGTATCTTGATATTCATCAATAAATATCAACTGATATTTATCGGTGATCTTCTTTTTTATAACGGGAAATCTATCAACAGCCATTCTTGTAAATGATATCAAGTCATCATGTCCTAAAGCCCCATTATATAGAGAATTAAATGGTGCTTGATTATATGAGATTGTTTTGATATTAGAACGAATCGTATCTAAGTTTAATTTACCATATTTTTCTTTATATCTTTCGTTTGTATAATTCCAATTACTCTTCTGATTAACATTTTCTATACGTTCTAAAATCTCTTTTTTATATTTCTCAAAATAAAGCTCAATAATTGAATCGTGTGAAAAAAAACTACTAATAAAATCATTAATAAAGCTATGGATAGTTCCAGAATACACCCTACTACTATCCAAATCTTTACCCAGTTCTTCAGCGGCACGATTAGTAAATGTAATACATAAAATATTATCATGTGGATTATTAGAAATATAGCTTTCAACTTTTTGTCTAACCCATGTCGTTTTACCACTGCCAGCAGGGGCATTAACTAAGAAAATATTTTTATTTACTTCATCAACCATTCTAACCCCCCATTTATATATTCAGGCATCATAGTTTCAACATATTTGTTAATAATTACTGAATACATGAAGTCTGTTTTATTCTTTGAAGAAGATGCTAATATATCCCGAATAGATATCTTAGCATCATCGCAAATCATGTTGCCATCTTTCATTTTAGGAATTGAGAAAAGAAGTTTTGAGTCTTTTCTATTCTGATTCCACTCTTTCTTTTTATAAGTATCGAATACATTAATGGAAAAATACTTATTAAGCATTGCTTCTTCAAAAGTTCTTGCATAACCATCCTTATCTGTCTGAAAACATATAAAAATCAAATCATCAAAAATGTTCTTAGCTTTATCTTTCCAATCATACAAATCTGCTACAGTAGGTTTATTAGAAGAAGAATTTAGAGAATAAAAATGCTTTATCGTCGAGTTCGTTGTACTTGAAGACTCTATTTCTTCAACTTCTATTTTCTCTTTTTCATAGTCTATATCGGTAATAATAAGTGATTTAATCCCTAATAGTCTAATTAGCTTTTCATAATTCTTAGCATATGCACCACCAACTTGAATAAATGCTATATATTGTTGACTCAACTTTTTGTACTTGTTTAATGTCATAGCTTTTCTAATAAATAATCTTTCTGTATCTCCTTCATAAAAAATAGCTTTATCTGCAAAAACTATTTCAGAGTAACCAATCTCAAAAAACCAATCAAAAAAGTTAGCTAATTCGTTATCTGATAATTCATCGGATTCTTTCAAATTTTTTAATAATAAAGATAAATCATATAGATTACTTTTAAAATCTCCTGCACGCCTAATCACACGTAAATGTGAAATTCCTGCAGCACGAACTACTTCATTAGAATGAGTTGTAATCAACCCCTGTAATTTAAATTGGTAGTAATCTATTAAATACTTGATAAATACTCGCTGCATCTGTGGGTGCATATGAGATTCAGGTTCTTCCAAGAAAAACATATTAACTTTTAGTGTATCAATATTTTTTTCATATTCTTTCAACTGCAAATGGATGTAGGTTAGATTGCTATATCCTAGACCTTGTGATGACTCACCCAAATAATATCCATCAACATTATATGTAGCAGTAGTTATTCTTTGTAACAAATCACTTATGTCATCTTCCGTAATTTGCATATCCAACATCAACTCACCAGATTTTCCACCATTAGTACCCTCAAGTGCCGTAATTGTAGCCTTCAAAGATGTTAAAGATGTGTCACGGACGGTCTTCTCGATTTCTCTTTCTTGAATGGGTTTAAGTAATTCATCAGGAAGTTGTTTAATTAATTCATTCCAGCTATCATCTAACTTAACCATTCTAATCATTTGCTTACTAAGTAAATGAGAATGATCTGTTTCATCATCATCTAACGGTCTGCTTGCTTTAATAAAGCAAAAATGAAAAAGTTTCCTAAACTCTTTAACGTCTTCAAATTTACATTGATAATGATAATCTTTATCACAAAAGTATACGGCAGGTATTATTGACTGAACATAAAGTTTTACAATCAACTGTCTCAAATATCTTTGTTTCACAAAAAAATTATTCGTTGATATCTCATCAAATTGTTTCGCAGATTCACCATTACACTCTTCAATTTCTTCAAATCTTTTTTTAATTTTAAAAAAATCATTCATTATTGATTTCACAAACCTTGTACGTTTAATTTCAAAGTTATACATGAAATAAAAATCATTCTTTTCTTCATCTAAATCCATAATATAATCGGCAAATAATTTTATATCATCATTATTCGGATTATAAGAAACATGTATCTTAACACTTGTTGTATTCATATAATGTGCACTAACTGTTTTATCTTTAGGAATAATTTTTTCTACAAGTTCTCTATCCACACAATCGACTGTTCCTCCATTAATAATGTAATCGTGAAATACGGAGTAAACTTTATCAATCCAGGCTTTCATGTTCTTTGCTGGAATATCAGACATACTATAATCAATCTTTTCAGAAGTGAAAATATTTTTTATCAATGTAATCAAGGACGTTTTTCCACTGTTATTAGCTCCCGCCAATATAGTAACTCCCTCATCAAAAGTCAATTCTGCTTTTTCAAATTGCCTGTAATTCTCTACTGTAATACTTTCTAATTTCATAATATTACTCCTTTATACGCACTTATTTAGAACGCTATAAGAAACATAAAATTAAATATTTCAGTATTTCAATCAATAACTATTTGTATAAAATCATTACTTAAAAATACCTTTATATTTTCAATCTATCATAAACTTAAATCAATTCCAACCTATATTATAAACATATGGTTTAGCACTTTATTAATTTGTAAATATCTTAATAACTTCAACATGGTTGTAATACACTAAACTATTGCTTTGATTTATTGCAATCGTCTAATCTTCGACATAGCTCTTTGGAAATCTTGGCGGAGGATACACATCCAACTCCAGATACACCGTCGACTACAACCACTCAACTGCACACATTATGCTTGTTTCATTGACAGTCCTGGCGGAGGACACACATCCTATCACTGACACGCCGTAGACCGCTACACCTCGCCTTCGCACTTCGTGCTCGCCTCGCTGGCGGTCCTGGCGGAGGAACTACATCGAAAAAGGGTGGGTCGCAATTATGCGACCCACCCTTTTCCGTGTAGTTCCATCATTCAAACTCCACCGTTCCTGGTGGCTTAGAGGTCAGATCGTAGAACACCCTATTCACATGATCCACCTCATTTATTATTCTATTCATCACCTTCTGCAGCACTGACCATGGGATTTCCACCGCCTCCGCTGTCATGAAGTCAACTGTTTCGACCGCACGAATTGCAACCGCATAGTCATACGTACGGAAGTCTCCCATTACACCGACTGATCTCATATTAGTTAGAGCTGCGAAGTACTGGCTAATTGAGCCTTCGAGGCCCGCCTTGGCTATCTCCTCACGGTAGATTGCATCAGCTTCCTGCACTATCTTAACCTTCTCAGCTGTAACTTCGCCGATGATTCTGATGCCGAGTCCTGGTCCTGGGAATGGCTGACGGTCAACCAGATAGTCTGGGAGGCCGAGCTCCCTTCCTAGTGCTCGCACTTCGTCCTTGAACAGCATGCGGAGTGGCTCGATTATTTCCTTGAAATCAACGTGGTCTGGTAGTCCGCCCACATTGTGGTGCGACTTGATAACCGCCGACTTGCCGAGGCCGCTCTCGATGATATCTGCGTATATCGTTCCCTGTGCTAGGAAGTCAACTGCACCGATCTTCTTGGCTTCCTCTTCGAACACTCTGATGAATTCCTCACCGATGATCTTACGCTTCGTCTCTGGGTCTGTCACACCAGCGAGCTTTGCGTAGTATCTCTCCTGAGCATTTACACGCACGAAGTTGAGGTCGTACTCACCCTTGCTGCCAAATATCTCTTCGACCTGGTCGCCCTCGTCTTTACGGAGTAGTCCGTGGTCCACGAACACGCAGGTCAGCTGCTTTCCGATAGCCTTTGCCAGAAGTGCCGCAACTACGCTGGAATCAACGCCTCCAGAGAGCGCAAGTAGCACCTTGCCGTCTCCAACCTTCTCGCGGATCTCTGCGATTTCCTTTTCAGCGAAGGAATCCATCTTCCAATCCTGCTCGCACTTACACACGCCTAGTATGAAGTTGCTAAGCAGCTCTGTGCCCTCTGCCGTATGATTTACCTCTGGGTGGAACTGCACTGCGTAGTAGCCCCTCTCCCTGTCTTCCATGCCTGCAACCGGGCAGTTTTCTGTATGCGCCGTAATCGTGAAGCCTTCTGGGACTTCGCTGATATAGTCAGTGTGGCTCATCCATGTTACTGTTTCGTCGCTGAGTCCTGCAAAGAGGCCTTCCTTGCAGTCAACCACTGTATCGGTGCGGCCGTATTCACTCGTTGGAGCTGTTCCGATTTTACCGCCAAGCACGTGTGCCATCAGCTGTGCACCGTAACAGATGCCGAGTATCGGTAGTCCTAGCTCGAACACGCCTCTATCGATTGCTGGTGCACCCTCTCCATATGCGGATTGTGGTCCTCCTGTGAATATGATGCCACATGGGTCAAATTCCTTGACCTTATCAACTGTTATGCTTTCGAAATTATGGACTTCCGAGTACACGCCGAGCTCACGAACCCTGCGGGCGATGAGCTGGTTATACTGTCCGCCAAAATCAATAATTAATATCTTGTTAGCCATTATCGCTCCTAACG
>ERZ773267.811-NODE-811-length-19147-cov-6.848313_pt1 | contig 19147 bp, 15 predicted proteins | sample MGYA00511959_ERZ773267 | MGnify/ENA primary metagenome ERZ773267 (study PRJEB29015, sample SAMEA2738165) | human oral metagenome | biome: human oral; feature: human-associated habitat; material: saliva | place: China | collected 2240 ... | reverse complement strand
AACCTCGCCAGACACCACAACTCGCAGGCTCATTATGCAAAAGGCAGTCCATCACACGTCATAAAGAATCGTGCTCTGAATGATTGTAAGTAAATGGTTTCAGGTTCTATTTCACTCTGATCACCTCAGTTCTTTTCACCTTTCCCTCACGGTACTTGTGCGCTATCGGTCTAGTAGTAGTATTTAGGGTTGGATCGTGGTCGACCCAGCTTCAGACAGAATATCACGTGTTCCGCCCTACTCAGGATACTGCTAAGTAAAACAAAGCTTTCATATACGGGAGTATCACCCTCTATGCTTAATCTTTCCAGATTATTCTATTAGCTAAGTTTAGTCTATATCGCAGTCCTACAACCCCGTTAGTAAACTAACGGTTTGCCCTCTTACGCGTTCGCTCGCCGCTACTAGCGTAATCTCTTTTGATTTCTTTTCCTGAGGGTACTAAGATGTTTCAATTCCCCTCGTTCGCTCCATATTAGGTAGTTAAGCTCACACTTAACTGGGTTGCCCCATTCAGAAATTCCCGGATCAAAGCCCCTTGACGGCTCCCCGAGACTTATCGCAGCCTGGCACGTCTTTCATCGCCTCTACTAGCCAAGGCATCCACCACTTACTCTTAGTAGCTTACCTTTTATTAGTATATAATATATTCTAATTCGCATCACTTCCTTGTTAAAGGTAACTATTAAATTTAAGATTTCATAACGAAGACTCAAATTTAAGATCTATTACGAAATTTAAATCTCTTACTTTTAAGACGGAAAGCATTGACTAATATCTAGGTAAGTTTTAAATCCTATGATATCTTGTGACGTCAAACTTCTGCATTAAGCAAATAAGCAAGATCTTTAAATCTTTAACAAGTCCTGTAAAATTGTTTTATTTATTAAAACTTGATTGTGACTTTTAACAATGATAAACTAAATAACGTTTAGACTTAAAGTCTAATTAGAAAGCTTAGGTAAAAAGTTCTCTAATTAAACTTTGTATGCTTTATGTTAAACTAATCATGGTGGAGAATAGCGGGATCGAACCGCTGACCTCCTGCGTGCAAAGCAGGCGCTCTCCCAGCTGAGCTAATTCCCCAATTAAATTCTCTGGTGGGCCTAACAAGACTTGAACTTGTGACCTCACCCTTATCAGGGGTGCACTCTAACCAGCTGAGCTATAGGCCCCTATAGGTTTGCGTCAATCTTTCAAAACTAAACAAGGTCGATTGAGTAGATTATCTATAGCGATAACCTAAATTTTCCTTTGACGAATATCTTGTGAGAGAATATTCGTTGTACTCTAGAAAGGAGGTGATCCAACCGCAGGTTCTCCTACGGTTACCTTGTTACGACTTCACCCCAGTCGCTGATTCCACTGTGGACCATAACCGGTTTGGTATTTGGGCTTCGAGTGAAATCAACTCCCATGGTGTGACGGGCGGTGAGTACAAGACCCGGGAACGTATTCACCGTAGCATGGCTGATCTACGATTACTAGCGATTCCGGCTTCATGGAGTCGAGTTGCAGACTCCAATCCGAACTGGGACATATTTTATAGATTTGCTCCATCTCGCGATATTGCTTCTCATTGTATATGCCATTGTAGCACGTGTGTCGCCCCGGACATAAGGGCCATGATGACTTGACGTCGTCCACACCTTCCTCCTCCTTGCGAAGGCAGTCTCATTAGAGTGCTCGGCCGAACCGTTAGCAACTAATGACGTGGGTTGCGCTCGTTGCGGGACTTAACCCAACATCTCACGACACGAGCTGACGACAGCCGTGCAGCACCTGTCTTAACATTTCTGCAAGCAGACACTCTTCCATCTCTGGATGATTTGTTAGATATCAAGTCCGGGTAAGGTTCTTCGCGTATCTTCGAATTAAACCACATGCTCCACCGCTTGTGCGGGTCCCCGTCTATTCCTTTGAGTTTTAATCTTGCGACCGTACTCCCCAGGCGGTATACTTAATCCGTTAGGTGCATTACTGCCTCGACTAGCGAAGCAACAACTAGTATACATCGTTTAGGGCGTGGACTACCAGGGTATCTAATCCTGTTTGCTCCCCACGCTTTCACGCATTAGCGTCAGTTAAGTTCCAGCAGATCGCTTTCGCAATGGGTATTCTTCTTGATCTCTACGGATTTTACCCCTACACCAAGAATTCCATCTGCCTCTCCCTTACTCTAGACTATCAGTTTCCCAAGCAGTTTAACGGTTAAGCCGTTAGATTTCACAAGAGACTTGATAATCCGCCTACGCGTCCTTTACGCCCAGTGATTCCGAGTAACGCTTGCACCCTCCGTATTACCGCGGCTGCTGGCACGGAGTTAGCCGGTGCTTATTCCTTGGGTACCGTCATAATTCTTTCCCAAGAAAAGGAGTTTACGCTCCGAAAAGTGTCATCCTCCACGCGGCGTTGCTGCTTCAGGGTTTCCCCCATTGAGCAATATTCCCTACTGCTGCCTCCCGTAGGAGTCTGGACCGTGTCTCAGTTCCAGTGTGACTGATCATCCTCTCAGACCAGTTACGCGTCATAGCCTTGGTAAGCCATTACCTTACCAACTAGCTGATACGATATAGCCCTATCCATTACCGAAAAACTTTCCCGTATCTACTTATATAGATACGGAGTATAAGGTATTAGCAGTCGTTTCCAACTGTTGTCCCTTAGTAATGGGCAAGTTAGCTATATATTACTCACCCGTGCGCCACTAAGATTAAATAGCAAGCTACTTAATCTCCGTTCGACTTGCATGTATTAGGCACGCCGCCAGCGTTCACTCTGAGCCAGGATCAAACTCTCCATATTAAATTACCTAAATCATAAAGATATTAGGATTTTATTATGAAGTTTTAATCAAAAAACTTTAACTTTATTAATTAGTTTTATCTCTTATCTACTTTCCAGGGAAAGCCTGATAATAGATTGGCTCAATCGATCACTTGTTTAGATTTCAAAGATTGACTAATTAGTTTAACAGTGTTAATTTAAAAAACATAATTTAAGAGCTAGTTTCAAAAACTCTCAAAAATTAGAGAATTGTTTATTTAACCCAAAATTAAAACTTACGATATTAAAAGAAAAGGCTTTATTAACGTGAAAGTTAAAGGTGGTTTCTCAATTCGTGAGCTGGAATTATACAAGGAAGATGCTTAAAAGAAGCTGAAGGGAAGGAGGGGTGTAAAAATTTTTAGAGATTTTTTGTTGGTGGTTCTATCAAATTTTATTTTCTAGAAATTTACCTTAATATATAAGCAAAAATAAAATTCGTTCAGCGGACGAAGCAGTAAATTTAGCGCTATCGTCCGCTAAAAATAAAACAAATTTTAGTTCGCCATCAGGCTCATTATAAATTCTTTAAGCGAAATTTTATCGTTTATCAGCAAGTCGTCGCTACCGACGTCGTGCTTAAATTTTGCGCTCATATACTCGCCTTCTTTAGCAAAAAGCGAATTTACGCGCTCTTCAAAAGGCTTGATACCATCCATCATCTGGCTAAAGTCGCTATCGGCCATCAGCCCCTTATACGCGCTTAAAAACTCCGTTATAGACGCGGCTTGTACCTTTATCTCGCCATCAAATTTGACCGCCTTTAGCGCCGTTTGGATATCTACGTCGTCATGCAGCGTTTTGCTTTCCGAGCCAAGCCCTGACGCATCGGCTATGGCGTTAAATTTTAGCTCCTTGCCGTTTGGGTTTTTAAAGCTAAAATTTTTAACCTCCATCACGTAGTTTTTGCTCATCAAAATCTTATAAAGATAAAGAGTCGCCTCTTGCGGATCGCTCACGTACATCGCCATCGCTTCTTTGTTTACGTTTTTCTCGCCAAGGCTCAAATTTAGCTGCGTAAGAACCTTTTTGCCGTCTACGTCAAGCGCGCCTAAACTCGCGTCGGTAAGCGTGTCGAGGAGATTTGCGTCCGCGTTTTGCTTTATCTGCGTCAGAAACGACATGCCCGTAATGCCGACCGATTTTGGAAAATCATAGCCCTTGGCGCTATTAAAGCTCATTTTATCGGCCTTCACTCCGATTTTAGCTATGTTTTCGTAGGCGGTTTGTATGTTTATAAACGAGATTAGATCGTCAAAGCTCTTAAAGTCATTAAGCTCGATGAGCGCGGAGGCGTTTTCTATATCAACCTTATCCATGCCGTCCGTATCGCCGCCGCCGATTTTACCGACGCCGATTTCTAGGGATTTTATCTTATTTTCTTTGATTTGCGCCTTCGCAAAAGGCTTTGAGATAACAAGGTCCGAATTTCTCTCGTCTACTTTGATCTCGGCCAAATTTAGCGTTACGTCGCGGGTTTTATCTAAATTTATTAGCACGTCGGCGCTCAAAAACTCGTCCGTGCCGAATATCTTTTTAGCTTCGGCGGCGGCTTCGGGCGTTAGAGCCTTGATATCGCTGTGCGCCTTAAATCCGCTAAAAATCTCGACAAATCCATGCTTTAGCGTGGTTTTAGCCTCAAATTTTACCGGATCTTTGCCGTCGGTTAGCTCAAACGTAAGCACCGCGCGCGAGCTAAACAACCCTTTGTCATAATCGTTTTCTACGGCGTTTGCTTTTATATTGAAAAATCCAAGCTTCAAAGTCTCGCTAGTTAGCCTCGCCACGCCTCTATCGTAGGACTCTTTGGCCTTGGACGAGCCGTAAAACGCGACTCCAAAAACCGCGATCAAAACGACTGCGAGCGCGAATATAATCTTTTTCATTTTTTTCCTTGATTTTAAATTTTACTTCGTTGTGGCGATGAGCTCGATCTCGACTAGGCCGCCTTTTGGCAGCGTTTTAACGGCGATCGTACTTCTGGCAGGATATGGCTCGCTAAAAAATTTGGCGTAAATTTCATTTACTGCCGTAAAATCCTCGATGTTAGCTAGAAAAATTGTCGTTTTTACCGTGTTTTCAAAGCCAAGGCCCGCTTCGCTCAAAATCGCTTGCAAATTTTGAAGCGATCTTTGCGCCTGCGATTTTACGTCCGCACCCGCAAATTCGCCGCTAGGAGTCACGCCAAGTTGCCCTGAAATAAACAAAAATCCGTTTGCTTCGATCGCCTGCGAATACGGTCCGATCGCTTGCGGAGCATCTTTTGTAGAGATAACCTTTTTCATTTTCGTCCTTTGTAAAATTTGGGCGAATATTACCCAATTTACGGCTAAAAAAGCAAATTTCGCTATAATTTCCCGTAAAAAGGCGCTAAAAATATGAAAATCACCCTTGCTCCAAACGAGTTTTTAGACGATTACGTTCTTGGCTGCGAATTTGCGAAAAACGCCGAAATCTCGGGCAATGCGTATCTGTTTTGGAGCGGCGCGATCTGCGCTAAATTTGAAAACTCGCGCATCGTTTTTCTGCATAAAAAATGCATTCCCGCTCGTTTTCGCGAGGCGGCCGCACGCTGTAGCGATCTAGCAGGACTCGTGCTCACGTCGGCATTTTGCTCGTTTACGACGCTAGCACCCTCGCACCTAGTCGCCAACAACGGTTCCAAACTCTATCCGCTTTTTGATCTACGCGAAATTTGCGGGATAAAATTTATAAATTTAAAGAAATTTTACGACGACTTCGGACTTGACTACGACTACAGAATTTACATCGAAAAGTGCTCGTTTTTCTCGCCTGCGCCGCTTGAAAAGCGCATAAAGCTAACCGAGACGATGTGCCTTGGGTATTATTAGATTTGACTGCAAAACCCGCTCAAATTTGACCCAAGCCAAATAAAGCCAAATTTAATCAATCTTACCACGCCGCGCAAAAACCCGGTAAATTTAGCGCCGCCGTTTATCGGCCAAATTTACCTCGCCCAGTTTTGCTTATCTTGCTCGGTTACGGACGTGAGTTTGGAAAGACGCCTGCCAAGGAAGTTTTTCACGTCATCAACGATAGAATAAACCGTCGGCACGAAAACGAGGCTAAGTAGCGTAGAGGCCGCCAGCCCGCAGATCACGGCTACCGACATCGTCGCGCGAAAAGCCGCTCCCGAGCCGCTAGCAAACACCGCAGGCGCCATGCCCGCGATCATAGCTATCGTAGTCATCACGATAGGTCGCGCACGTTCAGCGCCAGAGCTTAGCAAAGCCTGCCTGACGCCGCTTCCGCGCAGGCGCTTTTCGATGACGAAATCAACGAGCAAGATAGAGTTTTTACCCACGATAGCCATCAGCATCAAGATACCGATCACAGAGGATAGATCAAGTGCGCCGCCGTAAAGTAGCAGACCGCCCGCCGCGCCGCCGATAGAGAGCGGAAGCGCGATAAATATCGTAGCAGGCTGCAAAAAATCGCGAAAAAGTACAATCAAAACCAGCAAAAACATCGTCACTCCAAAGCCAAGCGCGATACTAAACTGCTCAAACATCTCGCTCATATACTCGCTATCGCCGTACTCGGGCGAGGAGATGCTTGTCGGCAAATTTTGCATCGCGGGCAAGGCATGAATTTGCCCCAAAACTTCGCCTATGGTAAATCCAGGTTGCAAATCGGCCTCGACAGCGATCTTGCGACGTTTATCAAACCTCTCTATGCTAGCCGCACCCTGCGAATACGAAACTTCTGCCACGCTAGAGAGCGGCACGGCCGTCCCTGTCGCGCTTTGGACGTAAATTTTACGCAAAACTTCAAGATCGTTTCTAGCACCCTCCTCTAGGCTAACGCGGATAGGTACTTGGCGGTCCGGCAGGTCAAATTTTGCCGACGCCGCGTCCGTGTCGCCTACGGTAGCGATACGCAAAGCTTCGCCAACTGTCTGATGGCTCACGCCCAGCCTTGCGGCCTCTTTTTTGATTAAATTTACGCGGATTTCCGGCTTTTGCAGCGGTTCGTTTACTTGAGCGTTTTTCGCGCCCGCAACTCCGTTCATTTGAGATTTTATTAGCGACGCCGTTTGAGAGAGTGCATCCGCGTCGTCGCCTGCTAGGATGACCGAGATATCGCGCGCAGCCATCTCGTTAGCAAAAGCAAATCTCATATCGCTAAATTTAGCTAGCTCCGCCCGCAGTTCGTTTTCAAACTCCTTTTGCGTAACAGCGCGCTGCTTGTGCGGTTTTAGCGTGATTAACAGCTCGCCCTTGTGCGTTTCGCCACCTCCTCCAGCGATAGCAAAAACCGACCAAACGGCAGGGTTTTCTTTGATGGCGCGCGTTAAATTTAAAAGCCTCTCATCGGTCTGCTCTAGCGTAGAGCCGGGAGTTAGCGTGATATTTACGCTACTTCTGCCCGAGTCGCTTTGAGGCAAAAATCCCGTCGGCAAAAGCGGTATTAGCGCAAACGAGCCAAGCAGTAGCAAAAAGCCGATAAAGAGCGTAAATTTGCGGTGATCTAGCGTGAAAGTTAGCAAATTTAGATAGGCGGTCTTTAGTTTGCCCGCTTCGCGCTCCTCTTTGGCCTCGGGTTTTAGGACGTAGGCCGCTAGCAGCGGAGTGGCTAAGCGCGCTACTAAAAGCGAAGCCAAAACCGCCGCCGCGACGGTTATGCCAAACTGCCTAAAGTACTGCCCGATACCCCCGCCGATAAAGCTAACGGGCAAAAATATCGCCACTATCGTTAGCGTAATGGCAACCACCGCAAAGCCGATATCATCAGCCGCGTCGATGGCGGCTTGGTACGGGCGTTTGCCTAGGGCTAGGTGCTTTTTGATATTTTCTATCTCCACGATCGCGTCGTCCACGAGTATACCGATCACTAGCATTAAAGCTAGCAAGGTGATGCCGTTTAGCGTGTAGTCCAGCAGATAAAGCGCCGCAAACGTCGGCAAGATCGAAAGAGGCAGCGACACGGCCGCCACAAGCGTCGCTCGCGCATCTCTCAAGAAAACAAACACGACCAAAACCGTCAGTATCGCGCCCTCCGCCAGCATCCAGATCGTTTGGTCGTAGCTTTGCTTAGTCTCGTTCGCCGAGGTGTATATCTCGTCTATCTTTACTTCCGCATGCTCTGCGGTAAATTTAGCCAGCTCCTCCTCGATCTTTTGCATCACGACCGTATCGCTGGCGCCTTTTGAGCGCGAGACGCTAAATCCCGCCGTCTCCAGCCCGTCCATCCTAGAGCGCGACCTAACCTCGGCGTGCGAGTCCTCTACGCGAGCGATATCGCCCAGACGGACGCTACCGCCGCCCTCTAGTCGGATGGGGGTGTCTGCTAGCTCCTCGATACTCTTTGCGCCGCCCGTTACGCGCATGCTGTTTTCCGCGCCATCTAAAACCGTCCTGCCCGCGGGCAAATCGGCGTTATTTTGCGCGAGCTGCTTGTTAATATAAGCAGCGTCTATCTTTAGCGAGCTAAGCGCGGCGGGATCTAAAAGCACTCTGATCTCGCGCGTAACGCCGCCTAGGCGCTTTACCTGCTGAACGCCCGGGATCGCTAGCAGCCGCCTTTTTATCTCGTTATCTATCAGGTGCGATATCTCGCTTTGGTCTAAATTTGCGCTTCCTATAGAATAAAACGCCAGCGCGCCGCCCTCGACGTCTACGCGCTCTACTAGCGGCGTATCGATGCCGGCCGGTAGTTCGTCTCTGATCTGCGAGATAGCGTTTCGCACGTCGTTTACGGCTCGATCGACGTCCGTTTCGATAGCAAACTCCACCGTCGTAGCCGAGCTGCCCTCGGAGATCGTAGAGCTAACGTGCCTCACGTCCGCCAGCCCGCTCACGGCGTCTTCTATGCGCCTAGTAGTCGAGCTTTCCAGCTGAGTAGGCGACGCGCCGGTCTGCGTGACCGTGACGCTAACGATAGGAAAATTTACGTTTGGGTTTGCGTTTATCGGTAGGTGCAGAAACGACGCTACGCCGCCTAAGCTAAGCGCAATAAAAAGCACGATAATAGGGATAGGATGACGGATCGCCCAAGACGAAATTTTCACTCCGCGCCCCTTTGCGCCGCTTCGCCGTCATTTACCAGCGCGGCGGCTTTTAGCGCGACCTCATCGTCCTTGCTGACACCTGAAATCACCTGAACTAGCCCGTTTGTTCTAAGTCCGATTTGGATTTTTTGCTTGACTGCTTTGCCGTCCTTTACTATAGTCGTAAACGCACCCTTTTCGGTAAAGGAAACAGCCTGTGCAGGCAGCGCTAACGCGCTAAATTCCGGCAGATCGATGACAACTTTAGCATATGAACCGATAAATTTCGCCTCGCCGTCTAGCGAAATTTTGACCTTGCCTAGGCGTGAGCTTGTATCCACGCTCACGGGCACTAGCCGCACTTTGCCTTTCACAGCCTCTTTTACTCCGTAAATTTGAGCCGTCGCGCCCATACCGACTTTTATCTGCGCTAGCTCGGCTGCGTCCGCGTCCGCAGATAGCTCGATGACGCAGTCTTTTGCGATGTTAAACAAAGCCTCGCCGCTAGTTAACGCACCGATTTGGGCTTTTTTGGCCGTCACGACGCCGCTAACGGGCGCTATCACGCTAGCTTTGCCAAGCTGATCTTTGGCCTCTGCAATCTGCGCTTCTATCTGCGAGATTTGGGCTTTTGCGGAGTTTAGATTCGCTCTGGCGCTTGCTTCTTTCGCATTTACTTGTTCGAGTTCCTGTGAGCTGATCGCCTTTTTTGCGGCTAGGTCTTTAGCTCGCTTTAGCGCGGAGCTAGCCTCGCTAAAAGCGGCCTTGGCGGAGTTTAAATTTTGCTTTGCGGCCTCAAGCGCGGCGGTTTGCTGGTCAAATTTCGCTTTTACGCCGGCATTATCTAGCAGGGCTAAAATTTGCCCCTTTTGCACGTTTTCACCGACTTCGGCTAAGATCTGGGCGATTTGTTGGCCTTGCAGCGCCGAGCCCACGGCAACGTCGTCTTTAGCGACCAGCTCGCCGTGCAAATTTAGCTTTGGGCTAAATTTTGCGATCTTGGGCGAGACGACTGTGAGCTTTATCGCTTCGTCATTTTCATTTTCCCGAGCGTCAAGATTTCGTCTATCTTGACGAGCGCTTGGCTCACGAGCGTCGCCGTCTTTTACGTCCGTTTGGAGCGTTTGCCGATCGGACGAGTTTTGCTTGTTTTGCGGCGGCGTTTCTTGCGTCGATTTTTTTTCCTGCGCCGCCGCCGTTTGTTGCGCGGTCAAAATCAGCGCAAACGATAAAAAATACGACTTTAAAATTTTGCCGAATTTCATAAAATTTCCCTTAAAATTAGTCTTAAAATTTATCATATTAGCAAAATTTAGGACTAAAAATCAATCCTAAAACCTTGAAAATATTTTGGGATTTTACTAAAATTCGCCCAAAATAAAAAAGGAAAACGATGTATAACTTTGACAACCTAGGCAAAAAATCAGCGAGATTGACGAGCGTATAGACGCGCTGATCGCTAAAACCGGGCTTAGCTACAGCGAATTTGCGGTGCTTTATACGCTAGCAAAAGACGGCCGCTCGACGCAAAAAAAGATCAGCGAGGAGTGGCTCATACCCAAGCAAACGGTTTTTAACGTCTGCAAGGATTTTCGCCAAAAAGGGCTAGTGCAGCCAAGCGAGCAAAGCGCTGATAAAAGGGAGCGCGCGATGAGCCTCACGCAAAAAGGGCGCGACGTAGCTGACCCTATCGTGCACGCTAGCGATGAGCTGGGCGAGCGGGTATTTGCTAGGCTCGGCGAAAAAAACGCCCAGAAGCTATTCTCGCTACTAACGCGCTTTTGCGAGATTTGCGACAAAGAGATCGAAAATACGCCAGGTATCCAAACGAAAATTTAAGCTTGCTTGGATTAATCAAGTCGTTTTTGTCGTATATTTTTGCCAAAATGCCAGCAAACGCCTACAAGACCGGAGCTAGCGACAAGCCGCGCGTAAAATACTCTAGCCAAATACGCCATACGCTAACGACGTTCCCGGCTCTTCCTAAATTTACCTACTCGCTTGCCTTTTTTCGTACTCGGCGGCTTAAATTCGAGTTTCAAGCGCACGCTTTAGAGCTCAAATTTCACAAATTTGCATTGTAAATTTATCGAAAAGTCGTCTTGACAAATTTGCCGCTTAAATTTAATCGGCGACTGCGAAAATACGGCTCAAAATGTACAGACGATTTACCAAAGCACGCAGCGAATTTGCCTGCTGATTTATCTTTGCAAACGCAAGCGGCGCTACTTAAATTTAGCATTTACGGCTTATAAAATCGCCGCAATGCGCCTTAAGACTACGCCAATATTTAATCTTGCAACCAAAAAATTACGAGTAAATTTTGCCCGCTAAATTTTGACGTGTCACGAAAAAGTAGCTTAATAGTTTAAAGCCGTATCCGCAGGTCGATTTCTACCGCCCACTCAAACAAAATTCGCCGAGTCGTATCGCTCAAATGACGCCGCCCTAACGACGACAATCGTCAAATTTATCCGCAAACGGCAAAATTTAATTTTCGTAACATTTTAGAAATTTATTTACGTTTTTACTCATATATATTAAATTTTGGCAGCTTAAATTTTAAAATTAACCAAAAAGTATAATACAAAACTCTATAATCGGTAAATTTAAAACCGAAAGGAGAAAAAATGAAACTATTTTCAGCTCTAGCTCTATGCGCGGCGATGATGATCAGCGCGCAGGCAGCGGAAAAGTACAAAATCAAGCTCGCCTCCACGTACGAGAGCAACGTGCCAGTACTAGGCGACGCTCCAAAGAAATTTAAAGAGCTCGTGGAAAAGATGAGCGACGGCCGTATCGAGGTTCGCGTCGACTATCCGTCCAAGCATAAGGCGGCGTTTGCGCTGCTTGATATGGTTAAAAACGCCCAGTACGACGCGGCTTTTACCGCGAGCTACTTTTATAAGGGCAAGGACGCTAAACTCATGCTCTTTACGACCGTGCCTTTTGGTATGAACAAGGCCGAGCAAGACGCCTGGTACGCGTACGGCGGCGGCAAGGAGCTCGCGCAAAAGGTCTTTAACGAGTACGGCATCGTGACATTTCACGGCGGAAATTTCGGCATGCAAATGGGCGGCTGGTTTAAAAAAGAGATCAAGAGTACGGACGATCTAAAGGGACTAAAACTACGCATGACCGGGCTTGGCGGCGAGATAATGGCAAAGCTGGGAGTCAATATAAACACGATCCCGATCGGCGAACTATACATGGCGATGGAGATGAACACGATCGACGCCGTCGAGTGGGTCTGCCCTGCGATCGATATAAATTTCGGCTTTCAAAAGGTGGCTAAATTTTACTACACCGGCTGGCAGGAGCCTGCGAGCGAAAATGAATTCTACATCAACAAAAAACTCTGGGACAAGCTACCGGCCGACCTTCAAGCTATCGTAGAGACTGCGACCAAGGCCGTAGCGGCCGATGTGTACGAGTCTGCCGTCTATCAAAACTCGCTGGTCCTTGATAAAATCAAAAGCGAGCATCCGGACGTGAAAATCGCCTCGTTTCCGCCCGAGATCATCGCCGCGCTGCGCAAGGCTACGGATGAGATCCTAGACGAGCTCTCGGCCAAAGACGCGACGTTTAAAGAGATCCTAGACTCACAAAAAGCCTTTATGAAAAAGGCCAGGGTCTGGACACAGATCTCCGAAAACAGCTACATAAACAGCACCGCAGAGTAATCTCTGCTAAATTTAACGAGCCGTCCGAGTAAATTTGACGGCTCGATGGCTAACGTAAATTTGAGATTAACGCCGGTTCGCTCAAATTTGACTCGTAACTTATTACGGCAAACCCAATCCCGCAAAGATGAGTAAAATTTAACCTCAATAACGCCAAAATCACTCAAACACCTAAATTTAAAGGAAAGCCATGAAAAATGTGTCTAAAATTTGCCTTTTGGCGGTAGTTTTTTGCGGTCTTGGCGGCGCAAATCTAAGCGCTCAAACGACGAAAGCCGCGCTAATGGAAAAAACGGTAAAAGAATTTTACCAAACAAACTACGGCGACGGCGAAATACAGCCTATCACCTCAGAGTGGCTGACTCCCGAGCTTGACGGGCTCATTTACGATCAGTTCGGCTCTGCGCTGGGACGTCTGAGCGGCATAGAGCACGTATCGTCCGATCTGGAGGCCGATCCTTTTATAGACGCGCAGGATATTGACGAGCTCAAAAACTTTAGCGCAAAGGCGGTCTCAGAGAACGAGGTACGAGTAAAATTTGAGCTGTTCGGCGAAAAACGGGATATAACTTTGCGCCTAATTTGCGACAAAGATTGCCTAGTAGGCGGCGTAAAGCTTAGCGACGGGGACTCTTTAAAGAATAAGATTAAGAAATCTTTAAGAGCGGCGTATCCGAGCAATTACGGCAAAATTTTTAAAGAGTGAGAATAAAATTTGAGGGTTTAACGCGCCGTTTGGTTTCAAATTTACCCATAAAGAGCGGCGCGTAGATCTAGGCGCTAGCTAGCGATAGCCCGCGCCGAGAATTTATATTTTTTTATACGGAGCTTGTCCTACTTCGTAGAAGTTATTGCCCTCGCTATCTATCGCTACGATAGCCGGGAAATCCTCGACCGTGAGTCTCGCGATCGCCTCTGGGCCAAGCTCTGGATAGGCTAACACTTCGTACTTTTTGATACTTTGGCTAATCAGCGCGCCCGCACCGCCAATGGCGACCATATAGACACAGCCTGATTTTTTCATCGCTTCGACGACGGCCTCAGAGCGGTAGCCCTTGCCGATCATGCCGTTGATGCCCACTTCGTTTATCATCGTCGGAGTGTATTTGTCCATGCGTCCGCTAGTAGTCGGTCCCGCAGCGCCTATGACGTCGCCAGGTTTTGCGGGGCTTGGTCCTAGGTAGTAGATCGTCTCGCCGGCTAAATTTACGGGCAAGGCCTCGCCGCGAGCCAAAGTCTCGGTTAGCGCCTTGTGCGCGGCGTCGCGAGCTGCGATGATGGTGCCGGTTATTAGCACGTTGTCGCCCGCTTTTAGGCTTTTTACGACATCTTTATCAAACGGCGCGGTTATCTTTTTTACTTCTGACATCTTTTCTCCTTAAATTTCAGCTTCGGCGTGGCGAGCGGCGTGGCAGTTGATGTTGATAGCGACCGGTAGACCTGCGATGTGGGTCGGATACCACTCGATATTTACTTTTACCGCGGTCGTGTCGCCGCCTAGTCCTTGCGGTCCGACGCCCGTTTTGCAGGCGAGCTCTAGCAGCTCCTCTTCTAGTTTGGCGTATCTAGGATCGGGGTTTTTGCTGTCTGCAGAGCGAGCGGCTGCATATTTTGCCATTAGCGCGGCCTTATCCATCGTGCCGCCTATTCCTACGCCGATTACCATCGGAGGGCAGGCGTTTGGACCCGCTAGCTTAACAGTGTCCAAAAATACCTTTTTCACGCCCTCTAGGCCGTCTGCGGGCACTAGCATTTTTAGAGCCGATTTGTTCTCGCTACCAAAGCCCTTTGGAGCCACTTTTATATGGATTTTATCGCCTCTTACTATTCTTACGTTTATGACGGCAGGGGTGTTATTGGTCGTGTTTTTACGCTCAAAGATCGGGTCGTTTACGACCGATTTGCGTAGGTAGCCGCCCACGTAGCCGTCTTTTACGCCCTCGTTTATCGCGTCTTCTAAAAATCCGCCCTCGATATGCACGTCTTGACCGATATCGACGAATACGACCGCCATACCCGTGTCTTGGCAGATCGGCGCGACGTGTTTCTGGGCTAGATCGGCGTTTTGGAGTACCTTGCCCAGGATGTCTTTGCCTATCGGCGAGCTCTCGTTTTCTTTAGCTTTTTCAAAAGCCGCTCTCATATCGGGCGTCACGACGTAACAGGCCTCTTTGCAAAGCTCGCTGACGGTTTTGGAGATTAATTCCGCTTGAACTACTCTCATCTGTCCTCCTGTGTTAAATTTGTTTTATAAATTTCAAAATATAAAATTTAATTTTTATCTCTTGTTAATTTTAGCGAAGTTTATCAAAATAAGCTAAAAAGTTAGATTAAATTTGTGGATTTTGAGAGAGTTTGAGAGAAAAATCGGCTTAAATTTAGCGAGGCAAATTTAACGCCAATCCTGCAAGGCTTGACCAAAGGGCGGCAAATTTAAAGCAATGCGGCAAGCTCAAATTTGACGAAACGGCTTAAATTTGAGCTGATTTACGAACGAAGTAGAGTCTTTCAAATTTAGATCGGTTTAAATTTGAGAAGCCATTTGCGCGCCTAAAATTTTCAAAGCCAAATCCGCCCTAAAATTTACGATCAAATTTACGCCCCGCTCGCAAAGGCAAGGCGCAAATTTACTCAGTCCTCGTCCTCTTTTTCTTCGATTTTTCTGCGCACTTTGACGCTTGAGATGCTAGCACCATCCATCTTGCGCACTTCGTAGTAGCAATTCTCGTCCTCGATCTTGTCGCCTACGACAGGCAAGCGACCGATGAGATTAAAGACGTATCCGCCGATCGTTAGCTCCTCGGTCTCATCGGCAAAGCTTATCTCCATCAGCTCCTCGACGCTCTCTAGGTCAAAGCGCCCCTGAAACTCGTAGATATTTTCGTTGATCTTTTTGTAGTGCGGATCGGCGTCGTCGTGCTCGTCGTTAAAGTCGCCCAAAATCTCTTCCATTATATCTTCCATCGTAAGAAGCCCCGCCGTGCCGCCGTATTCGTCCACGACTAGAGCGGCGGAGATTTGCTGCTTGTTCATCATCACGAGGATTTTAGATATCGAAAGATTTTCAGGCACGATGACGAATTTACGTACGATGCTGTCAAATTCGTGCTTTTTGTTAACTGTATCAATCTGCAAGATATCTCTGATATGGATCATGCCTAGTATCGCGTCCTTGCTGCCGTCGATGTACGGATAGCGCGTGTATTTGGAGTCAAAGATCACTTTGATATTTTCTTCGTAGCTTTTTTGCTTATTTATGCAGACCATATCGCGGCGCGGAGTCATGATCTCTTTGGCGACCGTGTCGGAAAAATCAACCGCATTTTTGATGATCTCGGTCTCAAAGCTATCTAAAACGCCGCCTTTTAGGCTCTCGCCCACGATGATTTTTATCTCCTCTTCGGAGTGGGCTAACTCGCTATCTTTGGCGGGCTTGATGCCTAAAATTTTAAGAGAAACGCCCGCTAGAAAATCAAAAGTCTTGATAAGCGGTGAGAAAACAACCCAAAATATGTGCAATGGACGCGCGATGGCTAGGACTGCTTTTTCAGATTTTGCGATGGCGACTGACTTTGGCACTAGCTCGCCTAGCACCACGTGCATGAGCGTGATCAGCGTAAACGCGATCGCAAACGAGACGGTATGGACTAAAATATCGCTTAGATTAAAGTATGTTTTTAGCGGTTCCTCAATCAGTCTAGCGACCGCAGGTTCGCCGATCCAGCCAAGAGCCAGCGAGCTTAGCGTGATGCCTAGCTGCGTGGCGGAGAGGTAGGTATCGAGGTTGTTTGACATATCAAGCGCGGTTTTCGCGTTTGGCACTTTGTCCTTTACAAGCTCCTCTAGGCGGGTCTTGCGGACTTTGACGATGGAAAATTCTGATAAGACGAAAAAAGCGTTTAGAAATACGAAAAAAATCGCGAGAGCGATCATAAAAAGCGAGTCGGCGCTACTGGGGTGCAATTAAAATCCTTAAAAAATTAAAATGAAATGCGGCGATTATAGCAGAAAATCGGGAATTTTAAACTGAAAGCGCATTTTTGCCGCCTCTAGCGCGAGCGAGTGCCGCGGGGGCTATTTTGCCGCGTTTTGGTGCTTTTAGTTGCGTGCGTGCCTTGCTTTCGGCTTAAATTTGAGCGCAAATTTAACCTCCGCGCTAAACTTGTAATACAAATATTGCTTATTTTATGCGAGCTTTAGCTCAAATTTGCGAAATTTATTTAAATTTGAGTCCAAATTTGACACGCCAAGACCCGCACCGCAAAAATGCCGACGGTTAAATTTATAAAATTTAAGCCAAGTTTACACCGTCAAATTTGACGCGTTTAATCCTAAAACTGCGGTTTGCCGCCGTTTGCCTTCGCGCCGTTTACGAAGTCGATCGCTATTTTCTGGCAGGCTTTTTTGTCCTTTTTATCAAGGCACAGCGTCTCAAGCTCGTCGCGGCTCATACCTTTGTAATCAGCCGCCGTTTTGGTCGTGCCGCCCATATAAAGCCACGCAAGAAACCCCAAAATGAACAGGATAAAAATTAGTCTCGCCACGCCCACTCCTTTGCGAATTTATTTTTAATGATACGGCCGCTGGGGTTAAATTTAGCTTGATTTTGCGCTAAATTTGACGAGGTGCGATGCTCAAATTTTAAAAATAGTCTCATAATAGATTTGGCAAAATCCATATTTATACAAGCGAATAAAACCGCGAAAAGTCGGCAAATTTACGCCGACTACTTTAAATTATTTTACCTTTTTGCCGTTTTTATAGCTTGCAAAAACTTCGCTCGTGCCGTCCTTTTTAAACGCAATCACATCATAGTCCTCGGCGATACCGCCCTGCTCCATGCCGGGGCTTCCTAGCGGCATACCTGGTACCGAGATGCCCACGACGTCAGCCGGTTTAGCGGCTAAAAGGGCTTTTATTTCTTCGGCCGGTACGTGCCCCTCGATAGCGTAATCTCCGACTATACCGGTGTGGCAACTAGATAGCTCCGGCGGAACGCCGTATTTGTTTTTCGTTTCGATTATCGCGTTTGTTTTGTGTTCTACGATCTCAAAGCCGTTTTTTTTCATTATCTCGCCCCATTTTCCGCAACAACCGCAGTCCGGGCTTTTATAAACCTCGATCGTTTCGTCGCCCAGCACCGCCGACGCAAGCGCCGTAAGTAGCGCAAATCCCAAAATAGTCTTTTTCATTTTCATCCTTTGTAAAAAATTCGCCGGATTTTAACGTAATACGCATAACAGCAATCTAACGCGCATAAATTTAGCCTGCTTTTGCTATACTTTGCGACTAAATCTCAAATTTAAAGGCAAATAGATGTTTTCGTCGTTTTTCGCGAATAAAAAATGGGCAGCGTGGGCGTATTTCGGGCTCGCGGTACTGCTAATCTCGACCTACGCGCAAGTGCAGATGATAGTGCTCCTAAACAACTGGTACAAGGACTTTTACGATATCTTGCAAAACGTCAAAGATCACACGATAGAGGATTTTTGGACCTGCGTGCTTAGATTTGCCAAGATCGCCTTCCCGTACGTCCTGCTTGCGACGATGACGAACTATTTTACGCGCCTTTGGACGTTTAAGTGGCGCGAAGCGATGACATTTGACTACATAAAATACTGGCGAAACGTCAAAACCGACATCGAAGGCAGCTCGCAACGTATTCAAGAGGACATCTACCGCTTTGCTAAAGTGGTGGAAAATTTGGGCTCGCAAGTAGCTGACGCCGTGATGACTCTCATCGCCTTTATACCGATACTTTGGGCGCTCAGCGGTCAGGTCGATATCCCGGTGCTCGGCAAAAGCGAGGGCTCGCTCGTATGGATCGCGCTAACGGTCAGCATCGGAGGACTAGCGATCTCGTGGTTTGTAGGCATTAAGCTACCGGGACTTGAGTACAACAACCAAAAGGTAGAAGCCGCATTTAGAAAAGAGCTCGTATACGCCGAGGACGACAAGGCAAACTACGGCGCACCCGAGAAACTCGAAGGGCTGTTTCAGGGCCTAAAGCGCAATTATTACAGGCTATTTTTACACTACGGTTACTTTGATATCTGGAGATATATGTTCGGTCAAAGCATGGTCATCGTTCCGCTCATCGCGATGGGCCCTAGCGTGCTCGCGGGCACTATAACTCTGGGCGTGATGATGCAAGTCGTAAATGCCTTTAGCCAAGTGCGCGGGTCGCTTGCCGTGTTTATGAACAACTGGACGGTCATCACCGAGCTGCGCTCTATCCACAAAAGACTTAAGGAATTTGAAAAAAATATCGAGTATAAGCGCATTAAGCTCGATGAAAATTTACAAAGCGAGCCGGTGTAAATCAAGCTCTTTTAAATTTAGCTTTTGCTTGCGCGGCGACTCGGGTTTATTTGGCTCGCGCTCGCGCTCGCGCCGGCGGCTGCTCAAATTTAGCGTTTCGGACGCAAATTTGACGGATAGCTTGGCTGAAATTCGGCAAATTTGACGAACTCACGGTTTTTTTAAATTTGACGGCTCGCGGAAGACGGTTAAATTTTAGTTTGCGCGTCCGAGCCGTCTAAAGCAGACTCAGGCACGAAAATTTGCCAAATTTGACCCGCACAAATTTAATGCAGATCCGTAAAACCGCCAAAAATAAAACTCAAAT
>ERZ773267.808-NODE-808-length-19208-cov-4.651073_pt1 | contig 19208 bp, 14 predicted proteins | sample MGYA00511959_ERZ773267 | MGnify/ENA primary metagenome ERZ773267 (study PRJEB29015, sample SAMEA2738165) | human oral metagenome | biome: human oral; feature: human-associated habitat; material: saliva | place: China | collected 2240 ... | reverse complement strand
AGTGCGCGGCCTGGTGCGGCAGAAGAAGCTCCACACCGTATGCGCGGAGGCCAACTGCCCCAATATCTACGAATGCTGGAACGAGCGCGAGGCATCATTCCTCATCGGCGGCGAACTGTGCACGCGCCGTTGCGACTTCTGCGACATCGCCACCGGCCGTCCCACCGAGTACGACGAGGACGAGCCCGCCAGGGTGGCCGCCTCGGTGGCGCAGATGGAACTGCGCTACGCGACCGTCACCGGCGTCTCCCGTGATGACCTTCCCGACGGCGGTGCCTGGCTGTACGCCGAGACCGCTCGACAGATCCACACGATGCTGCCCGGCTGCGGCGTCGAGCTCCTGGTGCCAGACTTCAAGGGCCGTGCGGAGCCGCTGGAAGAGGTCTTCTCCTCCGCACCGGAGGTCTTCGCACACAATCTGGAGACCGTGCCGCGGATCTTCCGACGCATACGCCCGGCCTTCTCCTACGAGGGGAGTCTGGCGGTGCTGCGACAGGCCTCAGAGGCCGGCCTGCTGACCAAGTCGAATCTGATCCTGGGCATGGGTGAGACCCGCGCCGAGATCGAGGATGCCATCGGCAGTCTTGTCGATGCCAAGGTCGATATCCTCACTATCACCCAGTACATGCGTCCTTCCAAGCTGCATCACCCCATCGACCGGTGGGTCAAGCCCCAGGAGTTCGTCGACCTGAGTCGTCTGGCCGAGGAGATCGGATTCGCCGCCGTGATGAGCGGGCCCATGGTGCGCTCATCCTACCGTGCCGGGATGCTGTGGGGACGGGCCATGGTCAAGCGCGGCCGCCCCATCCCCGAGCACCTGTCGCAGCTCGCCGAGCCGGCCACCGCCCGCCAGGAGGCGTCGGCCCTGCTGGGAGCCCACCCCCACCTCGCCGCCGCCTGCTGAAGGCGAAGCGGGGTCCCAGGCAGCCGGCCGGATTCCCGGTGCGCACCGGACTGCCACGCTGACGGCGAGACCATGCGTGCCGGCGCACCAACGTCGTCTATGGTGTGCCCGTGAGTAGTGCCCAGTCCCCCCAGCCGAAGAAGAAGCGCCGGCTGGCTCAGTACCTTCAGAACATCAAGGACTCCTACACGATCTCGCGGCGAAGCTACCCGTGGATCGGGTGGACGATGCTGGCGGTGCTCGCCACCTGCCTCGCCCTGGGGGCCGCTGTCTCCCTCGGCTACGGACTGTCCCTGTGGTACTGGCTGATAGTGGGCATCCTCATAGCGCTCACGATCGACATCGTCATCCTGTCGGCCACGACGCGCCGCGCATCCTACACCCAGCTCGAAGGGCGACCGGGGGCCGCCAAGGTCGTCCTCGATCAGATCGGTCGGGGCTGGTACGTGGAGTCCGAGCCCGTGGCCTTCACCAAGGACCAGGACCTCGTGTGGCGGCTGGTGGGACGCCCCGGCGTCGTCCTCATCGCTGAGGGACCCAGCACCCGCACCCGGCGCATGCTGGCCGAGGAAGAGCGCAAGGTCCATCGACTGCTGTCCACGGTCCCCATCCACACCCTTCAGGTGGGCACCGACGCCGGACAGGTGCGTCTGACCGACCTGACCAAGACGCTGCGCCAGCTTCCGACCAAGCCCACGTCACTGACTGACAGCGAGATCACGCAGGTCTCCAAGCGCCTGACGTCAATGGCGGGCAAGAACCTGCCGATTCCCAAGCACATTGATCCGAATCGAGTCCGTCCCGACCGCCGTGCGATGCGCGGCCGCTGAAACACCTTCCGGGTCACCTCCACCTTCCATCACTCAGCGCCTACCGCCTCAAAGGGACGGAGAATAACGGGCGAAACACTCAGGCAACACTGGCGCCATTCCTTTGTCACGGCAGCGTCAATATAGTTGCCGATGTCAGCCGCAGTGCATACGTGTGGAGTATGTGCGCCGTTCCCACTTGGAGGAGATATGTTCAAGGACGCATCCGAGGCACTGACGTTCATCGAGAAGGAGAACGTCGCGCTGGTCGATGTGCGGTTCTGCGACCTGCCCGGCGTCATGCAGCACTTCACTATTCCTGTGGCCGCCTTCAAGGATGAGGCCCTCACCGACGGTCTCATGTTCGACGGCTCATCAATCCGCGGCTTCACCGCGATCCACGAGTCGGACATGAAGCTGGTTCCCGATGTGACCACCGCCTTCCTGGACCCGTTCCGCGAGGAGAAGACCCTGGTCGTCAACTTCTCGATCATTGACCCCTTCACGGACGAGGTCTACTCTCGCGACCCCCGCTCGATCGCCGCCAAGGCCGAGGACTACCTGCGCTCCACCGGAATCGCTGACACCTGCTATATCGGAGCCGAGGCCGAGTTCTACCTCTTCGACTCGGTGCGCTACGAGTCCTCACCAGCCGAGTCCTTCTACAGCATCGACTCCTGCGAGGCGGCCTGGAACACCGGCCGTGAGGAGGAGGGCGGCAACAAGGGGTACAAGACCGCTTTCAAGGGCGGCTACTTCCCCGTCTCACCCAACGACCAGATGGCCGATATCCGCGACCGCATGGTCCGCACCTGCCTCACCTCCGGCCTGGAGATCGAACGGGCGCATCACGAGGTCGGCACTGCCGGACAGCAGGAGATCAACTACCGCTTCAGCTCTCTGCTCGCCGCGGGCGACGACATGATGAAGTTCAAGTACATCATCAAGAACGAGGCCTGGCGAAATGGTAAGACGGCCACATTCATGCCCAAGCCGATCTTCGGCGACAACGGCTCGGGCATGCACACCCACCACTCGCTGTGGAAGGACGGCAAACCGCTGTTCTTCGATGAGCGGGGCTACGGCCAGCTCTCGGACCTCGCCCGCTGGTACATCGGCGGGATCCTGGCTCACGCCCCGGCGCTGCTGGCCTTCACCAACCCGTCGGTGAACTCCTTCCACCGCCTGGTCCCCGGTTTTGAGGCGCCGGTCAACCTGGTCTACTCGGCCCGTAACCGCTCGGCCTGCATCCGCATCCCGGTCACGGGCTCCTCCCCCAAGGCCAAGCGGGTGGAGTACCGGGTGCCGGACCCCTCCTCCAACCCCTACCTGTGCTTCGCCGCCGTCCTCATGGCGGGCATCGACGGTATCCGCAACCGTATCGAGCCCCGTGAGCCCATCGACAAGGACCTCTACGAGCTCGCTCCCGAGGAGTACTTCGACATCGACAAGCTCCCCGACAGCCTGGACCAGGCCCTGGAGGCGCTGGAGGATGATCACGACTTCCTCACCGAGGGGGACGTCTTCACCCCTGATCTCATTGAGACCTGGATCGAGTACAAGCGCGCCAACGAGATCGAGCCGCTGCGACTGCGCCCCCATCCCTACGAGTTCCAGCTCTACTACGACCTGTGAGCCGCTGACCCAGCTCAGACGGCGGCCCTGAGCCTCCTACGCACGAGGCTCAGGGCCGCCGTCGTGCTGTACGCCACCTTTCATGCTTGCATACCTATACTGCATTGCGGATATTCTTTCTCTGTCTTGCTCCACTCCGAAGAGGAGATCCCACAATGAGGATCCACCAACACGCCGCCCTCGGGCTGGCAGCCACAGCCTGCCTGGTCCTCAGCGGATGTACCAACGCTGCTGACTGGAACGCGAACCGGAGCTCGCAGATCCACTCCTATGACACCTCGTCGATCCAGGCGCAGCCCGACATCATCGCCAAGCTCCCCCACGGCGCTCTCGAGGATGGCGTCCTGAACGTGGCCGCATCCACGGACTACGCACCGGCGGAGTTCCTCGACCCCTCGGGCAAGGCTGTGGGCTACGACGTCGATCTGACCAACGCGATCGCCGCCGTCCTGGGCGTCAAGGGCACGGTGCACACGGCCGAGTTCGACTCCATCATCACATCGATCGGCTCGAAGTACGACGCCGGCATCTCCTCCTTCACCGTCACTCCCGAGCGGATCGCGGAGGTCAACATGACCTCCTACATCAACGTGGGTTCGCGATTCAACGTCCAGGCCGGCAACCCGAAGGGCGTCGAGACCTCCGACCACCTCCAGCTGTGCGGACGGACCATCGGCGTCCAGGTGGGAACCGCCCAGGAGACCACCATGCGCGACGCCGCCGAGAAATGCGCCAAGGAGGGCAAGGCGGTCCTGTCCGTGCGTTCCTACTCCAAGCAGTCCGAGGCCACCACCGGCCTGGTGGGCGGCACCATCGACGCCACCTACTCCGACTCCACCGTGGCCGGATACGCCGTCGAGCTGACCGATGGCCAGATCGTCACCCTCGGAGAGATCGAGGACGCCGCCCCCCAGGGGGTGGTGACCTCCAAGGCCGATCCGCAGTTCACCGCCGCGATCCAGGCCGCCATCCAGTACCTCATGGACCAGGGCATCTGGCAGAAGATCCTGGACAACTGGGGCGTGAAGGACGCCGCCCTGACCACCGCAGAACTCAATCCCTCAGTGAAGGAGTGAGCCGTGACCGCCTCGCCCAACCCTGATGACGGCAAGGTCGCCCTCAACAAACCCAAGCCCGTCCCCCGCCCGGGAACGTGGATCAGTGCCGCGATCGTCACGGTCCTGGGGGCCATGCTCATCCACGGGCTGGTCACCAACGAGAAGTTCCACTGGTCCACGGTCTGGTTCTTCCTGCGTGAGGTCCACGTGGTCAAGGCCGTCGGCTGGACGCTGCTGCTGACCTTCATGGCCATGGCCATCGGCATCGTGCTGGCGGTCACCACGGCGATCCTGCGCCAGTCCTCCAACCCGGTCCTGCGCTGGGTGGCGCTGGCCTACCTGTGGTTCTTCCGCGGCACCCCGATCTACACCCAGCTGGTCTTCTGGGGGGCGCTGTCCGCGCTCTACCAGAAGCTGAGTCTGGGAATCCCCTTCGGCCCCGAGCTGCTGACCTTCAAGACGACGACGGTCTTCACCCCCTTCGTCGCGGCGGTCCTGGGGCTGGGAATCAACGAGGGCGCCTACCTTTCCGAGATCGTCCGCTCGGGCCTGAACTCGGTGGACAAGGGCCAGAGCGAGGCCGCCGGGGCCCTGGGCATGAGCAGGGGCCAGATCCTGCGCAGGATCGTCCTGCCCCAGGCGATGAGGGTCATCGTCCCGCCCACCGGCAACGAGACGATCTCCATGCTCAAGACGACCTCCCTGGTCCTGGCGGTCCCCTTCACCCTGGATCTGACCTTCGTGACCAACTCCTACGCGTCGCTGACCTACCAGATCATTCCGCTGCTCCTCGTCGCGGCCATCTGGTACATCGTCATCACCTCGATCCTCATGGTGGGGCAGCACTACATCGAGCGCTACTACGGCAAGGGCTTCGACTCCGACAAGTCCTCCGCCTCCTCCGGCCGGGGCCTGTCCGCCCGCCAGCAGGCCATCCTCGATGCGCACACCACCAAGGACAATCCCTTCCTGGAGGTCACCCCATGAGCACATCAACCCACGCCGCGGCGGGGACGCCCAAGGTCGAGATCAGCGACCTGCACAAGTTCTTCGGCGAGCTGCACGTGCTGCGGGGTATCGACCTCATCGTCCCGCCCGGCTCGGTCACGGTCCTCATCGGCCCATCCGGCTCGGGGAAGTCGACGCTGCTGCGCTGCATCAACGAGCTGGAGTCCATCGACGCCGGCCGGGTCAAGGTCGACGGCGAGCTCATCGGTATGCGTGAGGTCGAGCGCGGTGGTCGCACCAAGCTGCACGCCCTGTCGGACAGGGCCCGCGCCGCTCAGCGCGCCAAGATCGGCATGGTCTTCCAGCGTTTCAACCTCTTCCCCCACATGACGGCTCTGGAGAACGTCATGGAGGCACCGATCCTGGTCAAGAAGACTCCGAAGGCCAAGGCCCGCGAACGCGGCATCGAGCTGCTGGAGCGGGTGGGGCTGGGTGACCGGCTCGACCACTACCCCTCCCAGCTCTCCGGTGGTCAGCAGCAGCGGGTGGCGATCGCCCGCGCCCTGGCGATGGATCCTGAGCTCATGCTCTTCGATGAGCCGACCTCCGCGCTGGACCCCGAGCTGGTCGGTGAGGTCCTTCAGGTGATGAAGGATCTCGCCGCCTCCGGCATGACGATGGTGGTGGTCACCCACGAGATGGGCTTCGCCCGCGAGGTCGGCGACCAGCTGATCTTCATGGACGGCGGCGTCATCTGCGAGTCCGGTGACCCCGTCAAGGTCCTGGACGATCCCCAGGCCGAACGTACCCGGGCCTTCCTCTCCTCGGTGCTCTAAGGCGGGCCGGTCAGAAGGCGGCCTGGTCCCAGGCGCCGTCATCCCAGGAGGTCAGGCTCCACCCGGCACCGGGATCGCCGTCGACGACGGTGATCCCGGTGTTGTGCATGGGGCGGTCGGCAACCCACAGCGGGTCCACGCCGCCTCCTGCCGCGGCCCTCAGGGAGGTCCACAGGCGCAGCGCGGTTCCGTGGGAGACGAGCAGGGCCGCTGAGTCGCCCGCCTGAGTGGTCTGCCCGTAGATTCGGCCGACGGCGTCGTCGAAGCGCTGAAGCGTGTCGTGCCCGTCCTCCGGGGAGCCGGGGATGCGGCAGGCGGGGCGACCCGCCATCCAGGCCCGGGTGGTGTCCACGTAGCAGGCCACCGAGCGCGCGTCGGTGTTCATCTCCAGGTCGGCGGCGAGGACCTCACGCAGTCCTGAGTCGACGGTGGCGCTCAGGCCGGTGGCGGCCTCGATGGGGGCGATGGTCTGCCTGGCGCGCAGGATCGGGGAGACCCATAGCGATCCCAGCCCCTGAAGCAGGCCGGCCTTGTCCAGACGGTCCGGCAATCCGTCGGCCTGCCCCAGTCCCACCTCGTCCAGGGGATTTCCGGGGAAGGCGGTGTCAAGTGCCTGCATGACATTGGCCCCGGTGCGACCGTGGCGTACGAGAATGAGCCTCACGGCGCCAAGTCTGCCAGGTTCGCAGCACGACGGCCCTCGACGACAGTGCGATCCTCATCGCCCGGCGGCGTCCGGCTGACACCCGGCCGGTATCCGCCTGGCGCCGTCTCCGCCCGGTCAGCTCCAGGGGTAGGGCCCCTCCGGTCGCCTTCTGGTGACACGGTTGCGGCGTACCTGCCTGGAGCTCTTGGAACTGGTGCTCTTGGAGCCTGCCGCTCCTAAGCCCCGACGGGACTGTGCACGGCCGTTCCGGGCTCGGCCCGTTGGGTGGGGCGGCGGTGAGTCCGCGCTGTGCTGCTGAGCCACTGACGTGGTGGGCGACGGCGTCGGTGCGGAGGAGCCGTGGGCGGCGGCATCGGTGAAGACGATGCGCTCGGCCACCGCGCGCGCGTGGCGGGCGCTGCGACGGTAAAGGTCCTCGAGCTCTCGCTCCCTGCCCGAGCCCAGACCAATGAGGCGCCCCACCAGGCGGATCTCCCGGATCTGGATGGGAAGGACCTGGGAGCGCGGCCCCGAGGCGCGCCCGGTTCCCAGGACGATCGCCGAGCGCAGGCGGCTGGCCAGGATCCAGGCGGCGACCAGCTCTCCCCCATCGTCCGCGCTCAGCACCCCGGCCTGGGCCGCGGCTTGGAGCGCACCGACGGTCGAGGTGGTCCGCAGCTCGGGTATCCGACCGGCGTGAGCGAGCTGGAGTACCTGCGCACTCCACTCCACGTCACTGAGCCCTCCGGGGCCGAGCTTGAGGTGACGGGCCGGGTCGATGCCCCGGGGCAGGCGCTCGGCCTCCACCCGCGCCTTGATCCTGCGGATCTCCCGCAGGTCCTGGGGCAGCAGTCCCTCCTGCGCCCAGCGCAACGGGTTGATGAGCTCCTCGAAACGCCGACCCAGATCGCGGTCACCGGCGCAGGGACGGGCGCGCAGCAGCGCCTGGCGCTCCCACAGGGCGGACCAGCGGCCGTAGTACTCGCGGTAGGCGTTCAACGAGCGACTCATGACGCCGTTGCGGCCCTCGGGGCGCAGATCGCAGTCCACTTCGAGGGGGTGCGGGAGCGCTGAGGCCAGCAGTCCCATGACCTGCTTGGCGACGGCCTCGGCCTCCTGAGCGGCGGCGTCTTGGTCCACCCCGTCACGGGCCTCATGGATGAAGAGGACATCCGCATCGGAGGCGTACCCGATCTCGCGGCCTCCCAGGCGTCCCATGGCGACGATAGCGTGCCGGGCGAGGACGGCCTGCCAGCGGCCACTGGCGTCGGGGCCCGCGGAAACGGCCTCCGCCCCGTCGCGCTGGGCGATGACCAGCCCGGTGGCCACGGTCAGAGCCCCCTCCAGCACCGCGTCGGTTGCGTCGGAGAGGATGGAGGCGGTGCGTTCGGGGTCGATGCCGTCCAGGCAGTCCGCCAGTGAGGCGCGCACCTCCTCGCGGGCGCGCACTCTTAAGATCGCCTGGACGGCCTCGATCGCCTGCTCGGCAAGGGTCGCCTCATCGGGGCCGGTGAGGCTGCGACGGCGCAGGACGGCGGCGACCTCCTCCGCCAGGGCGCCGGATCGGCGGGGGGCGAGCTCGTCGTCGTCGTCGAGCCAGGCGATGGACTCGGGGAACTCCGCCAGGCGCTCGGTGGCCCAGTGGGCGCTGGAGAGGACCTGGCACAGTCTGCGTGCCGCCACCGGCGAGTCCCGCAGCATCGCCAGGTACCAGTGCGACCCTCCGATGGCCTCAGACAGCCGCCGGAAGGACAGCAGGCCGAAATCGGGATCGGCGCCTTCACCGATCCAGCCGATGATGACCGGTAGCAGCTGGCGCTGGATCGCGGCTCGACGGCTGACGCCCTCGGTGAGGGCCTGGATGTGGCGCAGGGCCCCGTCGGGGTCCGTGTAGCCGACGGCGGCGAGACGCTCTCGCGCCGCCTGAGGGCTCAGGGCCATCTCGTCGGCGCTCAGGGCGGCTGCGAAGCCCAGCAGGGGGCGGTAGTAGATCTCCTGGTGGAGGGACCGCACTCGCCGACGCAGGTCCTTGAAGCCCTCCCACAGGCTGTCGCCCCGGCCCAGGCAGCCGCTGATGCCCCGCTCGATGCGGCGCAGGTTCTCCTCCTTCTCAGGAAGGTTGTGAGTGCGGCGCAGCCGAAAGAGCTGGCTGCGATGCTCCAGCAGACGCAGGGCCTTGTAGCAGCTGCTCATGGCCGCAGCATCGGTTCGGCTGACGTAGCCGCCCGCACTGAGAGCGTCGAGAGCCTCCAGGGTGCCGCGCACCCGCAGGCTCTCATCGGAGCGGCCGTGGACGAGCTGGAGGAGCTGGACGGTGAACTCGACGTCTCGCAGGCCACCGGGTCCCAGCTTGATACGCCGGTCCTCTCCTCCGCGCGGCACGGACTCCTTCTCCACACGGCGCCGCATGGCACGGGCGTCCTCAACGAAGTTCTCCCGCCTGCTGGCCTCCCACACGTAGGGCGCCACGCCCTGCTCGTAGCGGGCACCGAGCTCCGTATCACCGGCACAGGCCCTGGCCTTGAGCAGGGCCTGGAACTCCCAGGAGGCGGCCCATCTGCGGTAGTAGGCCAGGTGGGAGTCAAGGGTGCGCACGAGTGCACCGTCCTTGCCCTCGGGGCGCAGCGCCGTGTCCAGTGGCCACAGGGGCGGCTCGGGCGCGGTGGCGGAGACGACGTGGGCGAGCTCAGTGGCCAGGTGGGTGCCGACGTCCACGAGGTGCTCCTCGCTGACCGGTTCATGAGCACTCCGGGGCTCGTGGGCGGGGCCGACGACGTAGACGACGTCGACGTCCGAGATGTAGTTGAGCTCGCGGGCCCCGGTCTTGCCCATGGCGATCACAGCGAGGGCCACCTCATCCGCCTGTGGTCCGACGGCGGCGCGAGCGACGAGCAGAGCCGCGTCCAGGGCGGCGTCGGCGAGCTCGGCCATGCGACGACAGACGGTGGGGACGTGCTCGATCGGGTCGGCGCTGGTGAGGTCGTCGGCGACGATCGCCGTGAGCCGGTCCCGGTAGGCGCGCCGCAGCGCCGCGGTCGCCCGGCTGACAGCCTGGCCCGTTCCTCCCGGCTGAGGGGTTGTCTCACCACCGTCTGACGGGGCAGCGTTCGCAGGGCCGGCCTGCCCCAGCGCCTCCTGGACCACCCGCTGCAGCGCCTCACTGGGGCTGGGCTCCTCAAGGGAGCTCCACGCCCTGAGCGGTGCGAGCGCCGTGAGGCGCTCGGGATGGGCCACGAGGAAGTCGCCCAGGGCCTGCGAGGCCCCCAGGACCGCGAGCAGGCGGTGCCTGTGCTCACGGTGCTCTGCGGCCGGATCGCTCAGGATGCTGCGCAGAAGTACTGCCGGTGTCGTCGTGCACCCGGGCTCGACACTGCCCGCCGATGCCCGGTGAGTCGACTCGGCTGCGGTGGCGACCTCGGCGAGCCGGACGAGGCTGAGCAGAGCCATGTCGGGATCGGCGGTGAGAGCCAGGGAACTGACGAGGTCCTCACGGGCCGGCCCGAGTCTCACGTCAGCGGGTCGGCTGCCTGGCCGCTTGGAGCGATCTGCCGAGGCACGTCCGTCGGGGTCTCCCACCTCGCCGACGTCGTCGGCCTCAGCGTGTGCCGGGAGGAAGGGCAGCAGCGCCGGATCACCCAGGAGCGCCCCGGCACGGGCGGCGTTCTGGAATCCTGCCCGCAGCAGGACGGTCCTGGGCGAGGAGCTGTGCCGGGAGGGGAACCCGATCGGCGCTCGCTTCTCGCTGCGGTCTCTCACAGCTGTCCCCTGCTCCGCTCAGGCACGCGGGAAGAACTGGCTGATCTCGAAATCGGTGACCTGGGCGTCGTAGGCCCGGTACTCGCGGCGCTTGTTGCGCAGGAAGAACTCGAAGGTGTCCTCACCGAAGGTGTCCGCCACCAGGTCGGAGCCCTCCATGGCGGCAACCGCGCTCTTGAGCGAGGTGGGCAGGGCGTGAATGCCCAGCGCCCTGCGCTCCATCTCGGACAGGGCCCAGACATCGTCCTCGGCCTCCGGGGGGAGCTCGTAGCCCTCCTCGATGCCCTTGAGGCCCGCAGCCAGAATGACCGCATAGGCCAGGTAGGGGTTGGCCGAGGAGTCGATGCCGCGGAACTCCACGCGTGCGGACTGGGCCTTGCCTGGCTTGTGCATGGGAACGCGCACGAGGGCGGAGCGGTTGTTGTGGCCCCAGCACACGTAGCTGGGGGCCTCGTCCCCTCCCCACAGGCGCTTGTAGGAGTTGACGTGCTGGTTGGTGACGGCCGTGATCTCCGAGGCGTGGTGCAGCAGCCCGGCGATGAAGGAGCGACCGGTGGCGGAGAGCTGGTACTGGCCGGCGGGGTCGAAGAAGGCGTTGCGGTCCCCCTCGAACAGGGAGAAGTGGGTGTGCATGCCCGAGCCGAACTGGTCGGGGAAGGGCTTGGGCATGAAGGTCGCCAGGCAGCCCTCCTCCAGGGCGACCTCCTCGACCACGGCACGGAAGGTCATGACGTTGTCCGCCATGGACAGGGCGTCGGCGAAGCGCAGGTCGATCTCGTTCTGGCCGGGGCCGCCCTCGTGGTGGGAGAACTGCACCGAGATCCCCATCTGCTCGAGCATGAGGATGGCGTGGCGGCGGAATTCGTGGGCGGTTCCCCCGGGCACGTGGTCGAAGTAACCGGCGTCATCAGTGGGGCGGATGCGCCCGTCGACGTCACGTTTGACCAGGTAGAACTCGATCTCCGGGTGGATGTAGCAGGTGAAGCCGGCCTCGGCGACCCGGGCGAGCTGGCGCTCGAGCACGGAGCGCGGATCGGTGCGGGCCGGCTCGCCGTCGGGCGTGAGGACATCGCAGAACATGCGGGCCACGCCGTTATCCCCGTCCCGCCACGGCAGCATCTGGAAGGTGGAGGGATCCGGCGCCAGAAGCATGTCGGACTCGAAGACGCGGGTCAGGCCCTCGATGGCCGATCCGTCGAAGCCGATGCCCTCCTCGAAGGCGCTCTCGACCTCGGCCGGCGCGATGGCCACGGACTTGAGCTGTCCGGAGACGTCAGTGAACCACAGGCGGATGAAGCTGATGTCGCGTTCCTCGATGGCTCGGAGCACGTACTCCTGCTGCTTGTCCAATGGGACCTCCTCAGCACGGTGGGTGCGGTATCCGGCCGACGACGTGACCGGCGGTCTTGCACCTGAGATGTTCTGCTGGAACCAGCCTAGTGCGCGGGTGCGTCAGGCAGGTTTCGGAGAACGTCCTCGGCGAGGGATGCCGGTGGGGCCTCCGGCGGGCCAACGCGCTGCGGCACCTCAGGTAGCCTCGTGCCATGCCTACACCCGAGTCCCCTTACGGTACGTCCCCCAACGTCGTCGGAGGCGGCAAGCCCGTGCGCGTTCATCACCTGGCAGCCGCCAAGAAGAACGGCGCCAAGCTGGTCATGCTGACCGCCTACGACGCCGTGACCGCCCAGATCCTGGACGCTGCGGGAACCGACCTGCTGCTGGTGGGCGACTCGATCGGCAATGTCATGCTGGGGCACGACTCCACGCTGCCGGTCCAGCTCGACGAGATGGTGGTGGCCACGCGCTCGGTAGCGAGGGCGACCAAGCGCGCACTCGTAGTGGCCGACCTCCCCTTCGGCACCTACGAAGCCGGTCCTGAGCAGGCACTGGCCAGCGCTGTGCGTCTCATGAAGGCGGGCGCCAATGCCGTCAAGCTCGAGGGCGGCAGGCCCCGGGCAGCAGGCGTGAGGGCGCTGACTCAGGCGGGTATCCCAGTGGTGGGTCACTTGGGGTTCACCCCGCAGAGCGTCAACATGCTCGGTGGCTTTCGGGTTCAGGGCCGCGGCGAGGCTGCGGAGGAGCTGCTGGCCGACGCGCGGGCGCTGGCTGATGCGGGGGCGGTCGCTCTCGTCCTGGAGATGGTGCCCGAGCCTCTGGCCGCGCGCGTCACCGAGTCACTCACGATCCCCACGATCGGTATCGGTGCGGGCGCCCGCTGTGACGGCCAGGTCCTGGTCTGGACGGATATGGCCGGAATGACGGAATGGTCGCCGCGCTTCGCTCATCAGTTCGGGCAGGTCGGCGAGGCCCTGCGTCAGGCGGCCGCCGACTACGGGGCCGCGGTGCGCGAGGAGTCCTTCCCCGCTGAGAAGCACTGGTTCAGCTCCTGACGGTTCCTGACAGTGATAATGCCCATAGCGTGATGATGGAAGCCTTGGGCCTTTAGCTGAAGGGAAGGTCCCGTGAACCGGATGCCTCCTTCTATGCTGAGGCCATGAGTTCTTCGGTTTCCTCCGTGCCCTCGGTGCCCTCCTCCTCGCTGGCCGACCGCGCACCGCGTGGCACGCTCACTCCCGGGACGCTCACTCCTCAGCGGCATGTTCCGGCGTCCATCGCACGCCCCGAGTACATGTTCCACGACGGCCCCGAGCACGTCACGGCCTCAGAGATCAAGGATGCGGAGACGATCGAGCGGATCAGGGTGGCGGGCCGACTGGCCGCCCGCGCTCTGGCCGAGGCCGCCAAGGCGATCGCTCCGGGGGTGACCACCGATGAGCTGGACAGGATCGCTCACGAGTACCTGTGCGACCACGGCGCCTACCCCTCCTGCCTGGGCTACATGGGGTTCCCCAAGTCGATCTGCACCTCGATCAATGAGGTCATCTGCCACGGCATTCCGGACTCGACCCGCTTGAATGAGGGAGATCTCATCAACCTTGACGTCACCGCCTACATCGGCGGGGTCCACGGCGACACGAACGCCACCTACGCCGTCGGCGAGGTCGACCGTGAGACGGAGCTGCTCATCGAACGCACCCGCACCGCGCTGGAGCGGGGCATCAAGGCCGTCAAACCGGGACGCGAGGTCAACGTCATCGGCCGCGTCATCGAGGCCTACGCCAAGCGCTTCGACTACGGGGTGGTGCGCGACTACACGGGTCACGGCGTCGGCGAGGCCTTTCACTCAGGACTCATCATCCCCCACTACGACGCCGCCCCTCTGCACGACGACGTCATTGAGACGGGCATGGTGTTCACCATCGAGCCGATGCTCACTCTCGGCAGTATCGACTGGGAGCAGTGGGACGACGGCTGGACGGTGGTCACCAAGGACCGTTCCCGCACTGCGCAGTTCGAGCACACGCTCGTGGTGACCGAGGAAGGTGCTGAGGTGCTTACCCTGCCCTGAGGTGCTGGGGATCGCTCCCCATCCATGTCCACGCCGATCGGCCTCTGTCACGTTGCCTCACGATGAGGTGACGACGTAAGGTCCTTGGACAGCGGACATCTGCATTCTGCCCAGGAAGCCCGTGCGGGTTTCTCCCTGTTATTTCCTCCCGGAGGTTCTCATGGCTTTGCGCTTCAATCCACCGCCGAACTGGCCCGCGCCACCCGAGGGCTTCGAACCACCTGCAGGCTGGCAGCCCGACCCCGCCTGGGGACCGGCTCCCGAAGGCTGGCAGATCTGGGTCGATGACTCCGCCGCCTCGAGCGGGTCCGCTGCTTCGGCCGCAGGTGCCGCTGCGGAAGCCGACCCGGCATGGGCTCCGACCCAGGCGGTATCGACCGCCCCGACCGCCTCGTTGAACACCAACGCTCCTGTTGCCGACCCGACAGGCATGTCCGCCTCCGCCCCCTCCGGTGACTACACCGGTCAGCCCGCAGCTGCCGGTGCCAGCCCTTACGCGGCCAACGTGGACTACGCCCAGTCGCCCACGCCGTTCCAGAATCAGGGGGCCGGGGGAGGTATGCAGCCCCCGGCCGGCGGATGGCAGCCCGCCGGCGCCGCTCCGGCAGGCCCTGGCAACGGCTCCAAGCCACTGACTCAGCAGTGGTGGTTCTGGACAGGTATCGCGGCACTCGTCGTGGTCGCCCTGGTCATCGGCACCGTGTTCATGTTCAAGGGCGATTCCGGCAATGGCGACAACAAGGCGGACAGCGCGTCAAGCTCGGAGTCGAAGGAAAACGAGAAGAAGGCTAACAACTCGGAGCCCACCGAGGGTGCCAGCGACTCGGACGCAACTGACAGCCCGGATTCAAAGTCTTCGTCTTCTAAGAGTAGCAACGGCCCCCGATCGAGCGCCAAGGACCCCATCGACCCGAAAGCCGGGGCAATCACGCTTCATGCAGGTAAGTATGATGAGGACCCTAAAGCCTCGGTTGACATCACGTTCGGAGATGTCGAGTGGAACGCCAATGAGTCTCTCAAGGCCGCCTCAGGCCCGTATGGCTACGAGGAGCCCCCTGCCGGCAAGGTGTATATTCGCGTCCCCGTTGAGATCACCTACCACGGTGAAGGACAGTTCAACGAGTACAGGCTGCAAGTGGGGTATACCCATGAGGGCAACACGGCGCAACCGGAGTCGTCTGTTGGCGGGCAGTCTCTCTTCACCCGGCAGAGTATGCCTCGAGACGGAGGTAAGGCGAAGGGTGATTTCGTCTTCCTCATTGACTCGTCCACTGCTAATGACGGAAAAGGAGCTTTCACGGTGAGTGCTTTCTCTCAGGTGGACAAAAAGAATGAGGTTTATGTAGCAGCGAAGTAACGCTGCTACCCTCCTCTCACCACGTCAACTGTGGCCCGCCAGGATCATGGCGGGCCACAGCATTGTCAACATAGGGCGGACGAGCCGACCTGTACGCCGGGTTCTGTTGCCGCCCGCCGTTGCCGGCCTGGGCGGTGGCGACCATTCATCTTGGACCGCTGTTGCCAGCGGCCTCATGCGACCTACCCACTGGCTTGGGCGAGCAGCCTTCAAGCGCCAGCTGTACGGTCTTGCTCCGGACGGGGTTTACCGAGCCGCGACGGTCACCCGTCGCGCTGGTGGGCTCTTACCCCACCCTTTCACCCTTACTCACCGATATCCGATGGGCGGTCTACTCTCTGTGGCACTGTCCCGCGGGTCACCCCGGGTGGCCGTTAGCCACCGTCCTGCTCTGTGGAGCCCGGACGTTCCTCAGCCCTGCACCGCCATGAAGACGGTAACCGGTACCGCGGCCGCCCGGTCGGCTCATCCGCACGGATCAGTGTAGCGGTACGGGGGCGTCGAAGGGTCGCGCCCACCGCGCAGCCCCGGCCTGCCAGGAGTCGTGATGCGACCTATCATGTGCGGGTGCTGATCCTGCTTCCTCCCTCTGAGGGAAAGACTGCTCCTGCCAGTGGACCGTCACTGGATCTCGACTCGCTGCTGGGCGCGGAGAGGCTTACCGCCGCGCGTCGTGAGGTGATGTCCGCGCTGGCCGGGGTGAGCCGCAGCGCCGAGGCGGCCTCCGTCCTGGGGTTGGGACCGCGTAGCGCTGAGCAGGTGGGGATAAATCTGTCACTGGAGACCTCACCCTGCGTCCCTGCCCATCGGCTGTTCAACGGGGTCCTGTACGAGGCTGCCGGGCTCGACTCTATCGCCGAGGACCCGACGGGCCGCGCCGCACTGGAGCGCCACTGCGTTGTCTTCTCGGGTCTGTGGGGCATCCTCTCCCCCACTGACCTGGTACCCGACCACCGCCTGTCGATGGGCACGTCCCTGCCCGGACCGGGACGCCTGCCGGCGTTCTGGAAGCCGTACCTTGGACCGTCCCTGACCGACATGGCTGCGCAGGGCTTGCTGGTCGATTGCCGGTCGGCGGATTACGCCGCCGCTTGGAAGCCAGCTGCGCATGACGGCATCGAGGTCGCGACCGTGCGCGTGGTGCGCACCGCCGACGACGGTTCGCGCAAGGTGGTCTCCCACATGGCCAAGCACGCTCGCGGGCTACTCGCCGGGGAGCTTATCAGGGCCGTTGCCGGTGGGACCCTGCCTGCGTCAGCGCGCGTAGACGACATCGCACGTGTCGCCGGGCGCCTGGACGGCATTGACGACGTCGAGGTCTCCGAGCCGGACCGGAAGGGACGACAGGTTCTCACCCTGGTGACTCGCTGAGGCCAGTTGCGACCGCCATGAGCATCCGGACCAAGGGCCGGTCATTTAGCGGCTGGTTACGACGCACCGTTGTCAGATGTCCATGCGTACGACGATGACGTCGTTCTCCTCGGCGTGGATGACCTCCTCCTTCGGGGCGGCCGCGATGCGGGCCAGCTCCTGGGGGCTGATCTCGACGGCGCCGCCCTCAACGGTGCGCCCTCTGAGGGCGACCGCGCCGAGCCCGCCGGTGGAGGTGCGGACGGCCTCGTAGTCCGCCAGGAGGGACGTCTCAATGGTTCCAGCCAGGTCTGCCCGCTGGTTCTCCAGGGACTCGATCTCCTCGTCGAGTCGGGCGAACTCAGCGTCGCGCTTGGCGGTGAGCTCCCGCCCGGCCGTACGGATCTCGGACTCCTGCTGGCTGAGGCGCTCCGCTTCCTGCCGGGCGGAGTCGAGCGCCTCCATGGCCATGATCTGTGCCTCCTCCAAGGCAGATTGCCGTTGACCGAGCTGGTCGATCTCTCCCTGGATGGCGGAGAGGTCTCGGGCCGCGCTGGTGCCGGAGTGGAGGCGCTCGCGCAGTGCCTCAGCGCGGCGCACCACCTGCCCGACCTCGTCCTCGCTGCGAGTGGCCTGCTTCTTGGCCTCGTCGAGGGCGGCCTCGGCCTGGATGGCGGCTCGCTTATTCGTCTTGAGGCGTTCGATGACCGACTCGATGCGGGTGAGGACCGGAAGGTGCTTGCGCTCGTGACGCAGCCGTGCCAGGCGGGAGTCGAGGTCCTGGAGGTCGATGAGAAGGCGCTGCTGGGCGATGGGGGCGCTTGTCACGGCGTGTGCTCCTTCAGGTGCGTACAGGTTGGTGCTGCGAATCCTCTCATGCCCGGTCTGGTCCGGTGGGCAGGCGCAGCGCCCAGGGGTCCGTGACAATGTGGGAGACCTGAACGACCAGCGAGGCTCCATGGCAGTGGGCGCTTTCCTGGAGCCTGCGAGCCAGGGGCTCCAGGCCGACCCACTCGGTGGCCCAGTGGGTTCCGCACAGGAGATAGGGGCGGCCCTCCTCCAGGTGCTCGGAGGCGGGGTGGTGGCGCAGGTCGGCGGTGAGGAAAACGTCGGCTCCGGCGTCCCGAGCCCGCTGCAGGAGAGAATCTCCCGCCCCGCCTGAGACGGCGATGCGCTCGACGACGGCATCGAGGTCCCCACCCACGAGGAGGCCGGGGGCCGAGTCCGGGAGGGCTGCAGCGACGTCGGCGGCGAGCCGGCGCAGAGTGACGGGTTGTAGGAGAGTGCCGACCCGTCCAATGCCCTGATCCGGGGAGACGGGGTCGGGCTCAAGCGGCACGGCTGAGATGAGTCCGACGCGGTCGGCGAGGGCATCGGCGACTCCCCCGTGGGCGGCGTCGAGACTGGTGTGGGCGTTGAGGAGCGCGATGCCTGCGCGGATGAGGCGGTGGATGCAGCGGCCCTTGGGATCGGTGGCCGCGACGTGATCGGTTCCACGCAGATAGAGGGGGTGATGGGTGATGACCATATCGACGCCGGCATTGATGGCCTCGTCGACGACGGCCATCACCGGATCGACAGCCAGCAGGATGCTGCGCACCGGATCGGCGGGGTCACCGCAGATGAGCCCGTTGGAGTCCCATGAGGCGGCCAGGCCGGGAGGAGCGGCGGCCTCCACAAGGGCGACGACGTCGCCGACCGTCAGGAGGCTTTCCGGAGTGTTCCGTGAGGGCTCGTGTCCGGCCTCAGAAGATGCGGGGGCAGGAGTGTGACTCATGCGACCAGGCTAGCGGTAAGGCAGGCAGGCCCAGAGACGTGAGGGGGTCGACGACCTGTGCCGCCTGCGTGAGGGCGTGCCTGATGGAACACAGTGAGAAAACGACCGACGCGGCCGCCATCTGGGGTAACCTACTTCCGCGCTGCCGAGCCCCTCCGGTACTGGCAGCGTCGGCTTCCTCGACACCGTCGATGTCGCGGCCGCGCCCCCATAGCTCAGCGGTTAGAGCAGCGAGCTTATACCTCGTGTCGTGCCTGATAAGCACAAGGTCCTGGGTTCGAATCCCAGTGGGGGTACCAAGAACCGCTTGATTCCAACGAGTCCTCCGCCGTTTACCGCCCATTGGCTGCGTCCAGAGCGACACTTCCCATCACTTACCCACTACTTTGTGGAGCAAGTTGATCGAGGACACTTTGTACACTAAAATAGTTTCTGACATATAATACACACAGGTGCACCACCTACAGAATCCCCAAACACTGTAACGCAATACGAAGCAATTCCACCATCCTGAAGTTCTCGGCGACAAAGCAAAACGAAGTCCAACATAGGTGCATTGAAGCTGAATACATCACGGCGAACAGAGCGAAAATCGGTAACACCTCGAGCTTGCTGGCGATATGTATTTGGAAATGATTAAAGCTTGGATGCCGGCAAGCTAGTTGTATGAGGTCATGACGTTGGTGACGTGTGCTGGGACGCGGGTGGCGGGTGGCTGGTTGC
>ERZ773267.802-NODE-802-length-19307-cov-4.157542_pt1 | contig 19307 bp, 16 predicted proteins | sample MGYA00511959_ERZ773267 | MGnify/ENA primary metagenome ERZ773267 (study PRJEB29015, sample SAMEA2738165) | human oral metagenome | biome: human oral; feature: human-associated habitat; material: saliva | place: China | collected 2240 ... | reverse complement strand
TGGGTACATTTTCCTTAAAGAAAGGGAAAAGCGGATACAACCTGCAAAGTGTGAAGGTTGATGCCTATTTTGAGGAAATTGCTCTTGACTTGGAAAAGGCCTGTTATGCGGCTTACTTCCTGGAACTGGCGGATTTTGTTTCGCAGGAGAATTTACCTGCGGAGGAACTGGTCAATTTGATTTACCTTTCCTTAAAAGCTTTGCTTCATAAGAATCTCTCTAATGAAATGGTACGTGCCATTTATGAGCTGCGTCTCCTTAAGTTGGAAGGAGAGTATACGGAAAAACCGCCCCGTTCCGAAAAAAATTCCGTTCTGGAGACTTGGAATTATGTACTCACAAGTCCCTTAAACAAGCTTTATACCTTTACCTTGGAAGAAGGAACTTTGCTGGATTTTTGCGGCAATGTGGAGTGGCTCCTCCGGGAGAGCTTCCCTGTGCAATTTCATAGTTTGAGGATTCTAAAGAGTTTAAAACAGTAATGCTTTAAACTCTTATTCATAACGAGTATTGCTCGCAAGGCGTGCGGTATCTCGTTCTAAACAAGTGACGCAGGGGAAACCTGAGAGATTTAGTTCATAACGAGTATGGTGCGCACGGCGTGCGATATCCCGTTAATTGAAGCTAAAGGGGACTTCCCTTCTGTAATAGCGAAAAGCAATGAATCTTCAAAGCGGGCTGGATTTTTCTATTAAAAAAGGCTAAACTGTAATTTAATTATCTAATTCACAATGCGGATTAGCTGATAGGGCTGTATCTTCGTTTAAGAAAAGGCTGTTTTTGAGAAATACTATCGAAAAAATGGAGGAGGGAAGTGTTATGGCAAAAAATTATACGATGGATACCATTGTTTCTCTGGCAAAGTCCAGAGGTTTTGTATATCCGGGGTCCGAAATTTATGGCGGACTCGCAAATACTTGGGATTACGGGAATCTCGGCGTAGAGCTTAAAAATAATATCAAGAAGGCTTGGTGGAAGAAGTTTGTGCAGGAATCGAAGTACAATGTCGGTATCGACTGCGCCATTTTGATGAACCCGCAAACATGGGTGGCTTCCGGTCACTTGGCAGGTTTTTCCGATCCTCTTATGGACTGTAAGGAGTGTAAGGAGCGTTTCCGTGCGGATAAGCTGATTGAGAATTTTTGTGAAGAAAACGGCATTGCGCTGGAGGGCTCCGTAGATGCCTGGTCCAAGGAAGAGATGGAGAAATTCGTGGTAGAGAAGCAGGTTCCTTGCCCGAGCTGCGGAAAGCATAATTTTACCCCTATTCGCCAGTTTAACCTGATGTTTAAAACCTTCCAGGGTGTAACGGAGGATGCAAAGAATACGGTGTATCTTCGTCCGGAGACAGCACAGGGGATTTTCGTTAACTTTAAAAATGTGCAGAGAACTTCCAGAAAGAAACTCCCCTTCGGTATTGCGCAGATTGGAAAATCTTTCCGTAATGAGATTACACCGGGTAACTTCACCTTCCGTACCAGAGAGTTTGAGCAAATGGAGCTGGAGTTTTTCTGTAAGCCGGATACCGATTTGGAATGGTTCCAATATTGGAAGGACTACTGCCAAAACTGGTTATACAGTCTTGGGATGAAGAAGGAAATGCTTCGTGCAAGAGATCACGAGAAGGAGGAGTTGTCCTTCTATTCCAAGGCAACGACAGATCTGGAATTCCTCTTCCCCTTCGGCTGGGGCGAGCTTTGGGGGATTGCAGACAGAACGAACTATGATCTTTCTCAGCACGAGAAGGTTTCCGGTCAGGATATGAGCTATTTCGATGATGAGACCAACGAACACTATATTCCGTATGTAGTAGAGCCTTCCCTCGGTGCAGACAGAGTAACCTTGGCATTCCTTTGCGCAGCCTATGATGTAGAGGAACTGGAGGGAGGAGATGAGAGAACCGTTCTTCGCTTCCATCCGGCACTGGCTCCGATTAAGATTGGTATCCTTCCCTTATCCAAGAAGCTTGGAGAAGGCGCCGAGAAGATTCATGAGGAGCTTTCCAAATACTATATGTGTGAGTATGATGATAGAGGAAACATCGGAAAGCGTTACAGAAGACAGGATGAAATCGGAACACCGTATTGTATTACCTATGACTTCGATTCGGAAAATGACCATGCCGTAACGGTAAGAGAAAGAGACAGTATGGAGCAGGTACGTATTCCAATTGCAGATCTGAAAAAGTACTTTGATGAGAAGCTTGCATTTTAAGAAAGAAACAGCAGTGTAAAAAAGGGACTGTAAAAAATCAAAAGTATTTTGATTTTGAAGTGCCCCCCTAAAGTTAGACTTTTTAAGCGTAGCAGTTTTATGGCTGCTACGCTATTTTTATGCAGCCAAGAGGCTAAGCCGGTATTAGGGATTACAATTGGAAAATGTCAGCTCTCATTCTTGCTATTATTGATTTTTTCTATCTGCACTTAAAAAAAACATGTTTTTATTGATTTTTTTGCTACAATAGATAAGATAGAGAAATTATTAACACACGATTATACCTAGCTAATCTAGGCATGAAACATGGAGGAGAGCATGTACAAAATCACTAGAGTTGAGCATCTCGTTGATAAAGACTGGCTCATGGATGTGGAAGCACCTTATGTGGCTCGAAAAGCGGAGCCGGGACAGTTTATGATTGCAAAGCTAGGGGAGCTTGGAGAAAGAATTCCCTTAACCATCGCAGACTTTGATAGGGAGAAGGGAACCATTACCATTGTATTTCAGGTAATCGGGGCATCTACGGAAAAGTTCAGCCACTTGAAGGTTGGCGATTATTTTACCGATATCGTAGGTCCCTTGGGCCGTCCATCCGAACTTGTCGAGATGACGAAGGAAGAACTGGAAAAGGAGAGTATCATCTTTATTGCCGGCGGTGTAGGAGCGGCTCCCGTTTATCCTCAGGTGAAGTGGCTTCATGAAAGAGGAATCGAAGCGGATGTTATCTTAGGAGCAAGAAATAAGGATCTTCTTATTATGGAAGAGGATCTTCGTAAAGTAGCGAAGAATGTATATGTGACAACAGATGACGGTTCTTACGGTGATAAGGGTGTGGTAACCGACGTTTTAAAGCGTCTGGTTAATGAGGAAGGAAAGAAATACACTCGTTGTATCGCTATCGGTCCTGTTATCATGATGAAGTTCGCGGCACTTACAACGAAAGAGCTGGGTATTCCGACTATCGTTTCCATGAACCCGATTATGATTGACGGAACGGGAATGTGCGGTGCTTGTCGTCTGGTTGTAGGAGACCAGGTAAAGTTTGCCTGCGTAGACGGACCGGAATTTGACGGACATTTGGTTGATTTTAATCTGGCCATGAAGAGGCAGCTGACTTATAAGACAGAAGAGGGTAAGGCGCTTCTGGAATTGTTGGAAGCGGAGAAGTCCCATGGTGGATGCGGAAATTGCAACTAAGGGAGGAAAATTATGGCTGATATGATGAAAAGAGTTCCTGTAGCTGAGCAGGAACCGAAAGTTCGTGCAAAAAACTTTGAAGAAGTATGTTTAGGATATACGGAAAAAGAAGCGATGGAAGAGGCAGTTCGTTGCTTGAACTGTAGAAATCCGAAGTGTGTGGTAGGTTGCCCCGTATCCATTCAGATTAATGAATTTATTCACGAGGTAAAGGAAGGAAACTTCGAGAAGGCGGCAGAAATCATTGCTCGATCCTCTGCTTTACCTGCTGTTTGCGGAAGAGTATGCCCGCAGGAGACACAGTGTGAAGGTGTTTGTATCCGCGGTATCAAGGGAGAGCCTGTTGCCATCGGAAAGCTGGAGCGTTTTGTAGCGGACTGGGCAAGAGAACATGGCTTCCAGGCGGCTAAGGCAGGAGAGCCGAACGGAAAGAAGGTAGCCGTAATCGGTGCAGGCCCGGCCGGGCTTACCTGTGCGGGAGACCTTGCTAAACTTGGTTATGATGTAACGATTTTTGAAGCTTTCCATGAACCGGGTGGCGTACTGCAGTACGGTATTCCGGAGTTCCGTCTTCCGAAGACGAAGGTTGTGGGACCGGAAATTGAAAATGTAAGGAAGCTCGGAGTAAAGATATTGACCAATGTTTTCGTAGGTCGTTCTATTACCGTGGATGAGCTCTTAAATGAAGAAGGCTTTGATGCCGTGTTCCTGGGAACCGGAGCAGGTCTTCCGAAGTTTATGAATATCCCGGGAGAAAGTGCAAACGGTGTATTTTCCGCTAATGAGTTCCTGACCAGAAATAACCTGATGAAGGCTTATCTTCCGGAATCCGATACACCGATGCGTGCCGGAAAGAAAGTGGTAGTCGTAGGTGGCGGTAACGTTGCCATGGACGCTGCAAGAACCGCACTTCGTCTCGGGGCAGAGGTACACGTTGTGTATCGCCGTTCCGAGGAAGAACTTCCTGCAAGAAAAGAAGAAGTGCATCATGCTAAGGAAGAGGGGATTATCTTCGATCTCTTACAGAATCCGGTAGAGATTCTGGTAGATGAGAACGACTGGGTAACCGGTGTGAAGATTGTAAAGATGGAATTGGGAGAGCCGGATTCTTCCGGAAGAAGACGACCGATTGAGATTCCGAATTCCGAGTATGTGATGGAATGTGATACGGTAATCATGTCTCTTGGAACCTCTCCGAATCCGCTGATCAGTTCTACAACGAAGGGGCTCGACACCGATCGTAGAGGTTGCATTATTGCCAAAGAGGAAAACGGAGAAACCACAAAGACTGCCGTATACGCAGGTGGAGATGCCGTAACCGGTGCAGCAACCGTTATCCTTGCTATGGGCGCAGGAAAGGCAGCAGCAAAGGGAATTCACGAATTTCTTTCCAATAAGTAGTTGATTGGAATTCGATATCAACAGCTTTTGTCCTATAACTCTCGTAATGAAAGAATAAAAAAACTTCCGACGTTTTTCGTCGGAAGTTTTCTTTTTGCAGTGCACTTGGCACATGCGCCTCTATTTTTTGTATTTCTTTAGTTTTATTTCTTTAGTTTTATTTCTTTTGACTTAGATAGCTCTTGTGTACTTCTTTAAGAAAGCTTTCTCGTCGTCATTTAAGTGCGGAGCGATAACCTCATAAACCTTTGCATGATAGTCATTTAAGAGTTTCTTATTCTCTTCGCTCATCATATCCGGGTTAATGGCATCAAGGTCAAACGGAACTAAGGTGATTGCTTCGAAGTAAAGGAACTGACCATACTCGTTCTTTACGCCCTTTCTTGCCAAAAGCTCATTCTCAAGACGGATACCGTGAGAACCTTCAATATAGAGACCCGGCTCATCGGTAATAATCATACCTTCCTGGATTTCTTCCACTTCTCCGGCTCTGTACTTATAACGGAAGCCTGCAGGACCTTCATGGATATTTAAAAGGTATCCTACACCGTGACCGGTTCCATGGTTAAAGTTCATATCTCTATCCCAGAACGGCTTTCTTGCCAGAATATCCAGAGTTAATCCGCTGCAACCCTGGAGGAACTTTGCACTGCCAAGCTGGAGGTTACTGATGGCTACCAGGGTAAAGTCATCCTTCATATTCTGAGGAACCTCTCCTAAAGCGAAGGTTCTGGTAATATCGGTTGATCCCTCGTAGAAACCTGCACCGGTGTCGCTTAAGTACAAGGTTCCTTCCTTAAACTCCACATCCGTTTCCGGAGAAGAACAGTAGTGCACGATGGCGGAGTGAGGACCAAAAGAGGAAATCGGCTCAAAGCTGTCACGGATAAAGTTGCCCATCTCCTTACGGAACTCATCGAGCTTCTCGGAAGCACTAAGCTCCGTGATTCTGATCTTGCCGACATTTTCCTTTAACCACTTCATGAAACGCAGGTGCGCAATGCTATCCTTTATCTGCGCCTTGCGGATATTTTCAATCTCTACCGGATTTTTCAAGGCTTTCATCAGAATAGCAGGATTTCGCTTGTTTACAACATGTACGGAAGCAGGGATATTGTTAAAGATAGCATAGTTCAGCTTGGACTTATCTACCATAACAGTGGTGCCTGCCGGAAGCTGCTTCACATCCTCGTAGATGGCATTATAAGGATGGAGATTTACACCTTCCTTCTTTAATAGAGCCTTCAGATTGTCATCGAGCTTTCTTTCGTCAATGTAGAGTTCGAAGCTGTCTTTCTTGATGATGGCGTAGGAGAGAACAAGGGGGAAGAACTCAATATCATTTCCACGAATGTTCAGAGTCCAACAGGTATCATCCAGAGTGGATACGATATGAGCATCGCAGCCGGCTTCTTCCATTTCCTTACGAATACGAGCCAACTTGGAAGCGGTACTTTCTCCGGTGTATTTTTCCTCTAAGAAAAATGCGGGCTCCTCGGAAAGAGGAGGACGATCAGTCCAGATTTCGTCGATTAAGTCTTCCTGATAATCGACTTTGGCACCTTTTTTCTTTGCTATTTCGGCATACTCATCTCCTTCTCCAACGGAAACAACACGTCCGTCGAAAGAAAGAGTTTGTCCGGCCTGCAAAATCTCTTCCAAATATTCGTTTACGCTGGGAACACCCGGCTCAAACATCTTCATCAGGGTAACGGTTGTACCTTCCAGCTGCTTGGCAGCTTGGATAAAGTAACGACCGTCAGTCCAAAGCTTTGCATCGTTTAACGTAATCACTGCCGTTCCTGCAGATCCGGAGAAGTTGGTGATAAACTTTCTTGCCTTGAAATGTTCCCCAACATACTCACTCTGATGAAAATCTGCAGTTGGTACTACATACACATCAATGTTTTTCTCCCGCATAAGCTTACGTAATGCGGCTAATCTCTCTGGTACTGTCATAAGATCCTCCTTGAATGAACGAGCCGTAAAGACAGGGAAATACAGAATCAATCGGTTTCAAAAACCCTTCTTCCTCCATTTATTTTCATTTGGAAAAATCAACTGTATAAACCCTGCTCGGTCAGCAATTTTCAACCTTTTTCATTGTACCGCAAAAACGATTTTACGGAAAGACTTTCCGTAAAATAGATAGAAGAATCAAAATAAACAGGCTTAGTTTGTAGAAAATTGCTTAGATTTCTTCCTTGTCCTTTTCTGCAAGGATTAATTCCTTTGCATAGGGAAGCGTTTTTATCCAGTCACAGAAGCTATGCCATTCCTGCAATTTATGTCCTTTTCTTGAGAAATACATATTGATGAGATTCTCGTAGTTCATGGTGCAGGTGCGCATCTGGTTGTAGGAGGAAGGGAGAAGCTGAATCAAGGTATACCAGTCTTCTCTCTTTTTCTCTTCCACAAATTTAAGGCGGATACGCTCTAAGTCCGAGATGGTTCTTTCCAAAATCGCCATTCCTTCTTCTGTCAAATGATCATGGGAAAAATCATCCAAAGAAAAGGCCTTGGAGTGGATTTTGTGCATTGTGGAAGTGGAGTTTGCAACAGTATGCACTTTATAGGTGTCGTATTCCTTCCACCAGTAAAGTGGAGCGGTGATATCGACAGAAACAAAAATCTGTCGGATATATTTTCTATGATCCGGACCGGCAAGACGTAATCTTTTAGCAAGAGATAAGTCATTCGGTCCTAAAATATACTGCCCATTTTCGTCGTAGTAGGAGTCTCCTCTGTCCCAGGAGTTCATGGGATTTCTCGCCCCGCGAACGGCATTTTCAAAGTTCATTACACTACTTCGTTCTAATTGAATCATGGTGGTCCTTTCTTATGTGAATCACTCTTGTTTTCTGCTCCATTGTATCGAAGAAAAGCTTCTTTGAAAAGGGAAGTCGAAAAGTGAATAGAGTAAAGATTTTGTCAGTTGATAAAGAAATAAAAAGAGAGTAATCATTAATCCTTTGATACAATGGTTTCGACTAAAAAACTATGCAAAGGAGACTACTCTCATGGATATTGTAGCACTATTAGAGGTTTTGGTAAAAGGTTTACTTGATGCAGAGAACAAATTTTTTGAAAATCCTAAGGACTTTAGTTCTCTGGAGAGATCTGTGAAAAGCTCTACAGAGGCTTTTTCTGCTTCTTTCTTGGGTGAAGTTCTTTCAAGAATGAACTCAATGCTTAGTGATTGTGGAGCCAGAAAAGAACGTTTTAACATTCAGAGGGTCGATAAGCGGACGCTGATTACCTCTGTTGGAGATGTGGTGTTTGATTGTACGTATTTCAAGAGGAAAGCAGAGCAAGGAGGTCACTCATACTTGCTGGAAGAACTTATAGGGTTGGATTCTCATGAGCGGTTTAGTGAGGAAGCTGAGGTAATGCTACTCACGGAGGCATTAAAAACAAGCTATCGTGAGGCGACAAATGTACTGCCATCCAAGCAAAGAATTAGCAAGACCACAGTGATGAATAAAATACATGGTCTAACAGATAGTGTTACACTTGAGGGTCTTTCCGGCAAGAAGCAAGTGGAGTATCTTTTTATTGAGGCAGATGAAGACCACATTGCAGAACAGCATGGCAAGGAGTCCAAGGATAATAAGAGCTTTATTTCTAAGCTGATTTATGTGCACGAAGGAAAGTTTGAATCCGGCTGTAAAGGAAGAAAAGAACTCAAAAACAGCTTTTATTTTGCCGGCCTTTATCCCGGAAAAGAAGGAAATGCATGCCTTTGGGCTAAAGTTTCTGACTACATTGAAAAGACATATGATAAAGAGAACTTAAAGAAAGTATTTATTAGTGGTGACGGAGCCCAGTGGATAAAGAATGGGACGGAGTTCATTGAAAAGGCAGTCTTTTGTGCAGATAAATTTCACTTGATGAAATATATTAATCAGGCTGCAACGCAGATGTTAGATGAAAAGGATATCGCTAAAGAAGAATTATGGCATTTATTATACTCTAAGCATTCCACTAAGGCTTCATTCTCAAAATATATAGATTGTATGGCGGCATCAGGGAGAAATGCGGAGAGAATAGAAAGCTTGCGGACGTATGTGTTAGAGAATTGGGCGGCTATCAGAAGAACACTAAGAAACAAGCTTGTACAAGGCTGTAGTGCAGAGAGTCATGTAAGTCATGTGTTATCTGACCGCTTAAGTTCAAGACCTCTATCATGGAGCCAAAAGGGTGCTGACAAGATGAGTAAGCTAAGGTGTTATGAGAGAAACTATGGAAGAGAGAAGCTTCTTCAGTTGGTGAGGGTAGGTCGAGAAGAAAGGAAGCTGGGGGCGACCGGAACAGAAGGGATAAGTGTAAAAGAAATAAGGCTTAGAGATGTGTTGAAAGAGCACTATGATGCGTCAAAGAAATATATAGATGGGCTCCATGCATCAATTCCGGGAGAAACGGTTAAGAAGACTTTCTCCATACGGAACCACCTCCGTTTATTATAAAATTTTGACATGACATAAAAATGATAATAAGATAATTGAAAAGTTGAGGACCTATATCAAGGTGTATTTTTGAAGCTCGTTAACTGACAGTAAGTTTACTCCATCCTTTTTTTACACTCCACTTTAGATATCCGTTAGATGTAGAATATAATGAATAAAAAAATAAATAGTTCAAAAACCATAGAAGGAAGTAAAAACAAGAAAAAATGATTGATACCATATGTGATACCATGCATAATAGAAACAGGAGGCATAAGAAATGTCTAAATGGGATAAACTGATTGTGCGCATATGCAATTTATCGAAAGACCTCCGGTTTGATGAGTTACGAAAGGTATTGATCAGCTATGGATATGAAATGAATGCGCCGAGGAGCGGAAGCAGTCATTATACATTCAGAAAACAGGGATGTATGCCGATTACGATACCAAAGCACGAACCGATTAAAAAGGTATATGTAGAAATGGTGCGGCAGATTGTAGAAAGTGAGGCGAAAAATGATGAAGACGCTGAATGATTATTTGGCAATGTCTTATCGTATGGAAATTGTAGAAGATAAGGATGAAGGCGGATTCGTTGTTTCTTTTCCGGATCTACCCGGTTGTATTAGCTGTGGTGAGACTGTAGAAAGTGCAGTAGCGAATGCGATGGATGCAAAAAAAGAATGGCTTGCAGCAGCATTGGAAGAAGGTGTGAAGATTCATGAGCCGGATAGTCTGGAAGACTATTCCGGACAGTTTAAGTTGAGGATTCCCCGGAGCTTGCATCGATCCTTAGCGGCGCATTCAGAGAGAGAGGGAATTAGCATGAACCAGTATTGTGTATATCTTCTTTCCAAAAATGACGCCTAGTACAAAAGATGAGTGGATATAGAAGGAAAGGAAAATGAATTATGAAGCTGAGTGAATTCCCTTATGAGAGGGTGGATTTTACAAAAATGGAAAAGGAGCTTTCGGATTTAACGAAGGCCTTGGACAAGGCAGAGTCCGTGGAGGAAGTCTTTTCCATTCATAAGAAGTATTATAAGATGCAGGACGATGTGATGACGGCCATGGTGCTTGCGAATTTTCGGAACAACATCGATATGACCGATGAGTTCTATGAGAAGGAAAAGGACTACTATGACGAAAAGATGCCGGGCTTTTGGAATGCCATGGTGGAATACCAGAAGAAGCTCTATCACTCTCCCTTCAAAAAAGAGATGGAAGAGAAAATCGGGCATGTTGCCTTTAAGAATATTGAACTTGCGATAAAGGGGATGGACGAAAAGCTCATTCCCCTTATGCAGAAGGAAAATGAGCTTACTACCGCCTATGGAAAGCTTCTCGGTACGGCAACGATTGAATGGGAGGGAGAGGAATTAAATCTTTCTCTTATGCGCCCCTATATGACAAGCGTGGACCGTTCTGTCCGGGAAAGAGCTTGGGAGAAGTACAGTGCTTTTTTTGAGGAGCATAGGGAGGAACTGAATTCCCTCTATGATGAGTTGGTAAAGAACCGAACTGAGCAAGGACGCCTGCTTGGCTATCCTGATTTTACCGAACTCGGCTATGCACGGATGAATCGTAATTGCTACGGTGAGAAGGAAATTGAAAGCTTCCGAAATCAGGTGAAGTGTGACCTTGTTCCCTTTGTGGAAAAGCTGCATGAAAAGAGAAGAAAGAGACTGGGACTCGACCATCTCTACTATTATGATGAAGATGTTTTCTTCCCGGAGGGAAATCCTGCTCCGACCGGAACCCCGGAAGAAATCATGGCGGCCGGAGAGAAGATGTACGATGAGCTTTCCCGCGAGACCTCTACTTTCATGCGAAAAATGCGGGAAATGGAGCTTTTTGATGTCTTGGGAAGGAAAAATAAGAGTACCGGCGGCTACATGGATATGCTTCCGAACTACAAGATGCCTCTTGTTTTTGCAAACTTTAACGGAACTGCAGGAGATATCGATGTGATTACCCATGAGTGCGGTCATGCCTTTCAGGGCTATTTGACTGCGAATCTTCCTATTCGGGAGCATAATGACTTAACTTCCGAAACGGCGGAAACCCATTCGATGTCCATGGAATTTTTCACGGAGCCCTGGATGGAGCTGTTTTTTGGCGATAGAGCGGGGGACTACAGGGAAATGCATTTTGAAGATACGCTGATGTTTATTCCCTACGGCACCATGGTCGATGAATTCCAAAATATTGTGTACAAGAACCCGGAAATGACTCCGGAAGAGCGAAATGAGCTTTGGAAGAAGCTCGAGAAGGAGTACAGACCGCATCTTGATTATAAGGACAATCCTTTCTTAAATGAGGGAAGACTCTGGCAGAAGCAGAGCCATATCTATGAAAACCCCTATTATTACATTGATTACTGTCTTGCTGCGGTAAATGCCCTGCAATACAAGGCTCTCATGAAGCGGGATTTCAAAGAAGCGTGGAAGAGCTATATGGAGTTTTCTCATCTTTCCGCATCCCTTTTCTTTACCGAACTCGAGAAGAAGGCAGGACTTATGAGTCCCTTCGAGGAGGGAAGCATCAAGAAGCTTGTAGAGGGGTTGGAAGACTAGAGATTGTGGTTACTTTTCTTGACTGCTACAAAGCATGCTAGAGCATCTTGGAAAAGTGTCAAAATCAGACCAAAATCACCTTGGAAAAGTGTCAAAATTGACTTGAAAATACTTTGGAAAAGTGTCAAAATTGACTTGAAAATACCTTGGAAAAATGTCATTTTCCGGTTAGAGAGAAATAACTTATAGTGCTGTTGTGCCGGATTTTGGAGAAAAGATGCCGAAAAGAAAAATTGAAAAAGAGCTTTTGAATTGGATTACGAGAGGATAAGTATAAGCTGTAATTAGTGGAAGGATTGGATGAGAGATCGTGCATTCCAAGAGAATGCAATATGCAAATGAAAAATGTCCGAACCCTGCGGCTCGGACATTTTGGGTTATAGGACAAAACGTGTTGATGAAAACCGCTCTACAGCTAGATAAATAAAGGCTGTAGGGCGGTTCAATCTTTTTCAAAACAACTTTAAGGGTGGACAAAACGTGTTGATAAAAATGCTGTAAGTCCTTGTGCAGTAACGAGTTATGAGGGTTTAATCTTCCTTGAAACCATACTCCTTGGAGGAAGATGAAATGAATCAAATAAATTGCCCTATTTGCGGAAAGAAATGTGTTAAATCAGGAAAGACCAATGCCGGCTCTCAAAGGTGGTTATGCAAAGCATGTAAGAGTTCTTTCACGCATAAGATTGATAATAACTCAAAGGAATTGAAGAGCTTTTTAGAGTGGCTATTCGGCAAAGAGGCACAATCCATCATGCCTGGAGAAGGAAGGAGTTTCAGAAGAAAAACTGCTAAATTTTGGGATATATGGACAATGCCTCCTAAGATAGAAATCTCCGGGGATGTCTTATTTTTAGATGGTATATATCTTGGGCGAAAGGCATGTATACTCATTTGCTGTGATGCAAAAAATGTACTGGGATGGTACCTCTGCAGATATGAACATGCGGGTGCTTGGATAGCTCTTATGAAGCGGATAGCAGAACCAAGAATGGCTGTTTCAGACGGGGGAACCGGCTTTGGAAAGGCACTAAAGCAAATATGGCCTAATGCCAAGCATCAAAGGTGTATATTTCATGTGTTCTGCCAAGTAAAGCGTTATACAACTTCAAGGCCAAATACTATGGCGGGTATAGAGCTTTATTCTCTGGCTAAAGATCTCTTAAAAGTAAAAAATAAAAATGAAGGTGAAAACTGGGTAAAACGCTTTGCAGACTGGGTTAAGAAATATCGGGAATTTCTTAGTGCAATGACTATAGATGAGTATGGGAATAAAAGACCAACGCATGAAAGAGTCCTAAAGGCAGAAAGATCCTTACTAAGACTCATTCGAGAGAATACTCTATTTACATATCTTGATGATGAATTAACTACTAGTTTTTCTACGCCATCAACGAATAATAGAATAGAGGGTGGCATTAATTCGCGTCTTAGGGAAATGCTAAGGAATCATAGAGGGTTATCGATAGAAAGAAGAATAAAAGCGGTCTTCTGGTGGTGTTATATGCACTCTCCAGAGCCGCTTTCTTCGTCTGAAATATTAAAGATAATGCCAACTGATAAAAGCATTGCAAGGCTTTATAAAAAGATGAATGAGAAACAGAGGTTAGAAAAAAGCCTTTCCATTTGGGGTGATGCTATTGTGTGGAGCGATCTCCATAACGAGAATAAAACATTCATTGATTGGGATTAGCCATCAACACGTTTTGTCCTATATCTCGACATTTTTTTGTGATTCTTAACAAGTATTGTTTGCAAGGCACGTGTTGCTTAAGCTCTCTTTTTCTTTTCCTCTAAAGCCCAGAATAGAAGTCCTGTAGCGCTTAGCCCAAAGAGGGAAAGCGCGAATGGATTTGCGGAGTCTACTGTATTTACGAGGCCTCTTCTTGCTACGCCAAGAACTGTAGGTACCTCTTCTTTTACTGCTCCTGATACTTCCGCTCCTGCAGGAGAAGGATCATTATCTCTACTTGCAGAAAGAACTGTGGGAGTTTCTCCTTCGTTCACAATCGGAGTACGGGGATCACTGCCTCCACCGCCGTTTCCGCCATTGCCACCGTTACCGGGATTAACAGGCTGTACGGGGTTTACAGGATTTACAGGGTTTACGGGATTTGTCGGGTTATTCGGTGTTTCAGGCTTTTTTGGATAAATCACCTCTCCCCCGCAAAGGTGGTCGCTTTCCAATCTATAAATTGGAACTCCGTAATCAGGTTCCTGCTCAAGCTTTCCGGTAACATAAACAGATACCTCTCTGCTACTGCCATCAGCAAAGTGAAGTGTAGCTTTTACATATTTATCTGTACCAACAACATACCAATCACCCGGATCATCCGGATCATACGGATGATCTACAAGAACTTTTTCAATAGAAACTTCATTTGGAAGATCTACAGATTGCAAAGTATCTCCCAGCTCAGCACGCAGAACTTTTTCAATATCTTTTTTATCTTCTTCCGTAATAAGAATTCGAGGTAATTCATCTTTTGTTACAGTTTCATCATAGTGGATTTGATTCAAATGAATATACATATGATAGTGCTGCGCTTCAGACATTTTATCATTGAGATTAATCTTCAGGGTCCGTACTACGACTCTATCTTTAAGGACAGGATAGAGGATTTCTTTGTTATATCTCTCGTTGTCTCTTTCTCTTATCTTTAATTCCGGATTATCGAGACTTTCTCCGTTGTTAAGCAAAGAATTAAGATGGGTTTTAAGGGATTCTCCACTGCCATTTCTATCTTTAAAGACGAATTTCTTGTCTTTTGAAAGAGAGAGCTGTTCTAAATCGGCTTTTTCCACAGGGAGCACGGAGTTTACACTTAATTCTTTTGCAAATGTCACCGGAACAACAATTTCCATATCACCATGCTTTTCGGTCTTTACCGTCAAGCGTACTCCATAATCGCTGCGTTCTCCAAGTCCAAAATTGAAGAGGGCTCCTATCGGATGAACAATTTCCCGATTCACATCCACATCCAAGATGCCGGTTAAAACATTGTTTTTTATGCGGGAGAATAAAGCCTTGATATCGGCTACTTCTTTTCCCGTTAAAGTGGTATTTTCATCAAAACGTCCTTCTTTAAAAGGGAAAATAATGTTTTTACCGATGAAAAGTGTAAGTTCAGGCTCTATCCCTGTGATGTCCTGATCGCTCATTACATAGACCTTGGTTTTTACGGATTCTCCAAGTTCAGTGGTGTATTCTACATTATAATAATAGCGCTTTGCAGTACCCTTTCCTTCGGAGTGTACATTTCTGTCTGTAAACTGTAGATCTTTTACTTCCGGATTATATTTTTTTAGGAAGGAAATAATTTCACCCATATTGTGATCGCAAATAGCTTTGTTTCTGGGAAGGTTAAATTGATTTACATTCCCGCTTACAAAAAAGCTAAAAGTTTTGGTAACCGTTCCTTTTAAGGGGATTAAGACTTTGGGACCTTCGCCCTTAAGCTGCCAAACAACATAGGCCAGTTTTTCCCCATTGTCAAATTTCTTAAAGCGGATACCGACGACGGGAGTCATATTGCCTCCGGCCTCTCTAAACGGTAGAATACCGCCGTAAGCTTCTTCATCCAAAATGTTGCTATCTATATTTTCTCTGAGAGCCTGTGTGATGCTATTCAGAATCAGTCTGCTGGGATTCTGCGGATCTAGTCCGTAAACCGCAGGATTATCTGCTCTGTAATATTTTTCCTCATCCAAGTATTCCGGAACTTCCACGGGTTCAAGGACTTTGCCAAAGTGGTCATAGAACTCATCTTTGTTTGACATATCTTCAAAAGCGAAATATTCCTTCCAAGAAGGATAAAGACCTTCTTCAGGATTTTCTTCTTCAAAATGCTCCTCTTTAGTATTTCCTGTAGGACTTGTATCATTTGTTTCATCGGCTTTTGTAAGGGTTGCTTCTTCATCATTACTCTGGTCTACGGCAGAGCGAGCGTCTGTGAATCCCGTATCTTGCCCGTTTGTATTTTCATTCTCTACAAAAGCTTCAATTCCTGATAAAAAATCATTGGATAAATTTGAAGCCTCATTTGCAGTTTCCGCTCGTGTTGCAAAGTTAAAGACGGAACTGCTTAAAGATACCGCCAGAAGCAACGGGATAATTTTTTTCCTTTTCATAGATTTTCTCCTTTATTACTCTATTTTTTGCATACAAAAATGCTTTCGAAGTGGAAAGCATTTTGTATGAAGAGTTCTATATTTAGTCACCCCCGAAGAATCCCATGATCACGATACCGATTACCGCGAGGGCAACGGCAAAGTACTGCTTCTTCGAGAGTCTTTCCTTTAAGAAGATGTGTGCCCAGAGAGCAGAGAATATGCAGTAGCTGGAAATAAGCGGTGCGGAAGCTACGGCATTTGCGGCAAGGGCTATGATGTACGCCGCCTGTCCTGCGGTCTCACTCATGGCACCGAGAAGCTTTGCTCCGTCATAGCTTGGGAAGAACTTTGTCTTCTTCACAAAGATAAGATAGAGCAGTGTGATGATTCCGACTACGAGGAAGGTATATTCATAGGCCACATTTGCGGAATCTTCGGAAAGACGATGCACGAAGATGGAATCCATAAGGGTTCTTTCTGCAGGATTATCCGATATCGGAGATAAAACCACCGCATCCATAAAGGTTCCGAGACCGTCAATGATGCAGTAGGCGATAGAGAAGAAGATAGCCAGGAAGCTGTTCATATGCTTCATGCCGGGTTCTTCCCCGGATTCCTTCAGCTCCGCTTCTTCCTTCTGCTTTTGAAAATAAGAAAGAAGAACAATCGCAACAATAACGAGAACCGTCGCGATAAGTTGCGGAAAGCTGAGCGTTTGCTTTAAGAAAAGAAAAGACAAAAATGCCGCTACCGCTCCGGATGTATTACAAATCGGAGAGGTGATGGAAAGCTCTATATAGCGAAGCCCGATGTAGCCCAGGAGCATCGAGAAGATATAGAGGAAAGATACGGGAAGATAAACTAAAACCGTCTGGAGATTAAACGTTACTCCATTTACAAGAACTTGATATGTTGCATGAGAGCCCATCACGAGTCCTACAGCAACAATCATCTTTAGATGGCTGTTTTTATCTTTCTGCGGAGAACCGAGCTTGGAAAAAAAGTCGGAACCGGACCAGAAAAAGACAGCAACCAAGGAAAGAATAAACCACATAATAACCCTTTCTGATAATCATGAATAGAATTGCAACAAATTGATTCTCTATAGTGCACGATAAGATAAAGCATTCGGAATGTGAACTGTCTTGCAAAGTAAAAGCAATTGTAAGACTTTCAAAAAAGACCGAAAAATTAATACAAAATTAAACGTTCCATAAAAAATCACGCATAATATAGCAAAATTATTTATATTTGACAAGCGAGATATTTAGCACGGAGGAAAATGCTACAGATATTGAATAGAGGAAAATGCTAAAATCAAATCAACCAAGAATAATCCTGACGGCAATCCAAAACATAATCCACAAAAACAGTGCAATCTTTGATTTGGAAAAGAATCATATATCTTTTTCCTATCAAAATAAAATGATAAGTATTTTGCGGAATATAATCCGCATTAAAAAAAGGACGTCTCATGGGCATGAATTCCGGAGACTGAATCTGTGTATCGAAGTCTTGTACCAACTTACTTGCAGCGGTCAAACTGACCTGAGAGAGAAAGGTGATGTGAGACAGTAACATTTGTGTGGCGCGTTCTGAAACAATAATAGAATATTTACTTGTTTCTGCCATTTTTTGCTACCTCATTTATCTTATTTTTCAGCATGTTTGTGAGTTCAGGAAGAGAATAACCTGCAATCCCTCTTAAACGATCTTCTTCAACGGAGAGTAATTCTTCACGTAAATGTAGCATTTTTTCTCTACGGTTATAGGTGGCGATATCCATAACGACTAAATCACCTTCTCCATTTTTGGTAAGGAAAACAGGCTCCTCTGTTTTTTTGCAGAGCTCTGCAATTTCATTATAGTTTTGCCGTATTGCGGCTGATGGGCGTATATTCATATCTTTTCCCCTCGACTTAAAGCATAGTAATTTTATAGTATAATAATATCCATATTATACTACATCGTCAATAGAGTTTAGGGATTTTCTCCTCCAGAATTTTTTGCAACGATGGCGAAAACGACGCATCGGAAATGAGGCAGGATAATTTATCGAAATCCGAAGTCTTAAAGAATCCGACCGCATTTTCCTTTGTGGTATCACAGAGAAGAATAGTTTTATTCGCATTTTCCATCATGGACTTTTTGACAAGTCCCTGAGAATCGTCCCCTTCAAAAACTCCCTTTTCCTGAATGGCTTTACAGGAAAGAATGGCAAGTTCGGCATGGAAGTTTTTAATAAATGCGGAAGTAAATTCACCGACGATAGAGAGACTTTGGTGCTTTAGTACACCCGGACAGAGAAAGCAGGTCAGATTTTGTGCATGGGAAAGTTCATTGGCTATATTGATTCCGTTTGTAATGACCGTGATATTTTGTTTTGTTTTTAATATGGGGACTAACTGACAAACTGTGGAAGAGGAATCCAAAAAAAGAACCATACCGTCTTTTATCAGGGCTTCCGTTTTTCTGGCAATACTTTGCTTTTTGTCCAGGTTCTCGATTTGCCGCATACTGATGGGGCTTTCTTTAGCCGATTTTACAATAAGAGAAACATAGCCGTGCGCTCTTTTGATTATACCGTCTTCCTCTAAAGACATAAGATCTCTTCTTATCGTAGAGCGGGAGGCATATAGCTTTTTAGAGAGATAATTGATACTGGCAATTCCGTTATGCTGATTCAGGTTCTCTATGATTTCCCTTTTTCGCTCATGGATATCCATCTTACTACTCCTTTGTTTTGAGAAGGCTATGCCGCCTACAATGCACGATTTGAAAAAACTGTACGTATTTATTCTTAAAAATCTTCACTGTAGATGCAAGATAACTCTTTTTAGCGAGCCTCTTAGGAAATGTACAGCTTGGCATTTTTGAACAAAAATGTTCAGACTTGAACAGTATAGCACAGAAAACGGAAATATTTTCAATAATATGTTCAAAGATATAATTACTTTGTTTAATATGCTATATTCTGCTTAGCAAAAAAAGGTTGGAGATATGCATTATGAAGAAGGTTCTCGCTTTTGATATGGGCGCAACATCCATAAGAGGAATAGTAGGTTACGTGGAGAATGGGATGTTCTGCACAAAAGAAGTCATGAGAATGTCCCATAAGATTCAGAATAGAGACGGTAGGCTGTATTGGGACTTTAACGCTATCGCAAAGAAAGTGGAGGATACCATTTTAGAAAATCCCGATGTTTCCGCTATCGGTATAGATACTTGGGGAGTGGATTTCGGGGTAATCGACAAAGAAGGAAATCTTTTACAGGCACCTCATTCCTACAGAGACGAGAAGTTCGCTGAAGGAAGAGAAGAAGCAAGGGCTTTATTGGATGAGTTCGAGCTTTTCCA
>ERZ773267.798-NODE-798-length-19366-cov-10.775258_pt1 | contig 19366 bp, 16 predicted proteins | sample MGYA00511959_ERZ773267 | MGnify/ENA primary metagenome ERZ773267 (study PRJEB29015, sample SAMEA2738165) | human oral metagenome | biome: human oral; feature: human-associated habitat; material: saliva | place: China | collected 2240 ... | reverse complement strand
TTTCCATTCGACTTCCCCTTGAGAAGTAAAAGTCATACAATCCCTATCTCACGGTCTTATGGTAATCTTATTATTACCTTGCCCTGTAATTTCCAAACTCCCTTTTCTGAAATCTTGGAATCGAGTAGGACTAAAAGCTTGAATACTCCCTATTTCATTGTTATTTTCTTTAAATCTAACTGCACTATAATCTCAAGGTTTGACCTTAAATGTAATTGGATCTGTGCTATTAAATATTTTACGTCAACCTATTTCTTCATCTCAGCTCTTATGCACCAGATTACTCTCATCGATCTTGCTAACTTCTGGGAGTTGAGAGGCTGGGACTTTACCTCAGACGAGATCTGCTTTACCATTAAGATCGCTCTGAACGGCACCCTTTGCTCTTTCAGGGGTAAAGTATAAATTCTGACTTCCTTCAGGGATTGCATCAGTAGATCAAGGACTTGATACCATCTTTTTATAAGCTGTACCAGTCCATCTCCATTGACTATCATCATTGATTGCGATATAGATCTTCCCCTTCTCTCAGGTTGCTGGGAAAGCTGTTCTAGTATCAAACTCCAGTACATCATCTACATAGCTTGGCAACTGACTTGATGGAACTTTTCAAGCTACGAGATCTGCTTTTGTGTTGAGTTTATTATCTACATATTGTTTATTAGTTACATCTTTTTCAGCTTCTGGATCATTAGATCTTAGTGCTTTAAAGAATTCAGCATTACCGTACTCATCAGTTGTGTATGGAGTATTTTTATATGATACTGGATTTGGAACAGTGTATATAGAATGTCCAAAAGCTCTAATTCAACCTATCGAAACTCAGTTCGAAGTGTGTTTTTTATGAGCCTTAAAGGTTAGTCTTAGCTTTCTTTGGTTGTGAGCTTGTGAAGAATATCATCCGAAAGTTCTTTCTTGACAATCCCAGACCATATTCCCTGGTCGAACATTAACATATTTATTAGGATTAAAATCAATATCAGTAACGTATCTATCAGGAGCTCATAGAGTGGAATACTCTTGCTTAACTCAAACCTCGTTTCCATTAGTAGAAAGATATATATAAATCATATCATAAACGAAATATCTTTCTAGAGTTCAATTTGATGCAAAAGGGTCCATAGTAATTCTTAATTGCTGATTAGAATTAAATCTAAGAATATGCGGACTAGAATTATTATTATCAAATAACTGTCTCTTTTGTCTGTCTGTTACACCAAGATCTCTCCAGGTATTTCAGTCATCGCTAATCTCTATCTTAACTTGTTCTGGAGGGAGATAAGAAAGCCTATTCGCCCCCATCATATCTAGCATTCCTCTATCTAGTACTGTTGCATACGATCTTGGAGTTCTGTTTTCTCACTTTATATTTCTATCAAGCGTATTGATATAGTCTTTATTATATGCTCAAAGGTTCTCAAGAGCCGCTGCCTTGTCCTTCACATCAGAAAGATTCTTGCTTGCTAACATATCCCCAGATCCACTTCCTGCTGGTCAGGTAATATCAGCTAGGGGGATTAAGTTCTTCCATGTTCTCTCACTAGGGAGTTTTGTTTGTAAATAATCATTTGTCTTTCTAAACTCTGGGCTTTCTCAAGGGTCTCCTTTATCTCATTGTCTACCTTGATCTCCTTTATTTCACTGCTCTCCCTTTTCTCCCTTTAGTTTTTTTAACTGCTCAAGAGTAAAATCCTCAAACTTAAAAGCCTCCCCTTTGTCTCCCTTACCTCCTCTTAGAGCCTCAAGTTGTTCAGGAGTGAAGTCTTCATAAGTAAAGGCTTTCCCTTTTAGCTCATCTATGGGTAAAAGATTTTTCCAGTTTCCTCAAGCAGATCTTCGCTGGATATGAGTATCCGTTTTTCTCAGCTCTGAAGACTCTCAGTCCTTAAGTACTAAGTCGTACGAAGTATCATTTGACAAGTGAAAAGTTACAGTAGTTTCTCCCCCATTTTTTGAATAGCTTATATTAGATATCGAAATTCACTGCTCTCATTTTAACTCTTTTTTTTGCTCTTGGGTTAAGTCATCAAATGTTAATGCCTTTCCTCTAAGGTCATCTATTGGCACTACATTACTCCACTTTTTGCTACTTTCTGATTTACACTGGATATATCATTCATAAACTCTTAATTCCAGCATTTCCCCTCTCGCACGAACATTAGTATCAATATCTCAAATCCACCAGTAACCATTTTTAATATGTGGCTTCATTCCTTCTACATTTTTAAGGAGATCATTCCGACTTTCATTGATTTTATTTCTGGCAAGCTCTCCTGAATCTCCATGCTCTATTGGCAATTTTGGCATTCTCTTTTTAATTAGTAATATAAATCTGATTTTAGTGCTCGTTCCATATTCCATCGACGAACCAGAGCCCTTGATCATTCCAGTAGCCCCTTGCAAGAATTCGCTCTGGGAGATTGGGATGACGATAGCTTACACAATACACAAACTCAAAACTCTTTCCCTCTTCAAAACTAATCTCATACTCTTTGAGTTCTTCCATTTCTGCTAAAATACTTTTACATCACATTTGGCATCTTGATAGAAGATAAAATTTTTCCTTTGATTGTTTTTGGATTAAATCTTATTTTCTTTACTCACTTAATTCACCAAATATCCATAGACAAACTTCAACTTCTTCCCTTTGTTTGTTCTCCGTAAATATTAAAAACGATGCTTAACTCTTCTTTCTCAGCATTAATTTCTAGCACTCTATCATCACTAAATTTGATTACTCCGAGAAACTTATCATACTCATCAAGATTGAGATCTGTTTTTAGATTCCCCTCAATCTCCTTTATCCTAAACCTCAGTTGGCTGTCACTTCATTCTAATAGATACATTGTTTTCTTTTTAAGTGATAAATTCCTTACAACGCTGCCTTAATCCAAGGATGTGTTTTATAGACAATTATATCAAAATAAAATTTCCCATGATGCGTAGAACTTGGTTGTTTATTATAGTTAATTGTATATTGAATCTCCTTACTTTCTACCTGATCTCAGAGATTAAATACAAAGCTACCACTATCATAAAAAGTTACATACTGCTTTTTCTTTGAACCAGCAAAATCAATACTCAATTCTACTGGATCTCCTGTTGCTTCATAACGAGGAGCTGACCCTGACATTCTTCCATAAAACCTAAATTCTACCATAAAAGGTCATTGAGTACTATTTGTTATCGTTCTGGTATAGGGTGGCTCAACCTCTCATATTGTATTATAAAATGGTCTCAACCAAAATTGATGATCAATATCAAGGACATAAGGTACTCAATTTTCATCTTTTGAATCTTTAGGTGGCTTAGATCAGAAAACTTTTACAATTCCTGCAACAGCTAATGTTGCGGGTCTTCTTGCAAGCATTGCTGTTGGGACAACATGAGTCCCATCATCATCTTTATGCTTATTATTTTTGATATCATCCAAGGTAGCAATTCTTACAGTCCCAGAATTAGTAGTGCTTGCTTTCTTGCCTGACTGCTTAGGACTAAGCACAAGCGTTGCACCATCAGTTCCTGTCTCTGACCCATTATGGGCTTCTTCATCAGTTGCAATCCTTACAACCCCTGCATTACTCTTAGATGCTTTTGCAATCTCAGTTGGATTATTAGTGGTTACCACTCACCATAATTTACTCAATGCATTATACTTATAGAGTTCTCCATCTGATTCTACTACCGCAAACATCCCTGCAAAAGCTTTGCTATACTTTTTCAGATCTTCCAAAGTTTTAAATACTGGGTATTCTATACCTCATTTAGTTATCAACTTTCCTTCATAAGTTGCACTTCCTTTACTAACCATCTCACCAGTATAGGTTTGTTTCCCAGTCCAGGTATTATCATCATCTTTATCGATCGTATCTCCTGCCCCATAGGTTACAAAGCATATACTTCCAGGATTTCGAGTGAGTTTTCTTTTTTCAATAGTTGTTTCACTCTGATCATCGCTTAGTCCTCTTTTGCTAAAGGAGAGTACACCATCACGACAACTTGCTTTTGCAGTTTCCATCACAGTTCTATCTTCATTCGTGAGTACTATCGTTTCATTTGTAAAGGTTGGATAGTAACTTTCTCCTTTTGCATTGACTTTATTGATTACTTTCGTGGTTTTTGCTTGCATATCTGTTGGCAAAAGAGTACTCACGAGTCTAAAACTTGTCTGATTTAACATTTTTAGCTTTTATAGATTAAAATCTTCAGTTATTACACTACTTCTTATCTCCTTAATTATTTTTTCAATCTTTCTCAAAATAACTTCTACGCCAATGATTGCTCAATCTCTATAGGCAATTTGGATGGGATCAGTATATTTTTTTTGCTCTAGTAACAGTGCGTTTTTTGTAGATGAGAATTCTTTATATATTGCCAAGAGTACTTCCTCATCCATTGATTTGAGCTGTCTGTCTAGGTGTATCACCCCCTCAGGACGATACTGTTTCAAGTAGCGATCAGAGTTGGTTTTGATTTCCTCCCATTCCTCAGTCTTGAGGAGCTTGTAATTGCCCCTGATCCATTCCCATATTCTCCTCATCATCATTTCATTGCAAAATAAAACTATTTACCATGTTCGTCATTTCTGCCGTACTTTCTCTGAGTTTTTGCTCATTCGATTTGATATCAACATTGTTCTTGTCGATATTAAAGAGGATATCCAATCTTTGGTTAATTTTCGCCCAATGCTCTGGATCTTGTCCTGTTTGTTGAGCTTGAGCTTGAAGGTTCATAACCATTTGTTTCGCTTGAATATATTTTGTTATGTTTTCTACTTCGAGAGCTTTCATCGTTGAGGCGGTTGCAGGAGTTGTAATTCTTACCTTCATTCATCTACCTCACAAAACCAGCTTATCACTCAGATCAAAATAATCCTTATATCCCTTTTCCTCTTCCATTCCGATAACTTTATCATCGTCATCTCTAATCAATTTCATATTCTCAACTGGTATTTGATACCATTTATAATTTTGGAGTTTTTCTTGCTCATCAGTAATCTTTTCCGCATACTGGTAAGGCAAGAAAGTAAAGATATTACTAAGCATTATTGTAAAGACCTTTTCTAGTCCGTGCATTCTTGTTTCATAGACAGTTTTAAGTCTATTGTTTTGCTCCTCCTTCATTACTGAGGTTTCAAATGCCGTCTTACCTGGTGAAGTATAAGGTGCCTTAACGCTAATCCCTGTTAGCACCGTTCCTATATCATCAAGCAGTTGGATAATATTTACCAATTGTTGTACATTGATATTGCTATTATAGGGCGTCATATCTCTTGCACTTCATTTAGTCATTTCAATGATTGAGACCTCACCTGGTTCGATATAGATATCTCCATCAATTGCTTGTCCTTCTCCTAGGATAAGAGCTGTTCCAGAGTTGAGCCATGCCCCACCTAGCATAGCAGAGAAAAAATTCTGATTTAATCCCTTGATTACTGCATATCTTTCAGGTATCCCTATCCCATAAATAGAATTCTGATTACAATAATGCTGGATTGGGACAAGTGGAAGTCTTCAGTGTTTTGTCGTAGCAATTCCATTATATATTACTACTTCCTCGTTCACTACTATGATATATTTTGCATACAACTTATTAAAGTAGTGCCAAATCTTTACGCATTCAACATCTCCCCTCCCACTTTCTTGACTCTGCACTGTGCTAACTTTATCGGCATTGATAAATCCCTTTCTGCTTGTTCCATCAAGCTCTAGATATCTACATTTATATTCATCTAGTGAGAGCCATTCCTGATAGATGCAGTCTACTGCGTCATCAATTCTTCTAGCACTTTCATCAAAGTAAGCATCTTTGATAGGTACATCCCTTACTTTAATATGTACACTATCTATTCTCTCTAGATCATCTTCATTACCAAAATAACTTTTTGAATCCTTTGCTACAAATTGACTTTGTATTTCTAGCCCACTAAATACAATTCCTGTACCATATCTTGCCTTATTATAGTCTACAAAAAGTCTAATTTCTTGTACTACTTCTTCAGTATAGATAAAGTGGTCAAGAGTATATTGAGCAAGCTTTAGCATTACTCCATCAGGCGTCCCATCAGCTTCTACATTTATTGGCAAAGAGCTATCCTGTGTACCAATATAAGCCTCAATCAAAGCCTCTTCCAACTTAATCATTGGTTGAACTTGACCATTCCCTTTTATGAACGGAACAGCTTTAAGATTATCATCTACCCAATCCCACACCTTTTCCTGCTCTGATCTACCTTTTTTCATGCTTTCAAATCTGCCTTTTACTTTTTCCAGAGCCCCTTCATTCTTATCACTATTTTTTGCTTTCTCTCTTTTGAGATCCACATTCTCTATCTTTTTTGTTGTCTCTACCATAAGGTTGTTCTATTATGAGATAAACGGCTTTTTCTTTCCCCAGTATAGGGATCTATAAATTCTCTTTCCTTTTTCTCTTTTTTTTCTCTTAATATTGGCTTTGCTTTCCAGAAGGTTAATGCCAAAGCATCCGCATCATCAGGAGATTTTCCATAGAGCTTTCTCATCTCCTCTTTACTCATGATCTTAATTCTACCATCAGGAGTATTTTTATATTTGATCATAAACAAATCAGATCGATCTTTTTCCGATCCCTCAAGTACCATTCAGAGTCTAATTTCTTGCTTGAGCCTCCAAAAACACTCAGCCCTTTTATTGATAAATCTTTCTGGCTCATCAGCTTTGTCTCCTACATTCACACCATTTGACCAAATCCCCATCTTCCCCAGTTCTGTACCAATATTAGCACCTACACCAAAGTTATCATAATAGACATCTCCAGGCTTTGCGTTAGGAAGCATCCCCAAAATCTGATTTATTCTTTGGGCTATACTTTTTTCATTACTTTTGTTTTCTCTAAAAATTCTCTTTGCTCCTCGAGAATTCCTTGCAACAAAAGAACTAAAGTCTCTACCACTTCATGATGGATCTACCCCTAAAGTTGTAAAATCTTTTTCATCTAACCCACCACTTTCTACAAACTGAATTTCTCCAGGGTTAAAGAGAGGAATATATCACTTACTATCAACCATTTCAGCCTTAGGAAAATCCCCCTTTACTCTGACTCTATATTCGTCAGAATCTTTCCCATATTCATTGATAATCTCACTTACAAAACTATTATCTACCAGTGGACTTTCCTCACTGTTAAAATTCAAAGTTTGGAATCCTCAAGCATTCTGATTAAAGGCTTTATAAAAATATCCCTCTAATCTTGTAGGATTACTAATCATGATAAAAAGAGCGTTTGCATTGGTTCTCGCACTCATCGCCGTTACAAAAATTTGCTCATCCACTCCACTTGCCTCATCTGCTACAATAGCAAGATATTCAGAATGCAATCAAGCCAATGCTTCACTATTCTCTTTCGTTGAGGTTTTTGCTCTGGCATATCGAGCTTGTCTATCTGAATCTGTCTGTCCTACTCTTACATAATCCTTTGATCGATTATATCGTTCTTGAATTGGCTTAGGCAGTCTTGTAATCCACAGCGAAAGCTCTTTCCATAACACATCTTCCATCTGTACTTTCCCTGGAGCCGTACATCCAATCACTGCATGTTTATAACAGAACAAAAACCATAGTTGAAAAATCGATATTACAGAGGATTTCCCTATTCCGTGTCAGCTTCTTACAGCTATTTTCCTTTTATCTTCTCATTGGATAGCTCTTGCAATAGCAAGCAAAATTTCTGTTTGTTGCCAACTGAGCATCTCCATTTTTCTGAAAGGCTCAAACATATCTAACTTGATTCTATCATAATTTCCTGTAGCCCTACAATCTTTGAGAAGTTGAAAAAATTCTGGCTTTATATTTTGCACTCATATCCCAAACATATCTCTTACCCAGAGAAGAGGATTTTTCCTGTAAGCTTGATATCTTTCCAACTCAGTCATTACTATGGGCTCAAGAGATAAATATTATCTTGAGCATACCTCAATATCAATTAGAAACAAGTGGGATTTTCTCATCTTGAAAGTAGCTTACTACCGTATTTTTAATATTTTAATCTTGACTATGACTTTAAAATTTCTATAAAACTTATTGTCGTTTACTCTTTACCGTTTCCCCATGGCTCAACACCCCTCTTGGCGAATTAAAAACCTAGCTAAATTTATCGATCTTATTTGTTCTTTTTTGATTATCCCATGATGGATTAATATTTATCGTTTTTTACACCACAAACCTACTATTGGTCTTAAACTTTTTTGACTAAAAATAAAAAGCTCACTTGAAGAGCCCAATCTTTCATTTAAGCAATCATTACGAAGGAATATAACCCACCCCCCTTTTCTACTTTCTTGGTTTTATCTTATATTAACCGTACTACTAGTTTTTGTATTTATAGCAAGAGTTATACAAGATGAACTTTGGCTATGAATGATATCATTTATCTTTTTTATTGTTGGTTTATTTACTTTCATTCTCCTACTCTGTAGTGGACTTTACAGATTTTTTGGGCTTAGTTTTTCCGAAGAAAAATCGAAAACTGAAATTGTTTACGATAAATAGTTTTATCTTAGTTTATTATCACCCATGACTACAAAACCTCTTATTATTTTTTCTATAATCATCCTCTCTATTGTTGTCTATTTCCAGTATCAGATAAGTTCTTTAGAATCAAAACTAAGCGATTCTTATGCTTATTGTAAGTCTCAAACTAACATCCTTTCAGAAAAAATTTCTGAATTAGAATCAAAAACCGACAACCTTTCTGACGAACAACAAGAACTTACAGACAATTATGATAATATACAATCCCAATATGACGATATCCAATCTCAATATGATGGACTAGAATCTGCGCTTAATTATTAAATAATTGTATAAAAAGAGCCAAAGAGTGGCTCTTTTTTTTATCTTCTTCATCAATTTTGTAATAAATTCCCAAAGATATTATTTGTTATCCCTCACAAAAATCCTCATGTATTTACTTTTACCTTTTTTTGTGGTACTGTTGACTTATTTACAGGAAGATAAAGTTTTACTCTTTGATTTGTGTTAACAAGAGTATTTTCATCTAATGCTGGTAAATTTAAATCTTGTCTCACTCCATTAAGATCTTGCAAAATATTCTGTTTCATTGACCTAAGTTTGGCTTGTACATTCTCATATTTATCATTTAAATCAGGTATCATTGGCTCAAGATACTTCTTTTCTTCTGCAGTTACATTAGCACCTGAGATCTGATTCCTAATCCCTGCAAAGAGATGTACTAAATCAGATTTAATACCTTGCGTCTTATCTGACCCATATCGAGTTGTCCATGCACTATTCAAGCGTCCTGATATTGGTCAAAATTTCCCCTCTGCCTGCTTAATCTGCCTTTCAAAATCTTGAATCTTTTTGATTGTCGCTATAGCAGTCGACTCTTTCACATTAGACTTTGTTTTTGAGTTATCAATAAGAGTTCTTTCCATATATTTTACCGCTTCTATATCTTTTCCCTTGTTTACATAATCAGAAAGAACTCCATAAAAGTTATCATTTACCTCTCAAATTCTTGCATGATCTACAAGATTTGTTGCAAACTCCTTTTTTGATTCTTTAATTTTGAATCATAAGAAAGTTAACGCTGCATCTTCTGCACTTATACCTGTATCGTAGAGCTGTTTTGCTTTTGTATAGAGATTTTTAAGCTCGGTATCACTATTTTTTAGAGAGGTCGGTACGAGATTATATATTTTTTGTTCATAGCTAATAGGAATGCCATTACTAGAGAGTGGCTCATTACTATTCTGGATATTTGCTACTCATTGTGGCACATGATACCCAAATACCATATTTTTACCACTTGTTGTTGGTTTAAATGTTCTAGTAAATACCTTCTCATCTCACTTTCCAATGCTCTCATCATATCTATTCGATTCCAGAGTTGTAATACTTCCATCTTCATGTACTGCAGTTACGATAGCGACATGACCATATTGTGGATATTTTGAGCTATTCATTATTGCTACGGATCATACAGTTGGAGTTGTAGAGTTGATATGTGCTTTTTTATCTTTAATAGGGTCAGAGAATATTCTTGATCCTCCCATAGATTGGAGATAATCATTCACAAAACTTCAACACTGTCCCCCCTTACTTCCTACAGGATATTTACTAGCAAAACTTGCAAGAGATTCAGTAGCTCCTATTGGAGATCATCCGTTAGCTGTTTGGTTTAACTGATCAATATTGATGATATTACCTGTTTTTGTATCATAGAATCCTCTCGTATCCTTTCCAATAGGCATTAGTTTTCATCCACTTCAACCTCCAGTATTCTTAATCTCTCCAGTAGTCTTATTATAAAGGACACCATCACTCATTGCCCATGAATCTCACTTACTCTCTATCTTCTTCTTGTATTCTGCAAAGCTATTACTCTGAACTACCGCTCCGATCGCTTGCTCTGGAGTATATCATTGATTGATCATATTCTTTACACTCTCACCAAAAGCCATTCCTGCTCCACTTGCATAGCCATTGAGTACATTCTGAGCAGACTGGATTTGATAGCTTTGTAATTTTTGATATCCTCCAGGTATTCACAGTTCTTTAGCCAAATCAAATAACTGTTCTCTGTTCAATCCAAGGCTTTCTGCTTGGAACTGCTGTACTTTTGCATTTCTAAGATTAAAATTATTTACCTGCATCGCATTCAAATTTGATGCATTTGTGATGAGATTTGTCAGGTTATCTTGCTGTCTTTTTAGTGCCTTATCATAAATATCTTCTGCCTGAGATATAAACCCCTGTACTGCTTGAGCAAACGCCTGCTGAGCTTGTAGCCCTATAGTACCATACTTTTGTTGTACTTGTAAGACCCCAGAGGTAAAATTATTCTTTGCTTGATTAAGTGCCTCTTGAGAGGCTTTCATAAGCTCCTTATTGTTCCATTTCCAATTTCTCATAATATCACTAATCCCATCTGCCATCTCTTGATGTCCTCTATCATAGTTTTTTATAAGATCATTGATGATATTCTGAGCCTGCTCTCAAATATAGTTTAGCCCCTCCATTCCTCTTTTACTAAAAGCAAAACCATATTTACCTGCTAGCATATCAGCATTATGAGCATTGATTTCATTTTGTTTTTTTTGCCTTTCCATTGCGGTATCAAAATCTTGCTTATGCCATTCTACGTTTCTATTTGCTCTCTCCAGAGCAATTTTTTTATCTTCATCTAGTTTCTTTATTTTATCATCAAACGGCTCTGTGATTTTATCTGCTTCTACTTTTTTGAGTTTATAATATTCTCAAGCTCTAGAATCAAGACCATTTGCGAGAAGATTTAATTGGTGGACTTGATCTTCACTCATTCCCATCTGAGAAGCAATTTCGCTTGTGCTTAATCATTCTTTTTGAAGTCTTGTTATATTCTCAGCATCTTTTTTGATCTGATCTGGATTTTCAAATTTATTTAAAAGTGCCGACTCCACTCATCTTAATACGCTTTTATCCGATCAAGCACCTGTCGCCACACCAAGCACTCCCTGCAGATGTCCTTCTAATAGTTTCCTACTATTAGGATCTGTAGCATTCCATACTCATTGAAGACTATTGAGGTTTTTCATTAATCCTTCATACTCACTAGGGTATTTCTCCCTTAGTGCATTTAAATCTTCAATCCCATACGCCTCTTTAAGCTTTTTATTGGTCGCTTCCCAAAAATCCTGAGGCACACTACTATCACCCAAAATACCTGATCAATTAGTAGTATTATAATTCTGATTTCTTTCCTGGTTTCCCCATTGAGATTGGATATTCCCCATTCTCTTAGAAATAGAAGCCACCGTATTATCTTGTCCTAGTTGATCGTAACTCCTAAACTCACTAAAATTATTTAAATAATTTCTGATTGATGCTTCATCAGTTTTCCCTTCATTATAGAGAGCATTTGCAATCTGATTGTTTCTATCTTCAATATATCCAGGGGTATTTCTTTCTCTATATGTTGCTCAATCCCCAAAAGACAATGCTCAATTGTCTAGTCCATTTGTATTGAGATTTGGATTATATTGGTACCCTTTAGTTCAACCTACTCCCTGCCCCTGATAGCTTAAGGATTGACTTGCTCATCCAAGATCTCCATAGGTATTTTGTGGTTGAGAGGTTTGAGAAAAGTAAGGGTTTCTATTTCCTGTTTCATTTTCATAGTCTTGATTGAATCTTTGCCAATCTGCATTATCTCTAAGTTTATCACTAGCCCTCTGCCTTTGTGTATCACTCATTGCAGTATACATAGATTTCCGTTGTTTATAGTCGTATGCCATTTTAACGATAATTATAAACTAAATATTCTTTATTGTCTAGGTCTTGCTCTATCTGTTTTATCTCATTCATAGAGCTCTTTATATCCAATTTCTAGCCCTGTAAGACAAAAATCTCACCAACTTGCCCCTTTTAATACAACTTGAATGTCCTTTCCCCTAGCCCTAAGGTTTCCCCTAGTGATTGTAAATTCAAATGGACTTATACCTCATTCTCAAGATTCTCGAGCAAGAGGAACAGTCGCAGTTGGCATAGAAGTGAACCCTGAGATTTGTTGTTTTTTGGCTTCTATTTTACTTACACAAACGATTTTCCCCTCGACAACCACATCTACAAAAATCTCTACATCTCATTGTTTTTCCCCATAAATACTCACCTGCCTCCATTCTTTACGAGTCGTTGGACTTCCTAAAGAAAGTTTCGGAGTTCTTCTTTCCCATTGGATTGCTTGCCCATCATCTGCATTACCTCGTTCATCTTGATAAACTACTTGTTCATTTGCACTTCATGCATAATATCAAATCTTGTGATTCACCACGCAAGTAAAATACTTATTAGTGTCGACCAAAAAAGTATCCTTATCTAAATCGTAAACAAGAACTACAGTAGTATATGGCTCTCACTTGGGCTTTAAGTGCCAATGTACCGTTTTATTTTTCCTATTATAGTATCCAAAACTCGTACTTTGATCCTCATCCAAAGCCTCAATAAAATCTTTTATGCTCAACCCCTCTCTATGACTTACATCTCCTACTGAGGTTTCACTTACTCACTGAACATAATTTAGACTCTTCATCATGTTCTCTTTCGTCCAGAAAAACACTCTATCATCAGCTTTTACAACCATTTTAGGGTTAGCAGGTTCATTCATTCCAGCAATAGGGACAGAAATCAGATTCCTTATCCCTCAGATTTCACTTTGTTGGATAATCTCTATAGTATCTTCAGTTCGTATAAATAACTGTTCTCTTGTCCCGACCATCCCAGTAATCTTACTACGAAAACTTAACTCCTCACTTCCATTCCCTTTAAAGTCCAAGATATTTTCAGGCTCATTTTTCCTTCAAGCCCTACTTTTATAAAGGATATTACTCTTATCCCCAGATCAAGCTAGATAAATGTTTTGTTCAAACACCTCTCATAACCTAGGATTTGCTCATTCATCAATTGCCAAGTTTTTAATTTCTCCGTTGGTAATGTTATAACTACATCCAGAATTTTCTCCATTGAGAAGTATGATAAAACTTCCATATCTAAGCAAATTAACATTCTTCCCAAACTTTGTATTAGATTTTTTTATCAAATTTACCTTCTGAAAATCTACCTCATAAAGCTGTTGTCCTGAAATAGCATAAAGCTTGTCTCAAGTACTAATCAAATTATCTATTGGTTGATCAGATTCTCCTTTAGCAATTTTTACATAACCATTTCTTCTAACTGTCGTACCATTTCTTAATCTGATATTTCTTGCTTGAGGGGTTAAAGAATGCGGTAAATAATGGATCCCCCTATCCATTACGACCCCCCTTGCAAAAGGAGCTTTTATTCCCTGTATCTTTATTCCTTCTATCATCTCTACCAGTGATTAAGTTTTAAAGTTTTACTTTTTATTGTCTTCCTCCACGGCTTACTCGGAGTCGCATAAAAACTATACATATCCTCGAGCTTATTGTACCCTATTGCCAGCAACTCCTTACCTTTGCCAACCTCACTAGTATTGATAAGCAACCTCCCTGCTACAAGATATGGCAATATATTTACCCCATATTCATCAGGGAAACCACACTCATCATCATCGTTTTCCATTATTTCAAGTTTTACAGTCATACTTAGGGTCACAATTCACTCATAATTATGAAAGACAACATATTTTCTGCCTCTATGTGATTTTATAGTATAACACTCTCCTAGAGCTTCTTCTCTATAATCTCTATATATCATAGGCAGATGAGTTCTATCGTCAATCACGTCATGAAGCTTAATTACTTCATCTTTTATCTCAAAAGCAGGCAAAATCTGACTGCCAACTTCATGTATCCCATTAATTCAGACCACATTATGCAGTCTCTTTTCATCTTTTCCATCATATTTGATTATATTCCCATTGATACACAATGCTCATACCTCAGGAATCTTATCTGTAGTATTGACCTCTATTTCTGTACTATCTTCATTTATTTCTTTAGACAATACGATCGGACGCCAGACTTTGATTCTTTTTTCCCTAACTAAAAAATCAAGCATTCCCCCTTTGATTGCTTGTCCTGTATTTATATTTGATACCTTACATCTACAAATCTCGTCAATAGTTGTATTCAATTCTGGAATAACCTCTCCCTCTTTATCAAATACCGTAGCAGATTGATCCTCCCCAAGTAAAAAATAGGTTTTATCTACAATTTCTTTTTTTGTGTTCATATTACTACTTATAATTGATAAAAAAAGAAAGGGGGCTGACCTACTCAGCTCCCTGTGCTGGATCTTCAGGATCAGTATTTTGATCATCTGTTCCAGCTGATTCTTTCTCGAGCTTCTCGAGTCTTTTTTTGAGTGTCTCGATGTTATTACTCTTAAATGTTGCTTGAGGATCAAGAGTTAAGATTTTATTCTTGATCTCTTCGAGTTCATCAGCCTCTTTTTGCAAATCTTCTGAACTCTGATTGAGACTTTTGAGATATTCGTCTCTCCACTCTCTGATCATTTTTTCTTTTTTGAACTGATTTGGCTCATTACTAAGAGCCTCTACCTGCTCATCATTAAAGGGTACTCCATAATAAAGACATCTTCCTTCATCATAGAGTTTAGTTCGATTTGGTCATACGGTTAACATTACTTATCTTTTATGTAAATAAAGAGAGGCGTAAGGGCATACGCCTCTTAAAAAAGATTAGACTTGTTTTACTCTGATTGGATCATCTTCAACAAGATTTGTTCATTTACTTCCTGCAATATAAGGAAAGTTCAAGAATCCTCTAGAGAAGATAAAACTAAACCTATGGATATCATCTCCAGTTTCAGCGACCTCTTTTGGTGCAATAAGTTCTGGTTGTCTTGCCCACTTTACTTTAAGCTGTTTTCTTACCTTCTTTTCATTAGCAACGAACCAGAATTCAGAAGTATCTGCCCCATCCATAGTAGTTGACAATCTAGCCCATTCCACTACTTTATATCTTCCTTTATTGATATTGATTGCATTATCTGCAGATCCTGGCATCTTATCAGAATTTACCAAGATGTCTGCTTTCCCTCTATTAAGAGGAGAAACAATCAAGAGATCATACTTCACTGATTTATTCTGCCCAAGCTTATTTTTCCTTGTAGCCCCCATTACATAAGCACTATCAAGAGCCTTTGCACAAAGCTTTGGATGCGCTACAGATCCTACTTTAATAATATTCCCATCTTCATCATTGAAGAGAGATCTTCCTTGCTGACCAATAGCGCTCATTGTCTTTCCGAATACATCGGTATAACTTGCAGTAGAGAATCCCCTAAGCAAAATATCTGCCAATGATTGATCAATCATATCCATTCCATCATCTACAATAGAGCGGATTCTTTCGTGCATTGATCCGTGTTCATTATACATCTTCATTTCTTCGGTGATTACTACTTTCGCACCGTACTTAAATTTTTGAAGTGTAAAGGTATCTGTTTCCCCTGCCTTAGCATCTGGATATTCTGACCCTTCTGGAATATATCCCACTCCAGTGAGCCCTTGTTCGATAAGGACTGTGTCATTTCTTTTCCTTGTTGTTTCATCATCAAAGATCTTAAGGCCAATCATATCATTGAGTTTGTCTTCCATACTCTCCTGGAATACTTCATCAATTACTTTAAGGTGGGCGGTCTGATCCCAGTAATCTGCTGTCTTAATAGTCATTTTCCTTATTTATTAACTAATAAAATCTTCCGATTGCCTTTTTGTTAGGCAATACCTCAATAATAGTAAATACTCCTGCTGGAGTTGCATTGTCTACAGTCCCCGCATCTTGGAGTTTTACTTTTGTCCCAACTTGTGCTTGAGTAGCTTGAGTTTTTGTGTTTACCTCAAATTCAAGCTCAGGATTCACAAGGAGACAGTTAATAGGATTATGTGCCCCTGCAAGAGTTGTAATAGCTTCTTCTGCAATAGCAAAGACAGTATCACTCGCTCCAGCTGGAGCAACATATCCAGCGGTGATCTTAAGAGCATCACCTTTTTTGATCGTAGTGTTTACATCAGTCAAGAACTCTCTTGACATTCCGATCGTTTTCTTTTTTGATACGAACATGATTAAAAAATTTACTAATTAAAAGTTTTTACTCTTCCCATATTTACTCAGCAAGCTTCAGTTTTTCATTTCCTCCTTAATCTGCTGATATGGGCTCTTGGTGCTTGTTACTCCTTTACGAGAATTCCCTGTTGCTCCTGCACCTGCGAGCTTAGATCCATTCTCTTCAAGGGCTTTTTGGAATTCCTCAGTGTCTCTTACGAGTCTCAATGCTCTTTTACACTGTTTATCGACTTCTTCAGGAGTCCAAGTTTTATTCTCCATCAAGCCTTCAAATTCCTCTCTAAAGACCTTCTCAAGCTTTCCCTCGATACCATATTTTTTTACAAAGGTTTCGAGATTTTGCTTAGCTAGTGTCTTTTCGGCGATTTCTTTCGCCTGTTTAGCAACGTCTTCTTTACTAATTCCGTTTTTTTCTCCATAACTATCTGCTACGGCTTCATAGAGTTCTTCTACGTCTCTACCGAAGTGCTCAGCTACTGCCTTCGCCATCTTCTTATCGGTTTCGTAAAGTTTTAAGAATTTGCTATTGTCTACGGATACATCGGCAATCCAACGCAATCTTTGTGCTTCTTTTGTGGATGCTTTATAATCCTCTTCTGTCTGCCTGAGCTTATCATATTCCTCTTTGCTAAGAGTTACTGAATTCTCATCATTGGCATTGTTTTTCTCTTCATTTTCGAAGACTTCTTTGTTGTCTTGGTTTTCCATTCTATAATCTAGCTTAGGAAAAATAAAAAGGTTAGGTTTTATCCTAACCACAACCTTAATATATGTTATTGCGGAAACAAGTGGGATTTTTTAGCATAAAGATTTTAGTTAGTATCTATATTTTCTTTTCCAATATCGTTTTTTTCCTCTTCTTTTTTATCCGCTTCTTCTGCAAGAAGTAAAAGATTAAAACCAGATCACTCTACCTCAATTTTCTTTTTGTCCTCGTAGTTTAGTTTTGACTTTTGATAAAACATAGCATAATTGGCAGGGTATTTCCCCGCCATTGCTAGTTCTGTGATCATTGCATCTGCGAGATCATAACACATGTCACAAGCATTGCCAAACTCTAAGAACTCTTCAGCCCATTCCTTCCTTGTCTTATCCGATACTCCCTGTTCGACACTCCACCTCTCGAATGTCGGTAGTTGAGGAGGTACAGCTTTATAATGCTCCTCCAAGCTAAAATAAGTCCTGCAGGTATCACACTTTGCCATAAACCAAGCAAGAATATTGGATGGATATTCTTCTTTATACTTCAGCTCTCTTCAGCAGGTGCACATCCCCACAATAGGCATTACTCATTTAGGACGCATAGGATTTTTACACTTATCACAATATTTTACCTCAGCTCATTTTTCTCTGATATAACATTCTGCCTTAGCTACAGTATCTTTTTGGATCCTTTTTTCTTTCATGTCTTTGGTTGTCCTGGACTTTTTTTTGATCTGAGACTCACGAACTTTCTTCTTGTACACCATTCCTACAAAAACAAAATAAAATATTCTATATCGCTCAAACTTTCATTCATTCAACAGCGACATCTACCATGAATCTAATCTGATTATCTCTCCATCTCTCATATTTAGCACGGAAAATAGGAAGCAATTTCTCTTTCCAATAATTCTCTTTGCTTTCATATCTTTCTCTTTTTGGAACTCATTGACTATAAAGTATTTCGAGATTTTGCGTTAATATTTGTCATTTTTTCAACTCAATCTCCAATACTTTAAAACTTACAAAATCTTTCTTCTTCCTTCTAAAAAACTTCGGATCCTTCATAACATAAGTATATGTTAAATCTATATACTCCCTTTCTTCCATGTTTTTAATTTTAGTAGATAAAATCATTTTGGGCTTATCCATTAGCATCGCACATTTTTTACAAAACTTTTCTCCCTCTTGTTTTTGATTGTAGCATAGTGGACAGAGGTTTACTCAGTACTTAATTCCGATCTTCCGTGCATGAGATTGATTCTCCCTTAATATTCTTCAGCACTTTAGACAATACTTTGCATTATTCTTACATTCAAGTCAGCAGATCTTACAATATCCCATTATTTTTTTAATAAGTTCTAAAAGTCTGACTTACCCCTCCAGTCGCTCCTTAATCTTGTACAATAATTTAAGATCCTTCTCTAATATCCTGATCCCTTTATTCGCTCTCCTTACCGCATCCTCTGAGACACTCTTGTAGCTTCAGTATCTATAATTACTATGGTAGATAGCTTTATCGTGCTCTAGAGTCAGGATTTTTTCTTCTTTTTCTTCTATCCACTCTGCTAAGAGGTTTATGATTCGGTTTTTCATCGTGATAAATATAAAAAAATAAATCTGACTAAACTCTCTGATAAGTCGCTTCAAAAATGTCTGATTTGCACGGATAATATTCCCCCTTAATACCCTTGATTATATAGTCTCAGAATGAGACATCCATCCTTCCCTCTAGCGTTTGGATATAGGTTCCACCTTCTTCAACATCAACGCAAATAATTACATCAGGGAATGCTTTTTTGAGTGCTTCTACTGTTGTATATCTTAGTGCCTCTATCTCTAGTGGTCTTTTTCTATATTTCCTTACTTTAGGACTCTCTTTCTCTTCTTGCTCTTCCTTATATCTTCTGAGTTCTGCGACCTCCTTCTCTAAGTCTCTAATTCTTCTTTCTTTATGATCTATCTCTGCTGATTTTGGAAACCAATCACTATGTCTGTTAAAATCCCCAATATTCGGATAGGTTGGAGTTGGCCGGTTTGGTCTGTTCTCTGGCATATAACACATTTTTTTATTTGGTAAAAAAATAAATAAATCTGACTTATGATCTAGTTTTA
>ERZ773267.794-NODE-794-length-19492-cov-3.993569_pt1 | contig 19492 bp, 14 predicted proteins | sample MGYA00511959_ERZ773267 | MGnify/ENA primary metagenome ERZ773267 (study PRJEB29015, sample SAMEA2738165) | human oral metagenome | biome: human oral; feature: human-associated habitat; material: saliva | place: China | collected 2240 ... | reverse complement strand
ATAGCGTGAGTCTCTGTAAGAGCACCTTCAGCTGTCTGGATCAAGCCAACAGCATCCTGTGCGTTTGCTGTAGCCTGGTTAAGTCCATTAATCTTAGAACGCATCTGCTCGGAAATAGCAAGGCCGGCTGCATCATCTGCAGAACGGTTGATTCTAAATCCGGAAGAAAGCTTCTCTAAGTTCTTCTGTGTACCAGCAGAGTTCATGGACAAGTTTCTGTACGCATTATTAGCTGCAATATTGTGTTGAATAACCATAAAAAATTCCTCCTATTAGGCGACTTATTGATTACCGTGTACTGTTTTTAATTTGGCAGCACACTTTAATCTGTCCTATTCAGAGAACCTCCCTGTCCTCACTCCATACTCTCCTTTGCCGGCTTTGGAAAGATGAATTATTTTTGCCTATACTATGTTTTCGTCAGAGATGAATTTTCTATAAGCTATTTTTATAGAATATTTATTTATGTATTTAATAAATATATTTTATGTATTACTCTATTTCTATATTCTCTATTTCTATATTTCTCTATCCATCTTTTCATCTTTTTATCTTTAGCTTTTTGCTTCTCTCTTATTTATTAGTTGTATTCAGCACTCCAATAATTCCGTTATTGACTTCAAGAAGATACTTCAGCATGTACAAGCAAAACTTTTTATGAGTACGAATAGAAACAAAAGAGCCATCGCGAAAATGCGATAGCTCTTTCTCTAACCGTCCATTTTAATGCCAGGTAAACCAAATGAAGAGATAGCCTGCCATCACGGCAACAAAGGTAAAAGGTAAACCAATCTTCATAAAATCAGAAAACTTTACGGTATAACCGTTTTGCTTAAGCATTCCTACTGCGGTAATGTTCGCACTGGCACCAATCGGGGTGATATTTCCACCAAGAGTCGCACCGCTTAAGAGTCCGAAGTAAAGGAGATAGGGCTCAATCCCGAGTAACTGTGAGATTCCCGTAATAATCGGAAGCATAGTCGCCACATAGGGGATATTGTCTACGAAAGCGGAAAAAAGCACGGAGCCCCAGACGATAATTGTATAAAGAAGGAAAATGTTCTTTCCCCCGACCTTCGCGATTCCATTTGCCACCATATCAATGATGCCGACATCGGTAATTCCCTGAATAACAAGAAATAAGCCGGTTAAGATGCAAAGCGTTTCAAAGTCTATGGAGAGAATCGCCTTCCTGATGTTTTCCGGCATTTTCTTCATTTTAAAATCAACAGCCATGCAAAGTAGAGCAATCACAACACAGATGATGCCGTTAATCGTACTCGGCGTATTCGGAATAAAGGACGCGATAATCAAGCATACTACAACTCCGCAAAGTGCAATCGTCGGGAAAATGCCTTCCACCTTCGTCTTTTCCTCTGCTTCCACGGGCTGATTCAGGTCATGGAAGAGAAAAAGCATAACCGGAACCGTAAGGAGCGCCCCAAGCTCTACCGCAAAGAATATACCGAGCTTTCCATGCATAAAGAAGAACTCCATAAAGTTCATTTTCGCATAGGCACCGAGCATGATAGAGGTCGTGTCTCCCACCAAGGTTGCCGCCCCCTGTAAATTCGAAGAAACTGCAATCGCAAGGAGCATGGAAACCGGACTGATTTTCAGTTTCTTGCATATTGCAAGACCGACCGGTGCAATCATAAGAACGGTTGCCACATTGTCAATAAAAGCGGAAACCACGCCGGCAAAGAGAGACATTAGGATAATTACCCACATTACCGTAGGACACTTTTCCAGAATTATCTCCGCTAAACGGTTCGGCATCTTCGACTCAATAAAGTAATACACGATGACCATGGTTCCCCCGATCATCATGATGACATTCCAGTTTATGACGGAAAGCCAGTAGAGCGGATTTCTCTGTAAAATGCCAAAAAGCACAAAGAGCACGGCTACGCCCCAAATCGCATACAGCCTCCACTCTGTCTTCGCAATCATCACAACGTACATAAGAATAAAGAGGACAATCGCAATCACTTGTAAATTCATAGCGCATCCTCCTTGATTCCCTTCCAATAAAATTTCAACTCCATTACGCCTCCACTACATACTCCACTAAATACTCTACTTAATACTCCATACTTTATAAATACATTTCATTCTCTTACATTATTCTATATTTGAATCATAAAGTATCGCCTCCTAAGAAATCAAAATTCTTCTTTTAGGAGGCGATTGGATACGGCCAAGCTTCTCTTTACACCTTAAACGGAAGCTTCAAAATAATCTTCGTATAGTTCTGCTCCTCTTTCGAGTGAGCGCCCGGTCTATGACCGTCCCAAGGAAAAGCCGCCCAGAACATCCCCTTCGTAATCTTAATCTGATGGGCAAAGTCCCCTGTATAGCGAGCTGCATCCTTTTCTTCACTATAAGGAACGGTTTCCGTAAGCTCCTCTAAAGTATCCCAAGCTATTTCCTCCGAACCCTCTTCAATAATCTGCACATCAATATATTTCTTGTGTGCCTCATAGGTTCCCTCTGCAAAAGCCTTTGTACTTCCGTTCTCCACCTTAAAGAAGCCACCGTCAAAATCATATCTTCCCGGTGCAAACTCGCCTTTTTTCTTTAAATCGGAAATCGCCTCCAAGCCCTTCTCCAGATTCGGAAGAAGCGGTGCATAGTAATGAATGTTCTCCATACGATCGATAAGCATAAAAGTACCTCCTTTTCTGTACAGACTTTATTGTACAGAAAGGGAGGTGCTTTATCAACTTATTCCGCTAAAACAAAGCTTTATTCCAAAGTAAGCAAAAGTGCCATCTTAAACTTTCCGAGCGCCTTCACGCTGTGTCGTCCGCCTTTAGCAAAATGGAACTGCTCTCCGGCATGGATGGTATGATCCGTTCCTTCATAATTAATGATAGCCTCCCCTTCAAGTGCAAAGAAAATCGCCTCTCCGGGAGCTGCATGCTCACTTAAGCCCGTCCCCTCGTCAAAAGCCATCAGCACAAACTTCATTTTCTCGTTGTGCGCAACATCCATGTTGACAATCTTTCCGTCTCCGTATGGCAGCAAATCCTTTAATCGAAAAACCTCACCTGCCTTAATTACTTCATTCATGATATCTTCCCTCCTTAAATTAATTTCTGTATATACTGCGCCTGTCTCTGTGCACATCCCTACCGGCTCATCAATCCTACAAAGAACGGATTCCCCGGAAGATAAAACTGTCCGCCCTTTTAGATTTTCTCTCTTCTTTTCTTCTTCCCTTCCATAAATCTCCAAGTCTCCCTCATGGAGAAGCAGAAATTTATGTTCCGAGAAAATCTCCGGACTGATGTCTGTATTCTTATCCAAGGAAAAGACGATAATCGGATTGCTTCCGCCTTCTATCTCCTTAGACACCGTGCATCCTCTAAGAGGACAATTTTCTTTTGCTATGGAAAATACTTTTCCTGCATCCAGCTTCATCTTCCCTCCTTTCTTCTTGCAAGGATACTGTAACATGAAGCCAAACACAGTAGTGTTGCAAAAGTCACAGTTCTCATTTTCTTGATAAATATTTTTTATTCTGTCTTTTCTATATTTTATCTTCCGCTAGGGCTTATTTTTAATAATCTCCCTTTTCTCGGACGATATAAATAAGCATTTAGTTTTTGTTCGTGTGAGAGGAAGTTAAAAATGAAGAATAAAGCAGACAGCAAGCCGATTTTCCGCTGGAAAAAGATGAAGTTAAGCTCCCGGATGTCTATCATGACCGGTATATTAAGCATTCTTGTTCTGTCCGCCATCAGTATTTCCATTATCTATATGGGAAAAAATGCTCTCTACCAATCCCTGCTTGGCAATATGAACGATAAGATCAGTCTGGGCATTGCCGATCTGGAAAATGTCGTTACCCGGGAAGAAACCATAGGAAACACCATCAAAGAGGGGATGATGTATATTTTTGAGCAAAACGATCTCCCCGGCGGAATTCCCGCAAACCCTTGGACCATCTATGACGACTATGGAAAGCTTCTGGAAACAGAGGATATGAGCAACACCATGTTTCATTCCCGTATTATCAGTACCGCCATTCCGGCAAGTCGATATAATGCGGAAACCACCATTCTGGATTCTCTGTATTCCGCAATCAAAAACAACGAAGCCCTTCTCGGTGCAGGAGTATTTTTGGAGCCGGAAGCTTTTTATAAGGGCGTACAAGAATATGCCCCCTATATGACAAGAGAGCAGGTCGAGAAGCGAGAAGTCACAAACGCTGCCTATGTCAACTACAAGGATCAGGACTACTATATCCGTGCCCGGGAAAATAAGGGGCTATTTCTTTATAAGAAAGAGTCTTGCTCCTCTACAGAAAATCGTACTTGCAGGAGACTCCCTTGCGCAGGGAGATTTTTCCCATGACATACACTATCCCTATCAGGACGAGATCGGAAGCATTTTCCTAAGTATAGAGAAGGTAGTGGAAAGAATACAAAGCATCATTCAAGACTTATCGGAAAAGCTTTCTCAGATTGCCAAAGGGAATCTCTCCGGAGACTTTCGGAATACGGAGCTCTACATCGGAGAATATGCACCCATATTGCAAAACCTGCAGGACATCTTAGCCGATTTAAACGGCACTATGGGCGAAATCAAGGGGAGCTCTTTCTCGGTCAATACCGCTGCCGGTAAGGTAAATACCTTTGCCGACTCCCTTTCTACAGGCGCTTCCAATCAGGCAAATGCCGTTCAAGAACTGAGCCTTACCATGAACGATATGTCCATAAACATAAAAGAAACGGCAGAAATGACCTTAAACGCACTCAGTCTTTCGCAGGAAGCAGAGAAAGCGGTCGGAAACAGCAATGAAAAAATGGAAGAAATGAACTCTGCCATGCTGGACATTACGGAAAAATCACATGAAATCCATAAGATCATCAAGACCATTGACGACATTGCATTTCAAACCAATATCTTATCTCTAAATGCCGCAATCGAAGCGGCAAAAGCGGGGATAGCGGGAAAGGGCTTTGCCGTCGTTGCGGATGAGGTTGGAAATTTAGCGCAAAGATCGGCAAAAGCTGCCAAAAATACTGCCTTTCTGATTGAGGAAACGATGGATGCCGTTAACAAGGGGGCACGGATTTCCGAAGAAACGAAGGAATCTTTGTCTATCGTTTCCGGGCAATCACAAAAAATCAACAATATCATTTCCTCTATATCCCTTGCCTCGGAAAAAGAAGCAAAGGGCATTGATCAGTTAAATGAGGGTTTAAACCGCATTTCCTCTGTCGTACAGAACAACACAATCACCGCGGAAGAATCAGCTGCCGCCTCCAAAGACCTCTCTGCGCAGTCCGAAAAAATGAACAGACTGGTCGGAAAGTTCAGTTTGAAAGAGGAGAACGATGAATAAAAAAGGGCTGTAAAAAAATCAAAATAATTTTCCAAGCAATATAGGTCTGAACTTGGGCACGCTCTCGCTAGCTTCGCCACGTAACGGATACTAAGCGAAAAACTGCGTTTCTCTTGTTTTTCGCAAGTACCGACGGGCTCAGACTACCCTGCATTCAGACCTATATTGCAAAAATCACTTTATTATTTTAATTTTTTTACAGCCCTTTCTTTTTTTACAAGAACCTTTTATAAAGAACCTTACATTCTATCTTAGTTCTGCTCCTTCTTACGAAGTACTACAAAACCTGCAAGAGAAGCTAAGGACAAACCAAAAAGGGAAGCCCAAAGAGCGGAGTAATTGTTGTCTCCTGTAGAAACCGTTGCACGGGTAACCACTGCCTTAGTACTCGGACGAGTTGCACCAAGCACCTCTCCCTTTTTATCCTCAACACTTACTGCATTGTCAACCGAAACCGGACGGTCTACACCAAGAACCTGTCCCGGATCAGCAGGAGTATTCTCATTCGGTGTTACAACAGGAGTCACGGTCGGAATAATCGGAGTTCTGTCTCCACCGCCATTTCCGCCATTACCGCCATTGCCCGGATTAACAGGCTGTACAGGATTGACCGGTGTAATCGGAGTAACGGTATGCTTCTTCTCGGTAAACTTAACTGTCAAGTAAACCTTGTCATTATCCTGACCAGCAACCTTGTCACGACCGGTGTCATCCTGGATAGCACCCCAAACAAATTTCGCTTTTCCCTGTACATTTTCCTTACCAGTATCTGCATTCATATAACCGACTAAGGTTCCTAGCACTGTTCCCTCTGTGGTCACAGTTTTGTCCGTAATACGCTCTGTTTCTGTATCATTATTAATTTCCGACTCAACTCTATTTCCGTTAGCTGAATTAAATTTAATTCCTTTCATAATCAGCTGAATTTTCTTTGCGGAATGATTTACCAACTCTTTCAAGTTTCCAAAAACGCTGGTTTGGTAATAGGTTCCATAGGCTGAATCCGGATGATTAAAATTCTCCACATGGTTTGCCTTGCCTGTAGCAGAATCCTTACCGTACAAGTTCTTATAATCCGCATCGGCAGAACTGTACTGGTTTGGCAATGAACCCATTTTTGTAAGGTCTAAGTCCATCGCAAGAGTAACCTTATCTTCTGCAAAAGAAGAATTGCCATAATTAATGCGATAAATCATCGGCTTCGGCTTCCCATCAGCATCAGCATCAGCAGAACTAAGTTCATAATGCTTTTTCGCATCCTCTAAGTCAGTTGGAAGATGAAAACTTCCATTCAAATTATTCTCCATGGTGAATGTTGCGCGAAGTCCGGTTTCCAAATTATTTACATAAACATCATTTCCATTGTTTGTAAAATTCCCAACCAATGAATTCATTGCATTGATAGTATTATGTACAGGAGAAACATCCAAATCCGCCTTTAATGTATACGTATCTGTCTTCTCCACGTCTTTCGCTTTATCACTTGTACTGTCAAACGGAGTTGTATCTGTATCGCCATCCTTTTTAATAGACAAATCGCCATGCATAACCAAATCATCATTTTTAAGTCTGCCTAAAGCGGTATACTTAAAATCCCTTGCCGTGTCCTTTAATTTCTTGTCGTCTTTTGTGTCTTCCGGCTTAATCTCTGCGTTATAATCCTTGTGAACCGGAATTGTTATTTCTGCTCCAAATAAAGTTGTCTTTACTTCTCCATCCGCTTTAAAGTGAATATCTGTCCCCTGCTTATCATTCTCCACCACATGATCCACATGATCCTCTTTGTTCGCATTGTTTGGCGCAGTAGTTCCCGGATCTGCTGGGTCCTCTGTAACGGTAACGATTGTAGGAGCAGACGTTGTTGCACCACCAGTTGCCGTTGCAGGTGTTCCACTTACAGTTGCGCTGCTTTCTGCTGCTGCCGTGTTTGCTGCAGTCGAATTTGTTGTTTCCGTTATCTCTGTACTTTCTGCTGCAGGTGTTTCTGCGGCTCTAACGGTCATCGGAGCCATAGCAAGGGTTCCGGACATTGCAAGTGCCGCTACTTTTACACTAAGATTCTTCTTTCTCATTTGTATTCTCCCTTTTTCATGAATTCTCCTTCATAGCAGCGCTACTCTTTTTCCTCTTCGCACTATGAAGTGTAATACGTTCATTTCTCTCGATTTCCGGAGTCCTCAAATCCTTCTGAACAACCCCTGCTGAATTGTGTACAATTAAGTTGCCTTTTCACACAACGAGCTTAATCATACTACTTGGATAGAGAAAAGCAAGAAAAAAATAAAAAATAATTATAAAAACAATATAAAATCCTTGACAAATTTTGTAAGACTTCATTCGCTTCGGCTCTTTTTGCCGTCTTTTATGATGCTATCAGCCCTCCGGAGCGAACTCCGCACCGTTTCCCAGAACAAAGTGTCCGCTTCCCACACCAAGCTCAAAGTGCAGCTTGGCAATGCCTAAATCCACCATATCCATCTCAAAGTCATTTTTCACTGTCGCAGTCAAGATTCCATTATGATAATGAAATAAGGGCTTTTGTTTGTTTAAGGCACTCGGCGCAAGAGCAACCGCCTCCATTCCCTCTTTTACCCACTTCGGATAGGGGCTGTCTCCTTCTATACAAGCTTCCCAAGGTTTCTTCTTATGAAGAAGGGATGAGAGAAGTTTTTCCCGGATTCCTCCGTCTCCGGCATAGCCGAGTAGAATCACAGCCTGTATATGTTCTTCCTCCGGATAAGAGAAGCTTTCCCGGTCAAAGGTTCCGCCCACCCAGCAGGTGTCCAGGCCCAAGCTCTCCGCGAAAAGAAGAAGCTTTTCTCCATAATAGCCCATTTTCTCCCGAAAGTGGCGCATTCCCGGATTCCCTTTTAATAAGATAAGACTGCGTACATTTTTAAATAGCCCGTAGCTCTTTCCAAAGCTTGCAAAGGCTTTACTTCCGTCTTCTATGAGTTCAATATTGACATCATACTTTACATCAATCTTTCTGATTTTTTCTTCTATTTTTTGTAAAAGCGCTTCACTCAATTGTTTTTTGGAAAATACGCGCCTCGATTTCCTCTTCTGTATCGTTTCGTTCATTAAATTCTGTTTCACTTCATTTAATTGATTCTGTTTTACTTCGTTTAATTGATTCTGTTTTACTTCGTTTAATTGATTCTGTTTTACTTCCTTCATTTTACTTCCTCATAGTACATGCTGTATTGTATTTCTTCCCTATCCCTTTTTCCACTTCCAAAGGGCAACACCAAAGATTAGGGCGTAGCCGATAAAGCTGAAAAGATCCGGTACTTCCTGCAGGATAAAAAATCCCAAAAGGGCGGAAAAGAGTACCTGGCTGTAATCATAGACCGAGATTTCCTTTGCCGGGGCATAGGCATAGGCTTTCGTAACAAAAATCTGCCCCATAGCGGCGCATATTCCGGCGCCCAGTAAAAAAAGAAGCTCTCTTCCGCTCATAGCCCTACCTTGCAGTATGCAAAAGGGCAAAACCGCAATGAGAGAGAAAAGCGAAAAATAAAAAACAATCTGCGGTCCCTTGACGCCTCTTAAGCCCAATCTTCGCACAAAGGTGTATGCCGTTCCGGCACAAAATCCGCCAAGAAGTCCTATCAAAGCCGGAATCCCGAGAAGCCCCTGACCGGGCTTGACCACAAAGGCCGCACCGCTCAGGGCAAGGATTACGGAAAGAATCGCAATCTTGTTCGGCCTCTCTCCTAATATGAAGATGGACATGATAATGGAAAAAAACGGAGCCATTTTCTGTAGTATACTGGCATCTCCCAGCTTAAGATAGGAAAGTGCCCAGAAATTACAAAGCAAACCGCTCGTTCCGAAGAAGCAACGCAGAAAGAGACTGCTCCTGTTTTCCTTTTCTACATAAAAGGACACCCTGCCCTGTTTCATCATAAGGAGCGCGATCATCGCGGCTACCGCATTTCTAAACATGGCTTTTTCCATAACCGGCACGTTTCCTGCCATCTTTACGAAAAATCCCATTCCTGCAAAACCGGCAGCGGAAAGAATAATAGAGAGGATTCCTTTTATGCGATTTCTGCTCTTCTCTTGATTCTCCTCTTCTCTCATCCGTATAAACCTTCATTCTTCTTTAATTTCATATAATTATTTTGTGATTTTTCGCCGAAATTGGTAGTACACCCTTAGCGATTATACAGCGTCTAAGGAAATACCGCTACAATTCTTATCAGGAAATCATCTTTGCATTTTTATAAGGAAGGAAATGATACAAGGAGGTTTATATGAAAAAAGTACTGGCGAAGATTCTCTGCCTGAGTATGATTGCTCTTTCTCTCGCATCCTGCGGCGGGAAGAAAAATAGAAACAAGGCTTCCGCCACGGCAGAAGGAGAACAGAACTTAAACGCCGGAGAGGGGGATCCGATTGCAAAGCTCGATGTCTGCATCGGTCCGTCGCCGGAAACCATGGATCCGCAGCGTAATTCCACCTTAGATGGCGGAACGATGATTATGCACTGCTTTGAAGGTCTGGTAAAATACGGTGAAGACGGAAGCATTCTTCCCGCCATGGCGGAAAGCTGGGAAGTTTCCAAGGATAAGGTAACTTGGATCTTCACTCTTAGAGAGGGACTGAAATGGTCTGACGGAAAGGATCTCACGAGCGAAGATTTTGTTTATGCCTTTAAAAGACTGGCAGACCCGAAGACGGCAGCGCCCTATAGCTACGATATGTTAAATATGGTTGCCGGATACGAAGAAGCCAGCCATGGAAATCTCGAAGCGCTCCAAGTCAAGGCAACGGATGAAAAAACGCTGGTTATTCAGCTCTACAGTCCTGTTGCTTATTTTGATAAAGTTGCCGCTTTCACTGCTTTGGTCCCTCTTCGAAAGGATATCATCGAGGAAAAGGGGGAATCTTGGTGCACAGACCCTTCCTCCTACATCTCTAACGGTGCATATCAGATGAGTGAATACGTAAACGGGGACTATATCTCTCTAAAGAAAAATCCCTACTACTACGATGCGGATAGGGTAACGGTAGAAGAGCTGGTCTTCCATCTTACGGGCGACGATAATTCCGCTTACAATGCCTATCTGGAGGGAAGTCTGGATGTTACGAACCGTATTCCGTCTGAGGAAATGGCAAATCTCCGAAACTCCGACGCTTTTAAGGCTTATCCTCTCCTGGGAACCTCCGGGATAGTCTTTAATACGGAAAAGCCTCCCTTTAATGATGTGAAGATACGGAAAGCCTTTGCTCTTGCCATTGATAAAAAGCATATCGCAGATACTATTTTTGAAGGATACCGGAGCCCTGCTGCAAGCCTTGTCTGTGAAGGTGTAAGTGATCCTGCTAACGGCAGCTCCTTTATGGAGAAGAGCCTAAAAGAGTATAAGAGCCCCTTCCATATTGATGAGTATGAAAAGGATCTGGAAGAAGCAAAAAAACTCATGAAGGAAGCAGGATATCCCGGCGGAGTGGGATTTCCGCAGGTAAAATATCTGAACAATGCCGGAGGAGCCAACGACAGTATTGCGGAATACCTGCAAAGTACATTTAAAGAGCTCGGGGTTATGATGGAAATCGATACCCGAGACTGGAAGGCCGTTTCCGAAGCCCAGAAAACAGGAGACTTTGAGCTTAGCCGTTTTGCATGGGTCTATGACTATGATGAGCCTCTGCAACTGCTGAACCTCTTCCGTTCCGAAGATCCAAACAACTGCGCTCATTATCATAATGATAAATATGATTCTTTCATAGAAACCGCCACAAAAGAAACGGACGGGAAGAAGCGCTCCAAAGCATTGCATAAAGCAGAGCAGCTCCTCTTAAAGGACCTGCCCATGGTTCCAATGGTATTTCCCAAGGATAACTACTTGATTCGCCCGAACCTGCGAGGGGTTCAACATCTCTCCAGTGGACATTGCTACTTTATGTATTGCACCAAAGTGGAGTAAAGCACTTATTTAATCCACTTCCCATTTGTAAAATCGGGAATAGCGATCGGCTGTCCCCCGAGGGCAATGGATTCTTCCGCAAGGGCGGAAATGCTCATCCAACTCACCATATCATACACATCCACGGGCATCGGGCTGCCTTCCTGTATTCCCTTTATGAAGTCGGAAAAGACCAGATAGTCCATGCCGCCGTGTCCTTTTTTCACACCCGCCTTGAGGTAGTCCCTCCAGAGCGGGTGTTCGTATTTTTCACGAAAACGCTCTACGTTGCCCCACTGCTTTTTCCATTCAAAGTGGTCTTTCGCCCCCTCGTCATTATCCAGAAAAATAGAGGCATTGTCTTCCATATACATCCCCTTTGTGCCTTGCACGGTAAAGCCTCGGGAGTAGTAACGAGGAAGAGTGGTATCCAAGGTCAGAAGAATTGTTTCTCCATTTGCACAGCGAATCATGGTATTGACCACATCTCCCTGCTGAAAAACCGTATTCCGAAGAACTTGGTCCTCCGGCTTTTTATCCCGGATATACTCTCGCAAGCCGCAAGCCTTGGATGCCATGGAGCTCAGAGTCAACATTCGGTTTCCTTTATTAATATGCAGGATTTTTGCGATAGGTCCAAGCTCATGCGTCGGATAATTTTCCGTATTTCGATGAATGTAGTTATCCAGGCGGTAGTGGCGCTTCTCCCGCCCGAAAGAGATCTCCTCTCTCAAATCATGGCGATAGCCTCCCTCACAGTGCACGATTTCCCCAAGAACGCCTTCTTCCGCCATGCGAAGAACCATCAATTCATCTCTTCCGTACACACAGTTCTCCATAAACATCAGCGGTGTTTTCGTCTCTTCATGGCACTCCACGAGCTTCCAGCACTCCTGCAGGGAATAGGCACCGCCCACCTCACAGGCTACCGCCTTTCCTGCGCGCATGCAGTCCTTTGCCATTTCGCTGTGCATTTCCCATGACGCGCAGATGACTACAGCTTCCAGCTCCGGCATCTTCAACATCTCTCGATAGTCGGAAAACTTTTTCGGCTCTACCCTTCCCATCTCCTTTAACACTCGGGCAGTCTCCTCCACCCTGTCTTCATATACATCGCAGAGTGCAATAAACTCCACATCCGGGTGCTCCGTATAGACATTTTTCACAAGCTCGGCGCCCCTTTGTCCTAAACCGATTACAGCAAGATTGACTTTTTTCCCCATTTTGCTTCCTTTCCGACTTTATGCCATTCCAAATTCTTTACTCTATTTTCGTTTTTTCAGAAAAACTTTCATACTCTCTATTCATACCATTGGGCTTGCGTTCTATACATTTCAGAATACACTCCACCTTTGTTAATCAGTTCCTCATGAGTGCCTATATCATCTATAATGCCATCTTTCAACACTATAATCCGATCAGCAATTCTGGCAGCGCCAAGGCGATGTGTAATTATTATAGCAGTTTTTCCTTCGGATATTTCTTTGAAATTTTGATACATGAGACTTTCTTCAATCGGATCAATCGCAGATGTCGGTTCATCTAAAACAATGATGTCATGTTCACGGAATATTCCGCGAGCAATCGCAATTCGCTGCCATTGTCCGCCTGACAAATCCACACCCCCGAATTCTCTGGACAGCATGGTACTAAACCCCTGTGGGAAGGAATCACTGTTGACTAACAATTTGGCCCTTTCACAAACATGGTTTAGTTTAACAAGCTTATTGTAACAGCTATTATTGCTGCTTATGGTAATGTTTTCCTCCAGTGTTGTGAGATAGTGTTGGTAATCTTGGAAAACAGCGGCACAATTTTGATATATGCACCGTGAAGCGACTTTTTCGCTGTCAAGTCCACCAATACGGACGGTTCCTCTGTCCGGAACATATAAACCAAGCATAAGTTTTGCCAGAGTCGATTTTCCGGCACCGTTTTCACCAACGATTGATACGGTTTCACCCGGCTGGATTTTAAGACTAATTCCGCGTATTGTCTCTGTCTGCGTATTCGGGTAACTGAAATGAACGTTGTCAAGAGTGATGCCTTTCGTTTTGTCGAAACTTCCTTCTTCTTTTGCATTTTCCGGAAGATCAATGAATGAATGGTAGTTCTGAATAGATACTGCGTATTGTGTAATCTGCCCCGAGAACATTGTAACCATTTCCTCAGCAAGCGCATACATCATATTTACAGATGCGAAGACAGCGGAAAAAGCTCCTGGAGAAATCACTTTTTGAATCAAACTGTTTACCAACATTAGAAGGATACCGATATATCCACCGATAGTAAACAGTCTCAGGGCCGCATCTATCCTGATATGTTTTTTTTCGGCAGTCAAAGTTTTCTGATTGATTAGGATAACTCCATCCTGATATAGCTGCATAAAGTGGTTTACGATACCAAGAATTCGTGTTTCTTTAAAAAACTCTCGATTGCAGACGACTTGTTCATAATAATCAGTAGCTCGCCTGATTGGGGCAATCGCATCTTCCGCTTCGGAAAACAACCGAAACCGTATTACTTGGCCAAGAATGACTGGCGTAAAAATCAGCAGAACAATCAGAATCAGTATGGGTGAAATGTGCTGCAGGTACACCCCCAATAAAATGAAGTAAGGCACATAGAAGGTAAATACCATCAGAATCAGGCTGGAAGCAAAAAAACCATATTCCACGCCTTGCAAGGCCTTATTGAGCATATCAAGGAATTCCGGACGTTCGTACTCTATCGGTGAAATATGGGATGCTTTTATATAGATACGCTTGTAGAAATGACTGAGTATCTTAGGGGAAAGATGCTCGATATGAAAATTACTTAAACTGTTCGCAATCTCAAAAAATACTGTTGCCATGATAAGAAACAGAAGCGGTCGGAGTGACACGGACAACGGTGAGCCTGCAGCAAGCAGAGGAACACTGTCGAACAATTTTTCAGTACAGAGCATGACAAGAATATAACCGCCAGCATGCAAAACATCAAACAGGCAATAAAGCGTAGTCATTCCGGGGCTGATTCTGAACATATCGAATATCATTCTGCGAAAAACCAGATGCTTTTTCTTCATTGATACCAACTCCTTTGACTATCATACATTTCCTTGTACAGTCCGTCATATTGCATCAGCGTAGCGTGGGATCCCTGCTGGACAATATGCCCATCATCAAGAACCAGAATATAATCCGCTGTTTTTGTGGCACCAAGGCGATGTGAGATTAGCAATGTAGTTTTTTGCCGGCTAATATATTCAAAATCCCCATATATCTTTGATTCACTCATTGGATCCAGTGCTGCTGTCGGTTCATCTAAAATATACATGGGTGCAGGGGACAACATAACACGCGCAATGGCAAGCCGCTGCCACTGGCCGCCGGAAAAATCCACACCTTTTTCGTCAAGTTTTCCTAGGTGGGTATTCATCTTATCGGGAAGTGTTCGTATATTATCTGTCATGTTCAGCTCATCAAGAATTTTTTCTATATTCCGATCTGTATCCGGATTGCCAAAGTTTCTGATATCTCCAATGGCAATGTTATCCCGAAGAGAAATGTGATAACGGGAAAAATCCTGAAATAGGACAGCAAAAAAACTCTTCAGTTCAGAAGCCGCATAGTTCTTTATCGATTTGTTGTTTATCAGGATTTCTCCTTCATAATCTGTATAAAGACCAGTTAACAGCTTGGTGAGGGTGGTTTTTCCGGCCCCATTTCTGCCAACAACCGCATAATGTCTTCCCGGCTCCATTTTCAGGCACAAGTCACGAAGCACCTCTTTTTCTGTGTTTGGATAGCGGAATGTAACGTGACGAAACTCAATAGATTGTAACGGAACAGGTGGAGCGGGTTCAGATGTAGCGCCCTCTGTTTCGGGAAGAGATGCGAAATGCGTGATATCTTTGAAGAACTCTCTCTGTGTGGCAAATTCCTTAATGCGGTCTGAAAATTCCCAGGACATAATGGATATGATACCAATAGAGGCCTGTGTTAATGCAATAAACATGCCTACTGACACCTTCCCCTTTGCAACCGCCAATAGCAAAATGAGGTCAACCATAAACGTGGCTAAAGACATAGTCAGATTCACAGCCTTCATACGAAGCATAGTATTGATTGTTACCTTCCGCTGAAGGTACTTTACTTTTTCAAATAATTTATTCCATTGCAGAATTAACCTCTCCTGATAATGGAACAGGCTGCGCTCCCTTGCAGAATCACGATTTGTCATGATGTCGCTAAGGTATTCATATCGAATCTTGTATTTTCCGGTTTCTCTTTCGGCTTCGTACTGCTTTTGTCCTCCCTTGATTCCCAGAATCATAATAGGCACAGACAAGATAACGACAATAAACGCGGCCCACCAAGCACTGAACATCAGTGCACCAAGAAAACCAAGAATTTGAACTCCCATTCCAATCAGTTCAACACTGTTTTGAAACCCTATAGTCATTCTGTCTTCGAGCTTGTTATTAATCCGCTGAAACAGCTCCCATATTTCCTTATTTTCAATACTCTCGTAGGTCAGTCTGGCACATTTTTGAATGATCGCTGTATGAAATTGAGCCCGAATCCCATTTTGGACATGTTTCATACACAAAGTGGCTAGGACTTTACAGATTCGGGCATATACAATAATTCCGCTTAGCATAAGAATAGGAAGGAGCAATTCCTCACGAGAACTTCTTCCTGACAGATATGACAAAGCCTTTTCAATAAACAGAGCATTCACTGCAATCTGTATTGTAGGTGTAATATATTCAAGAAGTCTAATAAGCGAATACAAGACAGTACTGAGTTCACTGCTTTTGTATGGAATCAGAATATTGTCCCATGATGTGTACTGTTTCTTGGAAAGAATCATACTGGTTCTTCATTCTCCTTGTCTTTACCGAAACGATTTTCAGAACTTACATACGCGCTGCAACTTTAGTATGCCTAGGTTAGTACTTTACTCCTTATGTTCCTGTATATCTCTTTTTCTGTTCTAGTAATACAATATGAATCGATGGAGTACGAATATTATTTTATAGAAAAAAGAGAAGTCACCCGCTTTTAACAGGCAACTTCTCTATATCAACGCACTGTATCATCGGCACCTTATCTTTTTAGCGCTTAGTCGTTCTCATTTAACCACTTTAAGAGAATCTCCTTGTACTTTGGACCCTCGTCCACAAAGCACATATGTCTGGAGTAAGCGAAAAGCTCCCACTTTGCATTCGGAATCGCATCATACATCATCTTAGCGATATAGGGAGAGCAAAGGTCCTCCGCACCGTCACAGATTAAGGTCGGATAAGCAAAGCTGTGCAGCTTCTCCATGTAGTTATAATCCTTAAGCGTTCCTGTCGGTGTAAATTCATTCGGTCCCCAGCCTACTACATAAGGCTCAACTCCCGCCTTCTTCTTTCTGGTTAAGCACTCGGGAGAATCTTCGTTGATTACGCCGTAGCAATATTTCTCCATGAAAACATTGATTGCTGCAAGGTAGTCGGGATCGTCGTAATTTCCTGTATCCTCCGCCTTCTTAATAGCAGCCTGCTGCTCCGCTGTCATATAGCTTACGCGACGCTTCTGCTCACTCTCCCAGATTGCATTGTAGGGAAGGGTGGAAGAAAGGATGATACTCTTTACGCCCTTTGGTGCATAGTCACAGCCGTAAATGATTGCGAGCATTCCGCCCCAAGACTGTCCGAGAAGATGCACCTTATCGAGTCCCAAATGCTCACGAAGCGCAACAAGCTCATTTGCCCAAGTTTCCTTCGTCCAAAGCTCTGGATGTCCGTCCACGAAAGAGTTTCCGCATCCGATCTGGTCGTACATGACAATCTGTCTGTTGTCTCTGTCGGCAAGATCATCCAGTACCTCGAAATAGTTGTGGGTAGATCCCGGTCCACCGTGTAATAAAAGTAAAGGAGCCTTATTCGGGTTCTTCTCTCCTACAATTCTGTAATATGTCTCATATCCCAAATAGGGCATTGTTCCTTCAGTAATTTTAGCCATTGTCTCTCTCCCTCTTTTGGCAAAATCCCTTTCCTATAGCATTTTGTCAAGTTTGTTATTTTTTTATCACAGATGTGACTATAGCTCCGCCTTTGCAAGTATAGTCTACTTGCTTTCCGCATCAGCTATAGTCACGCTATCCTTTTATTCTGTTTTAATCGCTTTCCAGTATACAGATTGAATCTTCCCTGACGAGTTCAATCTGTCGAATGCAATCTGTCAAGCTCATTTAAGCCCTACGGATTTTACTCTGCAACTACAAGGCTTCCGTCTTCCTTCACTACAAGAAGGTCCTTGGTGTAGTGGTTTAAAATCTTGCATCCGTCTTCTGTAATGATTACCAGGTCTTCTACACGAACACCGATATTCTCCTCCGGAATATAGATACCCGGCTCTACGGAGAAGCACTGTCCAACTTCGATGATTTCTTCATTTACGGAAGAAACGTCTCCAACCTCATGATCTTCGATTCCTGCGGAGTGTCCGGTTCTATGTGTAAAATACTGTCCATAGCCCTTCTCTTCGATATAGTTACGGCAAGCAAGGTCCACATCACACATTCTGTTTCCGGGCTTTGCCATAGCGATACCCTTTAAGTTTGCATCACGAACAATCTGGTAAATCTCCTTATGTCTTTCGCTAACTTCACCGATAAATACGGTTCTGGTCATATCGGAGATATAATCGTTTAACACGCCGCCGATATCAAGGATTACGCAATCTCCCTTCTTTCCCTTGCTGTCATCCGTTACATGGTGCGGATCTGCGGCACCGTGTCCATAAGCGGTAATCGGGTCAAAGGATACACCGGAGCAACCGTGCTTCTTAAAGAGATCTCTGGTAACGGCATTTAATTCCTTCTCGGAAAGTCCCTTCACAACATAAGGAACAAGCTCTTCCATAACCTTATCGTTTACAAGAGAGGACTCTATCATCAGCTCCTGCTCTTTCTTACTCTTAATCTGACGAACCTTATCTACGATAACGGAACCGTTCACGAAAGAGCTTCCTGCCTTTAATTCCTGGAGGCGTAAAAGGAAACGGGACGGCCAAGTCTTATCGATACCGATCGGCTTATCCTTCTCAATCACGCCGGAGAGGATCGCTACAGGATCTTCCGTGTCGTCAAAATAAGTAATCTCAACGCCTAAGTCCTTCTCCTGCGGAAGCATACGATTTACGAAAAGGTGCTTCACGCCCTTCGTATTAATATATAAAGCGAGCATTCTTTCTCCCGGAATAATCCACTTTCCTGTTAAGTAGAAAATTGCAGGAGGGTCTGTAATAATCATCTGTGATAAATCACGCTCTTCCATCTTCTTTAAAATGCGCTGTAACTTTTCCTGATCCATAGCTTTTCCCTATTCCTTTCCTGAATATGCTTCCATCTCTTCCACGGTGCGGACAATTCGGATTTTTTAATCTTTCATGTCTCTTAGCATCAAAAAAAATGCCGCCGCATAGCTACTATGTAGAATTTTACGCCATTTTTTTCACAAAGTATAGTGCTTATTCCAAAAGCAACTATAAAAATATTAGCAAATGCTAAATACCGCCTTTTATAGTTCAAAATATCAGCTTATCTCTGTACTCTTCCGGAACTGTCTCCGCCGGCAAGCTTCTCCACTTCGGGAACCGTAACCATATTGTAGTCCCCCTCAATACTGTGCTTTAATGCGGAAGCCGCCACGGCAAACTCGAGTGCCTTTCTGCCGGTATCTCCTTTTAAGAAGGAATAAATGAGTCCTGCCGCAAAGCTGTCTCCTCCGCCGATACGGTCTACGATATGCACAGGATAAACCTTCGAGAAGAGACATTCCTTTCCGTCATAAAGAAGACCGGACCAGTCATTGTCCGAGGCACTTTTACTCTCTCTAAGCGTAATAGCCACTTCGGAGAAGCGGAACTGCTCCATGAGCTTCCGGGCTACCTCCTCGTAGCCTTCCTTGTTTAACTTTCCGGTATTGACATCCGTTTTATCCGCTTCGATCCCGAAAACAATCTTCGCATCCTCTTCATTTATAATAATCATGTCAATGTATTCGCTAAGAGCCGTCATAGCCTCTCTTGCCGCTTCTTTTGTCCACAACTTACTGCGATAATTGACGTCACAGGAAATCTTTACACCCTTTTTCTTTGCCACCTGACAGGCTTCTTTACAGATTTCCAGTACATTTTCGGAAAGAGCGGGGGTGATGCCGGTAAAATGGAACCACTCCGCA
>ERZ773267.793-NODE-793-length-19495-cov-5.598097_pt1 | contig 19495 bp, 18 predicted proteins | sample MGYA00511959_ERZ773267 | MGnify/ENA primary metagenome ERZ773267 (study PRJEB29015, sample SAMEA2738165) | human oral metagenome | biome: human oral; feature: human-associated habitat; material: saliva | place: China | collected 2240 ... | reverse complement strand
ATCACGATAAAAACACCAGGTCAACCCACTACACACCAAACGCCGGTATCGAGTTTTCTCAAGCCGGTTTTGTACCCCCACACGTTAACCCCGTTCAAAAGTGGGCTTGAACAGGGAAGATAGGGGACGTCTCATCATGGTTACTATCACCGTAACATGATTAAACGGTGTAAATGGGGAGCAAAGCCCTCTTTCGTTGCGGGTGGAATGGCGCGTTGCTGTTGTTTGCTGTCATTTTTCCATTTCGGGATGTTGATGTGCGTCAACTTCTGGGGTTGTTTCAAGAATTTTGGCTAGGGCATTGATTGTCGTCATTGTTGGCGGCTGCGGGAAAAGTCCAGTGAAGGTCGATTTTCTCCGTTGTTACGTCGATTTTTGTTCGCGAGTTATCGTTGTCGGTTGGAGTAAACTGAATGTGACGAACTTCTGAACGGGGGATTTCGCCTTTGGTTGTGTCGTGATTGCGGAAGTCGTGCGGATTGGTGGTGATGATGCGGGCGTCGGCAACCGCGATGAACGATGCACTTGCTGTTTTAGAGACGGTACCGATTTTCTTTTCCAGTCTCAGTGAGTTCCATGATGTGTCCATTCTTAGATCGAAAGCAGCAGAAACCATGGTCAGAGGGTTGTTTAAGTCCATCTGGTATGGGAATGCGATAGCTAGTAGATGCTCGTCGTCGTTGAGGAGCCAGCGCAGAGTACGCACATATATGTCAGTGTCGTAGCCTTCGGGTGCGATGGTGGTGACTGTGGTATCGCTATCTAGGTTGTTCCTGATCGGGTTGAGGGCATTAGCCAGCGGTTCAACGGCTTCGAGCAGTCGTGCGCTGGTAAGTTGGCTTTCTTTACTGCGTCGTTGTGGCAAAAGTGGAAGTGTCCTACGGCCGGGAAGCTCGGCGATGAGACGTAACTGGCGAGTAAGTGCCGCGACCAGGGTTGTTGCTGTGTTGCGACACACCTTTACCTCGGAACGTGTGTCGTTGACGATGATATCGAAAAGCTTGGCTTCATCAGGGTCGTTGGTTTCGTTGACTCGTGCCTTGTAAGCGTGCAGAACCTGGAATTGGGTGTGTATGACTGGTTTCAGGTTTTATATGACCCCTGGTCCGGGGTGTACGGCTCACAGGATCCACGAGAGACAGTGCTGAATCTGGTGCGACCCCGTGTAGGTATGTTGGCAACTCGATCTGGTGGATTGGTCCTGATGCACTCGAGGCATGACTGGCGTAAAAGAGAAACCCTCGCGATTATTTGTCACAGTGACGATATTGTTATAGGTACAGAGGGGTCATTATGACGTGTTTTCAATGTTGCGAGTATGGTGGATATGGATGGAAACATCTATTTTGCATCAGGGCCTATGCATAACCTGGATCCGTCGCGTTATTCTGGACTGAATACTGACAGCTTAGGTGACCTTCACGTGGTTAAAATCCTTCGCCGCATGAGCTTTTGCCGTTTCATTCTGAACAGAGGTTGCTGGACTATGCGAACGCACACAACATTGATGTAGAAGCGATCTACGCCTACCTGCGCCTCCATTGAAGCCTGCCCAAATAGACGGCAATTGAGCAAGGCGAAGGAAGTAGTAAATGGCATCTATAAAGATTTTAAAACGTGTGACCTTTCCTTGTTCAAAAGTGGTCTAAAGTATTTTTTGATAATAAATTACACTTATCGAAAGAAGTGGCAAAACTCCTGAAAGAAGGCAAAAGTATAAAAGAGAAAATATTTGAATTTATAAAATTGACAACACGATAAGATTTCACTTATAGAGGTATGGGTGTGAAAAAAATAGAATATTATGGTTACGAGGTGCGTGTACCTTTTGAACAAAGTCTGATTCCATTTGATCAAATCGTAAAATATGTGAAAAATAATCCTGGAACTAGATGTTTTATAGCCGCAAACCACTGCGCGAAAGAAGACATTGACACGTGGCTTAATGACGACAAAGCGAACGTATACTGGTGGGAAAATCTAGCTAAATTACCCGCCATTGAAGATATAGACCCCGAGACTCTAGATTCTTATGATGTAATTGAATTGTTGTCTCTTGCTGCTTCGTCAAAGAGGCTTAGTTTTGCTGCGCTTATAGAAGTTTTGCTTCCTGTTGATGCTGAAAAGTTATGCTCATTGTACTATCCAACAAGCAGTCACCCAACCGGGGAGCTGTTGGTGACATGTGATCAAGACCCCAAGCCAGGATTTCTTGAAAATTTTAGAGCGGCGGTTGATGGTAAAGCGCATGACATTGATGTGCGATCAGAGGCCATTTCAAAGTATCTGGAGGATATATTTGGCGGATGGGCAAAATTTACATACACAGCAAGTCTCGAAAGTGGCTTGAACGCTGATGAGAGATGGGAAACCGTTCTAATACCAACATATAGTAATATAGATAGTTCTTTTATTGAATGGGGAGAATTACTGAGTTCAAGTCATACAGAACTTTAGCTGTAATGCCTGCCGCCACTCTGATATCTGAACCTCTTCCACATGCCTGCCTATTTCGCGTCAGGCGTCGCACATAACTTGAATCAAGCGGATTACCCTGGTCTGGATATCGTTACTTTGGGCTACCGATAGAGTTAAAGGGGATTGAGTGGCGTGAATGCTTGTATCTTCATGCTGGGCAGAAGTTGCTAGATTATGTGAAATAAAACAAAATTGATGTGGCAGCGATCTATACATATTTTCTTGCTTGCCCAGAAGGAGTGGTAAATAACAAATATGCACGATTAGTTGAATAAGGGGTAATAAATATTCACGAGACATATGGTCGCGTCATGAACGAAAGCGGCCTTTTCCGCACAAAGGATTCGCATTTGTATGTGGCTGATGAAGTGAGAAAAATACTGACCCACAATACAAACCTTGTCCAGAAAGCGGCTAAATTTATCGGTTGAGGATTAGAATAAGAAAGGATTCTCCATGGTTGCACAAGGATCTGATGATAAATTCATCTACTGCGACTGCGAGATTGATGCCACGGGCGAGCCTGAAACAGTCCCGTTTGATCGTCTTATTCAGTATGTGAATGACCATCCAGGAACTCAGTTTTTCATTTTTGCTGATCAATGCGCGAAAGATGATGTTGATGCTTGGTTTGCCAATGAATATATCGCAGTGCATTGGTGGAAAGATATGACTCCAACACCAGGCGCAGATCCTCTTTCTGTACTAGTTGAGTCTTTCAATCCAAGAAAACCGAATTTTGGTGGAATACTTGAAGTGTCATCATTAATATCTCCCGAAGAACTATATTCATTATACACTCTTCATGATGGAAAACTGGCAGGTCAGCTCATTCTTGCGCAAACCTCAAGGTTGCCTGACAATATTGGTGATTACTATGAAATCATCTTTAGGCGAGATCTTGAGAAAAAAGATATCCAACCTTATATTAATTCTGTGTTTCATGGCTGGGCAATTTTGGGGTATTCGCAAGAGTTTGATGAGGAATTAGAACCACCACGCCGTCTCGATTCTGTACTTATCTATTCTGGTAGTGATTTAGATGATTCATTTATTGATTGGGGAGAAATTATAAGCACAGGTATTATCGAATTTTAGCTTTTCTGCAACTAGTCTGTTTTGCTTTTCCGTCGAAACGTAAGTCAGGGGTCTCTTTGGTTTATATTTTTTAGATAATTATATATTTTGCATACGTAGAAAATTGCTAATTAACTGTGAATCTTATGACCCCATATCACTGATACCATCTGCTTTAATTATCGTGATTGTTGCTGTGATCAAAACGTGTCAGGGAAGTGAAAGGTTAGGCACTATTGCTGAGGTGAGGAGGTTTGGTGGGTGTTGATAAGCGTTACGGTGTCATCATCAATTAAGGGTCGTAACTTTTGGTTGCTGCTGGCGCCTGATTTGGCTGGTACGCCGCATGATCTCATTGACCTGGACGACGGTACGGTGGCGGGTGGGCGTATGGCTCAACGTATCCGTGTTGGGTGTGGCACCGCAGCCTGCGGCACCAAGCGGGTATGTCAGTAGTAATCCGGTGTTGTGGTTGAGCCGCGCGAACTCAAAGTATGCCCCCCCACTATCTCAGTCTCATTTCGGGATGATTGGTGGGGTGTTTCCCAGCAGCTGAATAACACTGACCGGTGATACACCGATAAATCTCACAACAAGTGGATAGCTCTCTACCGGGATTGTTTGAGAGGGCTTGTTGTAAGGGCAGCCCTCGCGCATGCTCAAATTCACCCCACCCGGAATCGGGCCCTAAACCTCCCGCCAACGGCGAGTGTCGGGTCGTCGTTACGCAGGCGCTAGACTTCGCACTATGGCTAAAACAGTGGCGCTTCTTGATTACGGATCTGGCAACCTTCGTTCAGCGCAGCGCGCGGTGGAACGCGTGGGGGCTGAGGTCACGGTGGCCAGTGATCCTCAGACGGTTCTCGCCGCCGATGGCCTGCTTGTTCCCGGCGTGGGGGCGTTTGCGGCGTGTATGGATGGGCTGCGTGCTGTGAATGGTCCGCGCCTGATTGGGGAGCGTTTGGCTGGTGGTCGGCCCGTCATGGGGATTTGCGTGGGCATGCAGGTGCTGTTTGAGCATGGCGTGGAGCACGGCATTGATGCGCAGGGCTGTGGGGAATGGCCGGGCGTGGTGGAGCGTCTGCACGCGTCGGTGCTGCCACACATGGGGTGGAACACGGTGGAAGCCCCGGAAAATTCGCAGATGTTCGCGGGATTCAGCAGTACTGATCGCTTCTATTTTGTGCATTCCTACGGCGTGCGGGATTGGGTGTTTGAGGGGGACGATCTGACCACGCCACCGCTGGTCACGTGGGCGCAGCACGATGGGGACCGGTTCGTGGCGGCCGTGGAGAACGGCCCGTTGTGGGCCACGCAGTTCCACCCGGAAAAGTCGGGGGAGATGGGGTTGAAGCTGCTGGAGAACTGGGTGGGGTCGCTGTAGCTCCTCAGCAGCGTCAGCCACAGCTGCTCTCTAAAAACCCAACCCCACCCAACCCCCGCTTAAACAGCGTTTTTATAGATCACAATGTGAACCACACTATTGGGTGACCCTCAGCGCTGCGGTTCACCGACCAGCTAGACTTGCCCCTATGAGTCTCACACTTCTTCCCGCTGTTGATGTTGTTGATGGTAAGGCTGTGCGGTTGCACCAAGGCGCGGCGGGGAGTGAGAAAGTGTACGGAACTCCCCTTGAAGCCGCGTTGAATTGGCAGGAGCAGGGGGCGCAGTGGCTGCATTTCGTGGATCTGGATGCAGCGTTTAATCGGGGTTCTAATTATCAGCTCATGGCCGAGGTGGTGGGCGCACTGGATATTAACGTGGAGCTCACCGGCGGCATTCGTGATGATGCTTCCCTGGAGCGTGCACTTGCCACGGGCGCGCGGCGCGTGAATATCGGCACCGCAGCGTTGGAGAATCCCGACTGGTGCAGGCGCGCAATTGAACGCTTCGGCGACCGCATCGCGGTTGGTTTGGATGTGCGCGAAGAAAACGGGGAGTGGCGCGCTAAAGGCAACGGCTGGGTGTCCGACGGCGGGGATTTGTGGGAAATCCTAGAGCGCTTGGATGCGCAGGGATGTTCACGTTTCGTGGTCACGGATGTGTCTAAGGACGGCACGTTGGATGGCCCTAATATTGACTTGCTGCGGGAGGTGGCGGCGGCGACGGATGCGCCGATTGTGGCATCGGGCGGCGTCGCTAAGCTGCAGGATGTGGTGGATATTGCGCAGTTTGTGGAGGAGGGGATTGATTCGGTGATTATCGGTAAGGCTCTGTACGAGGGCAGGTTCACCCTGGCTGAGGCATTGAAGGCTGTGGATTCTGTAGAAGTGATGAAGCCTCGGTGACCGACATGTGGACCAGGGAGCTGCTGGCCGTCGCCGAGGCGGTGGTGGGTGACGCGGAGCGGGTGTTCCGGTCAAGCATTGGCGCGGAGCCGATGATTACTAAGGGCGCGGGGGATTTCGCCACGGAAACCGACATGAAGATTGAGCAGCGCGTCCGTGAGACCCTGGCAGAAAGAACGGGCCTGCCGGTGTTCGGGGAGGAAGGCGGCGGCAGCCTGGACGAAGACACGGTGTGGGTGGTGGACCCGGTGGATGGGACGTCGAATTTTTCGGCGGGCAACCCCATGTGTTCCACCATTGTGAGCCTGCTGCACTACGGCACGCCGGTGGTGGGAGTGATTTCCCTTCCCATGTTGGGTAAACGGCTCACAGCGGTGCATGGTTCGCCGCTGTACGTCAATGGCGTGGCGCAAAAAACCCTGGAGGAGTCGTCGCCGCTGGTGGCGCAGGTGGGGTTCGGTTCGATTGTGTCGGCGGTGGATTCCCGGTTCCCCACGATGCGTAGGCAGGCGCTCATGCGCATGCTGGCGGACCTGTATCCACGGCTGCGGGTGACGGGGTCGGTGGGCGTGGACTTGGCCTTTACCGCCCTGGGCACGTTTGGTGGATCGATTAGCTTCAGCCCACACGTGTGGGACAACGCCGCCGGGGTGCTGTTGGTGCGTTCAGCGGGTGGCGTGGTCACCGACCTGGACGGCAACACCTGGGGCCCGCGCTCACACGGCGTGATCGCGGGCACCCCGCTGGTGCACCACGCCCTGATGAGTACGATTGAACAGTCTGGTTAAGCCTTTCTATGTAAGGAGCGCTGTCTCGTGAGCGTTGCGGTGCGCATCATCCCCTGCCTGGACGTGGACAACGGCCGCGTGGTCAAGGGAGTCAATTTCCAAAACCTGCGCGACGCAGGCGATCCGGTGGAACTCGCCGCGCGTTACGACGCCGAGGGGGCCGACGAACTCACCTTCCTCGACGTCTCCGCCTCCAAGGCCGGGCGTGGCACCATGTTGGACGTGGTGCGCCGCACCGCCGAGCAGGTGTTCATTCCCCTCACCGTCGGCGGCGGGGTGCGCAGCGTGGAGGACGTGGACCAGCTGCTGCGCGCCGGGGCGGACAAAGTGAGCGTGAACACCTCCGCCATTGCCCGCCCCGAACTGCTGCGGGAACTCAGCGAACGCTTCGGCGCGCAGTGCATTGTGCTGAGTGTCGACGCCCGCCGCGCCACCGGACCCGACGCCGATACCATGCCCAGCGGCTTCGAGGTGACCACCCACGGTGGTTCCCGTTCCGCAGGCATCGATGCCATCGAGTGGGCCCGCACCGGCGAGGAACTGGGCGTGGGGGAGATCCTGCTGAACTCCATGGACGGCGACGGCACGAAAGAAGGCTTCGACCTGGAACTGATTCGCAAAGTCCGGGAGGCCGTGCACCTGCCCATCATTGCCTCCGGGGGCGCAGGCGCAGTGGAGCATTTCCCGCCCGCCGTGGCTGCGGGTGCCGACGCCGCCCTCGCGGCCACCATCTTCCACTTCGGGGAAGTAGCCATCACCGACTGCAAACACGCTATCGCCGACGCAGGATACGAGGTCCGACTATGAGCTCACAGACGCCTGACGATCCCAGTACCTACGAACTGGACCCCACGATCGCGCAGCGCCTGCGCTTCAATGACGCTGGTCTCATACCAGTCATTGTCCAAGCTGCGGGCACCAAAGAAGTGCTCATGATGGCATGGATGGACCAGCATGCCCTGGCCTACAGCCTGGCAACGAGACGCGGCACCTATTTTTCCCGCTCCCGCAACGAATACTGGATTAAGGGCCTGACCAGCGGTCATGTGCAGGAGGTGGTAAGTATTCGCGCGGATTGCGATGGGGATACCCTGCTGATGGAGGTGCATCAAACCGGCGCGGCCTGCCACACTGGGACGCGCACGTGCTTCGACGCGGACCTGTTGGGGTGATGTTATGACCAAAAAACGAATTTCATTCATGGCAAAAGCTTTTGTTGCCGTAGGGGCGGGAGTGCTGTGGGTGTCGTCCCGACTGACCTGGATCAACGTCACAGCCAGTGATGATAAATCTGGGGAAAGCACCCAACCCCTCGTGGGAGCCACATGGTCCACCGAGATCATGGCGCTCAGCCTCCTGTTGCTGGCGGGGTTTGTGGCATCGCTGGTGCTGCGGAAAACGGGGCGTCGCGTGGTGGGAATCGTGTGCGCGGTGGCCGCGGCAGCTGCCAGCTGGGCACCACTGGGGTTGCTTGCCGGGGAACCCGACCCGGCGCGGGCGAAAAGCCTGCTCACGTCGGGTGTGGCCACCCAGAATTCCTCCGCGCCCACCACCCTGTCGGACTGGGCACAGGTGACTGACCTGCACGTGAACGCCCTTGGGCCGTCGTTGGCGTTGCTGGGCTGCGCTGTGGCGCTGGTGGGCGGCATTGTGGTGGCCATGCGCCCAGGTGAAGATACGCCCAAGCGCAACCAGTATGAGACGAAGGCCGCGCGCCGGGAGAAACTGGAGGAGGACTTGGCGGATGCCCCCGAATCGGGGCGGGTGATGTGGGATGCGTTGGATGAGGGGATTGATCCGACGGACATGACGGGTGGGGCGGGTAGCGCCTCCGAGGACACCCCCACAAGCTGATAGCAAATTAGATAATAATCTGTGATTTCAGCGGCTTGATTTTATGAATGGCGGGTGTGGCCTATAGCCTGGAACGTATTAGCACGACGTTGTTAAATGCGGCCAAGGTCGCCTAAGCCCAATGCGTAAAGGGGTGAGATGTTCCATGACCACAGTTTTTGACCAGTTCCTGGCCGGAGTGCGGGCAGACATCAACGCCCGTGAGGCGCGGCTGTCCTTTCAGGACATAAAGGCGTTGTCCGCCTCTGTGCCGCCGCCGCGTGACGCCTTGGGTGCGCTGCTGCAACGTGGTTGTGGGGTGATCGCGGAGATTAAGCGTGCTACACCCGCGAAGGGCACTATCGCATGGTTTGATTCACCTAAGGATGTGGCTGTGCAGTTTGAGGCGGGGGGCGCGCAGGTCATCAGTTGCCATACGGGGCGTCATGGTTATGGCGGATCGTTCCAGGATTTGGATGTGGTCAAATCGGCGGTGGGGGTGCCGGTGATGTGTAAGGACTTGATTATTGACCCGTACCAGGTGCACGAGGCCCGATATTTCGGGGCGGACATGGTGGCGTTGGTGGCCTCGGTGCTGGACCAGTCTCGGTTGGAATCGTTGTTGGACCGTGTGGAGTCGTTGGGCATGACGGCGCTGGTGGAGGTGCACACCACTGAGGACGCCACCCGCGCGATCAGCGCCGGGGCTCGCGTGGTGGGGATTAACGCCCGCAATGCGCACACGATGACGGTGGATCGTGACACGTTTTCAGAGATTGCCCCCGGGTTGCCGTCGGGGACTGTGCGGGTGGCTATGTCGGGGGTGCGTACGGTGGCAGATTTGATGAGGTACGCGGGGGCGGGGGCAGATGCGGTGATTGTGGGGGAGGAGCTTGTTACGGCTGCGAACCCCAGGGAGGCGTGCCGTAAACTTGTGGCCGCTGGGCAGCATCCGGCTTGCCCTTCTATGAACTAGTTCCAGAAAAGGCATATCTGCTGTGATTGTGGAAAATCTGAGCCTCATTCCGTCACCCCCGCAAGGTGTGTGGTACCTCGGCCCGATTCCGATCCGCGCCTACGCGCTGTGCATCATCACGGGCATTATCGCGGCGGTGTGGTTGTCGCGGCGTCGATACGTGGCGCGGGGCGGCGACCCTGAAGTGGTGATGGATGCGACGCTGGTGCTGGTTCCGGCTGGCATTATCGGTGGGCGGCTCTACCACGTGATCACCGACAGTGACCAGTATTTTTGCTCCGACTGCAACCCCATGCAGGTGTTCAACATCGCCAGCGGTGGTTTGGGCATTTGGGGCGCAGTGACGCTGGGCACCCTGGCCGTGGCGGTGATGATGCGGGTGAAAAAGCTGCCGTTCGCCCCGCTTGCCGACGCCGCGGCTCCCGGAATCATTCTCGCGCAGGCCATCGGCAGGCTGGGCAACTGGTTTAACCAGGAGCTGTATGGTCGGCCCACGAGCGTGCCGTGGGGCCTGGAGATTTACAACCGCGTGGATGATGCAGGCAAGGTTGCGCCCATGACCGGGCATTCCACCGGCGAGGTGCTGGCGGTGGTGCACCCCACCTTCCTGTATGAGATGTTGTGGAACCTGCTGATTTGCGCGGTGTTGTTGTGGGTGGATCGCCGCTTCCGCATGGATCGCGGGCGGCTGTTTGCCCTGTATGTGGTGGGGTACACCCTCGGTCGGTTCTGGATTGAGCTGATGCGTTCCGACGCCGCAACACTCATCCTGGGGTTACGTGTGAACACCATCGTGTCGGCCGTGGTGCTGCTGGCGGGGGTGGCGTATCTGGTGATTACCCGGCGACGAGGGGAGAAGAATACGGGCGTTACAGGCGATACAAGCACAGTGTGACCAGTATCGCGTGTGGCGGAATTCTCACTGCGCATCCCATCTTTATGCCCGTTTATTTTTGATTATCCCTGCTTATTTTCGCCAAGATGTGGTTTTTCGGTCATGAGTTTGGTGGGCAAACGTGATTATTGTCCCCCTTAGCGGGCGTTTCTGTGTGGCTTGTGGGGCCAAAGGTGGTTAGGGTGGGAGGCGTGGATAGACGAACAAAAATTGTGTGTACGCTGGGTCCAGCCGTCGCAAGCAAAGAGGGAATCCTCGGTCTTGTGGAAGCCGGCATGGACGTCGCCCGGATGAACTTCTCTCATGGCGACCATAAAGATCATGAGCAAAACTACGAATGGGTTCGTGAAGCAACCGACGAGACCGGTCGCGCCGTAGGCATCCTTGCAGACTTGCAGGGGCCAAAGATCCGCCTGGGGCGCTTCGTCGATGGGGAAGCCTACTGGAACGATGGTGAGATTGTTCGCATCACCGTTGACGACGTCCCCGGCACCCATGACCGCGTGTCCACCACCTACAAAGGGCTGGCCAAAGATGCCAAGCCCGGCGACCGCCTGCTCGTGGACGATGGCAAAGTCGGCCTCGTCTGCGTTGAAGTAGACGGCAACGATGTGGTCTGCAAGGTTGTGGAAGGCGGCCCCGTCTCCAACAACAAGGGCGTGTCCCTGCCGGGGATGGATGTTTCCGTCCCGGCCCTCAGTGAAAAAGACATTGAAGACCTCCGCTTCGCGCTGAAACTCGGCGTGGACATGGTGGCGCTGTCCTTCGTTCGCTCCCCGGCGGACGTGGAACTAGTGCACCAGGTCATGGATGAAGAAAAGCGTCGCGTTCCCGTGATCGCCAAGCTGGAGAAGCCGGAAGCCGTGGATGCGCTGGAATCCATCATCCTGGCCTTCGACGGCATCATGGTCGCCCGCGGCGACCTCGGTGTGGAAGTTCCGCTGGAGGAAGTTCCGCTGGTTCAAAAGCGCGCCATCCAGATCGCGCGTGAAAACGCCAAGCCGGTGATCGTGGCCACCCAGATGCTGGACTCCATGATTGAAAACTCCCGCCCGACTCGCGCCGAAGCCTCCGACGTGGCTAACGCCGTGCTCGACGGTGCCGACGCCGTGATGCTCTCCGGCGAAACCTCCGTGGGCCGCGACCCGCAGAACGTGGTGTCCACCATGTCCCGCATCGTCAAGTCCGCAGAGGCTGACGGTGAAGTCCCGCAGCTGTCTCACATGCCACGCACCAAGCGCGGCGTGATCTCCTACTCCGCCCGCGATATTGCGGAGCGCCTGAACGCCAAAGCTCTTGTTGCATTCACTACCTCTGGCGATACCGCTCGACGTGTGGCCCGCCTGCACACTCATCTTCCGCTGCTGGTGTTCACCCCAAACCAGGAGGTGCGTTCGCAGCTCGCCCTGACGTGGGGTGCGCAGACGTTCCTGTGCCCGGTGGTGGATAGCACCGACTCGATGATGCGCGAAATTGATGAGGCATTGCTGGCCATGGATGAGTACAACCGCGACGACATGATGGTTGTTGTTGCCGGTACTCCTCCCGGAGTGACCGGTAATACCAACATGATTCACGTTCACCCACTGGGTGAAGATCTTCACAGGAATGTGAAAGAGGATTTAAATAAGACCACTAAAGAAACGGCGAAGAAAGAGTCCAAAAAGGCTAAGCCTGCGGTAAAGAAGAAGTAAAAATTCCGCTGGTATTCGCGTGATCTTCGTTGATCACTGCACAAAGTAGAATCGGTCCATCTTTGTGGTAATAACCACCACAACAGTGAAGATGGGCCGATTTGATATTTCTCACGTCGAGAGGTTTTTATTAAGTGGCATCGGGGGACTGAATTGGATAAATTAGAGGGGTGAAATCTTCCGGCACTGTAAAAGTAGCACATAATATTCCATCAGCGCTGCGTCCGTTGTGGCGTCTGGCGCTCAACTTGCGGTGGTCATGGCGCCCCGAGACTCGCGAACTGTTCCGTAGCATCGACCCTGAGTTGTGGGATGCGTTGGGGGATAACCCCAAGGAACTGCTCCAGCGCGTGCATGTGGACCGCCTCCGTGAACTCGCCGCCGATGACGGCTTCCTCGGTAATGTCCGCAAGGAAGCCGACAATCTCGACCACTACCTGCAGGAACCCTTGTGGTTCCAAAAGACCTACAGCAAACAGAACAGCGGCACAGGCCGCAGCTCCACCGACCCCATCGCCGCGTACTTCTCAATGGAGTTTGGCATTGACCCCACCCTGCCGATTTACTCGGGCGGTCTGGGCGTGCTCGCGGGTGATCACATGAAATCCGCCTCTGACCTCGGTATTCCGCTGATCGGTGTGGGTCTTTTGTACTCCTACGGCTATTTCTCGCAGTCTCTGTCCGGCGATGGCTGGCAGGAAGAAAACTACGAGTACCACGATCCTCGCGATCTTCCCGTGTCGCCAGTCCTGGGTAAAGACGGCAAGCAGATCACCGTCACCGTTGCCTTCCCTGACCACCGTGACATTGTGATTGCGTTGTGGGTGGCTGAGGTTGGCCGCGTGCCGCTGCTGCTTCTGGATACCAACATTGAAGAAAACCCCGCTGACCTGCGGGATGTGACCGACCGTCTGTACGGCGGCGACTCGGAACACCGCATCAAGCAGGAGCTGGTGTTGGGTGTCGGCGGCGTGCGCGCCGTCAACGCTTTCTGCGATGCCCGTGGCCTGGCACGTCCGCGCGTTGCCCACTTGAATGAGGGACACGCTGGCTTCCTGGGCCTGGAGCGTATCCGCGAACGCATGAACGAGGGCTTGGATTACGACGCCGCGTTGGCTCAGGTCCGCGCCACCAACATCTTCACCACCCACACCCCCGTTCCCGCTGGTATTGACCGCTTTGATATTGAGCTGGTCCGCCGCTACCTGGGTGCAGGTAATGAGGAATCTCGCCACCTGTGTCCGAACGTCCCCATCGAAGAAGCCATCAAACTGGGTGTGGAGTCAGACCCGAATCGCTTCAACATGGCTCACATGGGCCTGCGGCTGTCACAGCATGCGAACGGCGTCGCTAAGCTGCACGGTGAAGTATCGCGTGAGATGTTCGCCAGCCTGTACCCCGGCTACGTCGACGAGGAAGTGCCGATTGGGTCCGTCACTAACGGTGTGCACCTGCCCACCTGGGTGAAGCCAGAGATGATGAGCATTATTGAGAAGGTCTCCGGCAATGCTGACCTTGCCGTGGCAGACAGCTGGGACTTCCCGGATGCCGTGAACGATGAAACCTTGTGGGAGGCTCGCAACAAGCTACGCGCCGACCTGGTGAACGTGGCCCGCGAGTCCGTGCATGATTCCTGGGCACACCGTGGCCTGCCCGATGCGCAGCTGCACTGGACCAAGCGCGTACTCGATCCGAACACCCTGACCATTGGTTTCGCACGTCGCGTGTCCACCTACAAGCGCCTGACCCTGATGCTGCGTGACCCGCAGCGTCTGCGCAGCATCCTGCTCAACGAAGAGCGCCCCGTGCAGTTCATTATTGCAGGTAAAGCCCACCCCCACGACATGGGCGGCAAGAAACTCATGCAGGAGATCGTGCGCTTTGCCGACGACGCGGGTCTGCGCGACCGCTTCCTGTTCCTGCCCGATTACGACATCGAACTGGCTGGCTACCTCATCTCCGGCGCGGATATTTGGTTGAACAACCCCATCCGCCCGCAAGAAGCCTCCGGCACCTCTGGTATGAAGGCTGTGATGAACGGCTGTCTCACCCTCTCCATTTCCGACGGCTGGTGGGACGAAATGCCGCAAGAAGACCACGGCTGGACCATCCCCACCGTGGAATCCCACGACACGGACTACCGCGACCACCTGGAAGCGCAGGCCCTGTACGACCTGATTGAGCACGAGATCGCGCCGAAGTTCTACGACCGCGATGCCGATGGCCTGCCTCGTGAATGGCTGCAGTGGGTGCGTCGTTCCCTGGTGGACCTTTCACCAATGGTCACGTCCACCCGCATGCTGCGCGATTACGTGGAAGGCTACTACCGTCCCGCCGATGAGGGTGCCCGCCGGGTCACCGCAAGCCCTAAGGTTGCTCAGGAGTACGTCCAGTGGACCAAGCGTGTTCAAGAAGGGTGGGACAGCATTCAGCTGTCCAACCTGATGTGTAACGGCGAAGCTGCGCCGAACGCCGGTGAGACACTTGCGGGTGACCCGATCCGACTGTCCGTTGATGTGAACCTGGGTGACCTCACGGGCAAGGATGTGCTGGTGCAGGCCATCATTGGTATTTCAGATCCGGAGAATCCTGAGGAATTAGTGCAGCCGTCGCTGATTTTCGATATGAAAGACAGCTCTGGCAAAGGCCGCTATGAAGTGGAAATCGGCAGCGATGTACCCGGCGAGTTTGGGTACACCATTCGCGTCGTTCCGAACCATGAATTGTTGGTTTCCCCGGCCGAGCTGGGTCTGGTGAAATACTACAGCGAATAGTTTCTTACGCTCTGTGAGCGTGCTGCTGCACCCCGTCTGATTTATGAACAATCAGGCGGGGTTTTGCGTGGTTGTGTTGCGGGGGAGCGCGGGATGTTGTGTCGTAGAAAAAGGAACCAGCGTTACCTAAAAATCACCAGTAGACCACAAATGTGACGCATCTCTCTATTTTGGGATTTTATGGTAGGTTGACAGGTAGTTGCTGTCATACAAGACTTGCCTATCAATGTTGCGATAACCTGCAATTAATCTTATTGGAATCGCCGTATTTTTTCATTGCTCAACAATGTAGGCATTGTGCGAATTGTTAAGTTTGTCACTCGAAAGTAGTAATTGTGCAGCAGGGGTGTGGCGGAGTGGGGTTTAACATCGGGTATGGGGTGACGGGGACTCATCCTCCTTGGTTTCTGTTCCCCCAACGTTTTCATTCGACGTTTTCATCAGTGAGAAATACTCCCTGATCATTCAGGAACTTATGCCATGATTCAGTTTGTTTCGCAACGGTGGAGTCAGATAATGCTGAACAGTTGGCAGCATCTGAGTCTCGTTGTTCAATGTCTTGTTTTGGCCACTGTTATTGCACTTGTTGTCGCCGCAGTGTGTTATCGAAGTACTTTTTTAACGTCTGTTGCCAATAATGTCTCCGCCGTGGGATTAACCATTCCGTCTTTTGCACTGATCGGTTTGCTCATCATCCCATTGGGCTTCGGTGTTGCTCCGGCGGTGGCCGTGGTGACCTTCTTCGCCGTGCTACCCATTTTGCGCAACGCCGTCGTCGGCCTCACGGAAGTGGATCCGGCGCTGGTGGAGGCTGCCCGCGGCGTCGGCATGAGCCGCGTAGCCACGTTTTTTCGGGTGGAGCTTCCACTGGCCTGGCCGGTGGTCATCGCCGGTATGCGCATTTCCGCCCAGATGACCATGGGTATCGCCGCTGTTGCAGCCTACGCTCTGGGGCCCGGCCTTGGCGGCTACATTTTCTCTGGCCTCTCCCGCCTAGGCGGAGCCAATTCCTTCGAGTCAGTAGCCACCGGTGTCATTGCCGTTGTCATCCTGGCTCTTCTTCTCGACGCGGCCTTGATTGTTATGGGTCGCCTGACTACCTCAAGGGGTATCCGTGTCTAACCCAACTGTTTCCCAATCAACAGACAACGCAGTAACCGAAATAACAGGTGCCGAGGAAGGCGGCGCCGCAATTTTGATTGACAACGTAACCAAGCGTTACGGCGGTAAGAAAGGCGCTGCTAAGAAGGCCGCAGTGAACCAGCTGACCCTGGAAATCCCAGCAGGCGCGGTGGTGATGTTTGTTGGCCGCTCTGGGTGCGGCAAAACCACCACGCTGAAAATGATCAACCGCCTGATCGAACCCACCGAGGGTAAAATTGTGATCAACGGCGAGGACGTGACCCACATGAATGGGGATAAACTTCGCCGTGGCATCGGGTATGTGATCCAGGCGGGTGGTTTGCTGCCGCACCTGACCGTCGGCGCGAATATCGCCATGGTGCCCAAGATGCTGGGCTGGGACAAGCAGCGTATCGCCGAACGTGTAGATGAGCTGCTGGAACTCATTTCCCTGGACCCAGATCTGTACCGAGACCGTTACCCGAAGGAACTGTCGGGCGGACAGCAGCAGCGCGTGGGGGTGGCACGCGCCTTGGCTGCGGATCCGCCGGTGCTGCTCATGGACGAGCCTTTCGGCGCGGTTGACCCGATCACTCGCCAGAAACTCCAGGACGAGCTGATCAGCATCCAGTCCGAGCTGCACAAAACCATCGTGTGCGTCACCCACGATTTCGATGAGGCGGTGAAGCTAGGGGACTGGATCGCCATTTTCGATGATGGTGCACGCATTGTGCAGTACGACACCCCTGAGCGTATCCTCGCGGAACCCGCCGACGAGTTCGTGGAGGAGTTCATCGGCTCCGGCGCTGGCCTGAAGCAGTTGAACCTGACACACATTCGGGACGTCGAATTGCTTCCCGCCGTCACCGGGCACCCGGGCCAGGACCCGAAGGAACTTGCGCACCTCGCTGACCAGGCGGGGCATGGACACGTAGTGATCCTGGATGACAAGCATCGGCCGCTGTCGTGGATTCCCCGCGAACAGCTGAACACCATACGGTCCATTCCCAGCCACGTCGACCCCGATCTGCCGGTGGTATCCACCCATTCCACGCTTAACGACGCCCTGGACACCATGCTGGTGGCCAGCACCGGTGCCGCGCTGGTTGTGGGTCCACGGCAGTACTTTCAGGGCGTCATCAATGTGGAAACAGTGATGCAGGCCATCACTGAGCTGCGGGAAACCCAGCCGAAAGAGGATGCTCCGGTGGGTGTGAACGCGGACGCGGTAGAGGAAGCAGGGGAGAGCGATGACCACGACAACAACCTCTGACCGGCCCGATTCCAGACGCTGGTTGGGTCTGCTTGCCCAACCCACGTTGGTGCTGTTGGCGATAGGTGCCGTGCTGGTCTGGATTACCCGTGCCGATCTCACCGAGACCGAGCGGGTGACGCTCACCATCCCTTACCTGTGGGATCTGACCGTGCAGCACCTGAAGCTGACGGTGGTGGCGGCGGCCGTCGTCCTCGTCATTGCTATTCCACTGGGCATTGTGCTTACGCGCAAACCGCTGCGGTGGTTGGCTAACCCAGTGATGATGCTGGCTAACCTTGGCCAGGCAGCGCCCGCCATCGGACTAGTGGTGTTGTTTGCCTTCTGGCTGGGCTTCGGTTTCGACGCCGCCGTGGTCGCCCTGATCCTGTACGCGTTCCTGCCGGTGCTGAAAAACACGATGGTGGGCCTGGATTCCGTCGATCCAGCGCTGATTGAAGCCGGGCGAGGCATGGGCATGAGCGCCTTGTCAGTGCTGTTTCGCATCGAACTGCCCCTCGCCGTGCCGATCATGCTGGCGGGCATCCGCACCGCATTGGTGCTGCTCGTGGGCACCGCCACCCTGGCGACCTTCGTCGATGGCGGCGGGCTGGGCATCCTTATCACCACGGGAGTGAACCTGGCGTTAGACCGTGTACTGATCACTGGATCGCTGCTCGTGGCGCTCTTGGCGCTGCTTGTGGATTGGGTGGCCCGCGTCTGCGAGCACACCCTGCGGCCGAAAGGACAATGAGAATGCTAAAAAAGATCTCCCTCTGCTGCGTCATGCTCTTTGGCCTGGGGCTGTCCGCCTGCGGCCTGCAGCCCTCCACGTCAACAGTGCCCGCCATGACGGAAGGGTCCATCAAGCCAGTCGCCAATGCTCATGACGAATCCATCACCATCACCTCAAAAAACTTCACCGAACAGATTGTTCTGGGAAAAATCGCTGTGCTCATAGCCAAAGCATCCGGCTTTGATGTCACCGACATGACCAACGTGCCGGGCTCTCAACCCTCACGCAACCTCATGGTGTCAGGGCAGGCTGACCTGGCTTTCGAATACACCGGCACCGCCTGGCTCGCATACCTGGGACACGAAGGCGGCATCCCCGACAAGCAGAAGCAATGGCAGGCTGTGCACGACGCGGACCTGGCCAACGGCCTGACCTGGGGACAGCCCGCGCCGCTCAATAACACCTACGCCTTTGCCGTCCGGCCGGAATTCGCAAAACAGCACAACATCTCTAAGCTTTCTGATATTGCCTCTGTTCCAGTGGAGGAGCGCACTATGTGCGTGGAATCGGAATTTAACTCCCGCGTTGATGGCCTGAATCCCATGTTGAAACTTTACGGAATACCACGCGGAACCCCCGACGGTGTGCCGGAAGGAAACATCTCCCTCATGGACACCGGTACCGTCTACCAGGCAACAGCAGACGCATCCTGCAACTTTGGTGAAGTATTCACCACTGACGGGCGCATCCAATCCCTCAACCTGGTGATCCTGGAAGATGACCAGCATTTCTTCCCCGCCTACAACGCGGCACCCGTGTTTAACACCGAGTTCCTGAACAAACACCCCGAACTCGCGGAACGCTTCGCCCAGGTCACTCCGTTGCTTGACGATGACACCATGCGTTCCCTCAACCTCAAAGTTGATGTGGAAGGCGCCGACCCAGGTCAAGTCGCCTACGACTGGATGGTGGAGAAAGGGTTTGTGGGGAAATAAGCTAGATGCTTATGTCCAAAGAGGAAATTCCCGATATTTTTCGCACGTTGGTTAGGCTACTCAATAATGCCTCAACCAACCGTGCGGTTCAGGTTGATGTGGGTGAGGGATTTGTTTTTCACCGTCGTGAACTGGACGTATTGCTCATGGTTGGTGATAAACCTGGAATTTCGCAATCAGCCATTGCGCAGAATATCGGGGTGACCAGGGCCGTGGTGTACAAGATTGTGAAAAATCTTGTCGCCCGTGGTCTTGTTGAGTTTGATTCGGATCCTGACGATGGTCGCCGTGCGTCGCTGCGGCCTTCATCAATGGGGGAGAAAGCACTAGCTGCTCACCATCGCTACCACCAAGAGCGCGACCGTGATTTTCTGGACTACATTAACGGATTAGATGAGCAGCAGCAGGCCGTTATTTCGGAATTTCTAGCTCGGGCTTCGACGTATAACCAGATCAGTTAGTGGGAAAGGTCCATCTCCGTGGAGTCCTGTCTCCTTGAGTCCCGCTTGTGCCAGCGCTGAATCCAACTGTTTTTCTGTGAATAAGTGTCCTGAATGACCTAGCCGGGTGGGTAACCAGTTCAGTAT
>ERZ773267.786-NODE-786-length-19589-cov-12.332395_pt1 | contig 19589 bp, 20 predicted proteins | sample MGYA00511959_ERZ773267 | MGnify/ENA primary metagenome ERZ773267 (study PRJEB29015, sample SAMEA2738165) | human oral metagenome | biome: human oral; feature: human-associated habitat; material: saliva | place: China | collected 2240 ... | reverse complement strand
TAGCAGAGCTGGAAAATGTATCGGATAAACACCGCCTGATGCTGGATGAGTATTTCTCGGATAGCTTTGCTATGGGACATTGAGTTGAGATTGCCATAATCAGTGATTAGTTTAATTTTTTAAGGAGGCAGGGCAATGGAATTTGTAAATCTTTTAGTGGAAAATGTGGAACGAGCCGAGGAGCGTTTTTTGTCGGCGCTGACTAATTTATCTGTGGAAGAAGCGAATGCTTTTCCGGTTGCGGATACAGTTCCGTCCATTAAGTCTGTGACTTGGTTGACTTGGCATACGGCGCGGGAGCTGGATTTTCAGATTGCTGATTTAGCAAAGACTAATCCAGTCTGGTTTTCTAAAGGTTGGAAGAAAAAATTTGCTTTGGATTTACCAGATGATACGGAAGATTGGCATCACACTCCTCAAGAAGCGCATAAAGTTGTGGTGACAGATATTGATTTTCTTAAAGGTTATCTGTCTGATGCGGTTGCGGCAACAATTGCTTATTTATCAGAGGTGAATGAAGACAGTCTGGACGATGTTATTGATGAGAATTGGACTCCAGCTGTTAAGCGTGGGAATCGCTTAGTATCGATCATTGACGATGCTGCTATGCATTCAGGTCAGGCAATCTATGCTCGCCGCCTGCTAAGAAGAGAAGATTGAAAAAGGTAATGGTAGGGGAAATTCGAGCGGTCGAAAAATCTCATCTAGCTGACTGGGCTTACTTTGCTCATTTAGCTTGGAAGACAGAGAAAAAGAAATTACTAGCAGCATTTTCTGAAGGCAAATTTCCTAATGAATTTTTATACTACTTAGAGGGAGAAGCCGTTGCTTGGATCAGCTTATCTATGCGTTCGGAGTATGTGGAAGGAGCAGAGCAACTTCCTATCGCATATATTGAAGGCATAGCGGTAGCACCTGCTTTTCAAAGAAATGGCATCGCTCATCAACTTCTAGAGTTTGCACAGTCGTGGGCGAAAGAAAAAGGAGTGTACCAGCTAGCTTCAGATTGTGATATGGACAATGCAGTCAGTCAAGCTTTTCACAAGAGTGCGGGATTTGAAGAAATAAGTCGAACTGTTCATTATATGTTACATTTGGATAAGAAAGGATAAAGATTTTATGCCCGAATTACCAGAAGTAGAAACGGTACGCCGTGGTTTAGAGCGGCTGGTTAAAGGAAAAGAGATTGAAAAGGTAGATGTCCGTTATGCCAAGATGGTTAGTACGGGAGTAGATGCTTTTGTCCATGACTTGCCAGGTCAGACCATTGAAAAGATTGGCCGTCGGGGCAAGTATTTGCTCTTTTATCTGACGGGTGGAGTGCTGGTTTCCCATCTGCGAATGGAAGGCAAGTATCTTTTTTATCCTGATGCAGTACCTGAGCGAAAGCATGCCCATGTCTTTTTCGAGATGACGGATGGTGGGACGCTTGTTTATGAGGATGTCCGCAAGTTTGGGACCATGGAGCTCTTGAGAAAGGACCAGCTGGAGGCTTATTTTGCTGCCAGAAAGCTGGGTCCTGAGCCGACAGAGGCGGACTTTCTTTTGCCACCTTTTGCTGCAGCTTTGAGTCGTTCCAAGAAGCCCATCAAACCCTATTTGCTGGAGCAGACCTTGGTCGTTGGTCTGGGCAATATTTATGTAGATGAGGCCCTTTGGCGGGCACGGATTCATCCGGCAAGGTCAGCAGCTAGTCTAAAGCCTGCTGAAGTCAAGCGGCTGCGCGAGCAGATTATTGAAGTTTTGCAGCTGGGGATTGAAAAGAGGGGCTCGACTATTCGAACCTACCGCAATGCTTTGGGCGAAGATGGCACGATGCAGGATTTTCTGCAGGTCTATGGAAAGACTGGTCAACCCTGTGCTAGATGCGGTAGCCCGATTGAGAAAATAAAGCTGGGTGGGCGCGGTACTCATCTTTGTCCTCATTGCCAGAAAGCGAGGTAGCTACCATGGCAAGAATTATCGGTATCACCGGCGGCATTGCTTCGGGTAAGTCAACAGTGACAGAGTTTTTGCGGCAGCAGGGCTACCAAGTCATCGATGCGGATCAAGTGGTGCATGAGCTACAGGAGCCAGGCGGCCGACTTTATCAAGCTCTTTTATCTACTTTTGGCTCAGCCATCTTACAGGAAGATGGGCACTTGGACCGCCCCAAGCTGGGAGCCATGATTTTTGGGAATCCAGACCTCTTGGCCCAGTCCAGCCAGCTTCAGAACGAAATTATCCGCGAGGAACTGGCTCGCAGACGAGACTTGTTGGCAGAGACAGAAACAATCTTTTTCATGGATCTTCCCTTGCTGTTTGAGTTAGAATATGATAACTGGTTTGACCAAATCTGGCTGGTGGATGTAACGGAGGAAACTCAGCTCAGTCGCCTTATGGCACGAAATGCTCTCAGTCAGGAAGAGGCCGAAAAACGCATAGCAGCTCAGCTATCTCTCCGAGAAAAACGCAAGAGGGCGGATGTTCTTATTGAAAATAATGGGAACTTAGAGAACACTTTGGCTCAAGTTGACCAACTTTTAAAAACAGAAAGAAGATGATTCTATCACGGTACAAGTAAATTGGAAACATAATCTGAAAATCGCTTGGTTTGGGAACTTCCTGACAGGTGCCAGCATTTCTCTGGTCACTCCTTTTATGCCCCTTTTTGTGGAGCGGCTAGGAGCGCGTGGTCACGAAGTGGAGTACTATGCTGGTCTGGGTATTGCCCTTTCAGCTGTTTCTGCGGCCTTTCTATCTCCTGTATGGGGCAGTCTGGCTGACCGCTATGGCCGTAAGCCGATGATGATTCGGGCTGCTACGGCTATGGTCTTTACTATGGGCGGCATTGCCTTTGTGCCCAATATTTTCTGGCTTTTAGTCTTACGCTTTCTAAACGGCGTTTTTGCAGGCTATGTGCCCAATAGCACAGCCTTGATTGCTAGTCAGGCTCCTAAGGACAAGACGGGCTATGCGCTGGGAACTTTGGCAACAGGTGTCGTTGCGGGCAATCTCATGGGACCCTTGATTGGTGGAGTGATTGCTGAAATTTTTGGTATCCGCAATGTCTTTCTACTGATTGGCTTTTTCTTTCTAATTGCGACCCTGATGACGGCTGCTTTCATTCGAGAAGATTTTAGACCAGTCACCAAGGAAGAGGAGATTGGCTTTGGGAAACTCATTCGTCAGATTAGATATCCCAAGCTCTTGCCTACTCTTTTTCTGACTAGTTTTGTTATCCAGTTTGCAGCCCAGTCTATTGGCCCAATTCTTTCCCTTTACATTCGGGAGTTAGGTCAAACGGACAATCTGATTTTTGTATCTGGCCTGATTGTTTCGAGTATGGGACTGTCCAGTATGCTGAGTTCGAGTATTTTAGGTCGCGTGGGGGATCGCATGGGCAATCACCGCCTGCTGGTTTTAGCTCAGTTTTATTCCATTATTATTTACCTGCTCTGTGCTCATGCAGGCTCCCCACTCCAACTCGGATTTTATCGATTCTTGTTTGGTTTAGGAACGGGAGCCTTGGTGCCAGGAGTCAATGCTCTATTGAGTAAAATCACGCCTAAGTTTGGGATTTCTCGAATCTTTAGTTACAACCAGATTTTCTTTTATCTGGGTGGTGTCATTGGTCCCATGTCGGGTTCGGCTATTGCAGCGACAGCAGGCTATCATTCAGTCTTTTATGCTACAGCAGGTTTAGTAGCAGTCAGTCTTCTCATCAACCTTTTTTGTTTTGGAAATTTATTGAAAAAGAAGGAAATCTAGTGCGCGTTAAAATTCATTTGAAATGTTCCAGTTGTGGCAGTCAGAACTACCTGACCAGTAAGAATAGTAAAACTCATCCTGACAAGATTGAGGTATTGAAGTACTGTCCCAAGGAAAGAAAAGTAACCTTACATCTTGAATCTAAGTAGATTTTATGGTAAAATAGAAAGGATTTTAAGGAGTTTTATTTATGTATAGCCTATTATTAAATATTTTAATCATTTTATCAGGATTTATCGTCATTGCTATTTTTATGCAACCAACCAAAAACCAATCTAGTAACGTGTTTGATTCTAGTGCCAACGACCTTTTTGAGCGGTCTAAAGCACGTGGATTTGAAGCTGTGATGCAGCGTCTGACCGGATTTTTAATCTTTGTCTGGTTGCTGATTGCCTTGATTTTGGCAGTATTATCTAGTAAATAAAATGGGCTCTGACTATGTCTTGGCCTTTTTTTAAAGTTTAAAAGGGGGAATATCAAGAACCCCTCATAGTATAGAAAGAAAGTATGAAAGAAGAAATTATAGAATATTTAAAAGAAAAGCAGCAGGCTAGCGTACATGAGCTGGCAGCTGCTTTGGGGAAAGAGTCTTCCAAGGACTTTAGTAGCTTGGTCAAGACCATCTCCCAGATGGAAAGAAAGCATCAGCTTCGCTTTGATGACAAGGGGCGGATTGAGCTTTATGAGAAGAAAAAGCAGGAGCGTCTGACGCTCAAGGGTGTTTTTCATGCCCACAAGAATGGCTTTGGCTTTGTCACCCTGAATGAAGAAGAGGATGATCTTTTTGTCAGCCGTAATGATGTCAATCATGCTATTGATGGCGATACGGTGGAAGTGGTCATTACCAAGGTAGCAGATCGTATCAAGGGAACATCAGCTGAAGCTAAGATTATTGATATTTTGGAGCACAGCCTGACGTCAGCGGTTGGCCAGCTGGTGTTAGATGAGGAAAAGCCCAAGTATGCGGGCTATATCCGCTCGAAAAATCAGAAAATCCGTCAGCCTATTTATGTCAAAAAACCAGCCATGGTTTTGGACGGCACAGAGGTGCTCAAGGTCGCTATTGACAAATATCCGACCAAGAAACACGATTTCTTTGTGGCCAGTCTGGTCGATGTGGTTGGTCATGTAAACGATCCAGGTATTGATGTACTGGAAGTGCTAGAGTCGATGGATATTGTCTCCGAATTTCCAGAAAAGGTCTTGGAAGAAGCCAAGCGAGTTCCAGATGCACCGACAGAAAGTGATTTGGAAGGACGTTTGGACCTGCGTGAAGAGATTACCTTCACCATCGATGGAGCGGATGCCAAAGACTTGGACGATGCTGTCCATATCAAGCACTTGAAAAATGGTAACTTTGAGCTAGGCGTCCATATCGCAGATGTGTCCTACTATGTCAAAGAAGGCTCTGAGCTGGACAAGGAAGCCCTCAATCGAGCAACCTCAGTCTATGTGACCGACCGCGTGGTGCCTATGCTGCCGGAGCGCCTGTCCAATGGTATCTGCTCCCTCAATCCCAATGTGGACCGACTGACCCAGTCGGCTATTATGGAGATTGATGCCAAGGGGCGCGTGGTCAAGCATACCATCACCCAGTCTATCATTAAAACGACCTTTCGCATGACTTATAGCGATGTCAACGACATCATCGCAGGTGATCAGGAAAAAGTTGAGCAGTTCAAGGATATTGTGCCTAGTATTGACAGCATGGTGCGTCTGCATGAGATTCTGGAAAGCATGCGATTTAAACGCGGTGCGCTCAACTTTGACACCAATGAAGCTAAAATCATCGTCAACAAGGAAGGCCGGCCAGTGGATATTGTCCTGCGTCAGCGGGGGATTGCTGAGCGCATGATTGAGTCCTTTATGCTGGTGGCGAATGAGACGGTGGCCGAGCATTTTGCTAAGTTAAATCTGCCTTTCATCTATCGGATCCACGAGGAGCCTAAGGCGGAGAAGGTGCAGAAGTTTATCGACTATGCCTCTAGCTTTGGGATTCGGATATACGGGACGGCTAGCTCTATGAGTCAGCAAGTTCTGCAAGATATTATGGAGGCGGTCAAAGACCAGCCTTATGAGGATGTTCTGTCCATGATGCTTCTGCGCTCCATGCAGCAGGCTCGCTATTCTGAGCACAATCACGGCCACTATGGTTTGGCAGCGGAGTTTTATACCCACTTCACCAGTCCGATTCGCCGCTATCCAGACCTTCTAGTTCACCGGATGGTACGGGATTATGGCAAGTCTAAGGAAATAGCAGAGCATTTTGAGCAAGTGATTCCAGAGATTGCCAGTCAGTCTTCCAGCCGAGAGCGTCGAGCTATCGAGGCCGAGCGTGAAGTCGAAGCCATGAAGAAGGCTGAGTATATGGAAGAATTTGTTGGGGAAGAGTTTGACGGCGTGGTTTCAAGTGTGGTCAAGTTTGGACTCTTCGTCGAACTGCCTAATACGGTCGAGGGCTTGATTCATGTCACCAACTTGCCAGAATTTTACAGCTACAATGAGCGGACTATGACTCTGCAAGGAGAAAAGTCTGGTGTGGTCTTTAAGGTCGGTCAGCAGATTCGGATCAAGCTGGTCCGAGCGGATAAGGCTACGGGCGAGATTGACTTTGAATACCTGCCAAGTGAATTTGACCTAGTAGACAAGACCAGCAAGACTGGCAGAGGCAAGTCAGGTAGAAATAGACGCCGTGAGGATGACAAGCGCAGCCATTCTTCCAAAAAAGAAAAAGGCTACAGAGATAAGAAAGACAAGAAGTCCAAGAAAGGCAAGAGCCAGAAGGCATTTTACAAGGAACTAGTCAAGAAAGGAGCCAAGCATGGCAAAGGGAGAAGGAAAGGTCGTCGCGCAAAATAAAAAGGCCAGACACGACTACACCATCGTAGATACCATCGAGGCCGGCATGGTGCTGACAGGGACGGAGATCAAGAGTGTCCGTGCTGCCCGTATCAATCTCAAAGACGGCTTTGCCCAGATCAAGAACGGTGAGGCCTGGCTCAGCAATGTCCATATCGCCCCTTATGAAGAGGGCAATATCTGGAACCAAGAACCTGAGCGCCGCAGAAAGCTGCTGCTGCATAAGAAGCAGATCCAAAGGCTGGAGCAGGAGACCAAGGGAACTGGGATGACGCTGGTGCCGCTCAAGGTCTATCTCAAGGATGGCTATGCTAAGCTGCTCCTGGGCCTAGCTAAAGGGAAGCACGACTACGACAAGCGCGAGTCTATCAAACGCCGCGAGCAAAACCGTGACATAGCAAGACAGATGAAAAACTTTAATACAAGATGAAAGACTGGGCGACCGGTCTTTTTTAGCATTTAACTCTGTCAATTGATTTATGGTATAATGGGAGGGAACAGGTCTCAGGATGATTGAGAAAAGGAGAAGAAAATGAAGAAGCAAGAAATACGTAACTGGAGTAGGTGCAGGAGGAAACTGATACGATGAGGAAGATATTAAAAAATAAGCGTGCTTTTCAATTTGTGTTAGCTAGTCTAATTCTTATCCCTTTTATTATAGTAGGTACTGTTGGGTTCCAACAATTATTTAAAGAACCTGAAAAAGTCGAATATTCTATTGAAGAATACCATTCTGTAAAAGAAAACGTATATTTTTCGGGAATCAACGAAAATTCGTCTTATTAAACACCGATTCCAAAGCGAGACCTGGGGGTGGTGTCTATCTTTATACAACCGAGCGGAAAGTGATGACAAACAAAGGCGGAGTTGATTTAACCGATAGAAAAAACAGGCCCAAATCAGATTATTGGAAGATCCGTCTTTATGACTATAGAACAGAAGATTTAGCCGATAAAGAAGTGGATCTAAACAAAGTAGTCGAAGACTATGAGGCTGGTTTGTTTCCAATTGATTTCAAGATTCTTACCTATCGTGATAATCCTAAAAGCACCATCAATATAGAAGTCAAAGATAATCAAGGTGATATGAAAACCGTAGTTTTAAACATTGATAGTGGAAAAGTAGAAGGAGAGTATCAAGAGCGTTCAGATATCTATGAAGCGGGTCCTTACTATTTTTATACGACACTGGATCAGTATGCAGAAGATAAGGGGTATGTAGTAGGTCGGCTCATTGAAAGTTCTTTGCCTTTTAAAGAGGCGGGCAAGGTTGTTGATACCAACATCAACCTCTTTGAGGAATATCCTGAAATTGAGAAAAAAATAACTGAAGGAGATTGGGCTCTTATTCCTCAAGAAGAATACGTGACCCCAGAGGAATGGTTTGACAAAGTGTTACACTGGATGGCTCCTAAGGGAGAAGACAAATTGACGATTTATGGTATAGATACTAAGGGGCAGATTTCTGATACCCCACTCACAACCTATGCAGAATATCAAGCTTGGGTTCAAAAACAACGATCAGAAGGGAATATAAATGAAACGAATTGATCCTGAGAGAATTAAGAGTATACAAGCACGAGTCCATCAAACGTCGCGAGCAAAACCGCGACATTGCAAGACAAATGAAGAACTTTAATACAAGATGAAAGCTCTTCAGGACAAGCCGTCGTATAAGATGCAGAGATATAATTTATAAAATAAAGCTTAATGTACGATATGAGTAAGAATTGACTATTGAATCATTTCTTGCTTTTTTGATAGTGATACCTTGAATACCCTAGCACTTGTCAAGTCTGGCTTTTTCGAGTATGATAAAGTCAGTTAAAATTTTTAAGTTTGGCTTTCAGAGAAAGGATTTTTTATGACAGAAAAATTGCTAGCTTATAAACGTATGCCAGTGTGGACTGCTGAGACCATGCCCGAATTGGTCAAGAACAAGCACAATACCAAAGAGGGAACTTGGGGCAAAATCACGGTTCTCAAGGGACGCCTTAAGTTTGTTGAGATGTCAGAGGAAGGTGAGGAGTTGGCTGAGCACATCTTTGAAGCTGGTCAGGACAATCCTTTTGCCCAGCCCCAAGCTTGGCATCGGGTCGAAGCCTTGACAGATGACCTAGAGTGGTATTTGGAATTTTACTGTCGGCCTGAGGATTACTTCCCTAAGAAATACGGCAGCAATCCAGTGCACTCAGAGGTTTTGGAAGCTATGCAAACAGTCCGACCAGGGCGGGCCTTGGATCTAGGCTGCGGTCAAGGTCGCAATGCCCTCTTTCTGGCTAAGCAGGGATTTGAAGTAACGGCCGTAGATCAGAATGAGCTGGCACTGGAGATTCTACGTAGCATTGTGGAGCAGGAGGATTTAGATCTGCCAGTGGGTAGCTACGATATCAACTCAGCTAGTCTGACCCAGACTTATGATTTGATCGTTTCCACGGTTGTTCTGATGTTCTTGCAGGCGGAGCGGATTCCAGATATTATCCGCAATATGCAGGAGCAGACAGCGCTTGGTGGCTACAATCTCATCGTCTGTGCTATGGATACAGAGGACTTCCCTTGCTCTGTTCCCTTTCCATTTACTTTTAAGGAAGGCGAGCTTGCGGAGTATTACAAGGACTGGGAGCTGGTTAAGTATAATGAAAATCCTGGTCACCTCCATCGCCGTGATGAAAATGGCAATCGAATTCAGCTGCGCTTTGCGACTATGCTGGCTAAAAAAGTAAGATAAATTTTTTGAAGCTCAAGTCGGCTCTGCCAAAATCTCTAGTGAATTGCTTATAAAGATTTTATAGCAGGATGTTTTCTAATAAGATAAAAAATAATAGCCTTTCTTCTAAATATGATGGGGCTATTTTTTGTTTATCTGCTCTGATTCGAGAAAAAAGTAGAGGAAATATAGATTAGATAAAAAATATACACAATTTTGTGTAAACGCTTGCAAAAAGATTATAAAGAGAGTATACTAAAGTAGGAATGTTAAGGTATTACGGTTTATGTTGTTTAGACTGGGAGTTGATTCCAGCCCCGCAGATAGTCAAAAGGAGATAGACTATGAAGAAAATACTGCTCAGACTAATGTTCCTTGCAATGTTAGTTGCTCTTTTGCCTGTTCATGTGGCACAAGCGTGTTCTGCTTTTATTGTCGGTAAAGATCTGACAGCAGATGGCTCTACTCTATTTGGTCGGACAGAGGACTATCCATATGCCCCTGACGGTGGTCGGCACAACAAAAACTATGTGGTTGTACCAGCTAAGACCTATAAAGAAGGTGCTAAACTCGAAGACGAGTCAAATGGCTTTAGTTACCCACATTTGGCTAGTGAAATGAAATACACAGCCGTTTATGACTCTGATCGTGGCAATGGTAGCAACGGAGACTTTGCTGCGCACGGTTTCAATGAAGCTGGCGTTTCCATGACAGCGACCGTTTCTGCAACTCCAAATGACAAAGTCTTGAAGCAAGACCCACTTGTAGAAGATGGTTTAGCAGAAGCAGCTATGGTTGACTTGGCTTTGCCTCGTTCTAAAACAGCTCGTGAAGTCATTGAAAATGTTGCTAAAGTTATAGAAGAAAAAGGTTCTGCAGAAGGAAATATCATCGTTGCTGCTGATAAAAACGAACTTTGGTACATGGAAATCCTGTCTGGTCACCAATACGTAGCTATCAAGTTCCCAACTAATAAGTATGCTGTCTTTGCAAATACTTACTATCTTGGTCACGTTGACTTGAACGATAAGGAAAATGTCATTGCTTCTAAAGATGTGGAAGAAGTAGCTAAAAAAGCAGACAACTATAAGACCGACAAAGATGGCAACTTTATGATTGCTAAATCTTACGGACCTGATGAATACATGGAACGTAACCGTTCACGGACCTATGCAGGTATCAAGTGGATGGATCCGCAAGCAAAAGTAAATTATGATGATGAAGCTTTTGATCTCTTGCGCGAACCAACTGATCCAAATAAGAAATACACGGTTCATGATGTAATTGCTGAGCAACGGGATCGTTTTGAAACTTTGCCACAATATAAAGCAGATGACTTAGTTGAAGTTGGTAAGAAGATCGATGGCAATGTTTACAAATATGCTCTAGGTAACGAAAACGTAATCGACGCCCACGTTTATCAAATTAAACCAAACCTACCAAATGCCTTTGGCGGTGTTATGTGGCTGGGTCTGGCACAAAGTCGCAACACACCATATGTACCATTCTATGGTAATGTAGAAGATACTTACGAAGCTTTCAAGAACCGCTCTACTAAATATGACGGAAAATCTTGGTATTGGACTGTTTGGCATATTGACCAAATGGTTATGAAATATCCAGAAATCTTTGGTAACAGCATCCAAGAAAAATGGAAAGAAAAAGAAGCTGAATGGGATAAAGAACAAACCGAACGCGATGCCAAATATGCAAACTACACAGATGAACAAGCCAAAGCCGCTGGACCAGAAGTGACGAAGGAAGCCTTGGAACGCTCAGAAAAAATCTTTAAGGAAATCAAAGCAGTTGAAGCAGAGATGGAAGAAAAGATTAAGAAGGAAAAAGGTAAAGATGCAGATCTTGTCTATACAGGCTATAACAAAGCGAACCTCCTAGCTGAAGCAGAAAAAGGAAAATCAGCGGATAAAGCTAGCGATACGAAGAAAGATAGCTCAAGTCAAACTACTTGGATTGTCATCGGCGTATTGGTTGTGCTAGTTGGTGGATTCTTCGGATACAAACAATTTAATAAGAAGAAGGAGGAAGAATAAATTTTGAAAGAAAAGCTAGAAGTTTAAGACTTCTAGCTTTTTTCCTCTCTCGGATAGTAAATCTATATCCTAAAATACTTAGTAAGGAGATGAGGATAGAAGATTAGAATTGTCAAAAAACTAGGCTTCATCTTGCTTTTAGCGGTAAATTGCTATAAAATAGATAGGGTTAAACATCAATACTTTTATATTGCAAATAGGAGAAAAGATGACAAAAAAATTAAAACGTCCAGAGGTACTGTCACCAGCTGGTACGTTAGAAAAGTTGAAAGTAGCTGTTCGCTATGGGGCAGATGCTGTTTTTATTGGTGGTCAAGCCTATGGTTTGCGCAGTCGTGCGGGGAACTTCACTTTTGAGCAAATGGAAGAAGGTGTCCAATTTGCGGCTGAGCATGGAGCTAAGGTCTATGTAGCGGCCAATATGGTCATGCACGAAGGAAATGAAGCTGGAGCTGGCGAATGGTTCCGCCGTTTGAGAGACATTGGGATTGCGGCTGTTATTGTTTCTGACCCAGCCCTGATTGCGATTGCAGCTTCTGAAGCACCTGGCCTAGAAATTCACTTGTCGACTCAGGCTAGTGCAACCAACTATGAGACGCTTGAGTTTTGGAAAAATCTTGGTTTGACACGGGTCGTTTTGGCGCGTGAGGTTTCTATGGCTGAGCTAGCTGAGATTCGTAAGCGTACAGATGTTGAAATTGAAGCTTTCGTTCACGGGGCTATGTGTATTTCTTACTCTGGCCGTTGTACCCTTTCCAATCACATGAGTATGCGCGACGCTAACCGTGGCGGTTGCTCGCAATCTTGTCGTTGGAAATATGATTTGTACGACATGCCATTCGGTCAAGAACGCAAGAGTTTGCAGGGAGCTGTTCCAGAGGAATTCTCCATGTCCGCAGTTGATATGTCCATGATTGACCGCATACCAGACATGATTGAAAACGGTGTTGATAGTTTGAAAATCGAAGGTCGGATGAAGTCTATTCACTACGTTTCAACGGTAACTAACTGCTACAAAGCAGCCGTGGACGCCTATTTGGAAAGCCCAGAAAAGTTTGAAGCTATTAAGCAAGATCTAGTAGATGAAATGTGGAAAGTAGCCCAACGTGAGCTGGCAACTGGTTTTTACTATCATACACCAACTGAGAATGAGCAGCTTTTCGGAGCCCGCCGTAAGATTCCAGAATATAAGTTTGTAGCTGAAGTGGTTGCTTATGATGAGGCGACGCAAACTGCGACCATTCGCCAGCGGAATGTTATCCATGAAGGCGATCAGGTAGAATTCTACGGACCTGGTTTCCGCCATTTTGAAACCTATATTACTGACCTCCATGATAATCAGGGCAATAAGATTGACCGCGCGCCGAATCCAATGGAATTGCTGACGATTACCGTTCCACAGCCAGTCCAACCTGGTGATATGGTCCGTGCTCGCAAGGAGGGTTTAATCAATTTGTATAAAGAAGATGGCACTAGTGTGACTGTTCGCGCTTAATTCGAAGCGAAGTCAGGAGGAATTTGCTAGTTAAGCAAGAGTTGCTTGCGTTGATGCGAATTGATAGCAGAACTAGTTATCCTATAAATACTGCCATTGACTTTCAAAGATAAAAAACTCTTCAAATCGCTTTTGATTTGAAGAGTTATTTTTTGGATTTGCGACTTTCGAGCCGAATATCTTTTTTTTGAGCTTCACGGATGTTATTGGGGACCAGACTGATGCGCTGGATATCAGGCACACGGATGATGGTCGTCATGCTTTTTTTGAAATTCTTGACAATTAACTGCTGGCGGTCACGGTCATATTTGACAATATCGCCAGTAAAATTCTTATCCAGAAAAATAACATGGACACCAGAATTTTTCCGCAGAGCCAAGTCAATGGTCTGCAGGATGTGACTGTTGTCGCCCTCTTCCTTATCTGTCTTTTTGTAGTTGATAAACTCATTAGTCTTTTGTAAAATCATTTCGAGATATTTTTTCATAGCTAAAATCTCCATAACTTGTTACAATATATTATATAATAATTTAATTAAAAAAGTAAAATCTTTTACGAATAATGAGATAGAAAGTAGAAAAGAGGTAAAGTATGGCAGATTTTAAATTTGAAATCGAGGAAAAATTGCTCGTTTTATCGGAAAATGAAAAAGGTTGGACCAAGGAGCTCAACCGCGTAAGTTTTAACGGTGCGCCAGCCAAGTACGATATCCGCACTTGGAGTCCAGACCACAGCAAGATGGGCAAGGGAATTACCCTTTCCAATGAAGAGTTTCAAGTTCTTTTGGATGCATTTAAAAATGGATAGACGCAAAGTCTATCCGTTTTTATTGTCTGAAAAATAGGCATGAAAAGCTAGGCTTCTAGATATAGGAATGCTGATGAGAGTGATGGCGACAATTTTTAAAAGATCGGGAAGAATGAAAGGTGTGATACCAACAGCAATGGCTTTAGAAAATTCCATATTAGCCAGAAAATGAAGTCCGATTACGCCACCGACGAAGACCAGTGTATCTCCGATCAGATTAGCCAAAAGGATCGTGTAAAACTTGCTATCCTTATTTGTCAAACTAGAAGTGACCGATGCAAAGAGCAGATAAGCCCAAAGATAGCCCGCGCTTGGACCAATAAGTGCTTGAAATCCACCGCTTCCTCCGGCAAATACTGGCAGACCAATAGCTCCTAGCAGCAGATAAAGCAGAACAGATAAGACAGCTTCGCGGGTTCTAAAAATGGTTGCAATCAAACCAACAGCAAAGGTCTGTAGCGTAATGGGAATGGTCCCAATGGAGAAACTAAGCTGGGAGAGCACAGCTAGGAAAGCAGCGCCAATAGCTGGAAGGGCAAGAAGAAATGCTTTGTTCTTGTTCATAATAGTAAACCTCTTTTTTAAATTACGGTAACTATTTTAAATCAAAATAAAAAAAAGTCAAGTCTTTTTACATCAGACTAGACAGTTGTTTGTTATTTCCGCTTTTTGCGGCTCCGAATGAGGAGTAAGATAAAGGCGATTAAACCAAAAATATTAAAGAAAATAATTCCCAGAGCTGCTAGTAATTTTTTCGTTTTGCTCATTTCCAATCCCCTTTCTCTTAGTATTTCCTACTATCATATCAAAAATACTGTTTCTTGAATAGCAGAAAGGGTAAAAGATGGCTGGGGAGTCATGAATATTTTAATAAAATAGGATTATCTAGACAAGTTACAGTTTATAAGCTTGTCTAGAAGAAGTGAACCAACTAAATAAAAAAGAGGAAGATTCTTTACATAAATCTTCCTCAATTTTAGAAATAATTTAGAATTTCTTGAATGATAATTGAACCTTATACTTTAAAATAAAGTAAGAAGTCAAAGAACAAAGCCAGATAGCGTGACTGCTCTATCCAAATGACATAAGACTTCTTTCTTACAAAAATGTAAGATATAAATCAAAAATGAAAGGATAAGTTATGGTTGCCTTCTCTTCTTTATTTTATGATAATAATGAGCTTTAGAAAGGCCAAAGGAGAAACTTTTAGCGCATGGTGACAAATTCTTCGGAGCCAGTTGGGTGGATGGCAACGGTGGCGTCGAAATCAGCTTTGGTAGCTCCCATCTTAATAGCAACGGCGAAGCCTTGAATCATTTCATCTACGCCATAGCCAATGCCATGGAGGCCGACAACTTTTTCATCGTGACCAGCAGTGATAAGCTTAAACTTGGCCTGTTGGCGGTGCTGGGTGACAGCTGAGTACATAGAGGTAAAGCTAGAGGTGTAGATATGAATTTGCTCAACACCATAATCTCGAATAGCTTCTTCCTCCGTCAGACCCACTGTTCCAATAGCGGGATGGGAGAAGACGACAGTTGGAATAGTTGAGTAATCCATCTTAGCATCTGTCTTGCCGTTAAAGAGGCGCTCAGACAGGGTGCGTCCAGCCTTGATTGCTACTGGCGTCAGCTCTTTTTCGCCCGTCACATCGCCTAAGGCATAGATGCCAGGTACGACAGTATTTTGGTATTCATCCACAGCGATGAAGCCGCGGTCATTTAGGGTAACCCCTGCAGCATCAAGATTGAGCCCTTGGACATTTGGCTTACGGCCAATAGCCCAAATAATCCGTTCGGCAATATGGCTACTCCCGTCTTGGAAGTAGAGTTGTAGCTGACCATCAGGAAGTTTTTCCACTCGTTCGGGTATCTTGTGAGCATGAAGACTAGGACCAGATTTTTCCATCTCAGCCACCAATCCGTCAATCAGATAGCTATCAAAATTGCGGAGGGGACGGTCGCGGCGGACAAAGAGATCCGTCTTGACACCTAGAGTATGGAGGACACCAGCAAGCTCCACAGCGATATAGCCTGCTCCGACGACGGCAACAGACTTGGGAAGCTCTTCCCAAGCAAAGACATCGTCAGAAGTCTCACCGTATTCGGCACCAGGAATCTGAGGAATAGCTGCATGAGCACCTGTTGCAATCACGATGTGTTTGGCGCGAATCAGCTCTCCATTGACTTCCACTGTATGCTTATCAACGAAATGAGCGCGACCTTCAATCAGTTCAACGCCGTTGCGTTTGAAGCTTCCATCATAGGATGAGCGAGCGCGGTCAATGTAGGCTTCCCGATTCTTTCGTAAGGTGGCAAAGTCAAAGTGCTGATTTTCTGAAGTAAAGCCATAATCTGGTCCATAGTGGTGGATGGCCTCGGCAATCTGAGCACCGTACCACATGATTTTTTTAGGGACACAACCGACATTGACACAGGTTCCCCCTAATTTCTTTTCTTCAATGACAGCAGCTTTGGCGCCATGCTCACCAGCACGATTCATGGTAGCAATGCCCCCGCTACCCCCGCCAATTGCAATAATATCGAATTCTTTCATAGTTAGATAGAAGCTCCTTTAATCAGTATGAGGTAATTGTACCTTTTTTAGAAAATGAATGCAAAAATCTGCTATGTTTTAGAGATTGATTCATCGTTTATGAAGGAAATCCGACCGTTCAGGGATTTTACTTCTTTTCCTATCACAATATGATAGGTTATGATATAATGTAGTATAAAAGAAAAATGGTTTTCATCAAGAGGAGGAAAAAAGATGAAAAAGCTGAAAAAATGGCAGCTATTTAGTATTATCGGAGTTGCTGTTGTAGTTGTAGTAGGAGCAATTTCTGCAATGGTCCTGAGCAATCTGAATTCTACAACAGAACCTACTGAAGTTGCACCAATTGTGCAACAAGCAAAAGAAGGCAGCATAGCCTCATCTGTCCTGTTGACGGGAACCGTAACTGCTAACTCAGAGCAGTATGTTTATTATGATGCTACCAAGGGAGACTTGGAATCTGTCCTAGTAAATGTTGGCGACCAAGTAACGGTAGGCCAAGCGCTTGTTCAATATAAGAGTGCAGAAGCACAAGCCAATTATGATGCAGCAGTTCGTGCTGTCAATAAGGCTGACCGTCAGATTTATGACTTACAGACCAATGGAGCGACAGTAGAAAAAACTGGCGATGAAGAAACGGATAATAAATCCCTTGCCTCTGCTCAACGGACTGTCGATTCTCAACTTGCTGATTTGCGCGATGCACGTTCAGACGCTGTGGACAATATGAACAAGGCTCAAGCTCTGTTAAATGCAGCGACTGTTACGAGCACTGTTGAGGGGACGGTAGTGGAAGTAAACCGCGATGTATCCAAATCAACAACAGGAACTAACCAAACCTTGGTGCACATTGTCAGCAACGGCAGCCTTCAAATCAAGGGAGAACTCTCTGAATACAATCTGGCTAATTTGTCAGTTGGACAAGAAGTAAGCATTACTTCTAAAGTATATCCTGACAAAAAATGGACAGGTAAAATTAGCTATATTTCCAACTATCCTAAGGATGGGCAGCAGGCTTCATCAGCTAATACAGGTGGCGCAGCTTCGTCTGCAAAATATCCATTTACAATCGATATTACAAGTGAAATTGGTGATTTGAAGCAAGGTTTCTCTGTCAGCGTTGAAGTGAAAAACAATACAAAAGGGATTCTTGTACCAGCAAGCAGTATCATTTCAGACGGAGAAAAGAACTACGTTTGGACTGTTGAAAAAGGTAAAGCAAAGAAAGTGGAAGTGACCTTAGGAAATGCTGATGCTGAAAATCAAGAAATCTCATCTGGTTTGACAAAAGACAGTAAAGTTATCACCAATCCAACAGATAGCTTGAAAGATGGTCAAGAGGTGAAAGCGGATGAAAAAACTCATTGATCTACGGAATATTAACAAAACCTATCGGAATGGTGATCAAGAACTTAAAGTTTTAAAAAATATCAATTTGACAGTTGAAGAGGGCGAGTTTGTAGCCATCATGGGGCCGTCTGGTTCCGGAAAGTCAACCCTGATGAATATTATCGGGATGTTGGATCGTCCTACTATTGGTGAGTATTTTTTAGGAAATGAAGATGTTGCAAACTTGGGTGATAAAAAATTAGCCAAGGTTCGAAATAATCAAATCGGTTTCGTTTTTCAGCAATTTTTCCTCTTATCTAAATTAAATGCCCTTCAAAATGTAGAACTCCCGCTGATTTATGCAGGGGCGTCACAAGGAAGTCGCAGAAATCTAGCTAAGCAGTATTTGGAAAAAGTAGATTTGGGTACTCGTATGACTCACTTGCCCTCAGAATTGTCTGGGGGGCAGAAGCAACGTGTTGCTATCGCGCGTGCCTTGGTAAATAATCCTTCGATTATTCTTGCCGACGAGCCGACAGGAGCCCTCGATACCAAAACTGGAGAGCAAATCATGGAACTCTTGACTGAGCTAAACGCTGAGGGAAAAACGATTATCATGGTTACTCACGAACCTGAGATTGCTGCCTATGCTAAGCGTCAAATTGTCATTCGTGATGGAGTCATCTCTTCAGATAGCGCTGAGAAGGAGGAACGTGATTGATGCAAAATTTCAAATTTGCCATTAGTTCCATTCTTGGACATAAGATGCGGGCTTTTCTGACCATGATTGGAATTATCATCGGGGTTGCTTCTGTTGTCGTTATCTTAGCACTGGGAAATGGGATGCAACAGGGAGTTACCAAAAGCATCACCAAAGAACAACAGTATGTAAGCTTGCTTTATTCTCCTACTAAAAGTAATTATACGATGGGAGTCAACTTGATGGATACCGGTGGTGGTCCAGATGCAGATAGTGAGATACTAGAAGAACCACCTGTTGTCCAAGAGTCTTGGGTCAAGGAACTACTGAAGATTGATGGAGTCAAGGGTTATTATGTGACCAATGGTTCGACAGCTGATTTTTCTTATCAAAACAAGAAGTCTGATAAGGTCAACATTACGGGAGTGAATGCCACTTTCTTCAAAATTAGAAAATATGAGATTTTAGCTGGACGGACTCTCCTGCCTAGTGACTATCAAAGTTTTTCTAATGTGATGATGATCGATGAAACAGTGGCGAACAGCCTGTTTGGAAGTAGTGCAGAAGCCCTGAATAAAGTAGTTTCAGTCGGTGACAGCAACTACCGAGTTGTTGGTATCTATAAGGATCCCAATGCTGGTCAGAGCAGGAGTATGAGCTCAGGTAGCGCCTTGATGGCTAATACACAGGTGGCTTCTGAATTTCAGACAGATGAAATTGCAACTGTCTATATCTATGTGCCAGAAGTGGATCGCATCAACGAAGTTGGTGTAGAAGCAGCCAAAGAATTGACGGCTCTTTCAGGAGCTCGTCAAGGAGAATATCAAATCCTAAATATGGATACCTTGCTGGAGCAGTACAATCAAATCACAGGGACTATGACCGGTGTTATCGGAGCTATTGCAGGGATTTCTCTCTTTGTTGGAGGTATCGGTGTGATGAATATCATGTTGGTATCTGTCACAGAACGGACTCGGGAAATTGGTTTACGCAAAGCCCTTGGAGCAACGCGTATAAATATCCTGACGCAGTTCTTGATTGAATCCATGGTATTGACCCTTATCGGTGGCCTGCTTGGTCTTAGCCTTGCCTATGGAATCAATGCTCTGCTAGCTGCAGTCGTTCCTGAAAACGTATTTGGAGGACCACCAGTTGTCTCTGTCACTGCAGCAGTTGGAAGCCTTGTCTTCTCAGCCATGGTTGGTATTGTCTTTGGTATCCTGCCAGCCAATAAAGCATCTAAATTAGATCCGATTGAAGCGCTGAGATATGAATAATGTCATCAAGAGAGTGGAACAGAAATCGGTAATTCGTTAGAATTCGATTTCGTCGTCCCACC
>ERZ773267.782-NODE-782-length-19617-cov-10.519119_pt1 | contig 19617 bp, 38 predicted proteins | sample MGYA00511959_ERZ773267 | MGnify/ENA primary metagenome ERZ773267 (study PRJEB29015, sample SAMEA2738165) | human oral metagenome | biome: human oral; feature: human-associated habitat; material: saliva | place: China | collected 2240 ... | reverse complement strand
ATACTATGAACGAAATTTTTAATTTTCACGGGCAGGAAGTCCGTACTTTGACAATCGATGACGAGCCTTGGTTCATTGGGAAAGACGTTGCAGATATCTTAGGATATAGCAAGGCTAGAAATGCAATTGCTCTTCACGTTGATGAAGAGGACGCCCTAAAACAGGGCATCCCTACTAGTGGTGGAACACAGGATATGTTGATCATCAACGAATCTGGTCTCTACTCTCTTATCTTATCCAGTAAATTACCTCAAGCGAAAGAGTTTAAGCGCTGGGTGACGTCAGAGGTCTTGCCAGCTATTCGGAAGCAGGGCGGATTTATCCGTGAGGACTTGGACGAGGATGCCTTTATTGCTCTCTTTACTGGACAGAAGAAATTGCGTGAGCAACAGGCGACCATGCTGGAAGATATCGACTACCTCAAGAGCGAGCAACCGATTCATCCAAGCTATGCTCAGTCGCTACTGAAGAAGCGCAAGGCTCGGGTTGTGGCTTGCCTGGGTGGTATTGATAGTCCAGCTTATGCGGATAAGAATTTCGCTCAGTCAGTTTTTAGACAAGCTGAGATTGATTTCAAGGATCATTTTAATATTAGTCGCTATGACCTGCTACCGAAAAAGTTTGCAGAAGCTGCTCTTGCTTACTGGATGACGTGGGAGCCAAGCACCAATACTAAGATGAAGATTATGGAACTGAATGCTTTTAGTCAAGCGTAGGGAGGGGAAGAATGAGACCAAGACGATATCCGTATAGTGGAAAAAAAGAGTCCACCTTTGTGAAGGCAAACCCTAAATTAGTAGAAAACGCTCTAAGAAACACTAGTTTTCTTGAGCGTTTACAGAAAAAGCCTATCAATTTCGGATTTAATTATAGCAGAAAGATAGACAGAAAAAATAGAAAGGAAGACAGAGGGATGGCCAAACTGAATATCTCTTTAAGAAGTACGTCTGTAGATGAAGCTATTGGAAAAATAGCTCGCATTAAAGAAGCACATCCAGAAGATGTGCTCCAAATAGATGTTACGATTCTGGATGATCATCTTTTAAATTCGTAACAGTTTCATAGAATCGCTTGTAGAATTGTTCAATGGCTTCTTCTGTTAATCCAGACTTTGGAACACTATGTGCAACTCGAGTATTAAAGTGTTCGACGGTAATTTTTGTAAGTTCTAAAGCGATTTCTTTGTCAGATAGTGTCATTAGATCTCCTCCTTTCTATTGGAATTTTGACTAAAACGGTGAGAGGTCCTAGTCAAGAATATTATAGCAATTTAGGAGGATATTACATCAGTCTTGAGGCTGATATAGGAGGTTGAATGGAAGATAAAATCATCGAACTTGCTGATTACTTCATCAGCGAGAACACAACGTACAGAGAAGCAAAAATAGCGTGTGAGAAGCTATTGGAACAAGTCAGCCATGAGATTGAACTCAGGGCTATGGAAAGTAAAACTTTTCAAACAAAAAGCACCTGACAAAAATCAGGCGCTTACCAATATAACTAACTGAATTATAACATGAAAGAGAGGAAAATGCCAATGGCTTTGGAATTGTTTGGAGAAGATTTTAAAAATGAACTGCTGGAAGAACTTGTCCAGTTGAATATGAAAGCTATGACTGAAGCTAAATTACGAGTATCAAGAGGTACGAACTGGGCTTCAATCAAAGATGTCCAAGAAAAGACAGGCTGGGGTCGTAAGAAAATTGAAGATTTCAGAGACGCAGGGAAATTCCGCTACCAGCAAAATGCTAAAGGCGGTAAATATTTATATGACATGAACGATGTACTTCGGTTTCAAAGTCAATTAGCACAATAAAGGAGATTAAAAAATGTTTGAACCACCGATTTTAGACCAGTTAATGGGCGTTGGAGCTTTGCTGATTGGATTTGCAGGGGCTTACCGTCATATCAAACTGCAAGAGAAACGCAAGGAAGAAGAAAGACGAGAAGAGCAAGAATTTGCGTCTATGATTATCCAAGGTTATAACCATGCTTATGAACGTGGTAGAGAGGACAAATGGCAAGAAATTCGCAAGAATATTCGCAGAGAGTTCAAAGGATTCACCTATGACAACGAACCGCCTCAAGGATTGCGTTCAGAACATCTAGGCTTACGCCCAGAACCGCTAGCGTTGCCAGAGCCTAAAATGCACATCTTGAATTGAGGAGGTCAGGAAATGGAAGAATTGATTGAATGGCTATTATGGCATGAGCGAGTGAATAAAGAAATGTTATCGTCTGATGAAGAAAAATCTGACTTTGAACTATATTTAGAGGACGAGAATAGGAAAATTTTACTTATCAAAGAATACCTAAATGACTATGAAAAACTAGCTAAGGACTATCGTGATGTGGCACTTAAAAATAAGCTGCTAAAACTTGAAAAAATGGAGCTGGAAGGCAGGCATATCTATGAGGATATGCGGATGAAGTACCGTGCGAATCGCAGGAAGTGGGGTGTGAGATTATGGCGTTAAAAAACAAGCGGTATTTCTGGATTCAGCTTGCTCAGGACTTCTTTAAGTCAAAGGAGATGAAACTGCTTCGCAAAATTGCTGGTGGAGATACACATACCATCATTTACCTCAAAATGATGTTAATTAGCTTGGAGGACGGAGGGCATATTTACTATGATGGACTTGCTGACAATCTAGCCGAAGAAATTGCTCTTGTCATTGACGAAAATGTTGAAGATATTAAAATTACATTGATTTTTTTAGAAAGTAAAGGATTGCTGACTAGAAACTCTGACCGTGATTATTTCTTAGAACAGGTTCCTGAGATGGTTGGGAGTGAAACAGCGAGCACTCGTAGAAGTCGTAAGCACAGAGAATTACAAAAGTTGCATTGCAACACTATTGCAACAACTTGCAACGGAGATATAGATAAAGAGATAGATATAGATATAGAGAAAGATATAGATAAAGATAAAAATCCAGTCGAGCTCATCGTGGAAGAATATCAATCTCGTATTGCTCCGTTAGATGGAACTCAATTTGAAATCTTGAAAGAGTTCATCACTTTGGATGGAATGGAAGCGAAAGTTGTCTTGAAAGCAATTGGTCTTGCTACTGACAATGGTAAAAGGAATTTTAGTTATATCAGAGCGATTTTGATGAATTGGAAAAACGATGGAGTTTTGACGATTGCAGCAGTCGATGAACGTGAGCGAGCATACAAGGAAAGCAAAATCAGCAATCGCCCAGGACAAGGAAAATCCAATGTTCCTGAATGGTCTCAACCTAACTATGTGAATACTACAAGTGAGGAGGATAAGGAAGAGCTTGAAAAACGGAAACGTGAATTACTTGAAAGACTTGAGAATGGAGGTGGCTGATGTTTATTTTAAAGCATGGGACAAGAGAGGATAAGCCGTTTCTGAGGTACGCAGTTATCGGAGCGACTGGCTTGGATATTTCATGTTCCGAGGAGAAGAAAGCATTGAGGTTTGTTTCTCGGGCGGCAGCCTTACAAGTCAGCAAGGCAATAAGGGGTTCCTTTGGGAACTTTTATCCTGTTGAGGTGGAGTGATGTTAGAGCTTTACTTCGTCTACAACGGGCACTGCAAGTTTTACCTTGGGACGTTTGACAATGTCGATGATCTCATTGAGCAGATGGAAGATCATCAATGGGCGTTCTCTGGTATCACCAGACCAAAATTTAAAAAATATATCGGAAAAGACGATGTACGTTTTGATTATGGTGCGGTAGATTGCTATTACTTAGCAACAAAATCAACGTGCCGCGAACCACGTTAAAAGCGAGCTAGAATATGCGTCAGACTTGGACGAATGACGTATAAAGAATTTGCTAGCTCTTGTGTCTTTGAGCCATGAGGGGCAAGAGCTGGATTTTTACAGGTTAGACAAACTATGGAATATAGCAAACAGACAGTGATTGACGGACTGAAACGCACAATCGAGCAAAACGAAGAGAAGATAGCAGAGTATTCGAAGCCGTGCGATGCACGTAAGAGACGGATTAGAGCGATGGAGCGCGATTTGTTGAAGAAAAAGAATAAAGAATTAAGAAAGAAAGTGGAGGAGTTAGAGGATGATGGAAAATTTAAAGCAAAAAATTAATGCAGTATACAACTGGACGGTAGAAGACGGGAAGCCCAAACCTCCCAAACAAGATTTACCGCAAGCAGTGAAAGACCGGGCCGGCTATTTCTGGGAAATAGCGGAAGATGGAATGACGTTTATAGGAGTGATGGATTGTATCTTCGCAGATGAAAAACCTACAGACTATGATTTGGGAGCTACCAAGGATTGGTTGCCAAAATCTAAGGAGTTTGATGATTGGGTTGGCTATTCACCAAGCATGTCTCAGGTAGTTATTGCAGTTTATTTGATTTATGGAGGAGTTGGAAGATGAATAAGCAGGAGAGAACGAATAAACAAGAATTAATTTCAAAATATGAGCTGATTAAAAACAGCTATAATTTTGACACTGTAGCAACAGACGACATAATAAGCGATTTGAAGCGTTTAGACGAACCGCAACCAGTCAAAGTAAAGCAGTTTGTGGCGGATTGGTATGAAGAGAATAAGGATGTTTTTGAAGGGAATTTGTATCGATGTGCCTATAACATTCCATCAGCTTTTAACAGCGCTAAACTTAATGAGTTTGAAAGGTGGTTTCTAACCGCTGGAACAAAACCATTTCAAACCCTCGTCAATATGCACCAATTCGGCTACGAGATCGAGGAAGAGAAGCGATATCTGGTTAAGATTAAAGGGAATATTAAAGAAAATGTGTTGGTTTATGGAGAACTTTTGGAAAGGTATTTCTTTACAAAAAGCCTTAGCTTAGACAACGCTATATATTCCCACACCCGCAAAGAACTTGAAGAAGCCGGCTTCGGCTGGGTATTCGATTGCGATGGCGTGGAAGTCGAGGAGGTGGAGTGATGGTACAAACGCTTGAAGAAGGAATGAAGAATCAAAATAAATGCATAAAAATCCCAGAAAAAATCAGACCTTTTGATATAGGCTATCGAATAGTGAATAAAAGTGGTCAAGCGCTTGCCTTAAAAAACGGAGCAAGTATATTCGATTTACCATCACTAGCTGAAAAAGCCATTAAGAAAGAGTTTAGTAAAGATGACCCAGACTTTGACATTGAAAAACATTTTGTTGAAGAGGTCGCTATTGTCAATTTAAGTAAATTTCATAGTTATTTTGAGGAGGTGGAGTGATGAAGAAAGTAACATTTATTATTGGACCGAATGAGCAAATAGAATTCAAAACAGATAGAGAGGGTTTTATCAATGATTTAAAGCTTAGCTTTAAAAACAAGCAACCTTTTGAAATCAATCTTGGTAACGAGATCGTATTGCTCAATCTTGACAAGATTTTATTTGTTAAAATCAAGGAGGTCACAGAATGAAACGATTCATAGCTATCTGGATTCTTCTATCTGCTGGATTAAATATCTGGCAGATGGACAAGATCCGTAATTTAGAAGAGAAGAAGACGATGGTTATCTACAAGGCTGATAACGCAGGCGCTGAGATATTCGGAAAAGTCCTTGAAAAAGGACGACATGGCAAGCTATACACGCTGACTATTCGTGATTACGGCATTTTCGTAGTTACGAAGGAGGTGTATGAGAAAGTAAAAATTGGGGATGAGGTGAAAATTTAGATGGAAGAAAAAGAGTTAGAAGAACTTGCTTTTGTTTTTCAAGTAGGGCAGCTCGTTTTGCACACAGCAAAGTCAATTATTAAAGATGAGAATTTGTTAGGAAGTAACGGGACGTTCGCTATTGACGGGCACAAGTTCGAGATAAAGATATCAGAGGTATCTGAAAAGGGGGATGAGAAAGTGAAAGTCGGGGATGAGGCGAGGTTATGAAATTTCTAGATCTGTTCGCAGGCATCGGTGGCTTTCGTCTTGGGATGGAGTCAGCTGGCCATGAATGTATAGGATTTTGCGAAATAGACAAATTTGCAAGAGCTAGCTACAAAGCTATACACGATACGAAAGGAGAAATAGAACTACATGACATCACAGCAGTATCAGATGAGTCTATTCGAAGAATCGGACGTGTGGACATTATCTGTGGAGGATTTCCGTGCCAGGCTTTCTCAATTGCAGGAGCAAGACGAGGTTTTGAAGATACACGAGGAACTTTGTTTTTTGAGATTGCACGGTTCGCATCTATTCTCAGACCTAAATATCTATTGCTTGAGAACGTCAAAGGACTCCTCAACCATGACGGAGGAGCTACATTTGAAACCATCCTCGGAGCCTTGGATGAATTGGGGTACAATGTGGAATGGCAAATCCTTAACAGCAAGGATTTTGGAGTACCCCAAAACAGAGAACGGGTGTTCATTGTCGGACATCTTAGAGGAGAATGTACCAGAAGAGTTTTTCCTCTCGGCGGAGAAAGTCAGTCAACTAGTAGCCAATCAGTCGTGAAAATCGGTAATGTCAACCCATCTGGTATCGGCATGAATGGAGAAGTCTATCAAGCTGACGGCCTAGCTCCTACTCTCACAACAAATAAGGGAGAGGGGCAAAAGATAGCAATAAAAAGTAATACTATAAAACAATTTGGGGTATTGCAACCCAATTTTAATCAATGTGGAGTGGTTTACGAAACAGATGGCATCGCACCAACAATCAGAGCATATCAAGGTGGAGGACTTGAGCCTAAAATTATTCAACGTGGTCATGGTTATAACCAAGGCGGAGAACATGACATCGCTCCTACTTTGACAAGTAATAGCTATCACGAAAACAATCATTTATCAGATGGATTTAGGATTAGAAAGCTAACGCCTCGTGAATGCTGGAGGTTACAAGGTTTTCCAGACTGGGCATTTGATAAAGCGCAAGAGGTAAACTCAAACAGTCAACTATATAAACAAGCTGGCAATAGCGTGACTGTGAGTGTTATTGCTGCAATAGCAAAAGAACTTTAGGAGAAAAATATGAACAACACAGAATTAGAAAACATTGACAACATAAACAACCCAAGCCACTACCAAGGTCGGTATGGAATGGAATCTATCGATGCCTTAAGGAATTTCATGACACCAGAACAGCTGAAAGGCTTTTATCTTGGAAATGCCTTGAAGTATCAATTGCGATTCCAGAAGAAAAACGGTCTTGAAGACCTGAAGAAAGCACGTAAGAACCTAGACTGGCTTATCGAGGAGATGGAGCATGAGAATTAAAACATTAATGGGTACAATCATCAATGTTGACAGGATAAAGCGCAGTATCACAGTTGAGGGTATTGAATTAGGCTCAGATTGTCGTGCGCTGACCTCTAAGCACAAAGATGGTACAGGTACAATAACACTAGTTTTTGATGGAAAAATAATTTAAAAAAGGAGTAAAAACAATGTTTACACAATACAATCACGAAACAGGAAAAACGAAACTTACAAAACTTGCTAAGGGCGGTATCATTACAGTTGCAGCGGTTGCTTCACTTGGGATTTTTCGTCTCACGGCTGTGAAACGAATCCCGGCTAATACTGTTGGGGTAAAGGTTAGCGCAATTGGAGGTGTTCAGGAAAACACCCTACAAACAGGATATCATCTAAAAATGCCATTTATTGACAAAGTCTACACCTTATCGACATCTGTTCAAACAAAAACAATGGAGAAAATCACGACTCAGACAAAAGATGGTCAATGGTTGAATACTAATATCGATGTGAAATATCGTGTCAACAAGGAAAAAGCTATGACGGTATTCTCTAACTACACTACCTTGGAAACAGTAAATGATAGTGTAGTATCTCCAGCCGTTCAACGAGCGATAGAATCGGTAACTGGTAATTACGATATCTATGATGTACTGGGTGACAAGCGTACTGAGGTCTATGAGGCAATTGATAAGGCACTCAAAGAAAAATTTGAATCTTATGATTTGGAGTTTGTATCCTTTACCATCACAGACCAAGACGCAGGCGATGAGATTGAAGCAGCAATCAAAAATGAATCTGTAAAACAAAAAGAAATCGATACAGCTAAACAAGAACAGGAGAAGGCTAAGGTTGAAGCCGATACCAAGAAAGTTCAAGCTCAAGCCGAAGCAGACGCAGGCATCATCAAAGCAGAAGGTGAAGCCAAGGCTAACAAAGCTAAGTCAGACTCAATCACAGATAATCTTATTCGGATGAAAGAAGCAGAAGCCAGAGAGAAGCATGGTTGGGTCACTGTCAATGGAGCCGGTGGCGTGATTACAAATCATGAATAAAAATTATCAATTGAGCAATAATAAAAACACGTCAGGAGGTAAGGTTTGGGCAAAAAGAACTTAACAAAAGCACGAAGAGATTATCTCGAGTTTGAACTCGATGATAAATACCTGAAGATTGATAAACTTATTGGTCAGCGTAGGCATGAATTAGAACGATTGTACGAAGTTAAGCATCTTACTGTTCCTGGTATTGACGACACTGGAACAAGTGGTAGCGGTACGTTTGTCAACAGGTCGGAGAACCTAGCAGTTGCTTATGCAAGCGATCCTATGATTTTAAGATTAGAAAATTTCCAAAATGCTATCTCCAAATTACTAGAAAATCTAGAACCTGATGATAAAAAAATCTTTTATCTTCGTTGGGGAGAACATACTGGATATGACTGGATTCAAGTTTGGCATATCATGGAGAATGGAGAAAGCGGATACTTGTATAGGCATAGCAAGCAGATTTACAGAAGACGTGAAGTCATTCTTGATACACTTGCAAATTTACTCTTTATGTAAAGTTGTCAAAAAAACATATAGAATTGACAAAAACAATGTGGTAAATTAGTATCATGAAGAATAGCAGAGAGGAAACCTCTGCTTTTTTTTGCATTAAAAGGAGGTGAGGATATGTGGTAGTTGTTGAACCAATCCGAAATAGAGATGATGTTCAGCTTATGATTGAATGGCTGACATTGCATAGCGCAGTCAAAGAGTCAGATAGACAACGTAACCTCATGCTCTTTTTGTCTGGTGTTAATCTGGGTTTTCGTATTGGCGATATTGTTAAACTTAAAGTAAAGCACGTTAAAGGCTGGCATGTCCAGATTGTTGATGAAAAGACAGACAAGCCAACCAAACGAAAGATGCCAAAGAAATTCAAGAATGCTATGCGACAGTACATCAAAGACAAGAAAGATGAAGACTTCCTCTTTCCAAGCCGAAACGGAAAGCACCAGCACATAAAACCTAACACAGCTTACAAGATTATTAAAAGAGCTGCTGAAGAGGTTGGTCTGGAAAATATAGCGACTCACTCTATGAGAAAGACCTTTGGCTTATTCATGTACGAACAAACCAAGGATGTCGCTCTGATAATGGACCTACTGAATCACTCAAGCCAGAGTATTTCACTTCGGTATATCGGCAAAAATCAAGATTCACAAGACAGAGCCATGACGAAATTTCAGGGCTTTTAATTTTTTTATTTTAACATCAATTCATTGTTTTAAGGTTATGATGATTTCATTTCGCGCATGCAAGATAAACGCTTGATAAATCTAAGTTGAAACTCATGCAGCGAATTCACTAGAATATGTAAAACAAGGAATTGAAAGAGTAAAAACAAAGGAGATTGCACAGTTATGAAAGGTATTATTAAAAGACTTTTTAATAAAAGAACAACCAACCAAAAACCATTAGGAAAAATTGTAGTTGGAGTCGAAATTGAAAATGACTCAGAGCTGGCTCAATCACAGATAATCTTATCCGGATGAAAGAAGCAGAAGCCAGAGAGAAGCATGATTAAAAGAGTTAACTAAAGAATGTTGCGAAGCAATCGAACACTTGAACAATTGTATTGACAAGCTAAATAAATTTGAGCTCAAAGCATCAACATCAATAATCAAATGATTGAAGTTTCAACTCGAGAAGAACGCAACCAATTTTACAATTCCAGTGAATGGAGAGCGTTGCGTAAGTTAGTACTTGAACGTGATCACAATGAATGTGTTTGGTGCAAAGACGAAGGCAAAGTCACTAGAGAGAACCTAGAGGTTGACCACATCAAGGAACTAGAGTTCTATCCAGAATTTGCGCTTGATATCGATAATCTACGAACACTGTGCAAAGCATGTCATAATAAGAGGCATGATCGTTTTGATAAGAATGACAGAAATTTCCGAAAAGATGAATGGTGGGGTTAGGTGAACGAACCTTAAATACCCCCCCGGTCAAAAAAATCGGAAATTTTCAAAGACGTCGGTAAGCGGTCTGCACTCGACTGTCCAAATTTTTAACAAAAATTAAAGGGGGTGGGGGGTAATGGAAGAATACTCGGAAAAAAATATAAAAGAATTAGAAAATCAGCTACTTTCTAAAATCGGCTACTTTAGTCCTAGAAAAAAGGATGCAATCCAGTACGAAAAAGTGAATCGATATATTTATCTTGTCAGATTGCTGTATGAGCTGAAAGCTAAACTTCATGAAGACGGATTGGTCATCACAGTTCACAATGGTCAGCAGAGATTCCAAAAAGCGAATTCTCTCATCAAGGAAATCAACACAACCAGCAATCAGCTTTTGGCTATTGAGCGATCGTTTGATTTTGAAGTTGAAAATTCTCCTGTTGAGAAATCTACGTCTGGAAGTGATCTGTTATGATTTCTCATCCGTTGGTTGATAAATATATCAAAATGGCCGAGCGTGGAGAAATCGTCGTCAACAAAGAAAGAAAGCTGCTGTTTAAAATCATTAAAGAGAAAATCTATCCTCGCGATGATTTGTATTTTGATAATGACCTGATTGAGAAATTCATTCGGTTTACGGAAAAGAACTTTTTCCCTTTAGCAAAGTACCAGCTTTTCTTGACTCCATTTATCTTTCTTTTTCGGAAGGAGGATGGGGAGCCACACTTTGACGAGTATTTATACACACTCGCTCGTGGGGGTGGTAAGAATGGTTTCATGTCTGCCAGGTCCTCGTTCTTTATCAGTCCTATCTACCCTATCAGAGATTATGACGTGACTATCACTGCTAACTCTGAAAAACAGGGTAAGGTTTCCTTTGAGGAGGTCTATGAGACCATCCAAAGGCGAGGTCTTGAGGACCATTTCTATCTAACTAAAATGTCTATTACAGGTCGAGCGAACAACTCGGTCTTTTCTTTTCGGACGAATAATCCGAAAACTATGGACTCTGCTCGTGATGGCTGTCTTGAGTTTGATGAGATTCACCAATTTGAAGATGATAAAGCTGTTAAGGTTCAAAGGTCTGGCCTTGGTAAGATTGCTCATGCTCGGACTTTCTACAACGGTACGAATGGGTATGTGCGTGAGGGATTCTATGACAAGCTGATAGAGAAGTCTATGCAAATCTTGAATGGAGAGGTTGATGATTTTAGGCTATTCCCTTTTATCTGCAAGCTAGACAATGCGGATGAAGTGGAGGACATGAAGAACTGGCCAAAGGCGAATCCGATGTTGGATGAAAGCACTCCATATGCTAAAAGGTTACTTGCTAGAACCAATGCTGACTATGACGACCTTGAGCTGGAACCGTCTGGCCGTCAGGAGTTCATGACTAAACGCATGAATCTTCCTGAAGCTGACCTTGAGAAAGATGTGACTTCTAGAGAAAAGCTAGTTGCTTGTTTGCGTTCCCCTGGTATTGACTTGAAAGGTCGGTCATGTGTCGCTGGGTTTGACTATGCGAGCATCCGAGACTTTGCGAGTGTGGGATTGCTATTTAAGAATGGGGATGAATTTATCTGGAAGCAACATTCCTTTGCTCGTAAAGCATTTTTGAAAGCTTTCAAGTTAAAAGCCCCTATCCAAGAATGGGCAGACAGAGGTCTGTTTACGATTGTGGACGGTCCTAGTATTGATCCTCGTTTACTGGTCGAAAAATTGAATGAATGGAGTAAAGAATATCAAATCGAGCTAGTCTGTGCTGATGGTTTCAGAATGGACTTGTTGAAGCCATTGCTAGAAGAGGCTGGGTTTGAATATGAGTTCTTGAGAAATCCAGGGGCTATCCAGTCTAAGGTTGCGCCAATCATCGAAGATGGATTTGCAAATGAGCGTTTTATCTTTGAGGGTGATAACTCTATGATCTGGTATACAGATAATACCTACGTCAAAGAGGACAAGGATGGTAACAAGCGTTTCTTGAAGAAAGAGCCTGTTAGAAGAAAGACGGATGGATTCCATGCTTTGATAGCTGCTCTTTACAAGAGGGAGCTTGTGCAAGAGTCGAATGTTGGGGAATTCCTTGACATGTTAGAGAATTGGGAGTTTTAGGCAATGACATTATTGTAATTGAATGCAGCTATGTTTTTTGATATACTAATTCTGATATTTAGTGCAATATTATTTTGCCAATAGGATTAGGAGATGGACTCATGAACAGGCAGGAACAATTACTTGAATTGAAGAGAGAAATAGCTAATGCAAGTAAGGAAATCGGTGATTTAAAATCAGGTATGACTTCTGGTCAGATGATTTCAGTGATTTTTCTTTTTATAAGTATTTTTATGATTTTTATACTTTCTGGTTTTTTTGTTAAATTCTTTGGTTTTATATTAGCTTTTCTGTCCATCTTAGGAATAATTGGTGCTTCTAATCAAAAAAGCGAGAGGGTTAGCTGGTTGGAACAACGTTGTATAGACTTGGCATGTGAAGTAGAGAAAACGAAACAAAAGTGGTCAGAGGAAGATAAAAAACAAAAATCTGATTCAGGTAAAAAAACTGATAATAAGCAAGAGTTCACAGATAAAGAAATTGAAAGTGGTCTTGTTTGGAAACGAAGATTTACTGTTGTGGGGACTTTTTATCGAGATTCTGGAGAAATTCCTTTTTATAAGTTGCAAAAAGATTTAGATCATTTAGAAACGGTTAAAACAAATAATTTTAAATTTAAACCAGAACCAGACAATCCTTATCATGGTAATGCGATAAAAGTAATAGTTGAAGGTTATTTTGTTGGTTATGTACCTAGAGAGTTAGCAAATCAACTTATCCATTATATGGAACCGTCTAAGTATATAACAGAGGGGTATGTAAGAATATCTAAGGTAAGCCTAAAACGAGGTAAAGAAATAAAATATGCAGTTGTTCCTAAAATCTACACTAAATAGTAGTTTAAAGCACCTAGAGAAATCTAAGTGCTTTTCTTATTTTTAATTTTTTTCAAAAAACCTCCTGACAATGTAGCTACATTTCTTTATAATTTAAAATGTAGCCACAAATCAGGAGGTGATGACAAATGGCTGATAGTCAAAAATCAAATAAAGATACTGTCATTCGTGCTAGAGTAGACAGAGAGACTGTTGAGCAGCTCGAATACATCGAAAAAAAGACCAACAGAAAAAAATCTGCGGTCATTCGAGATGGAATTCAAAAGATTTATGATGAGATAACAAAATAACGTACGACCTGCTCCCGCCAAGAATAGGGTCATACGTTATCACTCGAAAGAAACTCTTTCTGAAATCATTATATCAGAAAAGAGCTTCTTTGTCATACTCAAAGGAGTTTTTATTATGGCAAAAAATGAACTTTTAGACAGCTACGAAGAACTAGTATCCTACACTGCAGAGATTAGAGAAAGTCTGGATATTTTACATGAATGGCTGTCGAGAGAACCTAAATTTGAAGATCGTTGGTCTTATCATGATTTAATCGCATTGCACGATCAACACTTTGCTTTGCTTAATCTGATTAGGTTTAGAATAGATAGCTTGATTGAAGAACACACAACTATTATAGATAATGCACTAAAAGGAGAAGTTAAATGAATCAACTTATTACAATTGAATTAAAAGATGATAATGCAGTGGTTTCTGCAAGACAGTTGCACAAAACACTAGAAGTTAAAACTCGCTTTAGTCAGTGGGTGGAACAAAATTTCAAAATGTTTCAGGAAGGAGAGGATTTTAGCTGTGTAGTTACAACTACACGGCAAAATCAATATGGTGGCCTTAAAGAAATTCAAGATTATGCGGTGACATTACGGATGGCTGAACATCTTGCTATGATGTCTAAAACTCCAAAAGGATATGAGGTACGCGAGTACTTTATTCAAGTTGAGAAAGACTTTAATAGTCCTGAAAAGATTATGGCTAGGGCATTGAGGATTGCGGATAATAAAATCAATAAACTGGAAGCGCAGATGGAAGCTGACAAGCCAAAAGTTCTTTTTGCAAATGCCGTGTCAGCTAGTCAGACATCTATTTTGATTGGTGACTTTGCTAAGTTGCTCCGTCAGAATGGTCTGGAAATTGGTCAGAATCGTTTATTCATTTGGCTACGTGAAAATGGATTTCTAATTAACCGCAAAGGAGACTCTTGGAATATGCCAACTCAGCGCAGTATGGATAGGGGATTGTTTGAAATTAAAGAACGAACCCACCATGAACCTAATGGAACAATTCGTATCAGTAAAACTACAAAAATTACTGGAAAAGGTCAAGTCTATTTCATGGAAAAACTATTAGCAGAAGTAGCCTAATATAAGCACTCGAAAGGGTGCTTTTAATTTTGGGTGGGTGGTCGGCAGAAAATGAAAGAAAGGAGGTTGCAACATGGGGTGGCTTGACATTTTCAAAGCTCGGAAGGAAGTGATTACTGGTTTTGATTTTGATGATTTAGAGCGAATTTTTGAGAGTCTTTATCTCAAAAGTTTAGCTGTAGATAAATCAGCTGAATTTGTAGCTCGTATCTTTGCAAAGTCTGAGTTTCGCTACATGGTCAAAAACAAGCACGAACGCTCTAATTGGGATTATCTTTTAAATGTCCGTCCGAATCGCAATGAGTCTGCTTCAGAATTTTGGCAAAAGGTGATTTATCGTCTATTGACGAAAAATGAAGTACTCATCATCTTGTCAGATGATGATCAACTATTAGTCGCTGATAGCTTCACTCGAAAACGATATGCAGTCTATGATGATACTTTTGAAATGGTATCTGTGCGAGACTATACGTTTCAGCGTAGGTTTGCTATGAGTGATGTGATTTTCTTGCAGTATAACAACAATCGACTGCAAGAATATATGAGCGATCTATTTGCAGACTATGAGAAGTTACATAGTCGTTTAGTCGAGGCCTTGGGTCGTAACAATCAGATCCGAGGGATTCTCAACACTAAAACAAACGGGACCTTTAACGAGGAAAGACTTAGGCAGATGAAAGAATATGCTGACGGTCTTTTCAAGTCTTTCACTACAAAGAGTGTGGCCATTGTTCCAGCTCAGAATGGGTTTGATTATAACGAATTGACCAATACAGTCGGAACTGCAAATCTGTCCGTGGATGAATTAAAAAAACTTCGAAGGCAATTTGATGATGAGGTTGCTGATATATTGGGTATTCCAACTGCATTGATGCACGGGGATATGGCTAATCTAGAAAACAGTCAGAAAATGTTTACTAGTTACTGCTATAAATCTCTAGTGAAGAAGGTATCTGATGGACTGAATCATGCCATGGTTGGTCCTGATGCTTATGCAGGGGAACGTTTCTTTGTCATTATCGGGGAAGGTCAGAGGGATAAGTTTGCTTTGGCTGAAAACATTGATAAGTTAATTTCCTCTGGAGCAATGTTAATTAATGAAGTTCGAGCGGAGCTAGGACTTGAGGCGGTACCTTGGGGCGATAAACCGGTCATGACTAAAAATTATCAGATTGGTAAGGAAATAGAGAAAGGAGGTGAAATAGAAGATGAAGGTAATTCCAATTAAAGGAACAATTATCTCAAATAATAGCAAGTGGATCTACGAGTTATTTGAGAGGGAAGCTACTGCACCAAAAGACATTGTATTACCAGAAACTGGGGAAGATGTAGAAATTCACATTAACTCTGGTGGCGGAGATGTCTACGCTGGTAGCGAAATCTACACAGCCTTGCGTGCCTACTCTGGGCGTGTAACCGTTAAAATCGTAGGTATTGCAGCAAGCGCAGCTAGTGTCATTGCGATGGCTGGTGATATGGTAGAAATCAGCCCAACAGCTCAAATCATGATTCACAACGTGTCTTCTGGCGTTTATGGAGACCATAACGCTCTGGAGCATGAGGCAGCTGTTCTAAAAGGTTTTAACAAGTCTATTGCGAGTGCTTATGTCCACAAGACAGGAAGAGCTTTGCCTGACTTGCTGGAACTGATGAATCAGACTACTTGGTTTGACGCGGAAGCAGCTGTTGAGAATGGTTTTGCGGATAAGGTGATGTTTGCGCAAGAGGTTGCGCCACTCTTAGTAGCGAGTGAAACGCCAATGATTCCACAAGACTTTATCGAGCGGATGCAGGCTACTATGACTCCTGATGTAGACAAGATTGCTGAGCTAGTGGCTCAAAAACTGGCAGATCATGAGCCAGAAAAAGTGAAAACTGAAAATAAGAAAGCGGCTGAACCTAGTTGTTTCGGTCGTTTTGCATTTTAAGAAAGGAAAATTTAAACATGATGAAATTATCAGATGAATTCAAAACAGCTCGTCAGAACTTTCTGGATGCTGTTACAAACAATGAACCCGCTGAAAAGCAAGGAGAACTTTATGAGAAGATGCTTAACGCCATTCTGGATGAAGCAAAGAAATCAGCTCGTGAGGAAGTAGATGGCCTTGTTGCAGTAAGTCCATTTGATGAAAAACTATCTCTTCGTGAACGTGAATTTTTCAACAATTTGGACAAAAAAGCTCCAGGAAAAATTGAAAAGTTCTTCCCACAAGAAACAGTTGACCGTATCTTTGAAGATATGGTACAAGAACATCCATTGCTTGAACATATTGGACTCCGTAACGGTGGCCCTCGTTTGAAGTTCCTTAGCTCTACTACAACAGGTGTAGCAGTTTGGGGGAAAATCAACGATGAAATCAAGGGTCAATTGACCGCTGGATTCGGTGAAGAAGAAGCTATTCAGAACAAATTGACTGCCTTTGTTGTCCTTCCAAAAGACACAGAAAAGTTCGGACCTGGTTGGCTTCATTCTTTCGTATCTGCCCAACTTACAGAAGCTTTCGCTGTTGCTCTTGAAGCAGCCTTTTTGAATGGGGATGGAGATGAAAAACCAATCGGTTTGTCTCGTACTTTAACAGGAACGGTTGCGGCAGGGAAAACAACATACAATGCTAAGACATCATCTGGTGATGTAACTCTTGGAGCAAAAGGAAAGACGACTGAAGAAAAAGCTAACATCACGATCAATGAATTCAAAGAAATTTACAAATACCATTCCACTAAAGCAAACGGGAAACCTGTAGTAACTCGTGGAAACATGGTTATCGTTGTAAACACGAGCGATGAACTTGACTTTACAACTCAATTCACCACTCTGAATGGACTTGGTGTATTTGTAACAAATCTTCCATTCAATCCAATTGTAATCCCATCAATTGCTCAAGAAGCAGGTAAAATCACTACTTTTGTGAAAGGGCGTTACGATGCAGTTATTGGTGGTGGAATTGAATTTGATACTTTTGACCAAACTCTTGCTTTTGACGATCTCAATCTTTACACTGGCAAACAATTTGCATATGGGAAACCACATGATGAAAAAACCGCTGCAGTTTGGACCCTAAAACTTGGTAAAGAATAAGGTGTTGCCTATGGAGGAGACAAAAGAACTTCACCCACTCCTTAAAGCATTTAAGGATCGGATGAGAATTTTTCACAGTGGAGAGGATACTAACCTCTCCCATATGTTGGAAAGTTCTGAGTTAGCGATTCACAGTTTAGTCGGTAGTAAGAACACTAGCGATCCACGAGTGAGAGAGCTTATTTTAGAACGTTCACGATACGTCTACAATGACCAGGTAGAGTTTTTCTATCAAAACTTTCAAGGTGATTTAATGGCGTTGTCTCTAGAAAACTATAAATCGGAGGAAAAACATGATTAAGGTTTTAAAAGAATTTTATGACTTGAAAGCTGGAATGGTCCGCAAAGAGGGCGATACATTCGAAGAAACTAAGGAACGTTTTGAAGAAATCAATACAGCTTTACCTGAGTTTGTTGAATGGGAAGATAAAACTACAGAAGTAACTGAAACATCACCATACTATGTATAACCGTCCCAGCTATCGATATAAAAAGCCAGAGGCTCAAAACGGAGACCTGAGAACCCCCTTGACTTTCTATACTTCTAAAGTTAAGGAGGGGGTCGATGGCCGTGACGTAAGTTACAAGAAGGCTTTTTATACGATGGGCCAAGTTTACTCACCTAGTTTCAAAGATATTGAGATTGCGACAGGTAAAGCATTGAAAGCTAAGATGACTTTGAAAATTCGTGATCCTTTGGATGATTACCAACCTGACAATCGCCACTTTGTCGAAGTTGAGGATTTGCGCCTAAAAGGTAAAAAATGGCAAATCATCGATGTACGTCCTGACTATGATAATCGGGACTTTTTGATAGTTATTATCGGAGGTGGTCGTGATGTCTAGTAGAGCTAATCTAAAAGGATTTGATGATGTTTTGAGGAATATCGAGGCTCGTTTAGGTGAGCCAGTGGTCCGTAGAAAGGTCAACAAGACTTTGAAGGAGACGGTTGAGGAGTTTGAGCCTACTTTCAAACGGGCTATGGCGGTGTACGCTGACACTGGGAAGACGGTTGGTGCGGTTGTTCATGGAAATGTGACAGGTACTGCTAGTGGTGTTCCAATGGTTAAATTAGGTTTCAAAAGTCCTCGTTGGACTCTTATTCACTTGAATGAATTTGGATACGCAAAGAATGGACATCCTCGTGGTTTCGGTATTATGCGTCGCTTTTTTGAAGGCAGCAAACCAGTCTTCAAATCTAAAGTCGGCATGAAATTAAAACAGGAGTTTTTGTAATGATTAAGGACAAATTAACTGAACTCTACAACGCTTTGGAAGAAGATGAGTCTTTATCTGGTATTAGTATCAAGTCATTTGAACGTCCTGATACCTTGGGGGATGACGAGACGAGTATTGTCATTATCCCTGTCGGTCCTCCGATGCAGACGGCTCATGGGAGCAATACTAGTCTGGCTAAGACTTTTCTCTATCAAATCAATGTAGAGTCTACTGATCGAGTGGAGTGTAAGGAACTCCAAGGAAGAATTGAAAAAATAATGGAAGTTCAGGGATTTTATCAGACTGAAGGTGGTCTGGAACAATGGATTCCTGATATCAAGCGCTATGTAGATGCTCGGACCTACAAGGGTCAGAGTGCTCTATACGAAGAATACTAAATTAAAGAAAGAGGTGCTATAAATGGCATTGGTTGGTTTTAAACGTATGACAATTCGTGTGTTGGATGGGAATGCTAATCCGACACTGGGAGAAAACCTTTTTGTAATTGAAGGTCAAACTGGTAAAGGTGCGACTCGTACCGCTAAGATTTCAGGTCTTGCAAGTGATCCAGTAAAAACCTATGGTAGTGATATCGCTTACCACGTATCCAACCGTGGTGTAGGCGATGTGAAGATGGAACTGACTGCGGTTGATATTCCTTCGACAGTACTCGCTAAAATTCTCGGACACCAAGTCAAAGATGAAATCATTGGTATTGGTGCAGATACAGTTGCTCCATTCTGCGCTGTCATGCTTGAATCTAAGACTGCAAATGGGACTCAGGCACAGGTCGGGTTCTTTAAAGGTCAGTTTTCAATGGACGCTGAAGAGCTTGAAACACTTAAAGATAAGCAAGAAGAACTTCCAGATGACAGCT
>ERZ773267.776-NODE-776-length-19669-cov-3.660141_pt1 | contig 19669 bp, 21 predicted proteins | sample MGYA00511959_ERZ773267 | MGnify/ENA primary metagenome ERZ773267 (study PRJEB29015, sample SAMEA2738165) | human oral metagenome | biome: human oral; feature: human-associated habitat; material: saliva | place: China | collected 2240 ... | reverse complement strand
TTCTCTAGCCTGCTTTTCGGTAATCATACCGGAAGAAAGATCCGCATCGATGGCCATCTGCTTACCGGGCATGGCATCCAATTTAAAACGTGCAGCAACTTCCGAAACACGTTCCGCTCCCTTGGTAATAACGATAAACTGCATCAATACGATAATCAGGTAAATAATCAAACCTACTACCACGTTTCCTCGTACCACGAAGTCTCCGAAGGCCTTGATAATCGCTCCGGAGGAACCTCCGTTGGTTAAGATATTTCTGGTTGTGGAAACGTTGATTCCCAAACGGAAAAGGGTGGTAATTAAAAGTAAGGACGGGAAAATAGACAATTCCAGCGGTTCCCGAATCGTCATGGTAATCACTAGAATCATCATGGAAATGGCCATATTCACCACAATCGCCACGTCAACCATGATGGCGGGGAGGGGAATAATGAGGAGCAATATGAGAACCAGTACGAAAAGTACCACTCCATTTTGCAAAATGTTTTTAACCATCCCTGTTATCTTCCTTCGCTCTTTCTAAAATATCCTGTCTGTTTTCTTTCTGGTAGATATACACTAAGATTTCCGCTACAGCCCCGTAAAAATCTCCGGGGATTTCTTTGCCCACATGACAAAGGGGGTACATTGCCCGGGCCAGAGGCTTGTTCTCAATGGCAGTTACGCCGTTGGCTTCTCCTACAGCCACAATTCTCAGGGCCAATTCATCCTGTCCCTTTGCCAAAACCACCGGGGCGGTGTTTTTGTCCGGATCATACTTAATGGCAATAGCCAAGTGTTCCGGGTTTCGAATAATCACATCCGCGTCCGGAACCTGCTGCATCATTCGCTGATTGGCTCTGGCACGCATTTGCTGCTTCATTCTACCCTTGATTTCCGGATTTCCTTCCAGCATCTTGTACTCGTCTTTTACTTCCTGCTTGGTCATCTTTAAGTTATTTTCATATTCCCACTTCTGATACATAAAGTCAAAAAGGGCAATAATCAAAAAGACTCCACAAACCCTGGTAATGAGGTCAAACATCATGGACACCAGGGCCAGGCTGGAATTTTGAATGTCCATGTGCACCATCTTGGCAATGGGAATGATATCCGCCTTAATGATGGAATAGAGGAAATTAATGAGAATAATAATCTTCAAAATATTCTTCAATAATTCCACTACATTTTTCTTGGAAAAAATCCTTCCTAAGCCCTGCATGGGGTTTAGCTTGGAAAACTTAGGCGTTAATAATTTAAAACTGATGTTGAATCTGGTCTGTACCAGGCTGGCTATTACCCCCAAAAACATGGTCACCAATAGCAAAGGCATGGCGGACTTCACAAAAAGCCAGGTGAAGCGCAGGTACAGCTTATTGGAAATGGGGCTGGGCTCATCTAAAAGTTCTAAAATATAGGAAAGAAAATTCCTCAAATCCTTATAGATGAAGGGCATCATAAAGCGGACAGCATAAAACACGCCGAATAAAACCGCTACAGTGACAATGTCTCTACTTTGAAAAACATTACCTTCCTTTCTGGCGTCACTTCGCTTTTTTTCGGAAGGCGCTTCGGTCTTGTCGCCGTCTGCCACTGTTAACCCTCTCTTTCCCCAGTATTCCTATTCTTTTACATCTTGATGAGTTTAGCTAATGCATTTCAATTCGTCTATAGGCAATTTCACTAGTTTTTAAGTTTTTTTTAATTCAGCTTATGCTTTTCCCCTGAAAAATCAAAAGAAAAATTAAAAATATTCATTATTTCAATTCTTCTGATTTTAGGCTGTTTTTTCCTTTGCTTAAACTTGGCTGTTTCTCTTGCTATTTTACGGATTCTTAAATTTTCGAGCCCTTTTCCACTTTTTTCTAAAGCGTCCCATAATTTTTTTCTAAAGCAATCCCATAACTTTTTCTAAAGCAATCTCATAACTTTTTCTAAAGCAGTCCCATGACCTTATTCAGACTCTCAAAGGCAAATGCTATAAAGTCCTTCATCTTATCCGTAATGGGAATCAAAAGGAAGTAAAGCATGGAAAAGCCCAGAATGATTTTCAGCTGGAAGTTCACCGCGAAAATGTTAATCTGAGGGATTATACGCATAAGAATACCCAAAGCAATCTCGGACATCAGCTCCAAGCCCATCTTCATGGAAGCCACAAAGAGGGAAAGCATCAGCTTCGGCATCAATAAAAGCTTGATGGAAATTCCTCCAAAGGGATGGGTGTCAATAGTTTGAAACAAAAGCTCCAAAAACCGCAGATGCCCGTCCATGGAAAAAAATAAAAGCATCATAAAACCGTAGAAAAGTCCCGTACTCACTGTAGCCTGGGATCCGCTTTGGGGGTCGAAAACCTGGGCCATGTTTAAGCCCATGGAAAAGTCCATAATGGATGTGGCAAAACGCAGGCAGGTAAAGGCCAGCTCCATGGCAAAGCCCAGACAGAAACCTACGAAAAGCTCCTTTAAAAGCATAAAGCCATACTCCAGAATACTTCCCGGCATATGATGAAGCTCTCCGCCGATATGCACATAGCAAATGGCGGAAAGCATAAAAATCAAAGCTGCCCTGGCACGACGGGGATAATCCGTTCTTCCAAAGATCGGATTAAAGGCAATGGCTCCTGTCATTCGCATGACAATAAAGGAAAATAAGACCAGCATATTATCCTCCTGCCACCATTTTCATAATCATGGTAAAGAAATCCTGCATGGTCTTTAAGAGGGTTCCTCCCAAAACCGTCAGCATGATAATAATGGCAATAAGCTTCGGAACAAAGGTCAACGTCTGCTCATTGATGGAGGTTGCCGCCTGAAAGATGGCAATCACGATACCCAAAATCATGCTCACCAAAAGGAAGGGCATGGCAATCCTTAGGGACAGCATAAAGGTTTGGTTCATAATATCTAAAATTTCCGCACTATCCAGCATTTTCTTCCCCTTTCCCTATCGGAAACTGTTGACCACACTGGAAAAAAGCAGGTTCCATCCATCTACGGTGATAAAAAGCAAAAGCTTAAAGGGCATAGACACCATGGCGGGAGGCAACATTACCATACCCATAGCCATCAAGGTGGTAGATACCACCACGTCAATTAAGAGGAAGGGCAGGTAAATCAAAAAGCCGGCGGTAAAGCCTCTTTTCAGCTCCGAAGTCATAAAAGCGGGGGTGACCACGGTTAAGGGATAATCCTTCGGATCCTTTTGCAGCTCCACCTTACTCATGGATACAAAACGATCCAGGGTGGCCTTTTCCGTATTCCGGAGCATAAACTCCTTCATATCCTTCCCCATTATATTTAAAGCTTCTTCCTGGGTAACCGTTCCCTTCTTATAAGGTTCGTAAGCTTCCACATTAATTTTATTCAGGGTGGGGCTCATGATATAGAGAGTCAAAAAGAAAGCAATCCCCGCCAAAACCATGTTGGGAGGGGTTTGCTGAACACCCATGGCGTTTCTGGTAAAGGATAAAATGATGATGATTCTGGTGAAGGAAGTCATCATAATCACAATGGAAGGCAGTAAAGCCACAAGGGTTAATAAGTAGATCAGTTCCAGGGTAGGAACGGAACCGCCATTTAATCCCGACAATAATTCATTCATCCTTATACCTCACTATCCAAATCGGAAGCGGAAGCTTTCTCCTCTTCCCCATTCCATGCGCCGGCGGCATTCTTTACTTCATTCTTTCCTTGCAGCTTCTTCTGTAAAAGCTTTGCCCCTTCCTTTTGAAATACGGAAAGAAAGCTTTCTCCATTCCCTAAGGGATTCTCTCCCTCATAGTCCTCCTGCAATTCGGTAATGAGTCTCATTCCTTCAGGTCCTGACGCCACAAGGAGACAGCGGTTCTCCTTCTCTAAACGAAGGATAAACAGCTGTCTGTCCTGAGATACCTGTATATGGTCAACCACTTGCATGTATCGACTTTTTTGGAACATTCTTCCGTACTTTCCGATAAAACGATGTAGAGCCCAAGCTCCTAAAAGGAAGAGACAGAAGAGTAAAAAACCGGACACAAGGGAGATGATATCCTGTTGAAACATTATAGGCTCTCCTGATTAATGTCTTTCTTCAAAATCTCGGTGATACGAATACCGAAGTTTTCTTCTACAACTACGATGTCTCCTCTGGCAATGCACTCTCCGTTTACGTAGAGGTCTGCCTGCTCTCCTGCCATCTTGTCCAGTACCACCAGAGAACCCTGGGTAAAGTCTAAGATATCCTTTACCAGCTTTCTGGTTCTTCCGATTTCTACGGAAATCTCTAAAGGTACCTTCATCAGCATTTCTCTGTTGTCGGGATTTTCTCCCCCACTTCCACCTTCATTCTCAAATTCCTTAGAATTCAAAGGCTTAATTAAGGATGGCTCGGAAGGTCTTGTGTCTTTATTCTTTGCTGTCTGAATATCCCGAATCAATTCCAGCATCTGGGTCTGAGACTGTTGCATCTGGTTTAAGAGCTGCAAGGTAAGAGGATCCTGATAAGCCACGCCCTGCGGCATAGTCATCATCTGGGGAGCCATCTGGGCCTGTGCAGGCTGAGGAGTAGCTGCAGGCTGTGGTGCAGGAGCTGCCGGTTCAGCAACCGGTGCAGGTGCTGCCGCTACCGGTTCCGGAGCAGCTGCAGGCTCTGCCGCAGGAGCGGCTGCCGTTTCAGAGGCGCCCTCTCCGTTTTGCTCTGCCAGTAAGCTGGCCAGTAAAGCATCCGCCGTTGCCTGGTCGATAGGACCGGACTTTGCCGGCATCGGAGCTTCCTCTGCCGCAGGAGCTTCCGCAGCCGGTGCTTCCGCTGCAGACTCTTCTACTTGAGGCGATACAGCTTCCTCACTACTGGCAACCACCTCATCATCTTCCTCTTCTCCCATACCAAACTGGGCGGTAAAGGGCTTCAAAAGCTTCTTTACCAAATCCACAGACATGATATTTAAGAATTCACTCTTTAAGTTATCTTCGATTTCCAGGGTGAAGCGGATAACAACATTCTCTTCATTCCCTTCGAAATACTTGTCTTTAAATGCAGCGCCGTCTGTGATTTCGTAAGAAATGGGGGTAGAAATATCTACGGTTGTTCCCAGGAACTCAGAAAGAGCGGTAGCCGAAGCTCCCATCATCTGGTTCATTGCCTCACGAATCGCACTGGCGTTGATTTCGTCCATGACGAATTCATCTTCCGGAATCTCCGAACCCATCATCATGGAAACGATGATACGAACGTCGTTCCGGGAAAACATCATGATGTTTCTGCCATCAATTCCTTGAACGTATGCAATTTCAACTCCTATTGCCGGCTCTAATTCCCGAAACTCAAAGTTTTCTTTGTTTTTCACCTGCACAACAGGAGTAGTAATATTAACTTTAGTGCCAAGAAGAGTGGATATTGCCGTTGCTGACGCCCCAAGGCTGATATTCATAATCTCGCCTATGGCATCGATTTCCATTTCATTGAAGCTATTCGCACCCATCTAACTTACTCCTTTAATTCTCAGTTTCCTGTTCCTATCGCCCCTTCTTACTTACCGATGTCCAGCGCTCTTTGTGCCATGGTTTTCATGGCATTCAAAGCGGTAACATTGGCTTCATAAGAACGAGTGGCAGACATGGAGTCCACCGTCTCCTTCAAAATATCCACATTGGGGTAGTTTACATAGCCCTGCGCATCCGCATCAGGATGATTGGGGTTATACACCCTCTTCATCTCCCGATCATCGGTAATGACACCCTGAACACGAACTCCCGCATGCTGCCCCCGGAAGCCCTTGCCATTTTGCGCATTTCGAAGGGCCTGCTGGAAGGAGCGTTCTCCAAAGCTTTCCAGTACTACATCTTTTCTCTTGTATGCACCGCCTGCTTCGGTTCTGGTGGTATCCACATTGGCAATATTCTCTGCCGCAATGTCCATTCTGACTCTCTGAGCGCTCATCCCTGATGCACTAATATCGAATGAATTTAAAAATGACATTTTCTTCCTCTGCTCCTACTCTTTTTTAGCCGCCCAAAATGTTCTTAACGGTGGAGGTAATTCTCTCCGCATTAAAGGGCTTAACAACGAAGTCCTTTGCTCCGGACTTAATCGCATCCACTACCATGCTCTCCTGTCCCATCGCGGTGCACATTACAACCTTTGCATCAGGATGTGCTTCTCTGATCTTCTTCAGAGCCTGCAATCCATCCATGTTGGGCATGGTAATGTCCATGATCACAAGATCAGGATTCTCTTCTTCAAACTTCTTTACTGCTTCCATGCCATCCTGTGCTTCCACGAAGGTGCAATCAGCAAAGCCGCCCTTTGTAAGGGAGTTCTTCACCATCATTCGCATGAACGCTGCATCATCTACTAACAAAATCTTTGCCATCTTCGTTTCTCCTATCCTTATTCTAAGCTTTTTTTATATCTCTATGACAGTTTCCTGCCTTAAGACCAGTTTATTCCTCATCATCATCCAGAGAAGGCTCCGGATCCAGTAAATCCTGAATGTCTTGTGCCATCACATTCATCGGTGAAATTTCTTCTTCTGGAATCTCTTCCGTTTCCGCTTCCTTTGCTACCGCATCGGAAAGCGCTTCCATCGCCTTATCTTCCTTTTGGATGATTCGGTCTTCAATCCGAATGGCAATGTTTTTCTTATATACTCCCATCTTTCCGGTAAACCAGGGCTGTCTTCCTACATAGAGCTTTACAGCGGAATTCTTCGCCTTGTTTAGGTCGATGACATCCCCCACCTTCAAGTGATAGAGATCTTCAATGTCCAACTTGACAACGCCAAGCTGTCCTGTCATCGGGAAGCTGGAAGCCTTCAAATGTTCCATAATGGTATCTTGATTGTTCTCGTAAGCAAAACCTCTGGCCAGATGTTTCCGGTTATCAATAATCTTAAACATGTGTTCCAGAAGGGTTCCGGGAAGACAGATTCGGATTCTTTCCATGGCTAAACCGGAAATATCCACATTCATCACTGCCAGCACTACGGTTTCATCCAATCCGACTTCCTGTACCATGGAGGGGTTAGTTTCTATCTTTGCAATCTTAAACTCTGCGTTAATATAATTGCTGAAACCGTCTCCCAAGGCATGGACGATGTATTCCATGATTCTCTTATACAGAGCCATCTCCACATCGGTATAACGATAATCGTCTTCCGTCTTAATGACAGTATCGCTTCCTCCCAGCATGTGGCTTACCAGAGTCAGGGTAAGTCCCGGTGAGATATAACTCATCATGGGCACATTGCTCTTTCCCTTGTCCTGCACATAGGTGTCTACTATCGTCATACAGTCATTTTCATGGAAGGCATTGACATATTCGTAGTATCTTGTCTCTCTTAACTCTAAAACCGTAATGTCCGTCATGGTACGGAAAATACCATTCACCTGAGAGGTTAAAATTCTTGCATAGTTATCGAAGATACTCCTCAATAATCGAATTTTATCTTTGGTGAACTTTCTCGGACTGTAGAAGTCGTATTTGCTATACGTTTCTTCTTCCTTCTGCACTTCTTCTTTCTTCGGTTCCAAAACCTCAGCAGCTTTTTCTTCCACCTTATCTTCTTTGGGTGGTCCGTCCTGCATGGATTTCAGAAGCGCATCAATTTGGCTTTGGGATAAGACGTCTGCCATTCAATAACCTCTTCCTCTTCCTACTGTAAGAAAATCGCGCTTTTCTTACATAACCCCTTTCTCATACTCCCTTAGCCCTGCTAAAGGATTTAAGACTTAGCTTTTCCTCCAAGTCCTTTCAAGAAGTTTCCCAGTATTTTTTTGATGTTTCCTGCAATACTGTCCTCTTCTTTTTCCCCGGGAATTTCTCGGGATACACCGGCAACCTGCGGTGTTTTTTCTTTGGCCATGGCCTGTTGGCCGCCTGCCTCAGCGCCTGCGCTTGCCGCGCCCTCTGCAGCGCCTGCGGTGTCCGCTCCTGCTGCGGGGCTTCCTTCTCCGGCGGGCGCAGCTCCCTCTGCAGGTGTAGCGCCTTCCTGAGGAGTGGCATTGCCTCCTGCTTCTTCTGCCTTAATATTCTCCGGCACACCATCGGTAACAATGGTTTTGTCTGCATTGGCTCCGCTGTAGTACTCCTCGAAGTACTCATTAATATTACGGATTTCTGCGCCTTCGTCAATAAGCAAAATTTCCACTCTTCGATTCTTGGCTCTTCCCTCCGATGTAGCGTTGTCCGCTATAGGATGGAACTGTCCGTAACCGATGCTGACCAGCTTATCCGGGGAGATGATTCCTCTTCCCTGAATGAAGAGACAAACCTCCGCTGCACGCATAACCGACAAGATTCTATCGTTTCTCGGGTTATTGGCTCTTTCCGGATCTGCCTGGGCGGTATGACCCATAACATTAACCTGAGACAGCTTGTTTGCATCTGGTGCTATAGTATCACAAAATATGGATAAAGTCTCCTGTCCTTGTGGAGTAATTACCGAGCTGTCTCCGGCGAAAAATGCCTTATCTTTAAATACCACAAAGGTGTAATCTTGTCCACGGGAAACTTCAACGCCGTCAATACCTGCCCCATTCAAAGCCTGGGCAATCTGCAGATACAATTCATTAATATTGTTTGGATCTACCGTATTTTCCGGGGCTCCGCTGTCTCCTATTTCTCCGGCAGGCTCATCCTTATTGGTGGCCTGACCGTTAATAATAATCTGCTCCGCCGACTTATCTCCCGGGCGTCCGTTGGGGAAAATGGAACGTACAAACACATCCCACTTTGCCGAGTCGATACTGGACATGGAGTAAAGAAGCACGAAGAAGGTCATTAAGAGGGTAACCAGGTCCCCGTAGGTGTCCATCCAGGATCCACCTTCGTCTCCTCCACCTCGTTTCTTCATTACTTGTCTCCTCCTCCGGCATCTCCGCCTGCCACTCCGGCCTTAGCCAAAAGCTTCTTCTGCTGCTTCTGGGCAAGGGAAGCCAAAAGTCTTTCCCGGATAACCTTGGGGTTATCTCCGGACTGAATGGCGATAACACCTTCGATAATAATGGAGCAGTATAAAACCTCTTCATTGTCCTTGATGGTTAGCTTCTGGGCAATGGGGTGGAAAAGCACGTTACTCATGGCAGAACCGTAGAAGGTGGTGATTAAGGCAACACCCATGTCCTGTCCCAAGGTACTGGCTCCGCCGCCGGAACCGGAAAGGTCCATACCCTTTAACATGTTTACCAGACCTACCAGGGTTCCGATCATACCGAATGCCGGCGCCAGAGCGGATCCCTTTACATAAAGACCTTTCGCCTCTTCATGTCTGGTCATCATATCTTCTACCTGATGTTCCAGAGAGGCACGTACCTTATCCGGATCATTGGCATCTACAATCATGACTACGGCTTGTTTAAAGAAAGGCTCCTTGATTTCTTCCGCCTTTTCTTCCAAAGCCAGCAAACCGCTCTGTCTGGCAATCAAAGCCAAATCCACTAGGGCATCCACGGTTTGCGGTACATTATATTTTTTTCCTCCTCGAAAGCAGATTCCGATATGCTTCGGAATTTCCTTAATGATTCGGAATGGGTAGCAGGCGATTAACGCCGCTATTGTTCCTCCAACTACGATCAGGGCACTGGGCGCGTCCCAGAAGTTCCCCAACTTCGGCATGGTAATACCGCTAATGATTAAGGCAATAGCGATAATCCAGCCTAACAGCATTGAAATGTCCATACTTATTGACTAGCCTCCTTGCTTCCTATGCGCTCTTCCTAAGCTTCTCTTTCTTTCCCCTTAATTTCATGTACGTCTTCTCCCTCATGAAATTTATCCTCAAAAGTAAGACACTTTCTTAGGAAACCCTGAACCTGTTCAATAATCGACTCCACGCTATCTCTTACCAGATAGAAATCTCCGTTTGCCAGCTTTACCTTGGTTTCCGGAATGCGGCGAATGTAAAGGATTTGAAAATAATTCAAAAACACTTCTTCCCCGTTTAATTTTGTTAGGCGTATCATGATTTCCTCCTTTCGTCTACTTACACAGCAGAAGCCTTCCTTTGTTGGAAACGGATTTTTCTTCTTTTCAGAAGCAATCTATTCTGTTTTCCAACTCAGGAAAGCCTTAGCTTATATTTTATCTCTTCATATTTACCAGTTCCTGAAGAACTTCATCAGATACGGTAATGATCTTGGAGTTAGCCTGGAAACCTCTCTGGGTGGTAATCATGTCAGAGAATTCCTTTGCCAAGTCAACGTTGGATGCTTCCAAATATCCTGCCATCAGGGTTGGGGTGGAACCCTCACCGGGCATGGTTGCGGAAATGTATCCTGTGTTATCTCCTACTCCTGCATTAAAGGTGTTGTTTCCTGCCTTGGTCAAACCTTCCTGGTTCTGGAAGGAAGCAACTGCCACCTTTCCCAAAACGATGGATGTGGATGTAACCTGTGCAGGTGCTCCACCGGTTCCCGGAGTCTTGTTATCAATAATTCCCTTAACAATTCCGTCTGCACCGATTTCTACGGACTTCAGCTGTGCAGCAAATCCTGTGAATACAGGGCTACCGGTTAAAGCTACCGCTCCGGTATTGTCCGCTGCCGGTGCACGAAGGGCAACCAGCTTCTTTCCGCCGTCTCCGTACTTGGTAGGCTCTGTCAAAGAGTCAGGTTGGAAACCGTATACGAAGTTGTGGTTTGCATCTACGATATATCCGTTTGCATCTACAGAGAACTGACCTACACGGGTATAAGCGAAGTTGTTCTTCTTCATCTCTGCGGTTGTTGTCTTTGTATTTGCGGGATCCAGGGTAACTTCCTTATTGGATGCGCTGGTTACAAAGAATCCGGATCCGTTGATGGAAGCATTGAAGCCTCCTACATAGGATGGTGTACTGGAAGTAAAGTCAGTGGCAATTGATCCGGTTAAGGAACCGTATCCGTACTGAGCGGGGTTTGCACCACCGATGGTAGCATTACCGCTGGCTTCCTGCTTTCCTCCTGAAGAAGTACTGGATGTCTGATACATTGTATCCTTAAAGCTATATCCCTGAGACTTAAATCCGAAAGTGTTAACATTGGCGATGTTGTTACCGATAACGTCTAACTTGTTCTGATGTGCTCTCAAACCTGCTACTGCAGAATCCATTGCTCTTAACATATATTCTTGTCCTTTCCTCAACTAGTGAGTTTGAAATAATGAATGGCGCTTTTTGCGCATTTGAAACTTACTCCTTATTATCGGCTAAGTTTCTCAAATCTATAAAAGAAATAAAAATTAAATTTTAATCTTAATTGTTTGCAGAATGAGCTGCCGCTTCTCTTTCCAAGATAGCCACATGGGGGCCAACTTCGGAGGAGCTTGCACTGCTAGATGCTACTGCATGGGGAACGGAGGCTCCTGCCGGATTGGCGGTAGCTGCTGTTCCTGTTGTTGCTGCTGTTCCTGTTGTTGCGGGGGCAGAAGTACTGCCTGCTGCTGCAGCTGTTGTAGATGCAGCGCCCGTTGTTCCTGCTGCACTTGTGCCGGGTGCCGAAGCTGCAGGTGCCGCTGTAGCAGATACGGGGCTCGTTGTTGCCCCATGGCTTCCTGCTGTTGCTGCGGAAGTGCCGGCTGTGCCGCTTGTGGCGCTGGGTGCTGTTGTACTTGCGCCGGCTGCTGTTGTACCTGTACTTGCGCCCGATGCTGTTACAGTCGAACCGGCGGTAGTAGCCGCTGCGGTTCCTGCCTTACGCACCATCAAAAGACTTTCCAAAGGATAGTCTGTAACATCTCCCTCTAAACGGAAGCTGGGTTCATCTCCTGTAAGGTTTACGGAAGCAATTACGCCGGATTTTTCCTTAGGCGCATTGGGGTTTGCTTTTTGCTCCGCTTCCGGAACCTTTGCGGAAACCTCTTTACCGATTAAACCTGCCAAATAGCTGGTTTTGGTCAAAGCCATTTCCTGCTTCATATTGGTGGTCATGGTTCCTAAGCTTTGTACCATGGCCATCTGTGTCATCTGTGCCATCATCTCGCTGTTGTCCATAGGACTGGTCATGTCCTGGTTTGCAAGCTGGGCGGACAAGAGCTTAAAGTAGCTCTCGATGGATAATGTATTTTTATCATTTGACTTCGCGCTGTAAGTCGCCTTTTCATAGGGACTGGTTGCGGAAGAAACACCTTGAATTTCTGCCATATCTTCTCCTTATTGGGCTAGTCCTAGACGCATTCTTTGCAGGAAGCCTTCTGCATTGTCCTGCTGCGCCCGTTCCTGTTGTTCCCTCTGACGACGCTCCGCTTCCTCTTTGTTTTCGGAATTGGATTGTCCCTGCTGATGGAAACTCGGAGCATGCTGCTCCTCCTGTACCAAAATCTTGGTGACTTCTCCTGTTTTTTGCTCCAGGATTCTTCCCATATCCTCGGCACCGGTCTGTAAAAGATGCAAGGTCTTGGGATTTTCCGCGGTAATGACAATGTTTGCCTTGCCGCCGCTATAGTTGACTTTTACGGTAATTTGTCCAAGATTTCTGGGTTCTAACTCAATCTTGATTTCGCCATGCTGAAGTTCCGTCTTATTGGATAAGAACTCCGCCACATCCTCAGGAAGCTTCGCTTCAGAGCTATGTAACACGGCTTCTTCCTGAACCGGTGCATTAACCGGCTCTGAAAGCTTTTCCTGACTTCCCTGTAGGGAAAGCTGTTGTCCGGCATGCTCCAAAACAGAGCCAAGCTTTTCTTCTTTTCCGGACTTCTTTTCTTCCGCTCTTTGAGAAAGCTTCTCTTCCAAACGCTGAGAAGGAATAAGATTTTCCTCCTTAGGCGCTTCCACAAGAGACTTGTCCTCCACTAGGGAAGCTCCCTCTTTGAGCTCTACAGTCTTAGTTTTTGTTGCGTCCTTGGAATCTTCCTGTAAGGAATCGGAAAAATCCTTTTTTATCGCATTTTCCGCTAAGACCTGAGTTTCTTCCTTTCCTTCAGGAAGAACGGTAACAAGTGCGCTTTCTTCTGTAACCGGAATGGATACCGGTTCAGCTGCTGCCGTAAGGTCGGAAACCGCTTCAACAGCACCTTCCTCTCCGGCAATCTTGATGTCTGCCATCAACTGATCTTTTTGGAAAAGAAGCTGCTTTTCGGAAACCAGGCTTGCCGCCTTTTCTCCCTGTAAGCTGTCCTTCTCCTCGGTCTTTGTCTCTTTCTTTTCTGTCTTCTTCTCTCCCTTTTGAAGCTTTGCTTCCTTAGGGTCTTTTTCTATACTGTTCTGTTCTGTTTTTTTCTCACTGTTTTCTTGGGATTTGCTTTTTCTGTCTCCCTCATTCTTCACCGTATCCTCTTTGGAGGAGCGAAGAAACGCATTAAAGTCAAGGGAAGCTTTATTGCTGTCCTCTGAAGACTTCCCCTTGTTTAAGTCTTTTCCAACGGGAAAGGCTTGACTTTTTTGAATTGTCATCTCTGCCATATACTCTCCTGTACCTATGCCTTCATTGCGTGAGAGACGAATTCCTCGATAAACTGTTCCTCTGCCTTTTGTCCTTGAATACGATACTCCTCAAGTTTTTTCTCCTTAAGTTTCTCGAAGGCATTGGTGTCTACGTTGGCCTTAATCACCTCTCTCTTCTTTTCTTCGGCAATAACGGTACGTCGGATAAGCTCATCTTTCTCTTTCCCTATACGTTTTTCCATTCGCTCGATGCCATTGACATACATCATAATGGTTTCGATGGAAGCGCCTTCCTGCTTCACCCGCTCAAATTCCTCTTCGTAGTGAAACAACTCTTCCTGAAGGCGATTGATCAGACTTTGCTGATTCAAAACTTCCTGTTGTTTAATGGCATACTCTTCCTTCACCTTGTCTAAGACTTGAAGCTTAAATTGATAGACTGTTTCCAAACTGTACTTGAATTTTTTCAATTTGGTTCCCGCCTTTCTGCATCTTAAAATTTAATTGCCTTATCCAATATCGGTAATTTCCTTCATTTGCATAACCGTATCTTCGTAAGAAAATGCTTCTCCCGTTCCCTGCATCAAGAAATCATTGATGGCCGGATACTTTTCTACCGCCTCATCCAGCTTGGGATCCGTGCCCTTTTTATAAGCACCGATGGCGATAAGATCCGCGTTTTTTTGGTAAAGTCCCAGAGTATTTCTCATTCTGCTGGCATATTTTTTGTGCTCCTGAGATACCAGCTCCGCCATCAATCGGGAGATACTCATACCGATGTCGATAGCAGGATAATGGTTTTCCGCAGCCAGGGCACGGGACAGCACAATATGTCCGTCCAGGATACCGCGGACCGTATCCGCAATGGGCTCGTTGGTGTCGTCTCCTTCCACCAGCACGGTATAAACGCCGGTGATGGAGCCCTTCTTAAAGGCGCCCGCCCGCTCCAGTAAACGGGGGAACTCTGCATATATCGAGGGAGTATAGCCTCTTGCGATAGGAGGTTCTCCGGTAGCCAGACCAATCTCTCTTTGGGCCATGGCAAAACGGGTTAAGGAGTCCATCATTAAAAGCACATCCATGCCCCTGTCTCGGAAATATTCCGCAATAGTAGTTGCCACAAGAGGAGCCTTTAGACGAAGCATGGCAGGCTGGTCGGAGGTTGCCACCACCAGCACGGTACGCTTCATTCCCTCTTCTCCCATATCCTTTTCCACGAATTCCAAAATTTCTCGTCCACGCTCTCCCACAAGGGCGATAACGTTAATGTCGGTTTTAACATTTCTGGCAATCATGCCCATCAGAGTGGACTTACCTACTCCGGATCCGGCGAAGATGCCGATACGCTGTCCCTTACCTACGGTGTTTAAGCCGTCAATGGCCTTAATACCGAAGTGCAGTCTCTCTCGGATAGGCGGTCTGTCCAAAGGGTTCATATAGGAATTGTTTACGGTATAGAAATCACTCTCCGGAAAGGGTTCTCCCCCATCCATGGGATTTCCCTGGGCATCAATGATTCTTCCCTTCAAAAAATCCCCTACAGGAACACGAAGGCGCCTTCTTGTATTCCGTACAAAGGCGCCTGATGTAATGCCCACAGAGGTCTTATAGGTCATAAGCTGTACCCGGTCTCCCTTGAAGCCCACGACTTCCGCGGCCACCTGGCTTTCCGTCTCATCACTATAAATCATGCAAATATCTCCGATACTGGACTTTCCGGTGCCGGAGGCTTCCATAGACATTCCTACGATATTCTCGATTTTTCCGATATTCTCCACGGTATCCATCTTCTTAATCGTGGAAAGAATATTTTCATACATCCCTTACTCACTCTCTTGGGCATCCAATCGTCCCAATCTCTCTCGCAAATTTTCCATCTGGGTGTCGATGCTGGCATCTACAATCTCATCTGGAGTTTCCAGAATCAATTTTCCCGGTTCCTCCTTCTCCACAATCACAAACTTGATGTTGTCGGAAATCTGGCTTAATTCATTGGCCACATCCCCATCCGTCTCCACCAGCATTTCATAATCCAGTCGGTCAATATGTATTTTCAGCCATGCGGTCTTCTTGATACGCTCCGCCTCTTTTAAAATCATCCTTCGAATAACTTCTCCCGAGGAACGGAGGCTTACCAGAATAACCTTTTCCGCCACCGCAATGGCCACATCCTTTAACTCATCCATATAGCGGTAAAGACGCTCGGTTTTCGCATCCTCTACCATACGAAGGCATCTAGTCATGTCCATCCGGAAATTCTCCATTTCCTCCGCATGCTCCGCCATTACCTTCTCCTCGGCCTCCGCCTTTCCTGCCTCTAAGCCCTTCTGAAAGCCGGCCTGATAGCCCTCTTCCTCCGCCTTTTCCTTTAAAAGCTTAGCTTCCTTTTCCGCCGCATCCATAATTCTCTGGGCTTTTTCCAAAGCCAAATGCAGCAAGGTCTCATGGTAGGGATCCTCTGCCTTTGTTTCCGGAAGAGGAAGAGCATCTTCCGGCTCTTCCTCCTCTTCTTTATCTTCGGAGGAAGCAAATTCTTCCATCTCCTCCTCTTGAATTTCTTCCGGCTCTTCCAAGGTCTCTAAAAAGGAGGAAAGCTGGCTATTGCTAGCCGAGCGAATCACTTTTTTAGACGAGAACATTGTCTTCATCGCCTCCCTTATTAATGATTACCTCTCCCTTATCCTCTAAGAGACGAATCAGGTTAACAATACGCTGCTGTGCCTCTTCCACATCCTTCAAGCGGACATTTCTGGAGTTTTCCATATCACTCTTAACGGTTTCCGCCATACGCTTGGACATGTTGTTGAAGAAGATCTGCTTCATCTCTTCATTTGCGGTCTTCAGGGCGAATACCACATCCTTGGAGTCACAATCTCGGATAAATCTCTGTACGGAACGATCGTCCATGGTAAGGATATCCTCGAAGACGAACATCTTGTCCTTGATATCCGCAGAAAGATCCGGGTCGGTAACATCCAACTCGTCGAAAATCTTCTTTTCGTTACTTCTGTCAATGTGGTTCATCACATCCGCTACGAAGTCAATACCGCCCAGGTTCATGTTGTCCTCACTGGTGATAATGGTATCGAACTTTCGCTTCATCTCTTCTTCCACGATGGAAATGGCTTCCGGGGAAACTCTGTCCATCTTCGCCATAGCCATAACCGTAGGAATACGCTTTGCTTCCTGCAGGTTCTCCAAAATCTGGGCTGCCTGCTCAGACTCCATATAGGAAAGAATCAGGGCGATAACCTGAGGACGCTCGTTTTGAAGCAGAGATAACAGGGCCTTGGGATCTCCCTTTGCAAAGAAGTTAAAGGGCTTGGAAGCCAAGGTCTGGGAAACTCTGTCCAAAAGGGATTTGGCCGCGGATTCTCCGAAGGCCTTTTCCAAAACCGCCTTGGCATAGTCCATACCGCCGTCTGTCATCATCTTATGGGTAAGACAAAGACGATAGAACTGATCCAAGGTAGTCTCCACCATAGAGTTGGTGGTTTTTCCCATTTTCGCCACCTCAAAGGTTAACTCCTCGATATCATGCTCTCCCAAATACTTGTAGATCTGGGAGGCACGATCGGAACCAAGGGACACCACCACAAGGGCAGCTTTTTGTTTTCCTGTAAGCTTTGGGACAAAGTCCTGATTTTCATCAATGGGTTTAGCTTGTTTTTCTTGTTGATCTGTGCTGTTTTCTGCCAAGGTTTTGCTCCTCTTCTCTCATCCAGCTTTGAATAAGCTTTGCCACTACCTGCGGGTTCTGATCCGTAAATTCGCCGATGCTCTTCTTCAGCTTCATACCGTGGGCCATCTTGCCCTCAGCAGTCAGCTCATCTTCATCAACTTCCTCTACCGGCGTGATTTCATCCGTAGGCTGCTCTACACTGAGTGCTGCTGCATTTTCCATTTCTTCCTGTGCCAACTTCTTCAGCTTCTTCTTCTTTCTTCCGCGAAGAATCAAAATCAACAGAATCAAAATCAGTAAGAATGCGGATACCGCCGCTCCGATCAGTGCCCATAACGGGAACTGGTTCAGAAGAGTCTTGGGTTCTTCTGCCGGCTTCTCCTCTGTAGTCTGTTGTACCGCGGTCTTATTCAGAGAACGAAGGATGGTAATCTTATCCGCCGCCTCATCCCGCTTGATTCCCGCAGCATCTGCCACCAGGTTAATTAAATCGCTTTCCGGAATACTGTTGTCATCCGTATTAATGACAATCGCTACGGAAGCATCCTCCAAAACACCGGGAGCAATTTCCTTCTGCTCCTTTAACACATTGTAAAGCCACTCTCTGGTAGCACTGGAGTTGGAATAATTGTCCGTAGTCGTAGCTGTTCCGTTTTGGGTGGTATATCGGGGGGTGTCCGCATTGGCATCCGCCCCGGCAACACCGGCAGCATTTTCCCCGCTGTTTCCGGCATTTTCCCCGGCCACCTCTTCATTGCTCAGTAAGCCTCTTTTATCCGTGGCTTCTGTCTTCTCCGGTACGGTGTACTGGGTGTTCTCCTGAATCAGCTTCGCCATATTCAGGGTTCCCTTTACGGAAACCGCCAGGTTTTCTCCTCCGTAAATCTTTCCCAATACCCTTTTAATATTGTTGGCAATATTGTTTTCCACCGTGGTGGTCAGGTTTGCCATGCTGGTACCGGAACCGCTGGCACTATCTCCCGCATCTGCAGCCACCTCTTCCATGGTACCTGCATCAAAAACGGAAACATTGGTAAAGTTCATTCCCTTTACCGACCTTGCAATAAGGTTTTTAATGGCTTCCGCATTCTTTTCGGAAAGACTCTGTCCCTCCTCCATGGTCACCACCACACTGGCACTGGCCTGTACCGGATTCTCATCCTCAATGGCATAGGTCTGATCCGTTCCCTCGGCAATGGTAACCTTGGCGTCCCGAACTCCATCAAAGAGGCGAATGGTCGCCCCCAAACGATCCTGTAAATCATACAGGGTATATTGTTTTTTATCGGACTCGGTGGTCATAAGACCGGAGTTTCCGATATACATGTCGTAAGCAAATCCCGACTTCGGGTAGCCCTTGGACAAAAGCTGTGCTCTTAAGGTATCCACAGACTCGGAGGGTACCTTTAAGGCTCCGGACTTTCCGTCATAGAGATAGGGGACATTCTGTTCCTGCAAAAGAGAAACAATCTGCTGGGCCTCTCCCTGGCTTAAGGAAGAGAACAGGGTCTGATATTCGGTTTTCTGCCCTCTAGCCAAAAGGAAGACGGCAACGGCAATAACCACTACGGTAATTCCCGCAATGATGCCTAGTAATTTTTTTGATTTAGCGGACAGATTCTGCCACATTTCCTTGAGCTTTTGCACTTGCAAACTCTCCTATTCCTGATCCTTATAAATTGATCTTCATCAATTCATTATAGCCTTCCAACGCCTTATTTCTGAGTGATACCAATAAATCCAAACTGATTTGCGCCTTCGCCTCCGCAATGGGTAAGCTGTGGGCATCGGATAATTGTCCTGTAGCCAGGAGATACTGTTTGTTTTCCACATCCAGCTGGCTGGTCTTTACATTGTCAATGGCGGAACGAAACACGTCCTTAAAAAGTCTTGCGCCTTCTGTTCCTCCTACCTGAGTTCCCTGGTCAATACTCCCTACACTTCCAATCTTCCAAGATGATAAGGGACTGATGAAATCTGAAACGTTCATCCTTTTTCCTCCTAAATACAGTAAACGCGGATTCACTTCTTAGCTCTTCCCGAACACTTACGGGAAATCTTATTTTCTCCCAAAAGGAAAAATAAGCACAAGAACTGAATTTACGATTTTTTTAATATTAAATCCATGGTACTATAACAAACTGTTTCCGTAATGACAAGTCTCTGTTTTCCCCTTTTTTACCTGAAAATCTTCGCATTTTCTTATGAAAAGGAAGGAAAAACTTAATTTATAAAAAAGCTGCTTGCCCTTTACATTTTTACTCATGAAAATAGACAAATTCTCCCCCAATAAAGCCGGGAAAATTTGTCTATTCTTTTTTTGCCATTCTTTTTTTCATATCTACTCCTTTCTTGTTAGAGCAAGGGAAAATAAGGCCTTTCCTCCTTTTCCCCTGTTCTTTCCGGTCGTTTAGCCAAAGGCTTTGCTTTTCCTTATTTTTCCAAAGCCTTAAAAACGCTCCTCTTCTTTTCCAAGAGGAAACTCCCCTTCTTTTCCAAGAGGAGTTTGCCTGTATATTCTTATAACAATACCGCTATTATATAGAAGATATCTTTTTATTTCTATATAATTAATTATTTTTTTAAACCTGAATACGGGAAATCATCTCCTTCAGAGAAGCCGCATTCTCATTCAAGTCCTGGCTGGAAGCGGAGCTTTCCTCGGAAGTGGC
>ERZ773267.771-NODE-771-length-19754-cov-12.807503_pt1 | contig 19754 bp, 19 predicted proteins | sample MGYA00511959_ERZ773267 | MGnify/ENA primary metagenome ERZ773267 (study PRJEB29015, sample SAMEA2738165) | human oral metagenome | biome: human oral; feature: human-associated habitat; material: saliva | place: China | collected 2240 ... | reverse complement strand
TGCTCGACAATCCAAAGACAATTGAGAGGCTAGGACTTTTGTCCCAGCCTCTTTTCTCATTGTTAGAGAAAAATTCTTTTTCGATCCTTTTAGATTTCCATGCTTCATTGCTGGGGAAATGTGGTAAAATAAAAGATAGATTTTTACGAGAATGAGAGAAGAAATGTCTAAGAGGAAATTTGATAGCCATTCTATCACAGGCAGACTCTACCTTTTATTTGGAATTGTCGGAGTCTTATTTTTGGTGCTAATCGCTCGTCTGGGCTATATGCAGGTCGTCAACCAAGAATTTTATACGGATAAATTAGCTAAGGCAAGTAAAACAAAGATAAAATCGAGTTCGGTTCGTGGGCAAATCTATGATGCTTCAGGTAAGCCCTTGGTGGAAAATACAACCAAGCAAGTGGTGACCTTTACACGAGACAATAAACTGACAGCCGCAGACATTCGTGAAACGGCACAAAAGTTACTGCAGTATGTGTCTGTATCGGATCTAAAGGTGACCGAGCGCCAAGAGGTTGACTATTATCTGGCCGATAATAGGGTCTACCGAGAAGTGGTTGAAAAATTACCCAAGGAAGAAAAATTTGATACGGATGGCAACCGTCTGCCTGAATCCAAGATTTATAAAGCGGCGGTAGAGAGTATTGATCCAAGCCAACTAGGCTATACAGATGAGGAAAAGAGGACCATCGCTCTATTTAGCCAGATGAATGCTGTACCAAACTTTTCAACAGGGACGATTCAGACGGATGACTTGACGACGGAGCAAGTCGCTACGATTGCTTCAATTGGCAAAGAACTTCCAGGCATTAGTATTTCAACTAGCTGGAATCGAAAAGTCTTGGAAACATCGCTGGCTTCGATTGTCGGTCATATCTCGACCGAAAAAACAGGTCTGCCAGCTGAGGAAGCGGATGACTATGTCAAGAAGGGCTATTCTCTGAATGACCGAGTGGGAATTTCTTATCTGGAAAAAGAGTATGAGTCTGTTTTACAAGGAAAACGGGCAGAGAAAGAAATTCGGCTGGACAAAAATGGCAACATGGAGAGCGTTGAGACCATTTCCGAAGGCAGCAAGGGAAATAACCTGAAGTTAACTGTGGATCTGACCTTTCAGCAGGGAGTCGAGGATATTCTCAGAAATGCCTTTAATCTAGAGCTGGCAAAGGGTAATGCTACTTACTCAGAAGGTGTCTATGCCGTGGCTATGGATCCCAATACGGGGTCAATCTTGGCGCTGGCTGGTGTCAAGCATGATCTGGAAACAGGCGAAATCTCGGCGGATGCGCTGGGTACCATTACCAATGTTTTCGTTCCAGGCTCTGTCGTCAAAGCAGCTACCTTAACCGCTGGCTGGCAATCAGGTGCCATTTCTGGTAATCAATCCTTTGTTGATCAACCGATTCTTTTCGCGGGTTCTGCGCCCATCAATTCTTGGTTCACGGTCTATGGGTCACGCTCTATTACAGCGGTGGAGGCTCTGGAATATTCGTCTAACACCTATATGGTTCAGGTGGCCCTAAATATGCTTGGGACTCCGTATAGCCCAAATATGGCCTTAGGAACCAACAATGTCGATGCTTCAATGAAAAAACTCCGTTCGACTTTTGCAGAATACGGTCTGGGAACTGGAACAGGTATTGATTTGCCGACGGAATCAACAGGCTACATTCCCAAAAACTTCACAGTTAGTAATTATATTACCAATGCTTTTGGGCAGTTTGATAACTACACTCCACTTCAGTTGGCTCAATATGCGGCGACGGTAGCCAATGACGGCAAACGGGTAGCTCCGCATCTGGTCGAAGGCATTTATGCCAACAACGACCAAGGCGGCCTAGGAGACTTGATTGAGAAGAAGGAAACCAAAGAGCTAAATCAGGTCAATATTTCTGAGGAGGATATGGCTCTTATAAAACAAGGCTTCTATCAGGTGGTCAATGGATGGAGTGGCTTGACAACAGGGCGCACGATTGCGCAAGGAGCCATGGTCTCTATCAGCGCAAAAACAGGGACTGCCGAAACTTTTGTCAACGGTGGCACATCTGCTATCAATACCAATGTAGTATCCTATGCACCAAGCGATCGACCTAAAATAGCTGTGGCCGTAGTCTTTCCACACAATACTGACCTCTCTTCAACGGTCAGCCACAGTATCACCCGTGATATTATCAATCTTTATAACCAACAGCACCCTATGAATTAGAAAGGAAAAGCAGTAGAATCGGATCGAGATTTTACTGCTCAACTATTACTATTATGCTTTATCCAACCCCTATCGCCAAATTGATTGATAGTTTTTCCAAGCTGCCGGGTATCGGCATCAAGACAGCTACTCGCCTGGCCTTTTATACCATCGGAATGAGTGACGATGATGTCAATGAGTTTGCCAAAAATCTACTAGCTGCCAAGCGCGAGCTGACCTACTGCTCTATCTGTGGCAATCTGACGGATGATGATCCCTGTGCTATCTGTACGGATCAAACGCGCGATCAGACTGTAATTTTGATCGTTGAGGATAGCCGCGATGTGTCTGCCATGGAAAATATCCAAGAATACCACGGCCTTTATCATGTCCTCCATGGCCTCATTTCGCCTATGAACGGTGTAGGACCAGACGACATCAACCTCAAGAGTCTCCTGACTCGCTTGATGGACAGCCAAGTGATGGAAGTGATTGTGGCTACCAATGCAACGGCTGACGGAGAAGCGACTTCTATGTATATTTCTCGTGTGCTCAAGCCTGCGGGTATCAAGGTGACTCGACTGGCTCGCGGACTGGCTGTCGGCGCTGATATCGAATATGCAGACGAAGTGACCCTGCTCCGAGCCATTGAAAATCGGACAGAATTGTAAGATGAAAGAAAGATTTCCTGCTGAAAAACAGCTTTGGAAATCTTTTTTCTATTCAAAAATGCGGGGAAATATGGTATACTGAAACAGTCTAAAAAGAAGATGGGGCAACCCCAAATGAACTTATAGCTAGAAATGTTAGGATAAGATAATGGTCAAACAAACCTTGATTTTACTATACGGTGGTCGTAGTGCTGAGCGAGAAGTTTCAGTCTTGTCGGCTGAGAGTGTCATGCGAGCTATCAATTATGACAAATTTTCTGTCAAGACTTATTTCATCACAAAAGCTGGCGATTTTATCAAGACGCAGGAATTTACAGAAAAGCCGGCTGCAGATGAAAAACTCATGACCAATGCAACGGTTGATGTTTCACAGCAAGTCAAACCGAGTGACATTTATGAGGAAAATGCAGTTGTCTTTCCTGTTCTTCATGGACCGATGGGCGAGGATGGCTCTATTCAAGGCTTTCTTGAAGTGCTGCGGCTTCCTTATGTGGGCTGCAATATCTTGTCTTCCAGTGTTGCCATGGACAAAATTACCACCAAACGTATTTTGGAGTCTGCTGGAATTCCGCAGGTGCCTTATGTAGCAGTGATTGAGGGAGAAAATCTGGAAGAAAAAATTGCCGAAATCGAAGAAAAATTAACTTATCCGATTTTTACCAAACCGTCTAATATGGGCTCTAGTGTCGGTATTTCAAAGTCTGAAAATCAAGAGGAGCTGCGGGCAGCATTGGATTTGGCCTTCAAGTATGACAGCCGTGTCTTGATCGAGCAGGGAGTCAATGCGCGTGAGATTGAGGTTGGTCTCTTAGGGAATTATGATGTTAAGAGTACCTTGCCGGGCGAAGTGGTCAAAGATGTGGCTTTCTACGACTATGAAGCCAAGTATATTGACAATAAGATTACCATGGATATTCCTGCAAAAATCTCAGACGAGGTTATTTCAGTCATGCGTACGAATGCTGAGACAGCCTTTCGTGCCTTGGGTGGACAGGGATTGGCGCGCTGTGATTTCTTCTACACAGAGGATGGCGACATTTTCCTCAATGAGCTCAATACCATGCCAGGCTTTACTCAATGGTCTATGTATCCCTTGCTTTGGGAAAATATGGGACTGCCTTATTCCGAGTTGATTGAGAAATTGGTAAATTTAGCTGAAGAGGCCTTTGCTAAGAGAGAAGCGCATCTTTTATAAATATGATATAATAGAGGGACTGAGATGACAGACTGAATGTTCAATATTGAGTTTGGCCTCACTCCCTTCTTTTTTGGGAAAAAGTGGAAAAATGAGTTAAAAATATGAAATTAGATTTATATGAAATAGCAAAAGTCTTGGCTGCCCAAAATGATGTCAGTCAGTTTGAAAATGTGACTTTTAGAAATGCTGAATTTGACAGCCGTTTGATTGAGGCGGGGGATCTTTTTATCCCGCTCAAGGGAGCTCGTGACGGCCATGACTTTATCGCGACAGCCTTCGCTCAGGGTGCTGCGGCTACCTTGTCTGAGCGTCCAATAGCAGAAGGACCCTATGTCTTGGTCGATGATGTGCTAGCGGCCTTTCAAGCTTTGGCTCAATACTATCTGGAAAAGACAGGTGTGGATGTGCTCGCTGTGACAGGCTCCAATGGAAAGACTACAACCAAGGATATGCTGGCTCAGCTATTGGCTACTAGCTACAAAACCTATAAAACTCAAGGAAACTATAATAATGAAATCGGTCTGCCCTACACGGTGCTCCACATGCCAGATGACACAGAAAAGCTAGTTTTGGAAATGGGGCAGGATCACTTGGGGGATATCCATCTTCTGTCTGAAATTGCCAAGCCTAAAACGGGCATTGTGACCTTGATTGGCGAAGCTCACTTAGAATTTTTCGGAAGCCGTACAGAGATTGCTAAAGGCAAGATGCAGATTGCGGATGGCATGAAGAAAGGTGGCCTGCTCTTGGCTCCGGCTGATAAGATCGTCAATGATTTTCTGCCAGACCAGCAAAAAGTAGTTCGCTTTGGTCCCGATGCAGATATTTGTCTGACTCGTCTAGAAGAGCGCAAGGATAGTTTGACCTTTGAAGCGAATTTTCTGGAGCAGGCGATTGACTTGCCCGTGACTGGCAAATACAATGCGACCAACGCCATGATCGCCTCTTACGTTGCCTTGCAAGAGGGTGTCAGTGAGTCGGCGATTCGTCAGGCTTTTGCCCAGCTGGAATTGACCCGCAATCGAACCGAGTGGAAGAAGGCGGCGAATGGGGCCGATATCCTGTCAGATGTCTACAATGCTAATCCAACAGCCATGCGCTTGATTCTTGAGACGTTTTCAGCGATTCCAGCTAGTCAGGGCGGCCGGAAGGCTGCAGTATTAGCCGATATGAAGGAGCTGGGAGCTGACTCCAAGCTGATGCACGGAGCCATGATTACCAGTCTTAATCCAGAGATTATCACCGATCTTTTTCTCTATGGAGAGGATATGGAAGCCCTCTACATCTATGCTCGGGAAATCTACCCACCAAATCGGGTGCATTATTTTGTCAAAAGTGCTGACAAGGATCAGTTTGAAGATTTGATCAAGACCGTTAAGACTTGGTTGCAATCAGCTGACCAAATCTTGCTCAAGGGCAGTAATTCGATGAAATTGGATAAACTAGTGGAGGCCTTGGAGCATGGGGACAAGTGATACAGCTTTAATTTTGCAACGACTGCTGGCTATAACGGATACAGGTTTGTCTTTTGCAGCCAGTGACTTTGATCGAGAACGCTATGCGGATATCAGAGACAATCTGAATCAGTTGCTCAGCGAGACCAGCCATCTGGAACCGGATGAGCTGTCTGACTTGCTCCGGCCGACAGATTTTTATGCGACTCCTTTGGTCGATGTCCGAGCTTTTATCGTTCAGCAGGGCAAGATTTGTCTAGTACGAGGACAGCAAGAGGAGACATGGGCTCTGCCGGGTGGTTTCTGCGAAGTAGGCTTATCTCCCAAAGAAAATATTGTAAAAGAAATTCAGGAAGAAACTGGATTTCAAGCTAGCGTAGTACGCTTGCTGTCTGTCTTTGATAGCAATAAATTTCAGCCACAGAGTAAGCAGTACGTCAAGCTCGTGTTTGAATGTCAGCTGAAAGAGGGAGATTTTCAGCCCAATTTAGAAATCGCTGAGCTGAGTTTCTTTGACCCACAGGATTTGCCTCTTCTATCCGAGAAAAGGATAACAAAAGAGCAGATGCAGCTTCTCTGGGATATTTATCAGAATCAGCAAGAACAATATATAGACTAGATTGAAGTTGATGCTGATTGGATGCTTATATCCAATAGACCAGATAATCTAGCTCAATCTGTCCAGAGTTATAAGGGCCAGAAGCTATTACCTCTAGAAAGTTGAAAAACTTTTTGAAAAGAAATTAAGGACTTTGCTAGGAACTGCAAGCCCAGTGTCCTTAAAAATTATGTATTAGGATGAAAATTTGAAAGATGAATTTACTAGATTTTTTTACTAGTCACAAAACAGAACCGCCTGTGATGACGCCTTTTGCTTATATTCTGCTCATGATGAGCCTAGTGTCCGTCATCTATGTTGCTAGTCGTTATTTTGAGCAAAAGAAAGTGCAGACTTTTTTTAGAGTTGCCCAAATTGTGCAATTAGTCTCTTTGTATGGCTGGTACTTGGCTATTCAGGAGCCTTTGTCGGAGAGTCTCCCCTTGTACCATTGCCGAGTGGCTATGTTTGCTGTCTTGCTACTGCCAGATAAAGTAGCTTATAAGCAATATTTCGCCTTATTGGGAGTATTTGGACCGATTTGCGCCATTGTCTATCCGATTTTGGACCCCTATCCATTTCCGCACATCACGCTATTTTCATTTTTCATCGGTCATTTAGCCCTTTTAGGCAATTCGATTATTTACCTGATGAAGCATTATGACAGACTCAATCTGTCCTATCGCCGTATCGTAGAAATCACCTTTGGCTTAGACTTCCTCATCCTGCTTGGAAATATTGTATTCGGAGGAAACTACGGCTTCTTAAAGGAGCCACCTCTGGTAGGAGATCATGGTATGCTTGGTAATTATCTGATTGTATCGATGGTCTTAGCGATTGCCTTACTTCTATTTTCTTACTTGTTCAAAGAAATGAAGGAAAGACAGGCAGAACGATTGATCCAATAAGGATTGAAAGAGAAGCTGATTTCTCTAGCAACTAGAAAAAATGCTGGCTAGCCTACATAGTTTCCTAGGAGCTAGATTATAGAGATTTTAAAAGTAGAAAGGAAACTGGATGCATCATTTTTTGACTACCAACCAAACTGAACCACCCTTTGTTTCAGCTTTGGCCTACTCTTTGATGATGGCATTGCTTTTGCTGTCTGTCTACGCATCGATAAAATACCACAAGAATCCTAGCTTTATCAAAAGTATGAAAATTCTTCAGTTGTGCCAACTGGCAGTTCTTTATAGTTGGTATGTGGGTTTTCAGCTTCCTCTGGCAAATAGTCTGCCTTTATACCATTGTCGTTTGGCCATGTTTGCGGTGGTCTTTCTGCCAGATAAATGGCCCAGTAAGCAGTATTTTGCTCTCCTAGGAGCCAGTGGAGCAATCTTTGCCCTTGGCTATCCAGTCTTTGATCCTTATGATTTCCCACACATTACCAGCTTTTCTTTCCTGATTGGTCACTATGCTCTCTTGGTAAATTCCCTGATTTATCTGATGAATCACTACGACAAGACCCAACTCAAGAAATACATGATTGTTCTCTATACTTTTGTGCTCGATGCCTTTCTTGTCGGCGTCAATCAAGTGACGGGTGGAAATTACGGTTTGCTAAAAAGCCCACCTTTTATCAGTCAGCACAATCTTTTAGTAAAATATCTAGCTGTGTCGATTATTTTGTCCGCTACCTTGCTTCTTTTTGATGAAGTATTTAAGAAACGCTGGAAAAAGCAGCTGGAAATTGTTTAATATTGAATGTTACAGCTCCTGTCAAGTTTATTTGGCAGGACTTTTCTTAAATCTGATTTTAATCTTAATCTTTGTAATTTTCCTTTTTAGTAGTGTCATTGTCAGATCTTAAGATAAGTTAGCCAAATATAAAGAATAGAATCGCTGGCAAGGGCGATTTTTATCTTTCTTATATAATTGAAAAAAAGCGCTAAATCCGCTATAATAGGTAGGTTGAAAGGATTAGAATATTCCAATGTAAAATAAAAAAATACTGACATTCACCATTATCCAAAAAGAAAAGAAAGAGAAGAAGATGACTTTACAAGAAGAAATTAAGAAACGACGCACCTTTGCCATTATCTCCCACCCGGACGCGGGGAAAACGACCATTACTGAGCAGTTGCTCTACTTTGGGGGTGAGATTCGTGAGGCTGGTACTGTAAAAGGGAAGAAAACAGGGACTTTTGCCAAGTCGGACTGGATGGATATTGAGAAACAACGTGGGATTTCGGTCACTTCATCTGTGATGCAGTTTGACTACGATGGCAAACGCGTAAACATCCTAGACACACCAGGGCACGAGGACTTCTCAGAAGATACCTATCGTACCTTGATGGCGGTGGATGCTGCGGTCATGGTCGTGGACTCTGCCAAGGGTATCGAGGCCCAAACCAAGAAATTGTTTGAAGTTGTCAAACACCGTGGCATTCCAGTCTTTACCTTTATGAATAAGCTGGACCGTGACGGACGTGAGCCACTGGACCTCTTGCAAGAATTGGAAGAAGTATTGGGCATTGCGAGCTACCCGATGAACTGGCCAATTGGTATGGGGAAGGCCTTTGAAGGCTTGTATGACCTCTATAACCAACGTTTGGAGCTCTACAAAGGGGATGAACGTTTTGCCAGTTTGGAAGATGGGGAAAAGCTCTTTGGCAGCAACCCCTTCTATGAACAAGTAAAAGATGATATTGAGCTTTTGAATGAAGCAGGAAATGAATTCTCAGAGGAAGCTATTCTTGCAGGTGATTTGACTCCGGTTTTCTTTGGATCAGCCCTCACTAACTTTGGTGTGCAGACCTTCCTCGAAACTTTCCTTAAGTTTGCGCCAGAGCCACATGGACATAAGAAAACAGACGGAGAAATTGTGGATCCTTACGATAAGGATTTCTCAGGATTTGTCTTTAAAATCCAAGCCAACATGGACCCTCGTCACCGTGACCGTATCGCCTTTGTCCGTATTGTATCGGGTGAGTTTGAGCGTGGCATGAGTGTCAATCTGCCTCGCACTGGAAAGTCTGCCAAACTGTCTAATGTGACTCAGTTTATGGCGGAAAGTCGTGAGAATGTAACCAATGCCGTAGCAGGTGATATCATCGGGGTTTACGATACAGGTACTTACCAGGTTGGAGACACTTTGACGGTTGGAAAAAACAAGTTTGAATTTGAACCACTGCCAACCTTTACTCCAGAGATTTTCATGAAGGTTTCGGCTAAGAATGTCATGAAGCAAAAATCATTCCACAAGGGAATGGAACAGTTGGTACAAGAAGGAGCCGTCCAGCTTTATAAGAATTACCAAACAGGCGAGTATATGCTGGGCGCTGTCGGACAACTCCAGTTTGAAGTTTTCAAGCACCGTATGGAAGGTGAGTACAATGCTGAAGTTGTTATGACTCCAATGGGTAAAAAGACAGTCCGTTGGATCAAGCCAGAGGACCTAGACGAACGCATGTCTTCTAGCCGAAATATCTTGGCTAAAGACCGCTTCGACCAACCTGTCTTCCTCTTCGAAAACGACTTTGCCCTCCGCTGGTTTGCGGACAAGTATCCAGACGTAAAGTTGGAAGAGAAGATGTAAAAAATAATTACATTACGCAGTAAAATAATTCTTCATGTTTTGACTGTTAGCCTCATGGTAAATTGATATTTTGGTTTATATTATAAGGTTAGAACGTTTGAAGAAAAAGTTTCAGAGTATGAAAGTGAGAAAATAAGTGAGTGACTTAAATAATTTTAGGATAAGTTCATTTTCAATTAATGGTTTGTTCGGAACATTTAATCATAGTGTTTTTTTAAAAGATGATGGAATTACTATTATTATTGGGAAAAATGGAATTGGAAAAACATACTTTTTGAATGCCATTGATAATTTTTTTAGCCTTAAGTGGGAGTTTTTTATAGATTTAGAATTTGATTCAATTGAGTTTGTATTAAATGACGGCTCTCGATGGACTGTTAACAAAGTAGAACGAGACGATAAATTATTATTTGAAATCAACGAAAGCGGAAAAAAAGAAGAATCCTTTGAATTTGATTTAACTATCTTGGAGAATATTTCAAAACGTTCTTATTATTCTCCACCAGATATCAATCAAAAGGCTATTGAAATATCTAAAATTATGCCTACAATAAGTAAGATAAGTTATAATAGATTTTTAGATGTGGAAACTGGTCTCCAGTATTCAAGAACTGAACTAATTGAAGAATTTGGGAATCAGCTTGTTCAGAGAAGAGTTTATTCTCCTATTGAGAAAGAGAAAATAACAGGTAAAATAGCTAAAATAATTGATGCTAATAAAACAGAATTTGTTGAAACACAACGTATTTATAATATTGAAGATGGGGAACTAGCTACTCGAGAAAATATAACATACTATGCTAAAGAATTGGTTCGGATGATAAACGAAACAGAAAAAGAATACAATGAAGTATCAGTGAAGTTGGATTCGAATTTTGTTTTTGATTTAGTTAATTATTCCCAAAATAATCCAGTTGATGAACATAGTATACTTAATCGCTATAACGAATTGATTAAAAAAACTCAAATTTTATCAAGGATGGGATTATTATCTTCTGAGGAGAATCGAAAAGCGATAACTATTGAGCAGGCAAAAGAGTCAGCAAATGCTATTGATTTATACATTAGAAATACAGAAGAGAAATTAAAAAAATATGACAAATTGAAGAATAATGTTAGTTTATTCAAAAAGATCATTAATGAAAGATTTGAACATAAAGAATTGTACATTGATAGAGATAAAGGATTTTTAGTCAAATCAACATCGGTAGAGAAAAGAAATATTCCATTACATAAACTGTCTTCGGGAGAAAAAAATGAGTTCAATTTATTTTTTAAACTAATATTTTTGACAGACAAAGACTCAATTATTTTAATTGATGAACCGGAAATTTCATTGCATGTTGAGTGGCAAAATGCCTTTATACAGGATTTGCAGGGGATTATAGAAAAAAATAACTTTAGAGTGATTATAGCAACACATTCACCAGATATTATTGATGACAACTGGGCACTTACTAATGATTTAAGTGGTGTTTTGGAGAGTTCGAATGAATAGTATGATTAATGGAATGAATTCAATAAGGTATCAAAATCGTTATAGAATGTCTGAAAAAAATAATCGATTTCAGGTTTATGTTGAAAGCGAGACAGATGTTATGGCGTATAAAACATTTTTTTCTAGAAAACATGAAAATATGAAATTTTTTCCAGTAAATGGGTGGGAAGAAGTAGTCAAAATGGTAACTAATTCTGATCTTGACGTAGTTGAACAACGGATGACTATTGGAATAATAGATGCGGATTTAACTCATATTACTGGAGAGAACAGAACAAACTGTAATAGAGTCTTTTTGACAGATTATCATGATGTGGAAACTCTTTTTCTATCTTTGTTTAATATACAATCTTTTATCGATTCTGGTGAAATAAGAGAAGCGGAAAATCCTCTTGATAAAGCAAAAGAAATAAGTTTTGAAATTGGTTTATACCGTTATGTAAATAATAAAGACGGAGATGATAAATTTAAACTGAGGTTCAGTGGTCAAAATGGAAAAAAGAAATTACCATACTTCAAAAAGTCGTTTTATAAAAAAATAGATTCGATAAAAAAAGAGATTATTGATCTTCAGTATTATTTAAGTCCGGATTTTGTATCTAATAGAGAAAACTATGTTAAACTTTTAGAAGAAGAGATTTGCAGTATAAACAGAGAGGAATTAGAAGATTATCAAATTATTAATGGACATGATTTTTTACCAATTTTTATGAAACTATTTAATGATTCTGCAAAAGCGTATAATTTTGGAGAGGGTAAAGAAAGAGAGTTTTGGAATTTTATACTTCTAGTGGTTGATTCATATGACTTTCAACAGACTATCTTATATAAAGATATTTCAAACTATATCACAGAGAGTGTAGATTAAGTATCTCTATTGTACTGACCCCAAAAAGTTAGACAATTAAAAAAGAGGCAGGACAGAAACTACTTCTAGATATCAAAAAACGAGCATTTCCGTAAATGGAGATACTCGTTTTCCCATGTCATTATTTTTTCAGCTTAACTGTACTCAAGAATGAAATTGCTGTGTGGTTTTATTTTTAAGATAGTTTTTCGTTAGCCAATTTCTTGTAGGCTGGTGTTAACAAAATTCCCTAAACTCCGCCCCAATGTGGGACGGAGTTTAGGAGGGCTTTTAGGTCGCTAATCGGTAAACAGCTTCAGCATAGATATCCATTTTTTCTGAGATAAAGAGCTGGTTGAAACAAAAAAATCCCTTAGACTAGGAAGATTGCTCTAGTCTAAGGGAATGGAACAGTTGGTACAAGAAGGAGCCGTCCAGCTTTATAAGAATTACCAAACAGGCGAGTACATGCTAGGCGCTGTCGGCCAACTCCAGTTTGAAGTCTTCAAGCACCGCATGGAAGGCGAGTATAATGCTGAAGTTGTCATGACTCCAATGGGTAAAAAGACGGTTCGCTGGATTTCGCCAGAGGACCTAGACGAGCGCATGTCGTCAAGCCGAAACATCTTGGCCAAGGACCGCTTCGACCAACCAGTCTTCCTCTTTGAAAACGACTTCGCCCTCCGCTGGTTTGCGGACAAGTATCCAGATGTGAAGTTAGAAGAGAAGATGTGATTCAGTAAGTCTACATAATTGCATAGCAATCTAAGTAGACTACGGCAAGTCCTATTAGACTTGCCTAACTGCCTCACGAACTCATCGGTGAAAAATAAAGGTTTGTCGTAGCTAGCGAGTTGATTTAGTTACCTGTCTTATACTTATGTTTAGAAAATAATATTGATTTGCTGGCTTTCTTGTTAGGACCTATGAGCTTTGACTTTTGGACTAAGTGTGGGCATTATGTATGAGCTATTAGACAATCATTCTAGTTCCCAGAAAGGAGTTTTATGTTTCTGGAAAGAAAACTAAAAGACCAATCTGTCTGGATCAACATTGACTCAGATGATGTTAAAAAGAATGGACAGATTTATCAGGATTACAATATCGACCTTGAAACCATCGAGTATGCGCTGGATAAAAACGAGCGGGCTCACATGGACTACAATCGTGAGAATGGGACAGTTCTTTTCATCTATAATGTCCTGAACTTAGCAACAGAGAAGGACTACTATGAGACCATTCCGATGACTTTCGTGGTGCAGCAGGATCGCCTCATCACCATCAGCAATCAAGACAATGCCTATGTGGTTGATATAATGAAGGCTTACACGGAGAATCATGAGCCTGTATCGGTCTATAAGTTTCTTTTTGCCAGTCTGGAGTTGATTTCCAATTCCTACTATCCGGTCATTGAGCAGATGGACAAGCGCAAGGATGAGATTAACCGACTTTTGCGTCAGAAAACTACTAAAAAGCACTTGTTTTCTCTCTCGGACTTAGAAACCTCCATGGTCTATCTGGTGGCAGCAGCCAAGCAAAACAACATGCTTTTGGAGCACATCAAGAGTCATGCTGTTTATCGTGGCTTTGATGAACTAGAAACCGAGCAATTTGAGGATGCTATGATTGAGGCACGTCAGCTGGTTTCAATGACAAATTTGATTGCTCAGGTTCTTAGCCAGCTTTCGGGCTCCTACAATAACATCCTGAACAACAATCTGAATGATAATTTGACTGTCTTGACCATTATTTCGGTTCTTCTGGCAGTTCTAGCAGTCATCACTGGCTTCTTTGGTATGAATGTGCCCCTGCCTTGGGCAACGGACAAGAATGCCTGGCTTTACATTGTCACCATCAGTATTGTTCTTTGGGTTCTTCTGACCAAGCTTCTCAACTGGGTGGTCAATAAAGAGCGATGAATAAAATACGTTAAACGAATGAGGTTTTCGAGCCTCATTTTTTTGTGGTGTTAGCTGGAGTGAGTTTCATATTCTATTTATGAAAAATAGAGAGAAAATTTCTTGTATAGTAGGACAAAAAGATGAAAAACTGCTTTCAAAGTAGTATAATAATCTTAGTATCATAATAGGAGGTTTCATATGCTGCATGTAGAAAAACTAGAAAAAAGTTTTGGGCAAAAGCAAGTGTTGTTCGGTATTGATTTCGAAGCCAAGCCGGGGCATATCCTTGGTTTGATTGGGAAAAACGGTGCTGGGAAAACAACGATTTTTCACAGTATTTTGCGCTTCCTAGACTATAGTGGAGAGATTCGTTTCGAAGGGCAGGCTATCAAGCAGGAGACCTATAGTAGGATTGGCTATCTGCCTGAGGAAAGAAGCCTGATGCCTAAGCTAACGGTCTTTGAGCAAGTGCGCTATCTGGCAAATCTAAAGGGTGTGCCAACAGCTGTTGTCAAAGAAAAACTGCCCCAGTGGATGGAAAAGCTCCAGGTCAAGGGGAAATTAACCGACAAAATCAAGAGTTTGTCAAAGGGGAACCAGCAAAAGGTTCAGCTGATTATCACGCTCCTGCATGAGCCAGACTTGATTATTTTAGATGAGCCTTTCAGTGGTCTGGATCCTGTCAATACTGAAATTCTAAAGGAAGTGATTGTTGAGGAGAAGAAGCGCGGAGCGACGATTATCTTCTCGGATCATGTCATGACAAATGTGGAAGAGCTGTGCGATGATGTCCTGATGATTCGTGACGGGCAAGTGGTCCTCAATGGCGATGTGCAAGAAGTCCGCAACCAATATGGTAAGACTCGTCTTTTCGTTTCAAGTGATCTGTCCCAGGCTGAATTAGAAGCCCTGCCTCATGTTGTCAAGGCGACGCAGACCAAGCAAGGAATCTGGAAATTGATTTTGGACGACGAAACAGCTGGTCCTGAATTGTTTGATCGCTTGACCAAGGGAAACTATGTGGCAACTTTTGACCAGCAGGCACCGACAATTGATGAAATTTTCAAATTAGAATCAGGGGTGGAAGTATGAAACAAATGTTAATCGTCATCAAAGAAACCTATCTGCGTCATGTCAAGTCTTGGAGTTTTGTCTTTATGGTCTTGTCTCCTTTTCTCTTTCTTGGGCTGAGCTTGGGGATCGGCTATCTGCAGGGAAGCTCTATGGCTTCCTCTCAAAAGGTAGCAGTTCTGACCCAGCTTGATTCTGTCAGGGAAGTTTTAAGAGCTGAAGATCAGCTGACTTTTGATTACAAAGATGAAGCTACAGCCAAGCAGGCTGTAAAAGATAAGAAAATCGCGGGCTATCTGACGATTGAGGAAAGAGAGGGACAGCTTTCTGCGACCTACTATGCAGAAACCAGTATGAATGCTGCAACGAAAATGGCTCTGTCCAATTCCCTTATCCAGGTTCAGCAGGCTTTAAACTTGGCTCAGGCCGATTTGTCAGATGAGCAGAGTCAGATTCTTGCACGGACAGTCCAGTTTGAAGAAAAAATTGATGAAAATAAAGAAAGTAAGAAGATGGTTCAGACCTTTGCTGCAATAGGGCTGGGCTTCCTGCTCTATATGATTTTGATTACTTATGCCAGCGTTACTGCCCAAGATGTGGCCAGTGAAAAGGGCACAAAAATCATGGAAGTCATCTTCTCCAGTATTAAGGCGACGGATTATTTCTATGCCCGTATGATTGGGATTTTTGCGGTGATTCTTAGCCATCTAGGTATTTATGTTCTTGGTGGACTGGCAGCCTTTCTCTTTGCGGACAGGATTCCACTTGTATCTCAAGTCTTGAAGAGCAATCCGGCCATTCAGCAGTATATCGGAGAAGCTGTGTCTTTGAATACCCTAGCTTTTGTAGCTGTCAGCATCTTTATGTATGTTGTCTTGTCGGCCTTTCTTGGTTCCATGGTGGCTCGACCAGAAGATACAGGAAAAGTCCTTTCGCCAGTTATCATGCTCATTTTAGTCGGCTTCATGGGAGTTTCAGCTTTGGGGGCAGCAGGAGATAATGTGATTTTGAAGGTTGGTTCCTATCTTCCTTTCATCTCAACCTTTTTCATGCCATTTCGAGCTATCAATGGTTATGCGACCAGCTTGGAAGCTTGGCTTTCTCTAGGAATTACAGCTGTTTTTGCGGTTATGATGACAGTTTTCATCGCGCGGATTTACTCCAGCCTTGTCCTGCAGACGGATGATTTGGGAGCTTGGAAAACCTTCAAACGTGCTTTAAAATATAAATAAATCACAACTTCACTGGAGTCATCTGGTGAAGTTTTCTTTTTGTATTTTAATTTAATATTTTGAATAATAGGGCTAGGTAAAAAGTGGAATTTATGGTAAAATAGTACAGATAAAACAAGGAGTAGAAAAATGGTAGAACCTAAATATAAGCGTATTTTGATTAAACTATCTGGAGAAGCTTTGGCTGGCGAAAAAGGTGTGGGTATCAATATTGCCACTGTTCAAAAGATGGCTGAAGAAATCAAGGAAGTCCATGAACTGGGCATTCAAATTGCCTTGGTTATCGGTGGCGGTAATCTTTGGCGAGGCGAGCCAGCAGCTGAAGCAGGCATGGATCGCGTTCAAGCGGACTATACTGGGATGTTAGGGACAGTTATGAACGCACTTGTAATGGCAGATTCTCTTCAACAAGTGGGCGTTGACACCCGCGTTCAGACAGCAATTGCCATGCAGCAGGTAGCTGAGCCTTATATTCGTGGACGTGCTCTTCGTCACTTGGAAAAAGGTCGGATCGTTATTTTCGGTGCTGGTATTGGTTCACCATATTTCTCAACAGATACGACAGCTGCTCTGCGGGCTGCTGAAATTGAGGCAGATGCTATCCTCATGGCTAAAAATGGTGTAGATGGAGTCTACAATGCCGATCCAAACAAGGATAAAACGGCTGTGAAGTTTGATGAATTGACCCACCGTGACGTTATCAACAAAGGCTTGCGCATCATGGACTCGACTGCTTCTACCCTTTCTATGGACAATGACATTGACCTAGTCGTCTTCAATATGAATGAACCGGGCAATATCAAACGAGTGGTCTTTGGCGAGCAAATCGGGACAACTGTTTCAAATAATTTATAAAAATCAGGGAGAAAAGAAAATGGCAAATGCAATTATAGAAAAAGCAAAAGAAAGAATGACCCAGTCGCACCAAAGTCTGGCGCGTGAATTTGGTAGCATCCGTGCAGGTCGCGCCAATGCTAGCCTTTTGGATCGCATCCATGTGGAATACTACGGAGTAGAAACACCGCTTAACCAGCTTTCTTCTATTACGATTCCAGAAGCGCGTGTGCTTTTGGTGACGCCTTTTGATAAGTCTTCTATCAAGGATATCGAGCGTGCGATTAATGCATCTGACTTAGGTATTACCCCATCTAGTGACGGCTCTGTCATTCGTTTGGTTATTCCAGCCTTGACTGAGGAAACTCGCCGTGACTTGGCTAAGGAAGTGAAAAAAGTCGGTGAAAATGCTAAGATTGCGATCCGTAACATCCGCCGTGATGCGATGGACGAAGCTAAGAAGCAGGAGAAAGCCAAAGAAATCACTGAAGATGAATTGAAGATTCTTGAAAAAGATATCCAAAAAGTCACTGATGATGCTGTCAAACATATCGATGATATGACAGCGAATAAGGAAAAAGAACTTCTAGAAGTTTAATATTTTAGCAGAATCAAAACTCAGTTGGCTTTGGCTGACTGAGTTGTTTTAACATTAAAATCCTTGCGGTTTGAAGAAGCAAGGTAGAAATAGGACTATATGAATACAAATCTTGCTAGCTTCATCGTGGGGATTATCACAGATGAAAATGATCGGTTTTACTTTGTCCAGAAGGACGGACAGACTTATGCGCTTTCTAAGGAAGAGGGACCGCATGAGCTCGGTCAATCTGTCAAGGGCTTTGCTTACAGCGATATGAAGCAGAAGCTTCGCCTAACGACTCTTGAAGTCACAGCGACCCAAGAACAGTTTGGTTGGGGAACAGTGACGGAGGTTCGCAAGGATCTGGGCGTCTTTGTCGATACCGGTTTGCCAGATAAGCAAATCGTCGTGTCATTAGACATCTTGCCAGAGATCAAGGAACTCTGGCCTAAGAAGGGTGACCGCCTTTATATCCGTCTAGATGTGGACAAGAAAGACCGCATCTGGGGCCAGCTGGCCTATCAGGAGGACTTCCAGCGCTTGGCTCGTCCTGCCTACAATAACATGCAGAATCAAAATTGGCCAGCCATCGTTTATCGCCTCAAGCTTTCTGGTACCTTCGTCTACCTGCCAGAGAATAATATGCTGGGCTTCATTCATCCAAGCGAGCGTTATACAGAGCCACGTCTGGGGCAGGTCTTGGATGTGCGAGTAATTGGCTTCCGTGAAGTAGACCGCACCCTTAACCTCTCCCTCAAGCCTCGCTCCTTTGAAATGCTGGAAAACGATGCCCAGATGATCCTGACCTATCTGGAGAGCAATGGCGGCTTCATGACTTTGAACGATAAATCTTCACCAGACGACATCAAGGCTACCTTTGGTATTTCCAAAGGACAGTTTAAAAAAGCTTTGGGTGGTCTCATGAAGGCTGGTAAAATCAAGCAGGACCCGACTGGAACGGAGTTGGTTTAAATGAGAAAATCTTTTTACAGCTGGCTGATGACGGAGCGCAATCCTAAAAGTAATAAGCCCAAAGCTATTTTGGCGGACTTGGCATTTCAAGATACGGCCTTTCCCAAGCATACGGATGATTTTGATGAGGTCAGCCGTTTTCTAGAGGAGCATGCAAATTTTTCCTTTAACTTGGGCGAGTTCGATGCGATTTGGGAAGAGTATCAGGTCCATTGAGTGGATAGTGGCTGGGGATAGTCATTTTCCGCTTGCTTTGATATAATAAATGTAATTCATTCAAAAAATTAAAATAGAGAGGTTCTTTGTTTGCAGGAACATTCAGTAGAATTGAAACTGGGCCATCCAGATGATGCCTTTCATCTATTTGGCTCTAATGAACGCCATCTGCGCCTAATGGAGCAGGAATTGAAGGTAACCATCCATGCCCGAACCGAGATTGTGCAGATTTTAGGTACAGAGGCTGCCTGCGAGGAGACTCGACAGGTCATTCAGGCTCTCTTGGTCTTGGTCAATCGTGGCATGACCATCGGGACACCCGATGTTGTGACAGCCATTACCATGGTCAAAAATGATGAAATTGATAAGTTTGTAGCTCTTTACGAAGAAGAGATTATTAAGGACAGCTATGGCAAGCCAATTCGGGTCAAGACACTTGGTCAGAAAATCTATGTGGACAGTGTTAAAAATCATGATATCGTCTTTGGTATTGGTCCAGCCGGAACAGGGAAGACCTTTCTAGCGGTGACCTTGGCGGTGACGGCTCTCAAGCGTGGGCAAGTCAAACGCATCATCTTGACGCGACCAGCGGTAGAAGCTGGTGAGAGTCTGGGTTTTCTGCCTGGTGACCTTAAGGAAAAGGTGGATCCTTATTTGCGTCCAGTCTATGATGCCTTGTATCAGATTTTGGGCAAGGATCAGACGACGCGCCTGATGGAGCGAGAAATCATTGAGATTGCACCCCTGGCCTATATGCGGGGGCGGACGCTGGATGATGCCTTTGTCATTCTGGATGAAGCTCAGAATACCACCATTATGCAGATGAAGATGTTTCTGACACGTCTGGGCTTCCAGTCCAAGATGATTGTCAATGGAGACATCAGTCAGGTTGACCTGCCTCGCAATGTTAAGTCGGGCCTCATTGATGCTCAGGAGAAATTGAAGAACATCTCCCA
>ERZ773267.770-NODE-770-length-19789-cov-19.925104_pt1 | contig 19789 bp, 17 predicted proteins | sample MGYA00511959_ERZ773267 | MGnify/ENA primary metagenome ERZ773267 (study PRJEB29015, sample SAMEA2738165) | human oral metagenome | biome: human oral; feature: human-associated habitat; material: saliva | place: China | collected 2240 ... | reverse complement strand
TGTAGACAATGTCACTCACCGCCCTTTCTGAGATAGTACCATTTGTTGTTGGTTTATTAATAACTTGGCCATTGAAGTAAAGGGTAGAAGATCCACCCCCGTCCAGGTTGTAGGCTGTTTTAACGCCATAAGACTTCATCACTTCGGCTAATTGGTAGAGAGATAGCCCTTCACTTTCTGAAGTCCGTCCGTCTGACACGACGATAATGTAGTGGTTTTCATCGATGATCCCAATCGCTGTCCGTGGATTTGACGCCATAGATTGCCCAACCTCTGAATTGGTATCGACAGTAATTTCTCCATTTTCAACTAAGGAAGGACCGAAAGCGAGGAGATTGACGACCCCGTCCTTGACCAATTGATCTGCAGAGATCTCATCTTCGTAGATAATTTTGAAAGATCCATCCTTGTAAATGGCTAGGTCACCATTGCTTGAATCTTCCCGAACGGTATCACGGTAGACCACTCCATTTCGGATGACGTATCCTGTACTGTTAGCTCCGTAATAGTCACCATTGACTGCTAGAATGGCACTGTTGTTGGCGGCTGTGACAGAGGTCTTAGCAGTCACGTTGGTTCCGTAAGTGTTTTGCGCAAAGGCTGTTTTGAGGTAGTCAGATGAGCTGACTGTGATATCTGCAATGTAAACCTGGGTATTTTCAACCGTTTTTTCTGTTAAAGTCACCTGGATATTGTCATCTGAATAGCTGGTATCGGTCGTTGTAGCCGATGCAGCTGCTTTTTTGGCTGCCTTGGTGTCCGTAGTCGTAGCTTTTACGGTTTGGATGGCATCGGATAAGATAAAGGTCTTGAGCATCGAGTAGCTAAAACTGCTGGTCAAAAGAAGGCCAAAGCAGGCAGCATAGGTATATGATTTTTTAAAGAATTTCATGGTGGGTAGCAGTCCTTTCTTTGAAGATCACTTTTTTCTGGATCACCCATGAGACCAGAAAGAGGAGGAAGCCGACGACAATCTTACTGATCAGGAGATTGAGCCCGAAAGCAGTATAGAAGAGTCGAATCAAGAGCGTATCGAGAATAAAGAGGCCGAGGGCTAGACCAAAGTAGCCACTTCCAGTTTTAGCAACACTGTCCTTATTCTTAAAGACCAGGTGCTTATTGGTCGAGTAGTTAAAGATGGAACTCGTCACACGAGCGATCCCATTGGCTAGGAGAATACGTAGACTAATGGGCACAGCCATCATCACGAAAAGGAAGAAGGCGTAGACCAGATAATCAACGATAAAACTACTCAGAGAGGAGAGGGCAAACTTGAACATGTCCTTGTAGATCATGAGGCCATCTCGAATAGGTCGGAAATGGGAGCCTTCGTTGTCATTGATGTAGACCGTCTCGATGGGAACTTCCACGATGGGGAAGGACTTGCTTGCTGCGAGGAGTACATTCATTTCATATTCATAGCGCTGGCCTTCAACCTCAAGCATGAAAGGCAAGAGATTCGTAGTGAAAGCCCGTAAGCCCGTTTGGGTATCGCTGACCGCCACTCCGGTTTGTTGTTTGAACAAGAAGCGGGTCAATTTATTTCCGAAGGCAGAACGCAAAGGAACTTTTCCAGAGAAGGCGCGGGCTCCTAGAATAAGTGCTCCAGGATGCTCTTGAGATTGGTTAACAACCCTGAAAATATCCCAAATTTTGTGCTGACCGTCTGCATCAGCTGTAACAATGCTTCCATAGGTACCTCTTTCTAGGATGTAGGAATAAGCAGTCTTGAGAGCTTGCCCTTTTCCTTGGTTGTGCTCGTGAGTCAGAACTGTCGCAAGACCCTCCAATTTGTCAAAAATCACTTTCTTGTCAGCGTCACTCCCATCGTCGACCACGATGATGTTAAGATCGCTCTTAGCGTGGACCAAGCGAACCAGTTTGACAAGATTCAGATCCGGTTGATAGGCGGGGATGATAAGATAATTCATAATCGTTCCTCGTTTCTTGAGATTTGTTGTAGCTAGTATAAAGACTCAAGCTTAAAGCTAACTGATATCAGTTTTCTTTAAGGAAAGGCGAGGAAGAGTGGGAATAGTTTCTACTATAAAATGTCATTTTTTTGGGATGTTTCTTTCCTCTCGAAGAGAACGTCCAAAATCATTTTTTAAATCCTAAAGATAATTCTTGCCTTTGTTCGAAAAGTCTGGTATAATAGTTTCTTGTGAGTAAACCTCACTTACCCCTTGCAAAGACAGGGGGTCATTAGTCCAAAAGGAGGAACATTATCAATGGCTAAATACGAAATTCTTTATATTATTCGTCCAAACATTGAAGAAGAAGCTAAAAACGCTTTGGTAGCACGTTTCGATTCTATCTTGACTGACAACGGTGCAACTGTTGTTGAATCAAAAGATTGGGAAAAACGTCGTCTTGCATACGAAATCCAAGATTTCCGTGAAGGACTTTACCACATCGTAAACGTTGAAGCGAACGACGATGTAGCTCTTAACGAGTTCGACCGTCTTTCAAAAATCAACGGTGACATTCTTCGTCACATGATCGTAAAAGTTGACGCGTAAGAAATCATCAGAGGTGACTTATGATTAACAATGTTGTACTTGTCGGTCGTATGACCCGTGATGCTGAACTTCGCTACACTCCAAGCAATCAAGCAGTTGCTACTTTCAGCCTAGCTGTCAACCGCAACTTCAAGAGTCAAAATGGAGAGCGCGAAGCCGATTTCATCAACTGTGTGATCTGGCGTCAGCAAGCAGAGAACTTAGCCAACTGGGCTAAGAAGGGTGCTTTGATTGGGATTACCGGTCGCATTCAAACACGTAATTACGAAAACCAGCAAGGTCAACGTGTTTATGTCACTGAAGTCGTAGCAGACAGCTTCCAACTATTGGAAAGCCGTGCAGCACGCGAAGGGCATGCAGGTGGTGGCTATTCATCAGGTAATGGTGGTTTTGCTGGAAATGCAACCCCAAGCTTTGGTGGATCAGAACCAAGCAATGCAGCGCCAAACTTTGGTCGTGAAGAAAATCCATTTGGAGCCAATCCAATGGATATCTCAGACGACGATCTTCCATTCTAAGAATGGGTTTAACGAATTAAAACTATAAAGGAGAATTAAACATGGCTCAACAACGTCGTGGCGGATTCAAACGCCGTAAAAAAGTTGATTACATCGCAGCAAACAAAATTGAATATGTTGATTACAAAGATACTGAGCTTCTTAGCCGTTTCGTTTCAGAACGTGGGAAAATCCTTCCTCGTCGTGTAACTGGAACTTCAGCGAAGAACCAACGTAAAGTAACAACAGCTATCAAACGCGCTCGCGTAATGGCTTTGATGCCTTTCGTAAACGAAGATTAAAAAAAAAGACCCTAACGGGTCTTTTTTTCATGAGCTTGAAGACAAGAGAGCGAATTAAGACCCTTATGGGTCTTTTTTTCAGGTCCGGGGGACCTCTTTTCATGAGCTAGAAAACAAGAAAGCGAATTAGATCTGGTAGACCAGACTCTGAGTAGTATTTTTGTTTGCCCTTTGACTAAATTTGATGTAAAAGTCAATTGTCTAGTTGCAGATATCAACTGGAGGTGAAATTTTAATTGATATAAAAGTATTTTACTCATTTAAATTGATATAGTTTGAAAAAAGAGCTATAATACCCTTGAAGGTAAGCGTTCTCAAAAGGAGGTGGCCGTTAATGTTTGAAATTCATAACTTGTCTATTAAGTATGGCGAGAAAACACTGTTGCTACCAACATCTCTAAAGTTCAAAGAGGGAAAATTATATACAATTTATGGAAAATCTGGAGTTGGAAAAACTTCGTTACTGAATAAAATTGGGCTGATTTCAGAGTATGACCCTAAAGTAACTTATATTTATGATGGCTCCAAAATTGATACGAGTAACAAGAAGATTGTTTCATCCTTTATTGCGCAAAATATCGCTTTTATATTTCAAAATCATAATCTAATAAATGATTTGACTGTGTATGATAATTTGAAAATTTCGCTAGATTTTTTCAATTTATCAGCAAAAGAAGTAGAAAAGAAAATAGATGATATTCTAAGTGAATTAGAGATTCTAGAATTGAAGGATGTATATCCAGAGGATTTATCAGGAGGAGAAGAACAACGTGTTGCTATTGCTAGAGGGATGGTAACAGATAAGAATATTATTTTAGCAGATGAACCTACAAATTCTTTGGATTCTGAAAATAGAGAGCTTGTCTCATCTTTACTGTTAAAACTAGCAAATAAATATAATAAAATCGTTATTGTAGTTTCTCACGATGAATATGTCATTAACAAAGGAGATATAAAGCTACATTTCGAAGACAAAAAATTAATTGGAATGAAAGAAGACATAGAGTGTAATTTTCAAAAAGAGTGGCATGCTAGTAAATTAAAGAAACATATTAGATTAAAGATCCAAAAGAAAAGGAAGGTACCTCCTTTACCTGTACTTTTATTAATACTAATTTCCTTCACAGTTTCGCTTGCAGTTGGTTCTATGAATATTCAATCATTATTTTCTTCTAAGTATCAAAGAATAATCAGTGATTCATTAGAAAATGGTTTCTTGGTTATTAATGATTCAATAGGACTTGGGACGAACAAGGTGATCGATGATTTCCAATCGCTATCGAATAAGGAAATGCATCAAATTTCTGATAGTAGGAATGTATACAAATTAGAACCATATATTGAATTTCCTAGTATGGGAATGACTTTTGAAAATGCTGAAAACTATTTAAAAATTAGTCGAGATTTTTCACCGAATCTATCTATTAATGGAAAGAATATTCATTTATCCAAGAATTACAGTGTGCAACCGCTTTTCAATACGAATACGACTCAGAGACAGATAAAATACTTTGACAGGACTACAAATAGGGGGATATTTGTTTCGGAATCATTTATCAAAGAACAAAAACTAGAAGATATTGTAGCTGGGTCGGAGATGACACTTACATATTATGTCCCAATTAATATTTATGAATCTCATATAGATAAAGAAGGAAGTTATTCTAAATCTGACGGAGACCTATACGTGAAAGAGGAACAAACGTTTAAAATACTAGGGATCGTAAAAGAAGAATTTCCGTTTAACTATTCTGTAAATGATAACACCTTATTCATGGCGAGTGATGAAATGCTGAAAATACAGAGCAAATATATAGGTGCGGAGAGCAAACGGAGAGAAACCATTGATGATCTCCCTGTAAAAGAATGGGCACCAAGTGCAGTACATGTTACTGTAAAGGATAGCAAAGATGTCCCTCAGGAAATTAACCGTATTAAAAATATTTCGGATAAATTTTCGATTGTTTCGTCTTTCGAGAATTATAAAGAATTTAATAAAGGTTTAAAATACATAAAAAACTTTTTGCTAATTATTTCGTTTGTCATGCTTTTGCTTGTAGTTGCAATCTTATCTTTTGTCTTCTTTTTAATAAATCGAACGAGAAAATACGAAGTTGGCGTATTAAAGGCTATGGGATACAGTACAAAACATGTTTTTAGATTATTTATTCTCGAGTTATTAAATTATGGAAAGAAAATAATTACTTTATCAAGTGTTCTGCTTTTAATACTAACTCTATTAGCTATTCAAATGCTTCAATTAGAAGTAGTTGATATCATTCATTTCTATCTAGCTTCTATAGCGTCATTAATTATCCTTACGTTTGTTGTATTAATGACTAGTGGGCTTATTCCTATCTATCTGACAGGGAAGCAGCCTATTGTTGATGCCATTCGTAAGAATAGATAAATTGATTGGTCATAGTGGTCAAAGACAATAAGTAATCGTTTGCCATGGAAGTTGCATGTTCCTTGTGGTCGAGGAGCCAATGGATCTATCTTAATCGGTGTAAGAGTAAACTCTCCGTGTGGAGCTGTTAACCTATTGGGGGCAGCATTATTATTCTCTAGATTTTTAGAATTTCTTATGGTTAGATAGGATGAATGGCTCACTGCTGGATAAACAGCAGTGAGTTTTTTATTCCCCATAATCAGGAGAATAGTGATGTTTCTTTTCTTTTTTGATAATCTTTATTCCATAACGATCCGTCAATTTAACTATGTGACTTCGATTAGAAATGTTTTTCCAAAATTTTTTGAGAGTTGTTTTACATATGGTTTTATAGGTTCATAGAGCCAAACATTATTTTCATAAGTCAATTTCATAATAAAAACACCCCAAAAGTTAGATTATTTCTGTTTAACTTTTGGGGTGCAGTTTAAATTCATCCGTTTCTTTTTAACGTCGAGTTGCGGGTGCTGTGCTCGAACTTTTAATATTAAAGCGTTTCTTGAGGTAGAAGCGAAGGACAAGCGCTAGAGCTCCTAAAACGATGGCAAAAACATCTGGAATAGTTGGGTTGAGAACTTGTGGGAGTAGGGAAGTAAAGGACAAGACAATGACCCAAAGGAACATGACTCCAACAAGAATCGGCATGGATTTCCAAAGAGAGGGACGCTCACTGCGATCTTTTGTGCCATCCATATACTGATAGAAGAAGTAGTACATGAGATACAAGAGCAGGGCCCCTGTCAAACTTCCAAGAATCAAGGTGATCAACCCATAGCCAGTACGACGCGGTGCGACCAAGTTCATGAAGGCACTAATCGCAGCAAAGACACCAAAGATAAAGAGGAAGGAATCCAAAATCATGAGAGAGGGAGCATCGTTTAATTTCGGATGCTCTTTTTCATAGCGTTCTTTCTCGCTGAAAGAGTTCGCCCATACAGTTGGAGCTCCAAAAAGGGTCCGTGCCGGAATTCCTTTTCCTTGGTTTTCATGGATAGCTGGAAGAATTTCTTGGATGAGGCTTTCTGCTTCTTCCTCTGTCTTTCCGTTTTCAAGCAATTGGTGTTTGGCGATCCGGATAAATTCTTGATTTTTCTTACTAAGTTGATGAAGGTCGGTGTGAGACATAGTTACTCCTTTGATGTACAAGTTTGGTTAGAACCATTTTTTATGGATGAGGTAGACGACGAGAGACCCGGTCAGGGCAAAGGCGATGAAAATAATCAGCCAGAAGGCATGGGGTTCGCCATTGAGCGGAAGCTCATTGTCCTTGAAGTTCATCCCGTAGGCCGAAAAGATCATGGTTGGAATGGACATGACAATGGTGACGAGGGCCAGGGTCTTCATGATGTTGTTCTGGTTGTTGGAGATGATCGATGCGAAGGTATCGGTCATAGAGTGGAGAATGTTTCCATAAATATCTGCCATCTCGATGGCCTGCTGGGTTTCGATCAAGGTATCTTCCAACAGATCCTCGTCTTCTAGGTATTTCTTGATGTTACTAGTAGCACTGGTCAATTTCTTGATCACGCGCTCATTGGTTTTTAGAGAGGCCTTAAAGTAGACGATGGTTTTTTCCAACTCCATCAACTCAATCAGCTCTTCATTACGCGTTGATTTGTGGAGTTGACTTTCAATCTGTTCGCTTTTACGATCCAAGGTACGAAGCGCTGACAAGTAGAGTTCAGCGTTGCGATAGAGGATCTGAAAGATAAAGCGCGATCGCATAAAGGTATAGAAATTCCGCAAGCGTCGGTTGATAAAGATATCTAGAAGTGGCAATTTCTCCAAGCAAGTCGTGATAATAGCCTCTTCTGTCAGGATAATCCCTAGCGGAATGGTCACGTAGTAGGTCTGATTGTTCCGCTCTTCCTTAATGGGGACGTCGACGATAATCAAGGTATACTCATCTTCGATGGTCATACGGGACATTTCTTCCGCATCGAGTGGGGCCCGCAAGTCTGCAATATCAATATTAAAAGCAGAGGCGATTTCCATCGATTCACTTTGAGAAGGGTTAACAAGGTTGATCCAGCTACCGGGTTCCAGCGTCTCTATTTCTTTAAATTCAGTCGTTGTCGATAAAAAGACCTGTTTCATGGTGCCTCCCCTTGTTTTTTTACACCTTAACATTATATCAGAAAAAGGACGGTTTTGGATAAAAGAATACTAAAAAATTTGTTATAATGGAGGTTAACAAAAAGGTGATTAGAGTAAGAACATGCAAGATAAAATTGTCATTCATGGGGCACGCGCCCATAATTTAAAAAATATAGACGTGGAAATTCCACGGGACAAATTGGTCGTGGTGACGGGGTTGTCTGGTTCTGGAAAGTCCAGTCTGGCCTTTGATACCCTCTATGCAGAAGGCCAGCGCCGCTACGTGGAGAGCTTATCGGCCTATGCCCGGCAGTTCTTGGGAAATATGGAAAAACCAGATGTGGATTCCATTGACGGCTTGAGTCCAGCTATTTCCATCGACCAAAAAACGACCAGTAAAAACCCCCGTTCTACAGTTGGGACGGCAACAGAGATCAATGACTACCTGCGCTTGCTCTATGCGCGTGTAGGGACGCCTTATTGTATCAATGGGCATGGAGCGATTACAGCTTCTTCAGTTGAGCAAATTGTCGATCAAGTCTTAGAATTACCAGAGCGCCAACGCCTGCAAATTCTAGCTCCCATTATTCGCAAGAAAAAAGGCCAGCACAAGAATATCATTGAAAAGGTGCAAAAAGACGGCTATGTCCGGGTGAGGGTTGATGGGGAGATCTATGATGTGACAGAGGTTCCAGAACTGTCTAAAAGCAAGCAGCACACGATTGAAGTAGTTGTGGACCGAATCGTGATCAAAGAGGGCATCCGCTCGCGGCTCTTTGATTCGATTGAAGCAGCCCTTCGGATTGCGGATGGTTATGTCGTGATTGATACCATGGATGGCAAGGAATTGCTCTTTTCTGAGCATTATGCTTGTCCAGTCTGTGGCTTTACCGTTCCTGAGTTAGAGCCCCGTCTCTTTTCTTTCAATGCGCCTTTCGGATCTTGTCCAGACTGTGATGGGCTGGGTATTAAGCTAGAGGTAGACTTGGATTTGGTGGTGCCAGATGATCGCTTAACCCTTCGGGAAGGAGCACTTGCGCCTTGGAATCCGATCTCTTCCAACTACTATCCACAGATGTTGGAGCAGGCCATGATCCATTTTGGCGTTGATATGGACCAGCCTTTTTCCGATCTTTCTCAAGAAGAAAAGGACTTGGTCCTCTATGGTTCAAATGGCAAGGAATTCCACTTCCACTATGAAAATGAGTTTGGTGGGGTTCGGGATATCGAAATTCCTTTTGAAGGGGTCGTAAACAATATTCACCGTCGTTTTCGTGAGACCAATAGTGATTTCACCCGCAACCAAATGCGCTCTTATATGAATGAATTGACCTGTGCGACCTGCCATGGCTACCGTCTCAATGACCAGGCTCTCTCAGTTCGTGTCGGAGGAGAGAAGGGGATGCATATCGGGGAAGTGTCAGATCTATCGATTGCGGACCACTTAAAAGCCGTGGACAAGCTGGTCTTAACGGACAATGAAGCCACGATTGCAAGACCGATCCTAAAAGAGATTAAGGATCGCTTAACCTTCTTAAACAATGTGGGGCTCAATTACTTGACCCTGTCGCGATCGGCTGGGACCTTATCAGGTGGAGAAAGCCAGCGCATTCGTTTGGCAACCCAGATCGGTTCCAACCTTTCTGGTGTCCTTTACATCTTGGATGAGCCGTCTATCGGCCTCCATCAAAGGGACAATGACCGCCTGATTGCCAGTCTCAAGAAGATGCGCGATTTAGGCAACACCTTGATCGTCGTCGAACATGATGAAGATACCATGAGAGAGGCAGACTACCTGATCGATGTTGGCCCAGGTGCCGGTGTCTTTGGGGGAGAGATCGTTGCAGCAGGAACTCCAAAGCAGGTGGCGCGCAACAGCAAATCCATCACTGGACAGTACTTGTCCGGCAAACGCAAGATTCCGGTTCCAACGGAACGCCGTTCGGGGAATGGCCGTTCTATTGAAATTACAGGAGCCAGTGAGAATAACTTACAAGACATCACAGCGCGCTTTCCTCTGGGCAAATTCATCGCAGTCACTGGAGTTTCCGGTTCTGGGAAATCGACCTTGATCAATGGCATCTTGAAAAAAGCCATCGCTCAAAAGCTCAACCGCAATTCGGAAAAACCAGGGAAATACAAGACGATTCAGGGGATCGAGCATATCGATCGCTTGATCGACATTGATCAAAGCCCGATTGGTCGGACTCCTCGTTCTAATCCAGCGACCTACACAGGTGTCTTTGATGATATTCGCGATCTCTTTGCTCAGACCAATGAAGCCAAAATTCGGGGCTATAAAAAAGGCCGCTTTAGTTTCAATGTCAAGGGTGGGCGTTGTGAAGCCTGCTCAGGTGATGGGATCATCAAGATTGAAATGCACTTCTTGCCAGATGTCTTTGTCCCTTGTGAAGTCTGCCACGGACGTCGTTACAATAGTGAGACCCTCGAAGTCCACTACAAGGAAAAAAATATCGCAGAAGTGCTGGATATGACGGTCAACAAGGCAGTTGAATTCTTCAAGCACATTCCAAAAATTGAACGCAAACTCAAGACCATCCAAGATGTGGGCTTGGGCTATGTAACGCTGGGGCAACCAGCGACCACTCTTTCAGGTGGGGAAGCGCAGCGGATGAAGTTGGCTTCTGAATTGCACAAGCGCTCTACAGGGAAATCCTTCTATATCTTGGATGAACCAACGACCGGACTCCATACCGAAGACATTTCTCGCTTGATCAAAGTCTTAGAGCGATTTGTGGATGATGGCAATACGGTCCTTGTGATTGAGCACAATTTGGATGTCATTAAGACCGCAGACCATATCATCGATTTAGGACCAGAAGGCGGTGTCGGTGGCGGAACTATTATTGCGACCGGAACACCAGAAGAAGTAGCAGCAAATCCTGCTAGCTACACAGGACAATATTTGAAAGGAAAATTACAATGAATCAACGGATCAGCAACTTAAGAAACAAAATGAAAACCCAAAACCTCAAAGCGGTATTGATTAACAATTTGAAAAATGTTTATTATTTGACCAATTTCTGGGGTTCAAACGGTACCGCTTTGGTGACAGAAGAACGCGTGGTCCTCTTTACAGATTCGCGCTACACCATCCATGCCCATGCGACTTGTTTCCCCTTTGTAGAGATTGTGGAAACCCGCGATGAGTTGACTGCAGCTGCAGAGATCGTAAAGGACCTTGGAATCAAAGAACTTGGTTTTGAGGACGAAGTGACGGTGGCCTACCATGCTCGCATGGCTTCTGTTTTCAGTGACATCAGCCTTCAATCCCTAGCGAATTTTGTCATGGAATTGCGCTTGATTAAGGATGAGACTGAGATTGCGGCCATTAAAAAAGCTTGTAGCATCTCTGACCAAGCCTTCCATGATATTTTAGACTATATCAAGGTAGGGAAAACGACAGAGTTGGAAGCAGCGACTTTCCTAGATTTTAGAATGCGGGAGTTGGGAGCTTCTGGTGTATCTTTCGATATTATCTCAGCAGCTGGTGAACGCTCTGCCATGCCTCACGCGACTCCAAGTGATCGGGTCATTTCAGCAGGAGATGCCTTGACCCTTGATTTTGGTTGCTTGTATAACCACTATGTCAGCGATATGACACGGAGTATCTATGCAGGACATGTCAGCGACAAGGAAAGAGAAATTTACGAAACAGTTTTGAAAGCCAATCAAGCCTTGATTGCTGCTGCTAAAGATGGACTTGGCTTCCGTGATTTTGATAAAATCCCACGTGATGTGATCGAAGCAGCCGGCTATGGCCAATACTTTACGCATGGAATCGGTCATGGAATTGGGCTAGATATCCACGAAGAGCCATACTTCAGCCAAACTTCTAAAGAAGCGATTCAAGCAGGGATGGTTTTAACAGATGAGCCAGGTATTTATATCGAAGGTCTCTCTGGTGTGCGGATCGAAGATGACCTCTTGATCACAGAAACAGGCTGTGAAGTCTTGACCCTTGCTCCTAAAGAATTGATTGTCCTTTAAAGTATACGTTTTTCTTAACTTCTATTTAGACAGAGATGTGAAGAGAAGACTATGAAATGAATTGTAGAGTAATTCTTCTCCCAGACATCTTATTTGGAGCCCTATCCATTTTGGTATAGGAACTACAATAACAAAACACGAAAGAAGCAAAGGGGAATTTGGATCTGGATGGATCAGGGGCGGTCCATAGCAATCCTTTCTTCTCAAAAAGAGAAGATTGCTGTTTGAGAAAAATCAAATAGTGTGTTACAATAAAGAGTAATCTATTTTTAAAAAAGAGGTAATAAAACATGATCGAAGCAAGTAAATTGAAAGCTGGTATGACTTTTGAAACAGCTGATGGAAAATTGATCCGCGTTTTGGAAGCTAGCCACCACAAACCAGGTAAAGGAAACACTATCATGCGTATGAAATTGCGTGATGTCCGTACTGGTTCAACATTTGATACAAGCTACCGTCCAGAAGAAAAATTTGAACAAGCGATTATCGAAACTGTTCCAGCTCAATACTTGTACAAAATGGATGATACAGCCTACTTCATGAACACTGAAACATATGACCAATATGAAATTCCAGTTGTGAACGTAGAACAAGAATTGCTTTACATCCTTGAAAACTCAGAAGTAAAAATTCAATTCTACGGAAGCGAAGTGATCGGTGTAACAGTTCCTACAACTGTTGAATTGACTGTTGCAGAAACTCAACCATCTATCAAAGGTGCTACAGTGACTGGTTCTGGTAAACCTGCTACAATGGAAACTGGTTTGGTCGTAAACGTTCCTGACTTCATCGAAGCTGGACAAAAATTGGTCATTAACACTACTGAAGGAACTTACGTTTCTCGTGCATAAGAGACATCTCAGGGTGTCAAATAGAAAGGAACTTCTATGGCAACTGAACAATTTGGTGACATCGTTATTGCACCACGTGTATTAGAAAAAATTATTGCGATTGCGACAGCAAAAGTAGAGGGTGTCTATTCACTTGAAAATAAAAGTGTTTCAGATAGCTTATCAAAACGTTCGCTTGGACGTGGCGTATACCTTCATACCGAGGAAGATGGTCAAGTTTCAGTAGACATCTATCTCTATTTAGAATACGGAGTTGCTGTACCATCTGTCGCGGTAGCGATTCAAAAAGCGGTCAAGTCTGCGGTTTATGATATGGCAGATGTAACCTTGGATGCTGTCAACATTCACGTTGTTGGGATCGCAACCGAAAAATCTCCAAAACCGGATTTGAAAGACTTGTTTAACGAGGACTTTCTCAATGACTGATGAAATTTTATTAGAATCACGTCGAGAGTTGCGCGAGCGTGCTTTTCAAGCCTTGATGGCCTTGGAATACGATGGAGACATTATTGAAGCTTGTCGTTTTGCTTATCTACATGATAAGGACATAGCAGAAGACAAAGAAGTTGATCTTCCTGCCTTTCTCATGAATCTCGTGACTGGTGTTTATCAGTCTAAAGATCAATTGGACCAACAAATCGGTCAACATTTGAAAGCAGGTTGGACAGTAGAACGCTTGACCTTGGTAGAGAAAAACATCCTTCGTCTTGGAATTTATGAAATAACAGAGTTTGACACACCACAGATCGTCGCAGTCAATGAGGCAGTTGAATTGGCCAAAGCCTTTTCAGATGAAATCTCTTCACGATTTGTCAATGGTGTCCTCAGTCAATTTGTGACAGAAGAATAATGAAAAGGGAGTGGGAAAGAACTCTTAAAATTAAATAAGGTTGAAAAGGTTCCCCAAACCTTTTCAATTTTCCCACCCACGCATAGCTTCAACAGTATGGGAGACTGTTGAAGGTTGTGGATAAAGGAAACTTTGTTTCCCTCATTAGGTTATCTTTGGAGCTTAAAAGGCGAACAAATACTTAGGAAACTTGCTTCGCAAGTCCTATCCACCACCTCAAAGCAGTGCTTTGAGCAATCAACCACTGCGTCATACAGTTATTTCTATTAAATATAAAAGGCTAGACAGTTTTTGCCCAGCCTTTTTTTGACGAATAATAACCCCTACAGTATAGAACTGTAGGGGTTGTTTTAGACACTTTTCCCAGAATGGAGGCTAACAGGTAAGAAATAACCCGTTGTCGTTACTTTTTTTCCTTCAATTTTTTGAAGTAAAAGATCAACCATGAGGATCGCAATATCTTTAAGAGGTTGTTGGATGGTTGTCAGTTCAGGAGTATAATTTTCGATAAATTGAGTGCCATCATAGCCGATTACTTTAAGATCTTGAGGAATCTGGAGTTCTAACTCTTTTGCGACTTTCATGATCAAGATAGCTGTCAAATCATCTGATGCGAAAATAGCATCTGGTTTTTGGTGGGTTAAGATCTGTTTGATTTCCATTTCTTTGCGAATGGGAGAAAAATCACTGGAAACATTAATGATTGGAGCATCAGGAAGGACGGAAGCAAAGCCAGCATGACGCAACCCTGTCGGGGAATTCGAATTATCATTTCCTGTGATCATGATGATGTTTTGGGAACCTGTTTTAGCTAAGGTTTCTGCAGCTAGGACCCCGCCAGCGTAGTTATCTGAAGAGACAACAGGGATTTCTGGGGAGAGGTTGCGGTCAAAGGCAATGATGGGAGCGGTCACCCGGTTATAATCATCGATTCCTAAGTTGTGACTTCCTGAAATGATGCCATCTACCTGATTCGCTTCCAACATTTCAATATATTCGCGCTCTTTTTCAGAGTTATGTTCACTATTGCAGATGATGGTCTTATAGCCATGTTTAAAAAGTTGGTGTTCTAATTTATCGATCAATTCAGCGTAGAAAACATGACTGATGTTGGGAAAGATTAGGCCAACTAACTTGGCTGACTTTCCTTGCAAGCTACGTGCGACATTATTGGGTTTATAGCCCAATTCTCTCATGGCTTCTTGGACTTTTTGGATCGTTTTTTCAGACAGGTACCCTTTGTTATTGATCACCCGTGAGACAGTAGTAGGGCTGACGCCAGCAAGTTTGGCGACATCAGTTAGCTTTGCGACCATAATCAAGTTCGTAGTAAGTTCCAGTAAGGGTTCCAGACTTGATCAAGATTCCATTTTGATCTGCATGTGGGTAGACCCGACCAGAAAATACTTTTTCTCCTTTATTGATAAAGATTTCAAAAATCGAATTGTCAATGAAAATATTAGCAGTTGTCGCTTGGTTAGCGATCGTGCAACTACGGCTCGTACCGAAGTCTTGGGCATATTGCTCGCCGGCCTGGCTACGATCCACTGTGACCAATCCTTTAGCTAGATCAAATGTGAGAACTAAGCCCTTTCCTTCTGCATCTGCAAAGAGGACGATTTCGTTCAGGCTATCTTTTTCAAACTGCAATTCCAATTCATAGCAGTTCTTGGTTTGTGCCTTGTTGGCAAATTCCTCACTCTCAGCGCGCAAGTCCAAGATTGCATCAACTGGGTATTGGTAGAGCTTGCCATCTTTGATGGTTAATTCTTTGACCAGCGAAAGAGCACCTTGGTAGTCATAGGAATCGGTTGGATAAGAAACGTCAGGAAGACCTAACCAGCTAACAGCATAGGCACGCCCATCAGGTGCATTGAATCCTTGAGTGGCATAGGCTTCAAAACCGTAGTCAAGATTATGTAATTCAGATACATCGACCATTTTGGCCTTTTCTGGGTCAAAGCTTGCCCCAATCTTGTACATATTTGGATAGATATTGTCATAATCTAGGACTGATTTGTCCAATCCTTGAGGACAGTAGAGGAGAACGGGTTGGTCTCCAACAAAGACGAGGTTGGGACACTCCATCATATAAGCTGTCCGGTCATTTGCAAAATCCAAGTCACCGACTTCAACCCAGTTGGTATAGTCATTATCTACAGCCTTGTAGAGACGGATGAATCCTTTCTTCTCAAGGTCTTGCCCGCCAACGATGGCGTAGTATTGGCCTTTAAAGTTAAAAATCTGTGGGTCGCGGAAGTGATCAGTGGAGTCAGCCGGTTGATCAATCAAGATTTTGTCAATTTTTTCAATCTTTCCTTCTTTGTCCATTAAAGCACCGACTTGGTAGGGATGACGGACCCATTCAGCATCACGAACATTTCCAGTATAGAATAAGAAAAGTTTGTCATCAAACTGCATAGCAGAACCAGAATAAGCTCCGTGGCTATCCAGATCTGTGTCTGGAAGAAGCGTTACCCCAGTTTCTTTGAAATGAACCAAGTCTTCACTTTCTGTTTGTACCCATGATTTTAACCCATGGGCGGCACCAAATGGGAAATTTTGGTAAAACAAGATCCATTTTCCATCAAAGTAGGAAAAACCGTTAGGATCATTTAAGAGACCAGCTTTTGGCTCAACATGATAGTGTGTATGCCAAGGAGAATTCGCCATATGATCTTGAATGGCTTGCTTTTCCTCCCTTGTCCAGTCTTCGTAACGTCGGTAACGACGTTCAGTTGTCCATTCCATTTTATTCCTCCGAATTTTTTCTTACTTCCATAGTACAGATTTCCCATTAAAAATGCAAGTGATAAATGGAAAAAACAGCCAAAAATGTCAAACGCTTGACATCTACGAGAAGGTGTTTTAAAGAGGATTAAAAATGAAAACGAATGAAAATATGAAAGTTTTTGAAAACAAAAAATCTAGGAATCACCCTTTGACAGCGTTATTAAAGCGATTATGTGAATGAAAATTCTTACATTCTATCAAAAGCTGTCAAAATAGTTTAAAAAGTTTCAAAAAAATCCTGCAAAACGGTTGACATATTTTCAATACGTGGTACAATTGAAAACGTAGAAACGGTTTAACCGTTTACATTACAAAAAAACAAGGAGATTTTTGCAAAATGTCAAATACAGAAATTGCAAAGCAGGTCATCGATGCAATCGGTGGGGTTGAGAACGTTAGCAGTGTTGCTCACTGTGCGACTCGTCTTCGCGTGATGGTAAAAGATGAATCAAAAATCAACAAAGATGTTGTTGAGAATATCGAAAAAGTACAAGGTGCTTTCTTTAACTCAGGTCAATACCAAATCATCTTTGGTACTGGTACTGTAAACAAGATCTACGATGAAGTAGTAGCTCTTGGATTACCAACCTCAACTAAGGCTGAGATGAAAGCTGAAGCAGCTAAACAAGGAAATTGGTTCCAACGCGCGATCCGTACTTTCGGTGATGTCTTTGTACCAATTATTCCAGTTATTGTAGCGACTGGTCTTTTCATGGGTGTTCGTGGTTTAGTGAATGCCCTTGGTGTGACTCTACCAGAAGATATCACAACTTACACCCAAATCTTAACAGATACAGCCTTTATTATCTTGCCAGGTCTTGTTGTTTGGTCAACTTTCCGTGTATTTGGTGGGAATCCGGCAGTGGGTATTGTACTTGGTATGATGCTTGTTTCAGGTTCACTTCCAAATGCTTGGGCTGTTGCTAGTGGTGGTGAAGTGACTGCCATGAAATTCTTTGGCTTCATTCCGGTTGTAGGTTTGCAAGGGTCTGTTCTTCCAGCCTTTATTATCGGGGTTCTTGGTGCAAAATTTGAAAAATCACTTCGAAAAGTAGTTCCGGATGTATTAGATCTTTTGGTTACTCCATTTGTGACACTCTTCGTGATGTCAATTCTTGGATTATTCGTTATTGGGCCAGTTTTCCACGTAGTTGAAACGTATATCTTAATTGGTACAAAAGCAATTCTTAACTTGCCATTTGGTCTTGGTGGATTGCTCATTGGTGGAGTTCACCAATTGATTGTCGTATCTGGTGTCCACCATATCTTTAACTTGCTTGAAGTTCAATTGTTAGCAGCCGATCATGCTAATCCGTTTAATGCGATCATTACTGCAGCAATGACAGCCCAAGGTGCTGCGACAGTTGCAGTAGCTGTGAAAACTAAAAATGCAAAATTGAAAGCTTTAGCTTTCCCAGCAGCACTTTCTGCCTTCCTCGGTATCACTGAGCCTGCTATCTTCGGGGTTAACTTGCGTTTCCGCAAACCATTCTTCCTTTCATTGATCGCAGGTGCAATCGGTGGTGGATTGGCATCTCTCCTTGGACTTGCTGGAACAGGTAATGGTATCACTATCATTCCTGGTACAATGCTTTATATTGGTAATGGTCAACTTGTTCAATATTTGCTTATGGTAGCAGTTTCATTTGCGCTTGGATTTGCATTGACTTACATGTTTGGTTATGAAGATGAAGCTCCTGTGGTTGCTTCTGAAAACGCGACAACTGAACGTCTAGTTGAAGAAGAAACAACTGGAAATGTTCCTGCGTCTCTTCAAGACGAAACCATTATCTCTCCGATCGTTGGTCAAGCTGTTGCTTTGTCTGATGTGAATGATCCTGTCTTCTCAAGTGGAGCGATGGGACAAGGGATTGCCATCAAACCAACTGAAGGCGTTGTCTATGCACCAGCAGATGCTGAAGTAACCATTGCTTTTGCAACTGGTCATGCTTACGGTTTGAAAACAGCTAATGGTGCTGAAATCTTGATCCACGTTGGTATTGATACAGTATCAATGAATGGTGAAGGATTTGATCAAAAAGTAGCTCAAGGCGATAAAGTCAAAGCTGGTGATGTCCTTGGTACATTTGATGCAGCGAAAATTGCCGCAGCTGGTCTTGAAGACACAACTATGGTGATCGTCACTAACACAGCTGACTTTGCTTCTGTCACACCTGTTGCAACTGGATCTGTTGCGAAGGGTGATGCGATCATCGAAGTCAAAGCTTAATCGAAACAATAAGTTCTCAAGGACTGGTCTATCATCTCCAGTCCTTGAATTTTATTTCTCAAAAAAAGTGTGTTTTTTCTATAGAGAAGAGAAAAAGATTGACGATAAAATATGCTATAATAAATACAGGATATTTTTTCATAATAAAAAAGGAGCCAACATGACAAAATTATATGGAAGTTTGGAAGCTGGCGGTACAAAATTTGTTTGTGCAGTTGGTGATGAAAACTATAATGTTGTGGAAAAAGTACAATTTCCAACAACCAAGCCAATTGAGACTATTGATAAGTGTATTGAATTTTTCTCAAAATTTGAGGATCTAGTTGGGCTTGCGATTGGTTCATTTGGACCAATTGATATCGATCCAAATTCAAACACTTATGGTTTCATCACAACGACTCCAAAACCAAATTGGGCCAATGTAGATATCGTTGGGGCCTTCCGTCGTGCCTTAAATGTACCTATCTATTTCACGACAGATGTGAATAGCTCTGCCTATGGAGAAGTGGTAGCACGCAATAATGCGGGTGGCCACATTGAAAACTTGGTTTACTATACAATCGGAACAGGAATCGGAGCTGGTGTCATCCAACGTGGTGAGTTTATCGGGGGAGCTGGACACCCAGAAATGGGACACTACTATGTGGCTCAACACCCAATGGATGTGGAAAAAGAATTCAAGGGTGTTTGTCCTTTCCACAATGGCTGTTTAGAAGGCTTTGCGGCGGGTCCTAGTCTGGAAGCTCGTACAGGTATTCGTGGGGAAAACATTGAACTCAACAGCAATGTATGGGATATTCAAGCCTACTACATCGCACAAGCAGCAGTGAATGCGACAGTTACCTTCCGCCCAGACGTCGTTGTCTTTGGAGGAGGAGTCATGGCTCAACAACATATGTTAGATCGTGTTCGCACGAAATTTACTGCCCTCTTAAACGGTTACCTCCCTGTACCGGATGTGAGAGATTATATTGTGACACCTGCAGTTGCTGGCAATGGTTCAGCGACCTTGGGGAACTTTGTCCTTGCAAAAGAAGTGAGCGAGAAGCTTAAAAAATAAGAAGCAATTGTCTCTTAGAGGTTAGAAACAAGAGCGAGGAGGCTGGGACAAAAGTCCTAGCCTCTCAATTATTTATGTGACTTTCAGTCCGTCTCGCTCCGTTAGGTGCGAGACAAAAAAACCA
>ERZ773267.768-NODE-768-length-19890-cov-7.974490_pt1 | contig 19890 bp, 15 predicted proteins | sample MGYA00511959_ERZ773267 | MGnify/ENA primary metagenome ERZ773267 (study PRJEB29015, sample SAMEA2738165) | human oral metagenome | biome: human oral; feature: human-associated habitat; material: saliva | place: China | collected 2240 ... | reverse complement strand
TTTAAAACCTCTCCATGCGTCCATTATTATGTAACACATCCTTTCTATATTAAGTATTTTCATTTGTGTAATTATTATAACTTATTTCGCTTTGAAAATCAAAGCTTTTTTTTAAATTTTTCTATACAGATGTGACTTTTTTGTTTTTTTATTGATTTTTTACACGTTTATTTTTATAAAATTTTATTTTTTTACATATTTAACAATCTATTTTCGACTGAAAAAACGTTAATTTTATTGTATGTGCAAATTGACAAAAATAAAAAAAAAAGGTAAAATTTCATATATAATTTTCATATCTGTTATATTAATTTTTGAAAAAATAATTAAAAATTACTTTGAAAGGAGAAATAATTTTATGCAAAAAAATAAGGAGACAAGTTTAACTCTCCTATCAGTCTTAATTGGTATTGCCGGTGCTATTCCAGTTGCGGCAAGTTCATTTTACATAGTTCTGAAATTTGGTGCATTGCCCTGGCCTACAATAATGGTGACATTAATTTCAATATCACTGCTTAAGCTTTTTAAAAGAAACAATATGAAGGAAATCACTGTTACACACACTATAATGAGTGCTGGTTCAATGGTTGCAGGGGGAGTTGCATTTACTCTGCCTGGGTACCTGCTTTCAGGAGGAAATTTGAAGGATATTGATAAGATGCTTCTATTTCTTACAATACTAACTGGAAGTATACTGGGAGCCTTTCTCTCATATATTTTCAGAAAAAAATTGATTGAAGAGGAAGGACTTGAATTTCCAATTGGGGAAGCCGCCTATACTCTTGTAACTTCAGGAAAAAATAAGAACAGCATGAAAATTGTAGGAATTGGAACCCTTATAAGTTCTGTCGTATCTATTTTCAGGGATTTCAGTTTCTTTAAAGGAAAAGCACCTTTTATTCCCACTGTCTATACATTAAAAAATGGATTATTAAGTTTCTATGTTTCGCCACTTTTACTTGGAATCGGATACATTCTTGGATTTACAAATACATTTATATGGTTTCTTGGAGGAGCTTTTATTCATTTTATAGCCTCCCCAATTGCCAAGTTTAAAAACATTGCCGACTTTGATATTATGAAAAACAGTTTTGGAATGGGATTTATGATAGGTATAGGAATTTCAATAATAATAAAAATTTTGTTACCTAAAAAACAGGAAATAAAAAAGGGGAAAAATACTAAATCTTCTAAAATATCTTCCATGAATTCTGCTCCTGTTTTGGGAATTCTTATGATTTTTGCATTTGTTATGATTTCAATGATTTACAAAATTTCTATATTCCTGTCACTTGTTGTAATTATAATATGTATTCTATGTGCGGCAATTGCTGGATATTCCACAGGAAAAACAGGTATAAATCCAATGGAAATTTATGCAGTAATTTCAATACTTGCAATTGCTTTTTTAAACAGACTTCTTAACGGCCTGAAAATAGGAAACTCAACTTTTTCAACAAACATAACGCTCCTTTCGTTATTCTTTATTGCCTGCATCGTTGCAGTGGCATGCGGACTTGCAGGAGATATACTTAATGACTTTAAGTCGGGATTTAACATGAAGGTGCGTCCATTTGACCAGTTTATTGGAGAAATAATTGGTGCAGCTGTAAGTTCTGTTGTCATAACATTCCTGTTTTTTATATTCTTTAATATATATAAGAACATAGGACCTAAAGAAAATAGTGATTTAATTGTTCTTCAGGCTTCAATAGTAGCTTCTGTAATAAAAGGAATTCCATTCATACATTTATTCTGGACAGGACTTCTGGCAGGGCTTATACTGAATATGCTAAATATTCCTGTACTTACTTTTGGAATAGGAATTTATCTTCCCTTTTATCTTACATTACCTGTTTTCATTGGAGGGCTTCTTAATTCTGTTGCAAAAAAGATTTCAGAAAAGTTTTCTTCAGATGCCCTTCTGTTTGCAAACGGACTGATGTCCGGAGAAGCAATTACAGGAGTTATTTTATCTATCATTGCTTATGTAAAACTGTTTATTTAAACTGGACTGTTTACACCGGATTTCATTATGATAAATAAATTTAATAATAAAATTTTATAGGAGGTATTTATGCTTTTAGGATTTGATATAGGAAATACCCACATTGTTCCTATTTTCTATAATGATAACGGAGAAATCACAGCTTCTTTCCGTATACCGACTGATTTGAAGTTTACTGAAGATACTTTGTTCATTATGCTAAAAAATCTTGCTGAAACTAAAAAAATTAATATTTCTGATGTTACAGACATTGTTGTTTCATCTGTTGTGCCACATATTAATGAGGTGTTTGAATATCTTGGAAGAAAATTTTTCAGAACAGAGCCTGTTTTTATTTCTCTGGATAATATTAATAATGAAATAAAAATTCTGGAAGGAATGGAAAGAGGATTAGGTGCTGACAGGATTGTCGACATATTGGCGGCAAAAAGGATATATCCTGATAGAAATCTTTTAATCATTGATTTTGGAACTGCAACTACCTTTGACATGATTAAAAACTCCACCTACATGGGAGGCTGCATTATTCCAGGTGTAAATTTATCAATAAATGCACTTTTTAACAATACTGCAAAACTGCCTAAAATTAAATTTGAAAAGCCTTCCACAGTTCTCGGAATAAATACTGTCACTCAGATAAATTCAGGAATATTTTACAGTAATGTCGGAGCTATAAAGGAACTTATTGCTAAATACAAAGAGGAAATACCGGAATCATATGTTATATCTACCGGAGGACAGGGAAAGGAAATATCAGATTTTATCCCTTCTGTAGATGAATATATCCCAAATCTTGGTGAGAAGGGAATATTTGAATTTTATAAACTTCAAAAAAACAAATAAAGGATTTAATATGAAATTTAATTTTAAAAAACTGACTATTATTATCATTCTTCTTGCAATAATAACTTTTACAGCATTAAAGATAACAAAAAGACTTCTTTATCATCCGTATAATGTTTCAAAATTTGGAACTTTTGATAAAAATAAGGATGTAGTTATTGTTTTTCATGGAATATATGGAAAAGCTAAAACCTTAAATCATATTACTGATACGCTTGAAAAGGAAGGATATTCGGGAATTAACATACAATACCCTACAACTGAGGACACTGTTGAGAAAATTACTGAAAAATATATTGCTCCGAATATTGATTCTGTAGTAAAAATTGTGGAGGAAGAAAATATTCTAAGAAGAAAACAGGGACTTCCTGAAATCAAAATAAACTTCATTGTACATTCGATGGGAACCGGAATTTTAAGATACTATCTGAAAACTCATAAACTGAATAATCTTGGAAAAGTTGTATTTATTTCACCACCGTCGCATGGAAGCCAGCTGTCAGACAATCCAATATCTGATGTTATTAAAGACACTCTGGGGGACGCTGTCAAACAGTTTAAAACTTCCAGTGACAGTTTTGTAAATTCACTTGGTGAGCCTGATTATCAATGTTATGTAATGATAGGAAATAAATCCGGTAATTTTCTATACTCCATTCTGATTCCTGGAATTGATGATGGAATGGTTCCTTTTAAAACTTCAAGGCTTAATAATTGCAATTATAAGGTTATTGAAAATGCCACACACACAACCATTTTAAAGGATCAAAGAACTTTAAATGAAATAGCAGATTACTTGAAAAATTAAATATAAAGAGATGTTTAATCGAATAAAATACCTTAAAAAACTAAAAAACAGTCTTTCTTTTTATGGCAATACTTAATTTTCTTAAACATCTCTTTTTTTATTTTCATTTATTCCGGTGCATATTATGTGTTTACATTCCCACTGGATCAATTAATTTTCTGCTGTTATTTCCCATTTCCCGTTTATTTTATCCAGTTCAAGCTCTATTTTGTCTACTCTATATGTTTTTACTCTATCTATTTCTTCTAAAACAACTTCCATTAAGTGGGGCAAAAATTTTTTTATAATAGTTTCTTCAGCTTCTGTTTCATCCATCTGAAATATTTCTGCCATTTCCTCTTCATTTAGATTTGAAAAAAGTTCTTTTATAAGTTTGTTATCTACATTTTTTTCATCTAATATTTTTTCAACATCAAAATTTTCAAAATCTATACCTTTTAACTCTACAGTAACATTTGCTTTTTTATTTGAAAGATAATTTATTTCATTTATTTTGTATTCTATTTCAGATAAATATTTATTTCCAAAAATGGAATATGCTTTTTCCAGTTCTTCATATCCACCTGCTCTTTTTGCAAGCTCATCCTTGAAAATTTCAGAATAATCTTCAGTAAAGAATCTTTTTATCTCTTTTTCAATTTCTGAATTATTTGTCTTCAGTTCTTTCTGAGTTAAGTTATTTCCTGTAACTTTATAATTTGCTCCAAAAATTTGTAGTGACATTACAGTTAAAAATAATATTACAATTTTTTTCATTCTAATTTTTCCTTTCTGTTATATATTAAATTTTAAAAGATAGCTTTTATATATTGTACTAACCTTTTTTATTTAATTTCGTTTTTGAAAATACAAAAGTTAAAATAAATGCTAATCCAAAAGCTGCAATTGATGCAAGCCAAAATGCGATTACTCCTTCTTTTATTGATAAAAATGCCAATGCAAGACCTCCAACTCCTATTCCGGCAGCCATAACATCAAATACTACAGATATTAATGCTCCTACTGCTGAACCAACTAATGCCGCATAAAATGGATACATAAATTTTAAATTAGCACCAAACATCGCAGGTTCTGTTATTCCAAAGCAGGCAGATACTGTTGCCGATAATGAAACTGATTCCTGCTTTTTATCTTTCTTATAAAGAAAATATGTTGCAAATACTGCACCCGACTGTGCTATATTAGATAAAGCAATTAACGGCCATATAAATGTCCCGCCTCCTGTAGCAGATAATTGTAAATCCACTGCTATAAATGTATGATGCAGACCAGTTATTACCAATGGGGCATAAGCTGTTCCAAATATTAAAGCTCCTAAATATTTTAATCCAGGTGTCTTAAATAAAAATTGGAAAGCTCCAGTCAAATATTCTCCTAAAGTTCTTGCAACAGGGCCTATAAACAGTAGTGTTAATACTCCCGTTACTACTAAAGTTATAAATGGTACCCATACTAATTTTAACACTTCAGGCGTCCTCTTATTAAAGAATTTTTCAATATAGCACATTGCTATTCCTGCAAACATTGCTGGTAATACCTGTGCCTGATATCCTATCAGCATTATTTTTGAAAATCCTAGATTTAAAATATATTTCCCAGCTTCGACACTAAATGGATCACCTTTTTTAAATAATCCGGCATATTTTGCAGAACCGTCAATTAAAATATCTCTTAAATATACTCCTTTATCAGACAATTCCCTACTTGCTGATATATTTCCATAAACGTAGGCATTTAGCATAACTCCCGATACTAGCATTAGCCCTAAAACAATACCAAGAGCTTCATTACCTTTAAACTTTCTGACAGTTGACCAGCAAACTAATACAGGTAACATACCAAATACTGCTCCACCTATCCAGTCAGTAAAGAAAAGTACAACTCTTGCCACTTCAGAAACTTCCTTAAATGACTTACCTCCTAAAAATGGTAAACTTGCCTGTAAAAAGTTCCCCAATCCTAACATTAATCCTCCTGCTACCAGTGCAGGTATTAACGGTACAAAAATTTCAGCCAAGTGTGCAACCATTCTTTGAAGTAAAGGCTGTCTAGTCATTGCCGCTTTTTTTACATCTTCTTTTGAAGCAGATTCAATTTCAGATACTCCAATAAAATCCTTGTAAAAATCCCCAACATCATTTCCCATAATTACTTGAAATTGTCCTACATTTATAAATGTTCCCTTTACTGTAGGCAATCCTTGAATTTCTTTCACATTTGCCTTAGATTCATCAACTAATGCAAATCTCATTCTTGTAGCACAGTGAGTAACACTGGCGATATTTCCTTTTCCGCCTACAAGTTCCAATAGCTTTTTCGCTTCACTCTGGTATTTCCCCATAGTGTCCTCCCAAAAAATATTTTAATTATAAACCTCTATTTTTTTGACTTTCCATTAATCTATCCAAAATCACTATTGCAGTTGCACATTCTAATACAACTATTGCCCTTGGAACAATTACCGGATCATGTCTGCCTTTCACTTCCAGAATATCTGATTTTTTAGTTTCCAGATTTACTGTTTTTTGAGCCTTTGAAATTGAAGCTGTCGGTTTTATTGCAACTTTAAAGCTTATAGGCATTCCTGTTGAAATTCCCCCAATAATTCCACCATTATTATTCGTATATGATTTGACATTTCCCTTTTCATCAAAATACATCTCGTCATTTGCTTCATATCCTGTCATTCTCGTAATTCCAAATCCTGCTCCAAATTCAATACCTTTAGTAGATGGAATTGAAAATATCATTCTTGAAATTTCACTTTCAATCGATTCAAAAAATGGGTCTCCAATTCCAGGCTTCAATCCTGTAATCATCAGTTCCACAATTCCACCCAGAGAGTTTTCCTCTTCTCTTGCTTTCATTATGGCTTCTTCCATTTTTCGAGCCACTCCATCTTCCAAAGTAGGTAAAATCATTCCTCGTAGTTTATTAATATTTTCTTCAGTAATATCACCTTCTGCAAAATCTCTTTCTTCTATATCGTAAAGTGACTTTATGTGTGCTCCAACCAGTATTCCCTGGTTTTTCAGAAGCTGCTTTGCAATGGCACCGGCAAATACAATCGAAGTTGTTATTCTTCCTGAAAAATGTCCGCTACCACGAATATCATTAAATCCATCATATCTGTTCATTCCTGACCAGTCTGCATGACCAGGTCTTGGCTTTATTTTAAGTTCACTATAATCCTTAGATCTCTGATCTTTGTTTCTCACAATCATTGCAAGAGGAGTTCCTGTTGTCCTACCGTCAAAAAATCCACTCAAAATTTCAAATTCATCCTTCTCAACTCTAGGCGTTGTCAATTTTGACCTTCCTGGTGCCCTTCTTTTCATTTCTTCTGTAATAAATTCCAAATCCAGTTCTGTTCCAGCCGGAATTCCGTCAATATTTACTCCTAACGCTGTTCCATGCGATTCCCCAAACAATGAAATTTTATAATTTTTTCCAAAATTTGCTCCCATTTTTTTTCCTTTCTATTTTCCCACATTTTTATTTATCATCATTTTTTACAATAAAATCTTTTCCATTTACAAAAACTGCCTCATTATTGCTTATTGGAAGCAAATTTAATTTATTTTCATAAATTTTTATAGTTTTTTTTGTACTTTCGACAAATGGAAATTCATTATTATGTGGCAAAATATAAAAATCTGTAATATTCATTGCTTCATAATTATCTAAATCAGGAGCAATTTCCTTATTATCCATTATCTGATTATATTCTATATTTTTAGAAGTAATAATCGCTCCAGCCGATTCTCCTATATAAAGCATTCCATTTGAAATTTTGTCTTTAATAGTATCTAAAATTTTTTTACGTTTTACTTCCTGCAATAGATAAAATGTATTTCCACCTGATACATACAAAATTTTTGTATCCTTCAATATATTTTCTATTTTTTGTTTTTCTGTTTTTGAAATATCTAAAATATTTATTGAAAATCCCAATTCCAAAAATACCTGCTTAGCTTCGTCTACATATCCTTTATAATCTTCAGTATTTGAAGCAGTAGGAACAAACGTAATTTCTTTTTCTGGTACATCTTTTAAAAATTCTTTCACTAAATTTTTTGTTCCTGCTAAATATGATGTCAAAAATAATTTACTCATATAAATTCCCTTTCCTAACGGTCTCAACAAAATTTAATTAAATTTTACATCCGTATTTTCTATTAATTTTCTATCTCATTTAAAAAAATTTTTATTTTAGATTTTATCATTTTTAACTTATTTTTCTATTACAACTAAACTTTATCTATCTAAAAAATCTTTTTAACAGTCTTTTTCTATCTCTCCACCCATTTTCACAAAGTCATCCCAGAAATGTGGATAAGATTTTCTGACACTTTCAGCCTCTTCTAAAATTATTTCCTCTTCACATCTTGTTGAAGCAACTGCCAAAGACATTGCAATCCTATGGTCATTCCATGCACTTACTGTAACTCCCCCTGTAAATCCATCTACACCTTGGATAATCAAGCTGTCACCTTCCTCAGCCACATTTCCTCCAAGTTTATTCAGTTCAGTCTTTATGGAAGTTATTCTGTCTGATTCCTTAATTCTCAATCTTTCTCCATTAATAATACGAGTTTCCCCTTCACTCAAGGCAGCCAGTACTGTCAGAATCGGCCCAATATCAGGACATTGAGAAATATCAATTACTGTTCCTTTAGTTTTAGAAGGCTTTACAATCACATAATCATCAAAAATCTCAAGGTTTGCCCCCATTCTAGTCACAATCTCAATAATTTCCCTATCTCCCTGCAGCGAGTTCTTATTTACATGCAGGCATTTTACTTCATTATCCCTGTTTGCCGAAATTATTCCGGCCACAATCCAGAATGCCACCTGTGAGTAATCTCCTTCAACAGTGTAATCAAAAGGCTTATAAGTCTGATTTCCCCTTATATCAAAACTCTTATAATCATTATTCACAATCTCAATCCCAGCCAGTTTCAATATTTCCAAAGTCAAATCAACATACCCTTTTGACTCCAGATTTTTATTAATAATCAGCTTTGAATCTCCCTCTAAAAGTGGCAAAGCATACAAAAGTCCAGTAATAAACTGTGAGCTTATGTTTCCATCAATTTCATAATTCCCTGGCTTCAGCTTTCCATTTACTGTAAGTGGCAATTTCCCACCTGTTGTTTCATATTTTAATCCCTGTTCTTTAAAAATCTTGTAATATGAATCAAGCGGTCTATCCACAAGTTTTCCTTTCCCGTCAAAAACCAGTTCATTTTCACTTGTAATTCCAACAGGTATTAAAAACCTTATTGTTGATCCTGATTCATTGCATTGCACGTACTTATCCCTTGGAGCAACTTTTCCACCATTTCCAATAATCTCAAGAGCACTTTCAAAACGCTCTATTTCCGCTCCCCAGTTTTCCATAATATCCGTAGTTGTTGTAATATCCACCGAAAACTTCAAATTATCAATTTTTGATTTTTTCTCATTTTCAGCCAATGCTGCCGCAATTACTGCCCTATGAGAGTAACTTTTTGATGGCGGGATTTCTATCGTTCCATTTAACTTACCTGGTTTTATTTTTATTTTCATAAGTTACTTTTCTCCTGTTCATGTCTACTTTTTCTTTTTCATTTTTGATCTAAATGAAGTTTTTAAATTAAAACCTTTACTTTATCTGATCCAAAATAAATGGATCTTTTATTTTATTATCTTCTGCAAATAAAATAATTTTACTCATAATTTCAGCCGTTTTTGGATCTTCATCAACAAATGGAAGGAAAATTCTTCCCCTATGCTGTGAATGTACCGGTAACACATTTATTTCAGCCCCAGCTTTCTGATGAACAACTCCACTTCCCAGATGAACTGTATATTCTGCCCGTTTTCCTTTTATTATAGCATGTCTTTCTGTAAACGTAACATTTGAAAGTTTAAACAGTTTAAGGTTAAATTCAACGATTGACTTTCTCATTTCAACAGTAGAATGGCTGGCTTCAGGGTCAACTCCGCCAACGTGAGCCACACTTACAGCCAAATCCACATCCCTCATTACCTCTGTAAAGATTAAATCAGGAATATCATCTATCAGAATCGGTTTAAATGTCTTTCTATCGTAAAAACAAACCCATTCAAGTGTCGGTGCTTCAATATCAGAAGGAGAAAACCAGTCTGCCATTGCATAAATTTTCGCTATAATATTGTTCTTATAGTAGATTTTTTGCAATCCTTCTTCATAATCGGCAACCCATCTTCTATTTTTCAATACAGCAACTGTCTTATGTGGCTGAATCTGATGCCCGGCATATCTTAAAGAATTGTCCTTATCTTTTTCATCAGCTGTTTTCACATAAATTTCCCTAAATACCTGTTTAAAAGGCTGTTTTATCTCTTTTGTAAATAAATCCTGCTGATACTCACTCCATTTTCCACTATTATACAAATCAAGAGCATGGGCAATTTTTAACATCTGATTTTCTTCAAGCTCAATAATTTCACCATTCACAGTTACAAGACTGCCATCACTGTAATAACCAAGATTATTTTCAGATTTAAAGACAAGTGTATCAAGTAACGGTGAAATTACAGGATTTTCCATTAGATTTTTTATTTCATAATTATAAAATTCCGTTCCGTCTTCCATTGCCTCTTCCAGCATTTTTTTAGAACGTCTGTACTGTTCTGTCAGATTTTTATTTACTTCCTTGATTTCCTCAATATATTTATTTTTCTTCAGTTTAGCCGGCATCGTTTTTAACACTTTTCCATTTTTCTCAAAAACTATTTTAGTTTTCCCAAATTCATCAATTTTTATAAATACCGTAGTTTCTTCTATTACCTTCGGCTCAAAATACTGTTTTATTTCATTAATTAAAGCTGTTTCCATACTCCATACTAAACGGATTACATCAGAATATCCGGCATTTCTTGATAAATTTTCAAGTGATATTTCAAATGCCTTTGCCTCACTTGCCCTACGCTGAGCCCCAAACTGCTTACTTTCCTTCAGGAATTTCTGTAAAAATTTATATCTCTGAAGTAAATCCTTATCCCTGTCCTTTTTAAGTGGAATTAACGAATAACTTGCAACTAAATCCTTATTTCTCTTATCCTGAATTTTTTCTTCGGTTTCCTTTAATTTAAGTTTTCCCTGTGCTGCATCTGCAAACATCCTTGCCCTCGAATGTTTTGCCCCGTCTGACACATATTTTGCAGCTTCATAAAGCATCTCAAATCTTTTTGCTCCCAGTTCCTTATGGGCTGATTTAAACCAGTCAATATCAAAAGCCCCTATTGCCAGATCTTCAACAGAAATCGGAGTATATTTTGCAAATAAGCTTTCCATATTTTTAGAAACATCACTTATATGTGCATGGAAATAATAACATGCGCTTTCCAGCCCTTCCCAGCCTAAATATTCCTGAATAAGCGGAGTCCAACGTGGTGCATACATTGCCACTTCTATTAGCCGTTGCTGACTAATTTTGCTTCCTTTTATTTTCTTGGTAAAAAGCTTGCTCGTATCATCCTTATCAGGCTGACTTTTTTTCAGAAGGTGACTCAAATTGGATTTTTTAGAATCCTCACTGTAATAATCAGAATAATATCCCCCTCTTTCCAGCTTTTCGTTTCCCAATGCCATTAAAATCTTAATGAGATTGTCAATTCCTTTTACAACTGGAATCTGATGGATTGTATTTGAATATTCTACAGGAGTTTCCCCTCTTTTAAACTCTGTTTCCAAAATATAGTCAATTACCTTTTGTCCTTCTTTTTTCAAAAATTCTATAACTTTTGGATTATTTTCTTTTTTATCGGAAGTTTTATTACCATAAATAATATCGCATAGTGCTTTTACTTTAGATTTTGTATTTTCACGATTGAGGATTTCAATGTAAAACTCATCTTTTTCAATAATTCCCTTTGTTACAGCAAGAGCAAATTCATCAATTGAAATCAGTTCTCCTCTTAATTTACCATCTTCCTTTTCTACATAATTATACAGTTTTTTATAAATTTTATATTTCAAAATAAACTGTTCGATAAATTCCTTGTCATCTGAATAATTTTTTATACCTTTTTTAGCTGACAGGAAAATTGTATTATTTTCAAAAATACTCAAATATACATCCTTGTCATTTATATTTCTTATATAATTTCTTAATTCTTTTCTCAAAAGTTCACTTTCATTCAGATTATTGTAAACATAGGAGAAAATCATTTTCCCAAACTTATAGGAATATTCCTTATCTTCATTTTCATATTCATTTACAAGAATATTTATAACTTGACTGATTTTTCCAATTGAATAAGAATATCTTTTATTTACATCAAAATATTTTAATCCACCTGTTTCCTTTTGCTCATCTTCTATTTTTTCAATTAACTCATTTGGATTAAATCCAAGCATTTCTTTTGTATAATTCAAATATTCCTTATCTGAAAACTTTGTCTTTGAGAAAAAGTAAAGCTGATACAACGTTTCAAAATCTTTAATTTCCGTTTTGTAAAATTCCCTCCAAACTTCCTCAAGCGGATAATCCCTCAATTTCTGATTTCTATAATCATACTGGCCATTTAAAGGATAAATTGGAGAAAATGAATTAGACAACAGAGTAGTTGTCCCATAAGCTGTTTTATACTCATAATTTTCGTGTTCTGTATATAAGTCATTCAGCTTTTTTATAATTTCCAGAAGTTCATCTATTGATTTTGTAAATACTTGGCTCATATCCGGTTTTTTTTCTAAAAATTCAGTATTTTCAAAGCTTGGCTCATAATTAATATCATATCCTAGTTTTTCATTGGCAACCTTTTTCTCTTCCTTATTAACTTCATCAATTAGTACAATTTCACTAGAAGTAGGCTCTTTCACAAGTTTTACATATTTCTTCAATGTTTTCAAATCATACTTTTTCTCATTTTTAGCCTTTAAAAGCAGGTCAAATGCAGCTAACCGTTTATTTACATCCTTTGTTGTTATAAGATTTTCAACAGTCTCATAAAATGCAGCTTCTTCCTGCATATAAAGTAAACTAATCAGATTTTTACGTACATTTGATGTTTTTAACTTTAACATTCCTTCTATTTCTTTACGGTATTTTGGAACTAAATTATTTTTTTGAACTGTTTCGAAGGCCTCATCTGTTATTTCCGCATCCTTCAATCCAGCAATCGCATATTTTTCATAATTTTCATTTTCAAGTTTTTGAGATACAACCTTAAAAACATCCTCTTTCACATAGTAACTAAAAATTTTCGAATATTCAAAAACCTTTTCAACATATTCACCTTTTAAAAAGAGGGAAATTATTGCCATTTTATCAGCAATTTCCACTTTATGAAGTGAAACTGCATACCATGGGAAAATGCAAGGCGAAAAATCCTTTCTAGATTTTTTCATTTCCTTAAGAAATTTCTCAAGTATTCCAAAAAATTCTTTTGCCTCATTTTCATCCTCAAAGAAATCAGTCAATTTAAATTGACCACTATCTATTCTATTATAAATTTCATAACTAGTTCCCGTTTTCATAAAGCTATCTGAATAGCATGCAAAAATTTCCAAATCATCTGGATACTGATAAATAACTTTTTTTGCAATTTTTCCGGCTAATCCTATATTTTGAATAAACTGAATATAGTATGAAGCAAGTAGTATACTGTGACGTTTTTCGCTAGATAAAATTTCTTCAATTGCATTTATAGCTGCTGAAATATCTTCTCTTCCCTTCTGCCAAAGTCCTAGCAGTACTTCCACATTGTCATCACTTTTCAGAAGTTCATCAGCATATTCTGGATTTTCCACAAGTTTCTTAATAATTTCAATTTCCTTTTTGCTAATTCTGTCTGCATACATTTCCCCAATTCCAGTCCATGTTGCCAAAGCCCTTTTTATCGATGAAAATCTTAATAAATCATTGTCATACACAATTTTGAACATATAGTTAAAGTTTTCCACCGTTCCGCCATCCATAGTTTCACAAATAGCCTGTCTCAGTCCTTCCTGAAGCTTTGCAGCCAGCAGTAATTTCCCAACAAGTTCCACAAGTTCCCTGTTATCTGAAGCAAAAATTGCCCTGAAAGTCGTATAATCCAGCAAAAATGTATTATTTTCACTCAAAATCAAGTCTTTTAAAAATTCTATAACTTCCTTATTTCCCCTATCAATTTCACACCATAGGTAATGTAACACAAAAGAATAGACTCCGGGATATTTTTCCTTATCATATTCACCTTTCAATATTTTCATAATATCCAGATCTAAAATATATAATGTAACCAGATTAGACAGAATATTCCACATATTTATCAAATGATCCGCATAATTTGAACTCAGCATCATTTTTCTGTAATACCATCTTGTATAGGGTATTTTTACAATTTTTTGACAAATTTCAAGAAATACTTCCCTAAATTTTTTTCCTATCATTAAATCCAGAGCAGGATAAATTTCTTTAGGATAAATTTCTTCAAAAGAAACATTTTCAATATTTTTAATTTTCTTTTTCATTTCTAGAATTACAAAGTTTTCGTGCTCATATCTTCCAGTTTTGACATTTCCCTTCAGCACATCTTCAATAAATTTTTGACTTTCAGGATTTAATTTTTCCTTTTCCTTTGATAATTTTTCCTTGTAACTTTTTTTCAATTCGTCAGGAATCCTGTAATCTAGTACCATAATTCTATCTCCTTATAAATTATTTTTAAATTTATCCGTTACCACATTCTCCCGGCCAGCATCGTAAGTCTGACAAATGTCAGCTCATCATTCTCCTGTAAATCTAACTTGTTGTTTATTTCACCAATCTCCTCATCATTTACAAAAACCCTGTAAATCCCATCTTCATAACTTTGCAGTGCATTTTCAATAGCCTTTTCCAAATCCTGCTTTTTTCCATTGTAGTCCACTCCAAATGAAATCTTTCCTGCATCTGATAAATCATTAATTTTTTCATCAGTCAGATACGGAACTACATCATTTTCTGTAAGCCCTTCATTAAATTCTTTTACATTTATCGTAACAAATTCTATCAAAAGGTCTTTTACTGTTTCTATTTCCCCTTTAATTTCATATTCCTTCTTATCGATTCTATTTTTCCTTTTCCCAATCTGCTTTATATTTACATAAATTTTCATTTTTTCACCTTCACTATTTTTTCTTCTTCATATTAGGTCTAAATGAAGTCTTTAAATCAAAACCTTTACTCAGTATTTTGTTTTCATTTGAAACTTCAGGGGAAATTTCTTTTTCACTTCTTTTATTTGATAAAAATTCAACTAGACTTTGCCAGATAAAATCTTCATCAATGTACACACCTAATTTTGATAAATATGGATTATATGTAAATTTATAAGTATAAAGATATTTACTACTTTTAGATTTACCAATAAGCTCTATTAAAAGTATAGGTTCATTTAAAATAATATCATCTTTATCTATGTCAGAAGTGATTAATTTTTTTCTATTATAGGATAACAAATACTCCCAATCATCTTTAAATCTACTGTAAATATTAAACTTCTTCCCATCTTTAAAAGTAATTTCTTTTTTATATTCAAAGTCAGTCAACTTTCTCAAATCTTCCTGATTTTTTATATCAAAATGAGTATATACTCCATTTTCAGTAAAAAATAGATGTATTAATTTTTCTCCAATAAAAAGTATTTTATGAATATTTTTTTCATCTATAGGTTTTATGTCATCTTTTAAATTTTTATTAAAATCATCTTCTGATATTCTATAATCTATATTTATATTACTTATATTCCCAATCAAAACTTGAAAATATTCACAATAAGTTTTTCTAGTATAAACTAATTTCTCATCCATTCCATATTTTGCAACTTTGTAATCATAAAAATCTCTAAATTTACTAATTATCTTCATATATCCCCCTTATGCTTCTTCTTCATATTAGGTCTAAATGAAGTCTTTAAATCAAAACCTTTACTCTGTATCTTGTTTTCATTAGAAACTTCAGGAATAATTTCTTTCTCACTTCTTTTATTAGATAAAAATTCAACTAGACTTTGCCAGATAAAATCTTCATCAATGTATATTCCCAGCTGTGATAGATTTGGATTATAAGTAAATTTATATACTGAATTATCGTATCTTGCAATTTTTCTATCAATACCACCAATATATTCTACTAAAATAATTGGTTCATTAAAAAGAACTTCCTCTTTTGAAATATTTAGATATGATAGAAATCTTTTTCTATCATAATTAAAAAAATCATTCCATAATTCGTTAAAAGCTATATGAATCTCAATTTTTTTTCCATCATTAAAAGTAATTTCTTTTGTATCATCATAATAAGCCCAGTATTTATATACAGTTTCTCCACCTATATCTTTAGGATTTTTTATATCAAAATGGGTATAGATACCATCTTCAGTAAAAAATAAGTGTACTATTTTTTCTCCAACAATAAGTATTTTATTATGATTAATTTTATCAAAGAATTTAATATGTTCTTTTAAATTATTATCAAAATCCTCTATTGAAACTTTTTCAGGCACATTTTTATGTAGATTTAGGTACTGAAATCGCATCTTATAGTAGTCATAACAAGTTTTTCTATTGTAAATTAATTTTTCATCCACTCCATATTTGGTTACTTTGTAATCGTAAAAATCTTTAAATTTACTAATTATTTTCATTTTTCTCCTTTAATTTTTAGGAGACTTCAGTATGAAACTTCTATTCTTAAAATATTTAAATTCTTATTTTACTTTATCTCCTAATTCTTTCTGTAATTTTAAATTTTTTCTTTTTTTATTTTCTAATATTCCTGTATAATTCATTTTCATCACTCCTATTCTTTATTTTTATTTTGTATAACGTTACTAACTTAGTTTGAATTGGTCAGACAATGTCTGAACTTTTCAGAATAAACTATATAAGATATAATTTCCCTCTTAATTTCCTTTATCCTTCTGTTCCTTTTTCTCACCTTTTATAAAAAGAACAGTAAATATAACTGCAGCTATAATTATCCAACCCCAGTCTATATATATTTCTTTACTTATTTTAAAAACTTCCGTCCATGAATAGGATAATCCATTTAAAAATTCAACACCCTGCTCTTTTTTCAAATAATAAGCCAGTAAAATCACATCGATAAAGTATACTGCTATCATGGAGAAAATTGTAATTACAGGGATTCCTTTTATAATATCTTTCATTGGTAAAGCTTCATATTTTGGATTTAGCATATTTTCATTTTTAGCATTTGCACCAAATTTGCTTTGACGTATAGGTTCGGTATTTTTTTTACTCTCTGTCTCTGTTTTCTTAATTTTGATTCCAAATAACCACCCAAAAAAAACTATAAAAAATATTATTACAGTAATTATTTTATATCCTAAAAAAATCATCGAAAAAGCTAAGCAAATCATAGCTGCAATAATGGAGCTTAACCCCGCAAATAAAATTCCGTTTAAATATCTCTTCATATTTATACTCCTTTTCATTTAATTTTTATTCAGTTTTTCTATTAAAAAGACTAGCAGATTTTCGCAGAAAACCTCCATTTCATTTCCAAAAGCTAAAATAATATTATCATTTAAATCCTTTACAAATATCACTCCATCTGTTACACCAATTATATATTCTTCCCAGTTATATATTTCATCATCAAATATAATATTTTCTTTTGAAACTTTTATTTTCTTTAAATTATCAAGATTTTCAATTTGCTTCTTGTCTGAGAAAAGACTGAAACTCAATTTATGTGACTTTCTAAATGAAAATTCCTCATTTCCTCCATTTTCAATATTTTCTAATGCACTCGGATAATTCTGTTTTACAAAATCTTCCTGAAATAAGTCAAAAGAATCTTTCTTATACCCACCTGCATTAATCTTTTCCCATTTTCCTTCATTAGATTTGAAAAAAATGGCTGTAAATGTATTTCCCACCATATATACTTCTTTTGAAAGAAAATATTGTAAATTTTTATAATAATTTTTTTCATTTTTTCCTACACTGAAACCATCATCATAAAAATAAATATTTGGATATTTCTTTTTATAATATGAAAATACAAAGAAATCTACTATTCCTAATATAATTAATAAAACTATAAAAATCACTACGGTAGAGACATAAAAATTTCTGCTAATTTCAACAGTAAATAATAAAACTACTCCTATATTTAATACCAGCAAAGAAATTAAAAATCTTGCTGAATTAAAAATTATTTTTAACCAGTTTGCCTTTTCCACTTTTTTAAGATTTTCCTGTAACATATTTTTTCACTCCCTCACTATTTCAAATAATTCATATAATATCTGAACTTCTTGGTTTCATTTTCTGACTACTTTCATTCTTACAACTAAAATTTACTCAAAAATCTCCTTTTCCCCCATTTTTTTAATTTCAACTTCCCCAATTTCCTTCAGAATTACAAAATTAATTCCATCACTTGTACTTTTCTTATCCCTTTTCATAATTTCAGAAATTTCATCTTCCGGATATTCAATTTCAGTCGGTAAATTCAATGCCCTCAATAGTTTCTCAATTTTTATAGTTTCACCTTTTTTAGTAAATCCTTTTTTCTCCCCAATTTTTGTAATATCCACCATTCCAGCAGAAACTGCTTCTCCATGGCAATATTTCTCATAATTTGTAAACTGCTCTATCGCATGTCCAATAGTATGCCCAAAATTCAATATCATTCTCAAATTATTTTCCTTCTCATCCTTTTCCACAACTTCCTTTTTTATCTCACATGAACGATAAACAAGCTCATTTACATACTTCATTAAATGCTTACGTAATTGCTGTCCATAATTTTCATCATCTTGTGAAACTCCAACTTTTTCCACTATTTCCACAAGTTTGTCAAAAAATTTCTTATCATAAATACATCCATATTTTACAATTTCTGCAAATCCATCATAAAAATATCTGTCTGTCAATGTATTCAAAAAATAATTATCAATTAAAACAAGCTTTGGCTGATGAAATGCCCCAACAAGATTTTTTCCCTCAGGCAAATCAACTCCCACTTTTCCTCCAACACTGCTGTCAACTTGCGAAACAATTGTCGTAGGAATTTGAATAAACCCAATCCCACGCATATAACTAGCAGCCGCAAATCCTGCAATATCTCCAACAACTCCGCCACCAAATGCAACAACAATATCCTTTCTTGTAAGTCCTGCATTTACCATAGCTGAATAAATTCCAGGCATTATCCCAATATGTTTATGTTTTTCTCCAGCCTGCAGTACAAATACCTTATAATCAAACCCTCTAAACATTCTTTCATATTCACTTTTATAAATCCTGTCTACATTAGAATCAGTAATTACAAACAATTTCTTTCCATTATAAACTTTTCCTATATATTCAGAAAATCTCTCAAAAAAAGATTCTCCAATCAAAATTTCATAAGAATTTTTCCCCAATCCAACATATAATTTTTTCATAATTTATCCATCCTTTTTACATATCATTATAATACAATTTTTCACAACAAAAAACAATATATATTAAAATATAGTAAAATCATCAAATTTAGGAATTTAAAATGATTTTACTATATAAAAAGCTATTTTAAATTATATCTTTCAAGTTTAATTCCACAGTGTAATCAGATACTTCTTAATCAATTTTTTCCCTACGTCTTGTAGACATTATGAATTTTTCCTTCAATGTCCCCAAATCATTATTATTCAAGGCATCTTTGATTATATCAAGTTCCTTTTCAAACTGCTGTATCATTTCCAAAAGATTTTTCTTATTTCCTATAAACAGCTCTGCCCATAAATCTTCATTTATTTTTGCAATTCTTGTCAAATCACGATAAGAATCTCCAATAAAACGGTTAGTATCATACTTTTCACTGTCACTATTCACAAGCGAAACTGCAATTGCATGAGTAAGCTGACTCGTAAACGCAATAATTTCATCATGCTCCTGTGCAGTAAGAAAACTGACCTTCTTAAATCCCATCAGCTTTACAATTTCTGACAGTAATTCCAAATTTTCTCTTTTATTTTTTTCATCCTTGATTATTATGTAATTTGCATTCTTAAAAACTTTGCTATCTGCAAAGTCAATTCCCCGTTTTTCACGCCCTGCCATAGGATGTCCAAAAATAAAATCAATATTCTTTCCACTCTGTATTCTAATTTTCTCCATAATCGGATTAATATCCCCAATAATTTTCTCTTTAATTCCCACAACATCAGTAATTATAGCATTTTCTTTAAAATTATCAATATTATTCACAAAAAA
>ERZ773267.765-NODE-765-length-19938-cov-3.640597_pt1 | contig 19938 bp, 23 predicted proteins | sample MGYA00511959_ERZ773267 | MGnify/ENA primary metagenome ERZ773267 (study PRJEB29015, sample SAMEA2738165) | human oral metagenome | biome: human oral; feature: human-associated habitat; material: saliva | place: China | collected 2240 ... | reverse complement strand
CTTGACGAGATCACGTTTAAAGACGAAGCCGTGCTAAAAAAGCTAGCAAATTTCACTCTTTTGCGCGTGGACGTGACGAAAAATAGCAATGACGACGCACAGATAATGAAAAAATTCGGACTCATCGGACCGCCGGCGATCCTATTTTTCCGTGCCAACAGCGACGCGCAAGACGAGCTAAAAAACGCACGCCTCATCGGATTTTATCCGCCCGAAAAGTTTTTAGCCCATCTTGAAAAATTCGGGCTGTGAAATTTGCGCGGCGATTTTTGCGGTTTTATTCTTGAAATTTGAGATAATTAAAGCTGATTTAAATTTCGCTCGCTATAATTTCGCCTATCGTTACCCTGTAGTTTAGTGGTAGAACTGCTGACTCTGGATCAGCTAACAGAGGTTCGAATCCTTTCAGGGTAACCATTAAACCCCCTTTAAACCCCCAAAATACGGCACTTTAAGCAGATTTGTTATACAGTTTGTTATACACTTGTTGATTTTGTTAGGCCTACACCGCCAACGCTCTATTTCTCCAGCCATTGGCGTAAATCCTGAATTTCGGATTTTTTTCAATCAGGCCGTTGTAGTATTGAAGCTCCGCCCGGTCGAATTCTTTGTCAAATCGCTCCTCGTCGTATCGGTTTATCGCCGCTACCGTTTGATCGCCTACTATGCCGTCGTTTACCACGCCTACAAGTTGTTGCGCAACTCTTACGGCGGGTTTTATGCCGACGTTCACGGCAAAGATAAACATCTCATTTGCCTTGATTTGGCTTGAAATTTCGTCAAGCCGCATACGATCCCAATACGCCTCTTTGTAGAATGCTCGCACCTGCGCGCGCAAATTCTCGCTAGCGTATAGCGCACGGGATATTTTCTCGATATTTCCGCCAAGAGCCACCGCGCCTAGTATCTCGTCCCAGCCTGCCCAGTGCGGGTGGGCGTCTTGGTATATTCCCATAAACGTCCACCCCTTTTCTGTTGGGTTTTTGTCTAGTGCGTCCTCGGGCTTAGAGAATTCAAGTCTCATCAAAATTTGAAATGCCTCGTTAAAATTTGCCATTTTCCATCCTTTATTTTTACTTCGCGGCGGAAGTAATTCCGCCTTGCACCGCCTGCAATATCTCGCTATTTGTCATCTTCCCGCTCCTCGTGCCTAAAGCTTCCGCCGTAGTCCCCGTAGTCGTAGCTATTGCCGTTTAGCCCTTCTATCTTTTTTTCTACGGCTTTATCTATCATCGCGGTAGCCCACTCCGCCCCTCTCCACGCGAAAAACCCGCCGACTGCTAGCGAAAATTTGGGCGCCTGCGTAAAATAAAACGTCGTTTCATACGCTAGCCAACATACAAACATCGAGCTAGCCGTACCTACTACTAAATTTACAAGCCTTTGCGCGCCTTTTTTGCCGCTATTTGCCATATTTAGCAGTCCGCCCACTAGCCCCACTAAAATCACCCAAAAATAAAGCCCTATCTCCTCTATTACGTCATCCATTTTTCTCCCTCACTTCGTGACTAGCCACATTAGCAAGATTGATAAAACGATCTCGATAATAGCTTTTTTGCTTAGCCAAAATTTTCTAGCTCTAGTCGCCAACTCTATCATCTACGCACCCCTTTAAAAGTTCCTCGCAGGTTTTAAAATACTCCATCAGCTCTCGCGCGCTTTGCGGGTCGTTCGCCTCGAATTTCGGCTTTTCCGGCATTTTCGCAAGGCACGCTACGGGTGTTTTTACTTCTTGATAGACTGTTTTCGTGATGATTTGCGGCTCCTTAGACGAGCAACCGCAAAAAATAATCGCCAAGATTATCAACGTAGCGCAAAAAACTACGAAATCGCTCTTTAGCCTTATCTCTTTATTTTCCCGCTTCATTTATCAGCTCCTCGTAAAATTTGAGTTTCTTTTCGCACTGCGCGTCTTTGACGGGGACTTCTATTTTTTTAAATTTCGTCACTACGCGCTCCTGCGTCGCCGCTACATCGGCGGTTTTTACAGTTAGCGCCTTGATTTTCTCATTTTGAAAATCTATGCGCGTATTGCACTCGCCCAAATTTGCCGCCGATACTTGCAAAGCCGCTTCTTTTATCGCTAGCTCTTTTTGCGCCTGGGCTAGCTCTGCTTTTGCTTCTTTGACGTCGCCTCTTAGTTTCCAGATTTCAAGCCCCGCGCCGCCTAAAGCTATCACGATCACGACGCCGACGGAAACTAGAAATTTGATATTCAAAAAGCCCATTTCACGCCCCCTTTAGCAAATTTATGGCAAGCACGACGATCAAAATAGTCGCCGCGATAACTGCAAATTTGACCGCCGAGCTCATTGTTTTATTCTTTTAAACGGATTGGTAGCCCAAACCGTTTGCAGGATTTTTTTGTCGTTCTCGTCCATATACGTGTGCTTGTTGTCGGCACGCATACCGACGACGTCCATCAACTTCCAGCCTAAATAAACCCTACAATACCATTTAGACTGCCCGTAGCGTATTTCGCGGTAGTAGCCGAAACGCTCGCGCCCGTCTTTCATCTTGCAAGTGACTAGGCACTCTGTGCTCTTTTGCCCTTTGTTGTATGTCGCAAATACATCGCCTTGAGCGCGCACCGTGCTTGCGTCTATGTCCTCGACTCGCACGCCCAGATACTTCGCGCTAAATACTCCTATGCGGTTGCGGTATAGCCAACATAGTCTAGCCCAATACGTGCGGTTCTTGCCGTTTGGATAGTGTTCGCCCTTCCAGCCGTCATCGCCGTTTATGCCATAATCTGGGTCATCAAACCACGCCGCCCATCTTGGCAGTTTTTCGCTCTCTTCCCCGCAAAAAAGTAGCGCGATAGGCACGACGAGAAACTGCAAAATCTCAAGCGGTATCTCTACCGCTACGTTTTTTGCTACTTGAAGTTTTTGTTTCGCCGTGAGTTTCATTGTCATACCTTTCTGATTCTTGCGCCTACGCCGAGTCTGAGAAGATGTTCGCTGCTAGAATCCATCCCCGCGCTTACTACTATTTGACTTAGAGACGTTAAGCCTTTAAAATTGTTCACCCCACTAATTTTTACTAATTTCCTCATCGTCAAATAAAATACGCTAGACAGGTTGCAAAAATTACCTTGCCCGGTTATAGTATGCAAACTTGGAAACGTAAAATCATTGACTACGCTAGGGTTGTTTGAAAAGCAGGTATTCTTAACGGTTTCTAGCAAAGGCGCGTCTATCTTTGTTAGCGCAGTCGTAGAAAAACTGTCATCCACTTCTCTTAGCAGAGGAGCTTTCAAGGTTTTTATATCCCCGCTTAGATTATTAAAGCAGCTAGCCCCAAGCGTCTGTAACGATTTTAAATTTAGCTCCGTCATACCAGGAGCCACCAAAACTAGAGAAAAATTATTAAAATTGTTTGGCCCGATTTTCGTAAATTTGCTAAAGTCTAGTTTGTTTTTGTGGTAGTTAGGAGCCTCGCAAATGTTTTTATACGTCTGCGTAAAACCGACCGGGACCTCCTTGCCCCACAAAACATAGTCTAGCCCGCCTTCTTTGACTATCTTTGTTACTTCGGGGTAGGATGCCTCGCCCCCGCCCCCGAAAAAAAATGCGCCTTTTAACATTACGCGGCCTTTATGAAAGAAGTTAATACTTTGTTGTCGCCTGGGCGCACGAAGTAGCTAAAAAATACGTATCCTTGCCCATATGTCGCTTCGCTTGGGTTTAGGATTACAAAGTCGCTTGAAAAGCCCGTCACGCCGTTGCCGCTAATATACACTAGCCCGCTTTGACCCGCCTCTCTAGACCCTGCCGTTATTTGCCCGCTTACGCTACCAGTGAAATTTACGCCCTGCGTAAAATCTATCGTATTGCTCGTTATGTTTTGCGCTTTGGTGTATTTATTTAGCGCGTTATCCAGTTGCCCGCGCGTGAGATAGTTTCCTAGCGAGCTAGCCGTAACATACGCGTTTAGTTGCGATTTGAGCGCAAACGTTGCTTTGTCGGCAGCGTATGCCGTTAAATCCACTTTGCCGCCTAGAAGCGAGTTTATTTCACTCTTGGCGTATGTATCCGTCTGCGCGCCCTTTTTCTGGAAGGTATCTTCGATTTTTTTACTTGAATACGTCCTGCTCTCGCTTATAGCCGCGTCGTCTATGAAGCCGTTTGATACTATCTTTTTCATCTCTTCTAGCGTAGAGCTTGCGCTTGCTAAAGAGTTTTTCGCCGCCTCTATGGCTTGGGCTGCGCTCTGAGCCTTTTGCGCGGATTTTTCCGCATCGGCTTTTATGTTTTGCGCAGCGGCTAGTTGGGTAGTTGCCGCGCTAATAGCCCGCAACGCCTCGTCTTTGGCGTCGAGTATGGGTTGCGCCGAAAACGCGGCGTCCTGCACGGTCTTTGCCGCCGTTTCGACTGCTAAAGCCAACGCGTTAGCCTCGTCCGTAAATTTGCCTAACGCACGCACGAATTTGTCCGCGTCCTGATTAAAGCTGCCCGGTCTTTCTACGCTCGGGGCGTCGGGTAGTTTAGTTATAGTTTTTGCCATTAGATCACTCCTTTTAAATTTATGCTTAATTCGCTTGTTTGGGCGTTGCTTATCACCACCTCTTTGTCCTTGAAATATCCAAATACCGCCAAGCACTCAAACCCGTCCTCGCGCTCGTCGGCGATAAAAAGGTTTAGCTCCCCCGCCGTTCTTGCCAGCGTTTTTTCTACGAAATCCACCTGCGGGCTAGGCACTATGGCTTTGACCGCGCAGTATTTCGCCGTAGCCCCCTTGCGAAGCCTCGTAAAACCCCAGTCATCGGTGAATTCTTTCGAGTAGTCGATCATCGAGACGCTAGGCTCGTAAAGCGTATCGCCTAAAAATATCTTGCGGCCTACGACTAAATGCCCGAGATTTGCGCCTTTTTCGTTCGGCTCTATCTTGATTTTGATTTGCCCGCCGTAGTCTACGTCGCCTAGGTGCCATACGTCGTTGCGGTAAGTGAAAGATGCACCAAAAAAGTATTGCCACCAGCTGGCGCTATCGTTTCTAGTCGCCAACGCCCGCTCGAAAATCAAAGCGTCGTTTTTATCGTAGATCAGGATTTTTGCTCCGTCCGCGTTAAAAAGCCCAAACGAATTTACGCTAGCCTCGGGGACGTTGATAACTATCTCTAACCTAGTATCGCTTTTTGTTTGGGTATTTACGTACTCGTCTTGAAACCTAGTAGGATTTGGGCTCCCCGCCTCCACCCACTCGTCCGCGGTCATATTGGGCGCATTTTTGCCGCTGTTGGGCTTTGCGCAAATGTAGATTTTATTAAGAAATAAAACCTTGTCGTCCGCCGCATACGCTTTGTTTTCTTGCCACGCGGGAGTGTTTTCGGGCGGAGCGTTATTGCTCGCCACCGTATAGCTCGTTTTTTCGACCAATGTCATTGATTTGCCACCTTTCTTAAAATTTGCTCTAAATTGTCTATCGTTACCACTACGGCTTGCCCGTTGGTGGTGTCTTTTTGTATCGTCGCGCTATCTTTGGCGTATTTGAGCAGTTCCTTTCCTACGCTAACGAATTCCCTCATTAGCCTAGTCTGTTCGCCATTGTCGCTCGCCCCTACTATCTGCGCCCTTACCGCGCCGTTTTTAAGCGGTATGACCGCCTCTGCTCCTGCTTCGCCTATGAGCGCGCGGGTAGGACGGGTCACTATGCCGCCCTCTGCGTAAGGTTTTAGCCCCTGGCGTTTGCTCCACTCTATCCAGTCGTTTTTATTGCTTGACCCAGTGATCGCGGTTGCGGTTTTTATGATTTGCTCTCTGATTTGCGGTAGGCTCAGGTTTTCCATTAGCGCTTTTCGTTTCCACGCATCCAGCCCGCTTTGCTCTACGCTACGGCCTAGTACGTCTTTGTAGATAGCGTTTATGTCGCGGTCTAGTTGCGAGCTTAGCACCGCGCCGTTTGCGGTTACCGCACCGTTATTTAAGTTTGCTATCGCCCCGTTGTAGTTTGGTACCGCCTTACCGTCTTTTAGCGAGCCTAACACCTCTTTTAGGTATCTCACTATCGGGCTATCGCTGCCCAGTAGTAGCTCCATGGCGTTGATTTGGTCGTTCGCGCCTTTTATCAGGGCTTCTTTTTGTGCTTCAAGAGCCGAAAGCTGTGAATTTGAGCTACTATTTAGCAAGCCTTCTAGGCGTTTGATTTGACGATTGATGTCATCAAGGCTAGCAGATCCGGTTATGCCCTCTATTTCGCTCGCCATTTTTAGGATAGATAGCTTATACTCGGCATAGCTGCCTGCGGCTTGTTTTAGGAATTGCTCTTGTTTTGCTACCGCCGTGTTTAGGTTTTCGTATGCCGTGCTATCGTAGTCTTTCGCGTTGTAGGCAATTCTTGCGCGCTCTAGGGCAAAGCGATAGTTGAGCTCGCTCGTACTGCTATCTATGACGCTATCTCTTAGCTTTTGCGCGGTTTGCGCGATCTTTTCGAGTATGCTTTTTTGCTTGTTTAGCAAATTTAGCTGTTCGCGTTGCAAATTTAGAGTGTTCTGCGCGGCTTCGGCTAGTTTTAGGGCGGCGATTTGTTTTGTGATCGCCTCGATGTCGTTGAAGCTCTTTAGCCATACGTCGCGTCCGCCGTTTGACGCCGTAAACGTTCTGTATTCGGCTGCTAGTTTGACAAGCTCCGCCCTCATTTCGACGTTTCCGGTAGAGAGAAACTCTTGCAGTTTTGCCGACCCCATATCGTGGAAATACTTTGCCCATACTCTAGGATCGTTTGAGCTGCCGATTTTTGCGACGTCTGATTTTTCTTTGTCGTCTAGGTCACTCTCTAGGGCGCCTGCGATGTTTCTTAGGCGGGTGTAGAGGTTTTGCAAAGATAGAAAATTCGTATCAAAGCCTAGCGCCTGATAAAACCCGCCCTGCGTGCTTGCTATGCTTTGGGTGAAATTTACCACCGCCTTTGTGTATTCATCCTGCGCCTTTTTCGCCGCCTCGTAGGCTTTTACTAGAGAATTTAGGCTATCTACGTTGGACTTCGTGAAGTCTGACGCTATTGCTTTGCGGTATGCCTGCGCCATTTGCTCCACGCTTAGATCGGCGATACCGCCCATCTGCTTTGGAATGTCTAGTTTGAGCGCTTCGGCTGCGTCCGTGAAGCTTTCAAAGGCTTGGCGCATAGATATTTCTACCTGCTTGATAGGGCTTCTCACGGTCAAGAGTTCAAGGCTTTTATATGAGTCCGCGATCGCTCCTAGGCTCTCGCTCATTAGCTCGATGACCTTTTTATTTGCCTTTTTGGCTTGTTCCTCCCAGTCTTTCCACATTCTGGAAAACTCGGGATTATCTACTAGCCTTTGATTTTTGTTTGTTTCGTCTCTGCTCAAATTTAGCAAATCGTCTATTTTTCGAGAGCTTTTGAGCCCAAAGATATTTCCGTCGCTAGCCTTACCAAACTCGTCCCTCATACCACGCGCCATATTATCGATAGCGCCCAGCCCCGCTTTGTTCATCGCCTTGCTTACGGCGTCGTCAAGCGGTTTGGTTATGCGGTTTATTATGCTAGACGGGCTAAATTTCATAGCCTTTTCAAATACGCCGCCTATCTTGCCTAGCAGACCTTTTCGCTTCGTCGATGTTTCGGTGACCTCTGCCCACATCTGCTCGGCTTGACCCGTCATTGAGCGAAGTATCGCCTTTGCAAAGCCCTCGTTTGCTAGGCTTTCGCCGCTATACTTGCCCGATTTTAGGGTTAGGCTCGCCAAAGCTCCCGCGCGGCTCGCCATCCTATCCATAGAGCGAAGCTGCGCGCCGATCTCTCTCATAGAGGTATCGTCTAGGTCACTCATTTCGGTCCAGCTTTTCTTTGAGAACCAGCCTTTCTTTTGCATATCCACGTACGAGCGGATGTTTTGGTTGCTTAGCGCGTCGCCCGCCGTGATGTCTTGCAGCACCGAAATGCCGCTACCGGTCGTTTTTTTCTTACCAAACGCTCCGCCGATGAGAGCTCCGGCCACCGCGCCTATGACTGCGCCCCAAGGACCCATAGACGATCCCGCTTTCATACCGGCTACCAAACCGCCCGCTGCACCGCCGAGAGCTCCGCCCGTGCTAGCGTATGTATTTGCCTTGAACAACTTATCGCCTAGATAGCCGATACTGTATCCAAGAGCCGCCCCGCCAAACGCAGAGCCTGCCATATACGGAGCAGTGCCGGCGCCGCTAAACTGCGTAGCCGTCAAAGCGCCTTTTACGCCGGTGCCAAAGCCGTATACGCCTTGGCCTAGTCCAGCGTATCCGTGCATAGATAGCCAAGAAGCCGCGTTTAGCGCGGGCGTGCTCGTAAAGCTTGATATAAAACCCGTATATCCGCTAGTTAGAAGCGAATACGCGCTTTGTAAATTTGACACCGAGCTAAGCAAGCTCGTCGTGCTTTTGTCCAGCGCGTCCGCGCCTCTTAAAATTTGCCCCGTGCTGCTAAGCTCTACTGTGGTGCCGCCGACCGATCCTATCCAGCCGCCGCTATCGTTTTTGGCTAGACCCAAATTTGAAGCGATAGAGGCTAGATTTGACCCGCCGCCAAGCATCGCCCCAAAGCCGCCTGCTAGTCCTTGCGACAAGGTGCGCGCGTATGGGCTGATGAAATCTCTCATCAGGTTTGTCCCCATATCTTTTAGGGCTTTCTTTAGGCTTTTCGTCTTGCCTATGAAAAAATTGAAAAAGCCGTCGTCTACGGTTTTTGACATAGACGAGACGGTATCCGCCCAGGAGTTTTTGATGTCTTTAAAGGCGGTTTTGACGGTTTTTACGTCTTTTTGGATAGATTTTTTAAAGCTACTTTCTTTTTGCTTTAGCCACTTTTCGGCAAATTCTTTACCAAATTCTTTTACTAGCTTTTGATAGTCGGCTTCGTATTCTTTGCGCTTTATCTGCCACGCTTCATCGTACTTTTCAAGCGTGATATAGTAGTCTAGGTATAGCGCGTCTTGCTTCTTTACACGCTCGGTTTCGTCTTTTAGGCCTTTTTCGTTTAATTCTTTTCGCTTGGCTTCTAATTGTGCCGCAGCCTCTAACCTAGTTATCCCGCCGCGCTTAACGGCTTCGTTTAACTCTTTTTCATATTTTATTAGTTTGGCGGAATTTGCCTTTTCTATGTCGCCTATTTGCTCGTAGTATCTGATCTTATCGTCTAGTCTCTGCGCATCAAGTCGCTTTAGCTCCTCTGCGCGGCGCTTGGCTTCGTCGCTCGCTTTATTACTCCCCTCTTTGCCGAGATTTGATATTTTCTCCTCTGTTTTGGCTATCTCTTGGAGTATCGCCGCCCTCGTCGCATACTGCTTTTTGATGTTTTCACCATCTAGATAAGAGACTTTATCGACTTCGCTTAGGTCTTTTTTTAGCGCTTCCAGTTTCTCGTATAGCGAAAATTCCGTCTCTACGTTGCCGTATTTCCTTTTTAGTTCGTCGAGAGAATTTATCGCGCCTTTAAAATGATTGTTAGCGCTTGACGAATCGCTTACTATGCCCAATTGAGCATTGACTATTCTTATTTGCTCGTTTACCTTCTCTAGCTTATCTCTAAATTTATCAGCTCCCGCACTTATATTGTTAAAAGCGTTATCTCTTAGAGTTTCGTCACTGATTTCCTCGTCGAGCCTGCTTAGCGCATCCTCTATTCGTTCTATGTTATCAAGTAGGCCTCTTTGCTCTTTTTGTAAAGTTCTTAAGTCCCTTTGCAATTCTTGCGCGGTTAATTGTTTTAGTTGTTCGTTTGTTTTAGATAGCGCCGCCGTTAATTCGTCGGCATTTACTTTGTTTTTGTTTAGGCTGTCTTTTAAGGCCATAAAGCCCTCGACCGCCGCCCAAATCGCCAAAGTAGGTAAAAAGCCCATAAAAGCTGCTCTTAAAGAGCCTACGGTAACGCCGATTTTCATTAGCGCTCTATCCATAAAGCCAAGCTGTATAACTCCTGCGGCCGTTTGCGCCGCTACGGTTTTCGTCATAGCCGCATACACAGCCATAGAGCCTTTGACGGCTAAATACGTGCCGCCTAATATTCCAAGATGTTTAACTAGCGTTCCGATACCGCTTACTACGCCTACGATAGTATCTTTGTTTTCTTTTAATGCGTTTGCGAAGCTAGTTATCGCCCCGCTTATCGTTTGCGTCGCTCCGGAAACCTCATTTATATTGCCTACGATTAGATTTATTTCGGTTCTTAAGTCAGTAAATGCCTTGCCGACGGTTACGGGCATTTGTGCAAAATCACTATCTATTCTATTCTTAACCTTTTCAAATGCGCTGCTTAAAGCTTCGGCGGTTAATTTTCCCTCGCTGCCTAATTCGCGCAGCTTGCCTACGTTTACGCCTAGCCCCTCGGCCATATACCGCAAGAGCGTCGGGCTTGCTTCAGCGATGGAGTTAAACTCGTCGCCCCTTAGCGCGCCGCTACCCATAGCTTGACCGAATTGCTTTATCGCGGCCGCGGCTTCCTCTGCGCTAGCACCGCCTAATTGTAAGGCCTTGGTAAAGCTCGATACCATATTATTGGTATCCTCGGTGCTTTTGCCGATATTTTTAAGGGCTGGGGCTAATTTTGCGTATAAATCTATAGTTTCTTTGATGTCTGCGTGCGTATCTCTAGCGATAGCGTGTAGGGCTTTTTGTTGTTTTGCATATTCAGCAGCCGAGCTAGTAGCCATTTTGAGGCGCGAATTTACTAAGCTCATATCGTCAGCTACCCTGACAAACTCGCGTAGCATTGCAGAGCTTGCTACGGCGGCAATGGCTACTTTTAACCCCGTAAATGAATTAGCTAGCCCTTGCGCCGATTTCTCGGCTTTTTTTGCTTCGCTTCCTATGCTATTTAAATCGCTTTTTAGCTTGTCCGCGCCCTCGACTTTGGCGCTAACGATCAAGCTTGCGGTTTCGGTCATAATTCGCCCCTTTTTTAATCTAGGGCAAATTGTATATGAAATTTAAGGGGGCGTTGGTTTAGAGTGTTTTAATTTAGAGTGGGTTATTTTTTCTCGGCTATTTGTTTTGCCCTATTGGTAAAGTAGATTATTACGCTAGGCAAGGCCGAGCCTACTAAAAAAGAAAACCCCGCCAAATCCTTATCGTGCATAAGTAGGTAAGCACCTAGCCCCATAGCCGTGAGAGTGATGATCGTGGCGCTACCCCAGCCCAGAAACCGCAAAATATCCATTTTGTTTTGGTGTTTGTATTGTTGTTCTAGGTTATTCTCGGTGAGTTTAAAAATCCTATCGGGGAAGCCTGGATCGATATTTGCGTATTCTTGCATAAACTCGGGCGACGGGATAGGGCCTTGATAACCCTTATGCATCGCCACGAGCCGCTCGCGTTCAGCCATTAGTTCAAGACTGTCTTTATTAGCCGTTGGCGACTTGCTTGTTTTGGTTTTTTGTATCTTGTTTGACATTTTCGCGTATTACTTTTTTAAACGCCTCGCCGACGTTTTGAAATCCGCTCTCTATCGTGATAAATTTTTTATCGTCACTACCTAAAGAGCCGAAAACATCGTATGCTTTAGCCGCACCGCTAAAAAAAGCTATAACTTTTTCGCCCATTTCCGCCTCCTTTATTTTTGTCGTAATATACAATAATATCGAGGGCTATGTCAATAAAAAAGTAGCCTTAAAAAAGACTACTTCGCAAATTTTGCCATTATAGATGAAAAACTTTTCGGACTAAACTCGCCCATATAAGGCGCGTATGCGTGCTTGTCGGTGTTATTTCGCTCGCCGCAATAAACGGTGCTTAGCTTTTGCAGCGTGATTATTTCCCACGGGCTAAATTTAGCCCCCGTTAGATCGCAGTAGGCTTTTATCTCCTGAAAATCTATCGGCACTGCGCCATAACCGCCGCTTCTAGCGAAATTTAACTCCGATAGGGCATTTATAAGATGTTCGCCCCAAGTTAGAGGCGGATAAATTTGCTCGCACTTCGCCCCGCGACACTCTTTGGCATCGTCGGGCGTCGTGCTGTAAAAGGCAAACTGCCGCACCCATAGCGACAGCTCGTCCTCTACTTTTTTAAGAAGTTCTTAGCGTCCTCCGTAAAGCGCTCCACTTGACCCGCAATGATCGGGTAGGTTTCATATACGCGCACGGCTTCCTCGCGGCTAAATTTGAGCTCTTTTTCGCCCTCGCTGATGCCTTTCCAGCCCACGGTAAGCCCTGCTAGTATCTCGCTTTGAGATTTGGCTAGAGTGCCGTCGGCATTAGTTTTTCTAAGGGTTTCAAGAAACACCTCGCGCCCTTTTCTGCTATGAAAGCTTAACACTTTGATCTTAATGTCGGTCGGTTTGTTGTCAAGATCAAGTATGGTTAGCTCGACGCCCGTTTCGCCCGCTGAAATATCGAAATTCTTTAAATCCATTTTTTACCTTTTACGCCGAAGCAGGGATTATTTTATCAAGACGGGTTATTTTGATAACGGCAGGCACGCGTATGACGTCGCCTTTATTGATCGTTATGCCTGCTTTTGTGTTGATAAATTCGCCCGTGATGTAGGTTGGGTGCTTAGTTGCTCCAGTCGCCGGTTCATCGTCCCCCACAATAATAAACTGCTTGCGCTGTTTTTTGTCAAACATCTCGCTAAGCTCGTTTACGCCGTTATCTTGGCCTGCTTTATAAAAAAGCTTTAATTCGGTTTCGCCGTAGCTTACCGCGCCTTGCGATACTGCGACCGCGTCCTCGTCTATACATTTGTATTCAGTGGTTTCACGGGTTTTCGTAAAGTCGCCCAAGTCCTCTAAATACGCTATGCGCTTTGCAGATGTTAGCGCGGTTTTAATTTTCGTTGCATCGCCTAAATCGACGCCAGTGTCGCAAATATAAAATTTGGTAAGCTGCGCGTCGGTGACTTCAAGATTTGCTGCCATTTTCACTCCTTATAAGATTTAAAATAAATAGAAACGGCCACGCCGTAGCGATCGCCGTCAACGCCTAGTATCTTTACCTCCGTAGGGCTGTAAATATACGTCTTAATGCCTGCGTGTTCAAATTTTGCCCCTACGCTAAAGGCTCTTTCGTAAAGCCTCGCCCTCTCAAGAACGTTTTTAACGCCCTCGCCTGCGGGGTAGCGTAAGGTTATTTGAAACACGCCCAATACTTCTGAAATACTATCATCAATTACCGCCGCCTCTGGTTTGGCGGGCAAAAAATAAAGTTGCTGATAAGGCTTGCCGGCTTTTGGGCTAAACGTAGTATTTTCAAAAGCCGTATCAATCGCAGGTGTAACCGCTAAAACCGCTTTTTCTAAAGCCTGCCTAATTCGTAGCATTAGCCGCCCTTTTTACGATTTGTTTCCAACGGATGGCATTGCGCCTTACCATACCTTGCGGAGCTTTGACCCTGCTCCACCCCTCAAATTCTATACGCAAAGCGTAAGGTAAATTGTTTGTAAAATAAAAGGTTTTATCTAGCGCTAGCTGATTGCTTAAGAAGCTATTAGCCCTATCTCCCGCCTCGTTTGCGGTCGCTTCAGTCGTCTGCTCGCTAGCCGCGCCCACGCTAGGAAACCAATTATTTTTAAGCCTGCCCGTATCCACCGGCGTGTCGCTGATGATGTCTGAAGTTAGATCAATGACTGATTTTTTAAAGATTTTTAGCACTTTTTCTTGAGCCTTTGCGCTAAAGTTCTCTATCTGTCTATCAATCATTTTGCCACCCCGATTAGCTGATGCAGGGCTACGTCCTCGCCGCCCCATACTGCGTCGTTGTATTTGATAGTATAGGAGCAGTGAGGAAACTCTATCACGTCGTTGTTTTGCGGCATAAAAGGCAAAGATTTGGCGGCTATCAAAATCACGTTATCGCCCTCGTTTAACAAGCTTTTTTCTATTAAATTTGGGTAGCTTTTCGCGCTATCGATATACGCCTTTACCTTGTATTCGCTTGTCTGCTCGGTCATTCCGCCCGTTTCGGGGTCGTAGATTTGACCGCCTTTGCGCTTATACGTGCCTACTTTGCCAAATTTATCAAGCAATTTAAACGCTGTGTTCTTGGCTTTTTCGTTTAGCATCTTTCAACCCTCATTAACATTGCGTTTGCGGGTTTTAAAAACGGCTTCAAAAGGCTAGCCACGTAAGCGTATTTGGTAGCAGGGTCGGCATTTTGCGCATATTCTACCTCGATACTGCCTACTTTTTCTTTGGTGGTTAGCCGCTCGACGTCGCTCATCAGCTCGCCCGCGTTTGCCCTTATAGCCAGCTCACACACGGCGGATTTAAGCTTAGTAGGCATACCAAACGGCTTGCGAGGAAATGCCAGCGCCTGATCCGCTTTTAGCTTCTCGCCTTGCCATTTGTTAAAATATACCGCCTCCAAATAATCCGTCGCCTTGATAATGGCCGCCTCTTTGTCCGCGCTGCCTAGCCCCGCCCACGTTTGGTTGCCGCGTGCCGAAAAGTACTCATCGGCAAACTCGACCGAAACGTAAGCGTCGGCATTAGCTAGCCCCGTGCCGTTCTCGGGTATCATTGCCCTAGGTTCTCTTTTATCGCGGCTTTCGTGCCGTCCGCGTTAGTATATTCAACGCCCAAATGAGCCGCTAGCGACTTCAATTCGCCCGCTTTTAACGTATCGAGCCTTGAAATCAGCTCGTCGTAATCGACTTCTTGCGTCGCACCCTTTAACGTAAGCTCGGGCGGATCTTTCACGCCGTCGCCCTCGTCGAATTTAGCGTCTATAATAGTCAGCCCTCGCTCTTTAGCTAGGGCTTTAACGTCTTCGTTATACTGAAACGTCGGGAATTCTACATACCAAATTTTAGACATTTACCGCCTCCTAGTTTTTAGCAGCATCGCCTATTAGCAAGACGCCTGCGGTATCTTTATCGCTAGCTGCGATCTTGTCCCAGTTTGTGCCCGTACCTAGTTTTGCGTTATCCGGGCTTTTACCGCCGTTTGCCGTGTCCCAAGAATAGCCTTTGAGCGATAGCCCAAACGTGTAATCGGCTTGGTAAGTCGTTTCTATGCGCTCTTTGCCGTTGTTGGTCTGGATATTCGTGATTAGATCGCCCGCGTCGCTTACGATCGCAGCGCCAGCCGTTAGCGCTAAAACGTAGTCTTTATTCGGCGTTCCCGCTTTATACAGAGCTGGCGCGTCGGTAACTACTACGCGGCGACCCAAAATCTCAACGATTAGTACGTTTTCAGCCTTAAATAGCTGTGCGGCGTTTGCTAAATTTTGACCGATAAGCTTATGAAATACCGCGCCCCTCATTATATTAGCCGCTATCGCCGAGCTTCTATCGCCGAATTTAGCGTAGGCGTTGTTTAGGTTGGCTTGGTTTATGCCGCCGCTTGCGCTTACGTCGTTTACTACGCCCGCGTTATTGCCGATAGCCCCTACGAGTGCGGAAATAGCCGTATTTAGCATATCGCTTATCATCGCCTCGCTCATATTTCTTGAAATCACTTCAAGAGCTACGGACGGGTCTTTTTTTATCCACGTTAGCTGTCCCGGCTCAAATACCACGGGGCCAAACCCACCCGCTACTTTTACGGCGTTATCTTGCTCTTGTCTCAAGGTCGTAGCCGTAGCCGCCGCGTTAGCCGCGTATCTATCTACCCTGCGCTGTGCGGAGTGGATGCCTCTAAAAAAGCTCTCTTGCATAAAATCGCCGTCTATGCCCTGCGCGTTTAGAATTATCGTGCCGCCGCTTGCCGCGTTAAATTTCTCGATGTCTTGACTTAACGTCTCGATCGTAGTGCCTGCTAGGTATTCTGAAAATACCTTCATATCGCTTAGTGCCATATTTTCATTCCTTTAGGTTAAATTTCTCTTTTATCGCAGCTATTCGCTCCTCGCGAGTGCCACCCCATTTAGCGCCGATATTTACGTTACCGCCGCCACCGCTCGCGCCACCGCCTTGACCTTGAGGCGCTGCTATAAAAGCTTTGCCGTCTTTTTGCGCCCATTCGCTCACAAACTCGCTTATAGGCTTATCCGCGATATACGCTTTTAACTCGCCCTTGTCGTCTTTTAAGCTAGCATTGCCACGTAAAAGAGCTTTGGCCGCTTCTAAAAACTCCGCCTTTACGCCTGCTTTTGCGAGATTATCGCTTAGCCCCGCGTCGATTAGATACTTATTTAACGAGCCGTTAGCGCTAGCTAGATCGGCGTTTAGCTTTTTCGTATCGGTATCGTATTTCTTAGCGAGCTTGTCGTTCTCTGCTTTTAGCTCGTCGTATTTAGCTTCAAGCTCGGCGTATTTCTCGGCATCTACCGCGTCGGCATTTTTAGCTTTTACCTTTTTAACTTCCGCCAAAAGCTCTTTGTTTTTAGCTTCCATTCTCTCTTTTTCTGCTTGCAAATCACTGACTTGCTGTTGTAGCTCCTCGATTGTCATTTTCCACGCTCCCACTAGGATAGATTTAAGGCACAGCCTTTGATAGAATAGTAACTTAAATTTTAAACGGGGTTGGTTTGGTAAAAATATGGTATAATTACGATACAGTTAAGGCGAAAGGTCTGACCGCAAGGAAAATGGCCCAGCTTCTTAGCAAAGCATTACCGCCCCGTTTAGCACGCAGTGTTCCTGCGGAGGTCTATCCGTGTGAGGGTGTGGGTGGTCTCACCGCCTTATCTGTTTTTCTGAAATGCTTTCATATCACTATCCCAACGCTTCTTATTTACGTGAAAAATCACGCCATCGGTTGGGTTTATCCCTATGTCTATCATTTTATTTTTGTCGCCGTTTAGCGCTTTGGCTATGATAAAACCTCCCTTGCGAGATGATGGCTTAATATAATCATAATTTTTTAGAGCGTCGGCAATGATAGCTTTTACCTCGTTTTCATCTTTAAACATTCCGTCATCTTTATGGTGTTCGTATAGATATTTAATCGAGCCCCTAATCTTATCCGTATTTAAATTTATCCGCTTTTTTAGCTCTTTCGGTACTTCAAAATGCTTAACGCTTTCTTTTGAGTATTCCCAAACGCTCTTTTTCTTGGCAAGTTCGCCCAAATCCAATACTCGCCCCTGCTGCGTTATCAAATCCCGCATAGTGATCTTGCCTTGCATAAATAGCTCGGCTCTGCCTTTGCCTAGTGTCTTTTCTATCGTTTCGGGGCTTTGAGTTTTTAGCCAGTCGTTAAACGTCATATCCTGCGGCACGTAGCCGTTCATACTTGACCTAGTGCGACCGCTTGCTTCGTCCATTCCCCGGGCGCCTAACTCATCCCAGCTTTTGGTTATGGGTATTATGGTGCTGCGGCAATTAAAATGAGTATTTACGCGCGGTTTGCGAAACGGGAAGTTATGCCCGATAGGCTTGTAGTCTTTATCCCACATTAGGCCATCGTAGGCTCTGCATAGTTCTGACGTGCGAGTATCTAGCGTGGCTTGGTATTTGTAGCATTTTATGACGCCCGCATTTGCTTCAAAAAAGGCTTGGCGAATTTCGCTTACTATCGCGCCCGCTCCGGTTAAGGCGATAGCAGTAGCGTCACGTTTATTTTTCTCTAAAACCTGCGCTATCCTTTGGGCTAACATCGGCGTAGTCTCGCCCAAACTCACGCCTATTTTTAGCTCGCGCTCAAGGCGTTTTTTCTGATCGGCGTTTAGGCCATTGTTCCAAGCTTTGACGGTCGCGCCCTGCCAAAAATAGCAAAACGGTATGCAAATTTAACGAACTAAATTAAACGCCTCAAATTTCTAAAACTTCAGGCTCTCCAAACAGTCGTTTAGCTTCTTTTAAAACCGATTGATTTTTTGCAGCTTTGGGGTCGGTTTGGGTTTTTGCGGCCAAATTTGGCGCAGGATTTTGAGCGTTTAAATTTGCCTCGCTTAAAAACGAGTCGTCAAAATTTGATTCGCTTTGAAACTCGTCGCCGATTAAATTTGTCGTATCCAAATTTTGCCTTGCATAGGCGTTTACAGGCTCGCTTGCGTCTTGCTCAAAAGGGTCGTCATCATACTCCGCCGCCTCGCCAAACATCTCGCTCACGTCATCAGGATCAAACGGCGGCTCGCCAAAGGTAGCCGTCTGCGGCGCGTGGTTTTGGTTAAATTTAGCGGCGCTGCCTGGTTTTTGCTCTGTTTTTACGGCATTTTGGCTCTCTAGCAGCCTTAGTTCGTCGTCTAAAAACGCCAGATCCGCCCCGGCTGCGATGCCGTCGTCGCTCTTAAATTTTAGCGAATACGCCTCGTGAAAATCGTGCGTGTCGTCGCGCATGCTCTCAAAATCGGGCGCAAATTTAGGCTCGGCCGGATGATTTAAATCCGTCTGCGAGTTTTGCGTCAAATTTGACTCGTTTTCGTTTAAATTTAAGGGCTCGGTTTCGTCGCGGGATGAGTCGCTATTTGCTTGCGTGCTCGGAGCCGCGTCATTTATATCCGTTTGCGTTTGCTGCGTCAAATTTTGCGTTTGCTCACCCTGCTCGCTGCTTTCAAATTCGGCGCCCAAATTTTGCTCCGAGGGCGTAGCCGTCCTCTCCTCGCTACCTTCTGAAAACAAATTCCCCGTCAAATTTGAGATCTCTTGCGCTTGGTCGTTTTGACTTAAATTTTCCGGCGCGACGTCCGAGTCAAATTTGGAGCCAGCCTGGTTTGGCGTCGCCTCATTGCTCTCAGATTTTGCCTCGCCGCCGCGCTCGTCATCCAAATTTGCCGCCCCCTTTTGCTCTTGTGCCCCTATTTCTGGGCTTTGCCTGGGAGTTATCTTTATCTTTGCGCTCTCGCCAAAAAGACTGCGCAAAATCTGCAAAATCACCTTCGAGCCATCGCGAAGCCGCCGCTGATCCTCACCCGCCGCACTTGATGCTAGGCTCATGCAGCCGTCCGAAAACTCCAAAAACTCTATGCAGTTTTTAAAACACTCGCCAAGATCAAAGCTGCGGTCGTAAATTTTGGCCAAAAACGCCTCGTAAGCGGGATTTGGAGTTTTTGCGGTGTGGGTTTGGCCGCCCGGCTCCCGCGGCGTCTTGGCATTTAAATTTGCCGAGCTATCCAAAGCCTGCACGTTTAAATTTCGCCCCTCAGTCGCACCGTTTTGCGAGGCGAGTTTAGCCGTGTTCGCGCTCGCCAAATTTGACCCGTCAGTAGAGGCTGAAATTTGACCAGTCTGCGCAGGAGCCGCAGATTTAGCCGCTTCGCCTCGTCCGCCAGCAAAATTTGACGCCGCGCGGGAGCCGCCAAAATCGGCCGAGCGTGCCTGCGAATCCATAAATTTTTCCCTCGCGTCCACGGCTATCATCTCATCGATCGATTTTAGATTTATCGCCTCGATCATCATAAAAAGCATCACTCCAAGCACGAATCCGCCGTCGCTGCTGATGCTTAGCATCGAGCGCGCCTGCGAGAGGATCCTAAAAAATCTCTCGTATAAAAGCAGCGAGTATTTCGGGCTTTGCGCGAGAAAATTTGCCTTTAGATTGGCCGTTATCTCATCTATCACCATTTCGGCATCGTAACTCTCCAGCTGCGCTACCGCCGCGCTCACAGCTGATTTATCGCCGCTCATAACGAGCGCCAAGATCTCCTCTATGCGCTGCGGATCAAGGAGTCCTAGCATCTGTGCGACGGCGCTTTGCGTTAGCTCGCCCCTAGCATAGATGATGGCCTGATCTAGCAGCGTGAGAGTGTCGCGCAGCGAGCCAGCGCCGCTACGGGCGAGGATCTCGAGGGCCTCTTTTTCGTGCGGGACGTTTTCGCGGTTTAGGATAAAGTCAAGATGCGCGACGACGTCCGGGCGCGAGATCTGGCGAAATCTAAAATGCTGCGTGCGCGATAGCACCGTGGCCGGGAGCTTGAGCGGATCGGTCGTGGCCAGGATAAATTTGACGTAGGGCGGTGGCTCCTCGAGCGTCTTTAGCAGCGCGTTAAACGCGGGCGTGGATAGCATATGCACCTCGTCGATGATAAAAATCTTAAAGCGCGCGATCGCCGGAGCGTACTTGGTCTGCTCGATGAGCCCCTTTATATCGTCGATACCGCGGTGGCTGGCCGCGTCCATCTCG
>ERZ773267.759-NODE-759-length-20030-cov-21.127610_pt1 | contig 20030 bp, 28 predicted proteins | sample MGYA00511959_ERZ773267 | MGnify/ENA primary metagenome ERZ773267 (study PRJEB29015, sample SAMEA2738165) | human oral metagenome | biome: human oral; feature: human-associated habitat; material: saliva | place: China | collected 2240 ... | reverse complement strand
GGTTTCCCGATAGAGTTCTTCAAACTCCATAAAGAAAATCTGCTCCTCTACCGCCACAAAAGTGGACTGAACAGAACCAGACAATCCCAAGGCAAGGATACTCACAAGACCCAAAACCAAAAGACTTTCCAGCATGGTAAAGGCCTTAATCTGAAACACTTGGACTGGTACCTTGTTTAGCATGGTATTCTTTATAGGCTTTAGCCTGTTCTTTTGTGATTCGCCCATCTGCTTGTAACTTGCTTAGGCTAGCATCTTCATTTTTATCTAAGCTATAAAGTTCTGCCTGACTTTCCACCACCTTAACAACAGCAGCTTTTCCTTTGTCGTTGACTGCTTCTTTTTGCTTGGTCAGATTAGGTACAAAGAGCAAGAGAAGTACGCTGATGATGAGCAAGACCACCAACATCTCAATCAAGGATAGTAAAATTATTGATTTTTTCCATCTCATACATCTGCAATGAATGCAGTACCAAATCACGATACTTCCAAGTTGATACTAGGTACTCAATGGTTTCCTGGTCCTCTATCTTGCATTCCATGAGCAGCAACAGCTTGACCGTGTACTTATTTTTCAAAATCGGAACCTGGTAAGTCACATCTACCCAATGTTCAAAACCTAAGTCTGTCTGCTCTACGCTCGCAAGTTTAATGTTCAAAATGTTCATGTTTTCTTCCTCCTTATTTATCTATTCGTAAAAAAATAAAAAAAGTAGTGAAAAAATCATTACTTTTTTTTATTTTAGAAAGTACTTTTAGAGAAATAGCTTAGATTTAAAATCCAACCTTTTTATGCCAATTTTGTTAACGCCAACAAAATTGGCAACCAAGCGTTTTATAAAGCTATTTGTTGATGTCAACAAGTCAATTCTAGACAAACAAAAAAACCGCAAGCCTGAGCCTGCGGTGAAAGAACATTTTAGAAAGTTTCCTTTCTATTTATTAAAAAATTATTTCGTAGTGATCAATCCGTCTGGCTCTACTGTGAACTCTGGCTTGTCTGCCATGCTGCCGTCTGGTTTGAGGTAGTACCAGCCTTTTTTATCAGCTGACTGGATGAAGGCGTTCGATACCATCTCTCCTTTTTGATAATCAAGATAGTACCAATGTTCCTTGTACTTGACCCAACCAGTAGCCATCTTACCATCTTCTTTGAAGTAGTACCACTTGTTACTGATAAGCACCCAGCCTGTAGCCATCGCGCCATTAGGAAGCAAGTAATACCAGTACCCGTCTGAATGTTTGTGCCATGAATTAGCCTTCATGTAGCCATTGCTATCAAAGTAATACCAGACATTGTTGATCTTCTGCCATTTATTCGTTGGGTAGCTTCCATCTGCGTTGACATACCACCAGCCAGTTGAATTTTTCTTCCAACCTTCCTGATTACCCTCATTATCCAGCATTTCTTGGACAGTCGAGCCAAGGGATTGATAATGCTTGATTTTAGCAATCACATAGTCACGCAAGCTATCATTGTAGCCACCGTGCAATTCTAGAGAGCGAGCAGGGCACGAGGTGCTTGAAAACTCATTGTGGAACTTGATATTTGAATAGTTTGGAGTATCACCATAATAGGTCATATCTTCAGCCATTTGGCGCAATACCATGTTTTCATTTTCGATAAACTCGGCATCTGTTGAGTTGTATTGCTGACATACTTCATAGCTGAGAGAGTTCATATTTGCATCATAGTTAGCAGCGCTCCAGGTACCATTGTAAGTATCTTCGACACGAGCGATTGCATCACGAGTGATATAGTAATGAGCGAAACCAAGCTCAGACTGGCCGTTATCGTATCGAGATTGCAACCAATCCACATAGCTTTCAGCGCTCATAGAACCCGCATCATTGTGCATGATGTAGTATTTTGGTTTCTCAGTCGGACGTGAGCCAGCGATACCGTTAAAAATTGTATTATTAATGATTTTGACCATCGCTTAATCCTCCTTTCCAGGTATCATTCATCTGCTTGACAGCTGACTCGACAAATGTATCGAGGTCCTTGTCAGTCATGCTGATGTTATATTTGGTCAGCTCAGCTCGGACTTTATCACGAGCTTGCTCAAGTTTCTCCTCGCCTTTATAGCCAGTCTCTTGAGCTACCTGCTCTACTGCGTGTACTGCATTTTTAGCTAGGATTTCAGCGATTTTTACCGCTTTTTCTCCACCTTTTCGCAAAAGATACTCTTTCACTGCTTTTACGATATTTCCTACGGCTACTGCTAAAAAGCCTGTAGCAAAAGCGATGATGAGTTCGTTAAATTGTGTCATATGTTTTCCTTTCTAGCGCCTTACTGCGCCTAAGCTTTCAACGGTTTTAGCGTCCCAAATGCCCAATTGATACATAACTCGAACAATGTTTGCTTCACGTTCCCACGCCCATTGATGCTTACTGCCTTTTTCGCCACAGCGGGCAGTTATCCAGGTGTAATCATCTTTGTTTTTGATAGGATTTAAGACAGTTGTATCCTCTGCCCAATATATTGCGTTTACTGTATTCTTTACATTATCTAATGTCAATGTCCCTCTTGACAATGAAATGATATTCCCGACAAGTGGGAACGCATCCCATTCCTTATGTTGTAAATCAATACTTTGACCGTAACCATAGATTGTAGCTGTTTCTGCATACGATGGCAGTTGTAAGCCACATCCGTTATCAAACCAGATTGTCCATGGAACACTTGATCTATCCAACGTATGAGCCATCGGCGCCCTTTTCGGTGCAGGTTTAATAAGAACCAGCTGCTCCTGTAAAGTCTGCGTTTGCTTTACTAAAGATTCCACTTGGTACTTCAAAATTTGGTATTCTGTTTTCCCCTCAATGTAATCTTTCGCTTCAAGCTCTGCTTTGCTTGTGTAATCCGTTTCGAATCGCTTCACATCACGGCCAACTGCTTGAGCAAATTCATCTAAATTGCTCATGGCACTCACGCTTTCGCTGCGTTATATGTTGCAACCAGGTCAAGGTTTGCAAATTCGTCGATACGACGGCCAAGGTCAGCTAGTTTTTGCACGACTGCGCCTTCAGTATCGCCACTCATGCTAGAGATTTTCTCAGCAATCTCTTTGAGGGTATTCAAATCCTCAGATACACCCTCGCCTAAAATTTCATTTTTAACTGCAATTTTAGCTTGTTCAATCAATTGTGTGACTGTCGCATTGTCAATCTTGCCATTGAGTAGTTGCTTCAATTCCTTGATGTCAACCCCAACTGCTTGCGCAAATGCCGTTAATTTTGTTGTGTCCATTGTTCTACACCTTTCCTAAATTGTAGTAAAAAAGCAAGTCAGGAAATTCCTGACTTACCGTGCCGTCACTACCTACAGTTCTTTCTGCAAGTTGTTTTTTTACTTCTTCTGCAATATCCAACTCTTTTAGAGCATGGATTTCGTTCGTCACCAGTTCTTTATCTGACGGGATTATCTTGATGTGTGTTGTTTTATTATCACTTGGAAATACATATCCACCAACACTTATTTCCAGCCGGTACTTCCCGATTGGTAAGATATCCGTGATACTAAATACCACGCTTTGATTCTCTACTGTGACCCTTCTTGACCATTGCGAATTCCCTAAAGTTAATGTGACAAGCGCTTCTTGTCCATTTAATGAGGGTATCGCTTGGAGATTCTCATCTAGTAGTTCATAACCAAATGTGGAAGAGATATCCCCTTGTTTTACCTGACAGCCACCGTCAAACTGAGCCAGATTAGTCGTATTACAACCCATTCTGCGCTCCTTTCTCATCTTCAATTAAGATATCGTCCCTAATCTGCAATGCTTCAAAATTGTTGTACAAGTGGTCAATGTAGCCGTTGCCACCCAAAGCCTTGTAGCTATTATGCATGTTTTCTACCACATAAAACTCGTCCTTGGTAGTAAATCCACGTCGGATAGCCCTGCGAATGTCACGATCGAGGCGCATCCTCATGGTTACAAGGTGCGCATCGTCGTGTAGTTTTAGCTTTGCTTGTACTTCGTCAATTTTGGTATTGCTGTCGCATGCAGTTTCTTGGACATCTTTGATTTTACCTTTGACATCATTCAATTCCGAAATGATTTGGTCTGTCTGTTCCTTGGTTTTCTTCGGCATTTTATAACCCAGCCAAGCCACGACGATTGGCGTAGCGACTGGCAAAACGTTCATGAAGAAATGTTCTGTTGATTGTAAGACGTCCATAGACACCTCTATTCTTTAGGTTCAAATTTCCATGCTGCGCCTGTCCCGTCAAGTTCAAGACGACCATTTCGAGCGAAGTCGCTGACTGGTTCGCCATTATACGTGAATTCACGGTTAAGTTGAACCAAGACACGCTTACCTTCGCCATTCACTTCTGTATGGTTAGGGTCTTCAATCGTGATTAGGTCGTGTGGCATATAATGCTTACCAACTTCAGCAAGTGGAATGAGTTCTACCAATTCTTTGTAGTTGGTTCCATAGGCGATTGTCTTGCCTGCTACGGCATTTAAAACGACCGCATGGATAATCTTTCCATAACGGTCTGTTTCAGCTTTGTTATTTTTTACCGCTTCATCTGTAGCAGTTTGTTTCGCTTCTGCTTCAGCAAGTTTATGAGTTGCCTCTTCCAATTTCGCTTGCGTTTGAACGATAGCGCTTGCTGGGTCTAGTTCAGCCTTAATCACATCAAGCACCGCTTGAATAAGTACTTCCTGACTTTCGTGAGTGCGGTCACCAGACAAGCCAGCTTGCTCGTAGCTATAGCGTTGGCCATGTTCTTTCTTGATAGTAACAATCGTTACGTTCTCAGGTTGACGGAAATAAGGGGCATTTGCTAATTCGTAAGTTTGTGTCATGATCTATTCTCCTTTTTGCATTTTAGCTTTTGTTTCTTCGAAAAGTTCTTTGAGTGTCTGGTCGTATTCCAAGACCTCGTTCATTGCTTTTAATTCGCTTGTTGCGATTTGATAAAACGCCTCATTTTGAGCCGATTCCAACTCACTTTTGGCCAATTTAGTGGCTAGTGATTGTAACACTAGCTGATTGATTGCTTCATTCATGCTAATTTCTCCAATTTTTGATTAAGTTCTTGAATGGCCTTAATTAAGTAAGGCACGAGTTCAAATGTTCGATATGAGTAAGCCCCGTCCGGATTTTCGTAGAAAGCCTCTGGAACGTACTTCTGAACATCCTGCGCCATGATACCGCATGATATGTCTGTGGTTTTACCATCATACTCTTTGCGATAGCTGTAGGTTTTAAGATTTTTGATAACATCAAGGCCTGAGACTGTACTGTCTTCGATATTGTGCTTATATCGACGGTCTGATACATCTTTATTCATCGGAATCCAGTCATAACCTGAACCACTATAGTAGAGATATAAATATCCGTTTTCTGGTTCAATTTTTGAGTATTTTTCAGAATAAACCCAATGGCCAGCTCTACCGCCCTCTGCTTTGTTGTTAAAGTAAATCGAACCCGTCACCATTAAATCGCCATGGATAATTGGTGTATTCCAAAATTCGGCTCGATTGTAACAGTACATTTGACCTGTGTGTTTCACAAACCATGCTGTATCGCTTGGACTTCCCCAATCGTTGCCCCAATTGACCCAAACGGCAGTCTGATTCCATTGTCCAGAACCGTTACTCATGCCTACCGAGAATTGGTTTTGACCAGTTATCCAGTACACAGACGAATCTTTCTCATGAGTACCAATCTGGAATCCACCAATACGGCCCTTGTAACCCTCAAGTAAGGTAGCAGATACTACAACAGACCGTAGCTTGTTGATGAAGGCCTCTTTAGCTGCAAGCGTATCAGTGAAGATATTACTTGCTACCAGTTTGTCTGCAAAGGCTTGGTCCATTCTCACTTTGTCAGCCGTTACAGCTTCAGCATCTAAAACTACAGTAGTCACTGAACCAGCTTCAAAATTGGCTGTAGTCAGCTTATCAACCATAGCCGACTTGATAACAGCTCTTTCAATCAAAGTCTCACCAGTAATATGAGTCAACTTACCAGTGATACGATTGTGACCGTTAGCACCCAGATTGATTCCTGAAATCAAATCGCCTGCGCTGTTGATGTTCTGAACGGACCATGAGCCAGCTAACTGACTTTGAACCGAGCGAACGGCTTCGGACATATCATCAAATTGACTGGCTTTATATCCGTTTGTTTGAGAAGCACGAACAAGCATAATCTCTTTGATTTCAATCCAACCATTTTTAGCTAAGTAGAAATAGAGTGGATATTTATCACTATTCCCAAAATCAAAATCTCTGCTGATGGTATATGTTTCGTTGAACTCTTGCCAACTGCTTGGAACTGCAGTTGAGCTTGTGGCTACATCTGAAGCAATAGCCGTTTTGTTCGTTCCATGATTTTTAGCAACAACCACGAAATTATGGTCTAATCGTCCCATAATGCGATACTTAAAATTAAGAGTATATGTCTCACCTCTGGCCATTCTATCGATGTAGAGTGGTAGCGTGAATCCTGCGAATGTATACCCTGAATTACCAGTGCATCGAATGGTAAATATACCGTTATTCACGAATACTCTCTTAGTATTGCCTTCATTGACTAGCGTATGCCTGTCCATCGACTTAGAGCGGACGATTAAGTTATTGTCACTTCCAAGACTTTTAGCAACTTCAACCTGAAACAACTGATTCGTCAGAGCCATGCGAGCGACCTTATTCGAGATGTCATTCTCGTTACTACCGATAATCCTCTCATATAGTTGACTAGTCTCTCTGACACGCTGGAAGTCCGTCTGATTGGCCTTGCCAGAAATCTGCGATGTGATACTTGCAAATTGGCCGTCTACCGTCTGCTTGTACTGAGCTATTTTTGTAGCGATGTCGTTGTTCGTCTGCGTACTTATCGCACTAAAACGACGTTCAAGACCTCTTACATCTTCTTGATAAGTTGATTTCCCAACGTAGTCTCTGGATATCTGTTCACGAATTGCGCTAACTTGACGAGCGCTCTCGTCTCGAGCATAACGTTGCAATCTCTCTTGTCGTTGACCGTCTTTATTGACATACGTTTCAATCGTACCAAGTTTGGTCAAGATACCGTCTGCGGTGCTCTTAACTTCATTCAGCTTCGTGCCGTATTGAGTCTTGAACGACTCAATCTGGCTGAGAGCATTTTGAGAAGAGTTCTGCAGATTAGTAATGTCTGCTCTTGCTCGCTCACCAATCCGCTTAGCTTCCTGAGCGAGTGAACTGCTTGCACCAGACTGACGAAGGGCTTCTTCTGCCTTTCGCCTAGCTTCATTGATTGCTGCATTGTCGAACGACTGAAACTTCTTGTCGATTTCGCTTGAGATTTGACGTTTGACTTCTTCGGCTCTGGCTTTAGCGAGTTCGAATTGATCATTAAAATCTTTCTTGATTTTTGAGACCTTTTGGTCAAAACCTTTATCTGCTTCTTCGATTTGGTTTTGGATTTGTTTTTCAAATTCGTTGAATTGTACAATCCTCTTCGTGATGGTTCCCGCATATGAATACTGCGCATCATTGCCAGCTTTACTGTCTGCACTAATACGACCACGCAAACCGCCCTTAAATATGAATGATTGACTCAATACTGGCGATTTGAACGTCTCACCAGTATTCGTCTTGATAGTCACCCATTCTCCCACATTAAGCAAGAGATGGCCTTGGTAATTCAAATTGAAAGGGTAATAGCGAATATTCTTAATCTTGTGGTAAAGGTTATCTAAAACTGATTGCGACATGAACAGATTATCCAGTTCCAATGAGCGACCAGTACGCATGCCGACTGTAAGAGTCTCTTTGTCTTTCTTACAACTTATCCCAGCAATCTGATACTGAACTTCGCTCTTGGTCAATCCGTGCATGAAGTAGCTATCTGCTGTAATTGTGATACCTGAGTCAGTCAATTCCTTGATTTCGAGTTTACCCTCTCGATTGAAAAAACAAGACATCCCGAGCATTTGAGAAGCAAGACTCAAAACATCTCTGAATGTCATTTTTTTATTTTTAGGAATCTGCTCGATTCTGTAATTCATGGATGTAATATCCATGTATTCATTTGCTAACTCTATACCAGTCTTCAGACAAATTTCTTTGATTACGTGTCTGATTTCAGCTGGATAAGTCAAGTCCGTTACATGTTCACGGTTAAGCTTGAACATTCCATCCATAAGGTCAAGCTTGGTCGTTTTACGATTGCGGTCTATTTCAATATCATTGATAAAATACTCACCCATTTTGACCCATTCGTAAGTACCATCGACCAAAAGACCGATTTCTGGATAAATCTTATCTAACTTATTGAACGAGGTAATAATACTTGTGAACGTGATTTTACCGCTACCTGCACAAGTGCCTCCTGGCTTATATGTGTCACCCTTGATATAGCCATAATCAAAATGCGCTTCTTTGATATCACTTGACTGATACTGACCTACTCTGATAGCAAGAGTACGGTTTTTAGCAAACATAGCTTCATTGAATTTTTGTCGTCTGAATATATCCATGCTCTACCTACCTTTCTACCAGATTAAACTTAGCGCCCGACCACGGCTTGAATTTATCAGTAAACGAATAACTCGGCGCCGTCCTATCACCGACATAAAAAGTCCCTGTTGTCTGACCTCTTACAGGGTCGGGATATGAAACTTCAAAAAAGACCGATGAAACAGCGTTTAAAAGCTGACTCATTTCATCTTGAGTCAGCATTCCCCACTCACAATCTAATTTTCGTTTAGTCGTGATACGGTCACGCATCATGTCTCCGTTAGCATTTCGACCAGTCTCTCCGTCGATATCCTGAATACCTACTTGAAAAGATTTGGGAGGCTTAACAGCCACCCCATTGATGATTAAGCGTGCCATTTTACCTCCCTTTAAATGTTAAGCAATACTTGTCCTGCACGTTCTTGTTCTCGATTGATTTCTTGGATGGCCACACGACCAAATTCGTGTCCGCCGATTTGAATAACGATGTCGCCAGCTGGTAATGAATAACCTGTAGGTACATTGTTAGTGGGCATTCTTTCGGCTACTTTCTGAGCCAAAGTAGAAATCCAACCTGTATTCCGTTCAAGAGGCATTACCGCTTCTTGTCCAGCTTCTCCGACCCCGATAATGCTAGGTGAGTTGAATACACCACCTCGTGCATACCAATCTACAGAGAATGATGGAATTCTAGGAGGATTCAAGCTAAAGCTACCTGATATATTAAAGTGAGGAAGTTTGATTCTTGGTAAACTCCAATCAAAATTAAAGAAGCTTCTCAGTTTATCGATACCGCTTTTAACAACGCTTTTAGCATTTTCCATTGCATCATTAAACAAATTCTTGAACCAGTTTGGAATTTCTTTCAAGGCGCTTTGTATATCATTCCATCTATCACCGAACCAAGAGCCAACTTTTTCAAAAGCAGAATTCACTTTATCTCTACCAGATTGGAATTTCTCTCCAAGCCAAGTGTTTGCTTCAGCAAGCGCGTCTTTAGATTCATTCCAACGGTCACCAAACCATGAACCCAACTTGCTAAATGTATTGCTTATTGCATCCCAGCCTTGCTTGAATTTATCACCTAACCAAGAGCCTACTTCTGCTAACGCATTCGTCACATCAGCCCAACGTTCTCCGAACCATGATCCAATTGGTGTGAAGATATTAACGATAGCGTCCCATGCGCCTTGGAATACACCAGAGAACCAATCTCCGATACCAGAGAAGATGTTTACAATGGCATCCCATGCTTGCTGGAACTTCTCACTAAACCATTGACCTATTGGCTCAAAGATTTCTTGAAGTTTCGTCCATAGATCGCTGAAAAATTCGCCAATCGCTTTACAAATACCACTGATAAAATCACATAGTCCTTGCCATGCAGTTTTAGCAAACTCAACAACAGTATCCCAGTTTTGGTAGAGTAAGACACCGATACCAATTAAAGCTGCAATAGCAGCAATAACTAAGGTTATCGGACTAGTCAATACTGCAATAGCTCCATTGAGTGCCCATGTTGCGGCTGCTGCAATTCCTGCTGCAATCGATTGAGCGATTTCCGCTGCCGCTGCAAGCCCCATTTGTGCTGCATGAACACCCCAAGCTAGTGCAGATTTACCAAGTTCTAAAGCAGTTTTCCCTAACTCTACAATCAATTTACCTGAATTGACTACAAAGTCTTTTGCATACAACGCATTCAAATAGATGGTTTCTCCGAAGCTGACCAATTTATCAAATGTCAAAGCTTTCAAAGCTAGTCCAAGATTTTTAATTCCGCTAACAATAAAGGAAACCTTGCCACTTAGTAATTCGAATGCCCCTGCAAGCCCTCCAGCTTGTTCTGCCCACGCCAAGAGTTTAATCCCCTGCCATGCAGTTGCAAGCGTGCCAATCACATTAGCAATTACAGAGATAATCTCTTTATTTTCTTTGCACCAGTCAGAAAAAGCAGTAAAACCATCAGCTACAAGTTTAATTGTATCAGCCAGTATTTTTAGCGCTGATAAAATCGCTCCTCCTAGCAAATCAGCGACGCCTTCAATACTTAAACCAAATGTATTAGACAAGAACTCAGCAAAAGGTTTCCAACTTCCTTCCCAAAGGATTTGGATGATATCAATTAATCCATTAAAAGCATTAGCAATAGAGTCAATAGCAGGGGCTACGTGTTCATCGTAGACACCACTCAATCCATCGCCGAACTTATCAACAACACTCTCAATAGTTTCAAATATCGGAGCTACAATGTCTAAAAGGCTTTGGAGCATTGAAGAAATTTTAGGAGCGCTCGTCACAACGACTTTTTCAAAACCTTCAAACAGACTTCCTGCTAATTTACTACCGACTTCAACAATGGTAGATGTCAAACTTAATAGAGTTGACACAATAGCGCTACCGATACGAACCGCACCAGTAGAAGTAATGACATCGTAGAAAGCACCAGAAAAGGCCTGAGCGATGTTTCCTGTTGCCTCTGCAATATTACCAACATTATCAAACAAAGCGACTAGCGCCCTGATAATGCGTTCTTTCTGCCTTTCAAGGCCGTTTGCAATACTTTCGGTAAGGAGTACACCAATACCAACACCGATAGTAGCTATTGAGCCTGTCACTTGCCCTAAAGCATAAGCGATTTTTCCAGCCATTCGGTCAAAAGCATTCACAACCCTAGGGTCAGTGGCGATTTCTTCAAGAGTTTTCTTGATTCGTTCTAAAGCAGCTTTGATACGCTCTAAGCCTTCTGGTCTAAACGCTGCATCAAAACCTTTTTTAAAGAGGTCAAACAACCCTTTCAGCTTATCCCCGAGACCATCGAAAATGCTCTTGAATTGGTTTCCCATGTCGGTCAACTCGACTTCTGGCAAGATGTCTTTGAAAGGTCTGCCACCGCCTCCCTTTCCTTTACCACCTTTGCCTCCGCCACCGCCAGAACCGCCTGCAGCGTCATCTTTTGGTTTTTGTAAGATATTAATCTCATCAAATCCCATCAGACCAAGCAATTCTTTAGCAGCTTTCTTAGCGTTTTTGGCTGAGTCTCCAAGATTGTCGGCAAGTCCTCCTGCTGAGTCCCCTGCATCTCCGATTGCGTCTCCTAAATCATCTGCACCGCCTGCAGCGTCTTGCATGGCGTTTCCTACGTTGCTGATTGCTCCTGCAGCGCCGTCTTTTACCGTAGCTTTCTTGTTGAACATCAAAGCGATAAACTCAGCGAGTTTAGCCGTCACGTTCTTCAAGACCATAGCAAAAGAGTTCAAAACAGGCATAATCGCATTGATAATCGGTAACATAGAGTTACCAAGGTTCAATGCACTATCTTTCATCAGCGACTTAAACAGGCTGATACTACCGTTGACTGAGTTGGACAAGGTATCTCCATACTTTGCCGTAGCCTGTTCCAGAATAGCCATAAGACGGATTTGTTGCTGGGTTTGATAGTCTAATTGTTGCCAGCTCTGACCGTTTGCAAAACGTTTAAAGGCTTCAGTAGACTCAATCATAGCCACATTGACGTTGATTCCTAGGTCTTCAATTGCTTCGGTGTTCCCTAGCAAACCTGAGCGAATCCGCTCCATAACGTCTGTAATGCTGCGCCCTGAGCCTTCAGCAACAACTGCCGATGTCTGCAACATCTTAGCAGTATAGGCGCTTAGCTTATTGGTATCTTTAATAAATCCAGAAAATAGGTTTGAGTAGACTGCACCGTAGTTGGTCGCCTCACCCACACCCATATTCATAGCGTTGGCGTTATCGTTAACCCATTTTAAGAAAGATTGCGAACTCTCGCCCATCTGTCGCTTGATTTGGTTCATAGACGCTGCTACTTCAAGAGCTGTCTGCGTTGAATACATCCCAACATCAAGCAATTTCTTACCAAGGATTGCAAAACCAGCGAACTTAGCCAGCTTGCCAAACGCACTACCGATTGAGTTCGACTGTTCACGAACTTTAGCAGTGGCATTTTTCACTTGGTCAGATGTTCCTTTGACCTGATTCTCGACTTCTTTCATCTTCTTCCTGAAAGGCGCTATCTCAGCGTCAATCATGACTTTCAATTCATCAAGAGTTGCCATTCACTTCCTCCTTTCTTTTTCGATTATGTCTTTCTACAAAATCACGCATCCGTTCCTTATGTAGCAAAAGCGCTTGTCTCTGTCGTTCCAGTTCTACCGCTTGTTGTTCTTCTACAAACAACTCAGGCGCATACTCCCAAAACTCAAAAACTTTGGCATCCTTGGATAACAATAAGGAAACGTGGTTGGAAATCATCTGCGAAAGTCTGTATGAGTCAATAATCTTTTCTTTACGCTCTTGGGCTTTGACACGGTTGTAGCTTTCAATCATTTCCCTGATTTCAAGCACCGTTAAATCCCAAAAATCAAGAGGCTTACCCCCAATGTCCAAAAACATGGGATAAAGCCTCTCAATAATCTGCGTTACCGTTAAGATTACTCGACTACTGTCATTTTCTTCTTGGAAGTTTTCTTGTCCTTGCTTCCTCGTGGAGTAAAACCCGATACTTCAAAGAGTGGCATCAACACCTCTGTCATGAAGGTTGTTTGGTCTCCACCGTTGTCCACGTAGTCATCGTATAGATCATAGACATCTTTCAAGGAATACCCATGTTCATATTGCTGCAAGGCTCCATGAACTAACAACAGCATAACTTTCAAAGGTGGCAAAGTGAACTCTTCGCCAGCTTCAGGCATGAAAATCTTCAGCAAGTTCATGCCGATTTTTTCTTCCACAGTTGCAGCTTGATGAGATGTCAAACGCAGCTTCAACTCTTTTTCGTCAGTAACTTTCCAAGTTGTGTATTTTAACGCCATCTAATTAACCTCCAATACCATCAACAAATGTCAATTCAGACTGCAATGCAATTTTAAGGGTGAACTCGATAACGGCATTGACACCGCCACCGCCAAGCTTAACAGATACTTGACCTTCAAAATCGACCTTAGTACCGTCAGGGTAAGCTTGTTCAAAGAAAAGTTTTGTCTTGTTGTCTGCAGCTTTACGCAATACACGATAAGGTGCGTTTTCATTATCGTTCTTGTAAGAGAACTTGTATTCAAGTTCTCCAGCATCGCCAATACCAAATTCATATTTTTTAACCTTATCTTCCAAGGTTGTATTCTCAACCTTTTCAGGTTCAATACCGAATTCAGGTACTTCCTTAAGTCCTGCAAGTTTTGTGTAAGTTCCTTTAGCTGTCCCATAAGACAGCGTAATTCCATTTGCTAACATGTTTAATTCTCCATTCTAAATTGAAAAACAAGCTCTGAGTCTAAGTCAACGACACCTTCAAAACGCATGACCTTATGTCTCAAATGTGACGGGTCTGGCACGTCTTGGCAGTCGGTTCTTCGCAAACCTAAAGACTCAAAAATCTGATTGATTTTAACAGCTAACTCACTAGTGCTGGTATCATCAAAGATATCCACCTTGTAGCGGATAGAGGATTTTTGTTCCTTGTCATCAAACCAATCTCCTGGCTTGTTTTGTTCTTCTAAAAAAATAACGACTGGAAAAGTCTCCCAATTGCTAGGATACGTATCAGTTACATTATCTGCGACCTTTTGCAATTCTTTATAAATAACAGGCTTGATATTGATCATTATATTTGTTCTCTTATCTTTCTACGGACATAATTCGAAATATTCTTAGACACACGCTCTTGATTGTCTCTCAAAGCTGGATAAAGATAAGGCTGGGCAGGTTGACCATACATCTTGTAGAACTCCCCAATCTTTTGAAAGTGGTAAGGTCCTACATTGATTTGATCTTCATGCACATACCACGGACTAGACCTGTAAGACACGCTGACCTCTGGTGATATACCCGAATGGCTAGCTTGTCCTTTTGGCCCTGTACCAAACTCAACGTAAGGAGCGTAGTGCAGATTGGTATAAACCTCGCCTATAACCTTATCTCCGTCCATTTTAACCCTAGTCTTGATACTATTTCTAAGTTCTCCATTGTTGCCTGGTGCTAGTCTTTTAGCATCAGCTTGTACGACTGTTTTAGCAGCATGCAAGACCGCTTGTCCTACTATTTCGTTGCTCTTGGCACCGTATAGCTTACGACATTTAGCGATTAAGCTATCTGCTCCGATTAAACCTGACACGTTCCAACTCCAATACTTGATGATGTGTGTAAGCCTTCTTAGAAATAACCCTATGAGTCACTTCCGTCGGGCTATCGATACACACACCATCTTTCACGTTGATAGTAGCTGACTTGTTGGCATTTGCATTCAAAATATCATTGACACGCTCGCCATACAATTCAGATTGTAGTTTACTACTAGCTGGCCACAACTCAAGGCGGACTGTCTCAGCTTCCTTGGCATACCCTTCTTTTGCGACACCTTCCTCTGTGACAATCTTTTCAAACCGTCGCATCGGATAGGGTTTCAGTCTACTCTGCTTCAAAAACATGGCCTGCCACCCTCGCTAACCGATGCATGCGTATACGCTGTAAAAGACCCGTAGACAGGCCATTTTCTCCATAGACTACTGCTATACCACCTTCAGTTCTAGAGTGCTCTCCTTCCGCTCCTGAGCGGTTGTGGAGCTCGATAGCAACCTCAGGTATTAAGAGACTTAAAGCAGGTGTCAAAGATGTGCGATTAGTCTCTGACAAGATAAGATTTGTAGCCCTCATTTGGAGCAGCATGAGAAGCTGAGTATCTTCTTCGCCTGTTAATTTCTTCAGCAACTCTATAGACATTTTAAACTCCTTCTTGTTGACTTAAAGGCGTAGTCTCTCCCGATACATACACTTGAGGGGTCTGAACGGTACTGACTGAGCTATAACTTTCTGGATTATAGCTTTCAGTACCGCCTACTTCCTCAAGAATATCTGATACCGATACGCCATTGCTTGCAAAATTCTCTACAAGCTCGGCATATCGTGTATCAGCAAGGTCAAGCTCTTCGCCCGCAAGTCTCTTTACGTTGGCCTCCCAATCGTAAAATTCTTGCTTGACTTTAACTTTCACTCTTTAGTTCCTCCAAAACTTCTACGGCTTCGGCTTTTGTCAACTTATAAGCGCCTGCTACACCAGCTTCTCTTGCTAGAGCTTTCAACTCTTCTAGAGTTTTGTTCTCTAAATCAGAATACTGGTCAACCTGCTCTTCTTGAATGTAATGACGTCGTAGCAATAAGCTCATATCGCCACCTCTTACTCACCGAATTTTACAACTCGTGTAGGGTCGTATAGGTAAACACCATAGTGTTCATCACCAGTGATGACTGTTGTCTTTTTAAGGATGTCACGGTCTGTTTCAATAGCCACATCACGTTTTAGCATGATAACAAACGCACCGTATTTATTAGCGTCATCTGTCTGAGTTTGGCTAGGAGAGACTTTGACGATAAAGCCTTTTCCTTTTTCAACTTTTTTAGTACGTACAATTTGAACGCCTCGTGTTTCTCCAAATGTACCAGAAACAACTGTATTCGCTCCTACTTCTGTGCCTGAAATCCATTCTTTCACAGTGTTAGCACGCAAATCAATAGCATCTGCTGGATTGATAAGAGCTACATATTTTGCGTCTTCTTCATCGTCAAAAATAGCAAGTGCTTTATCAAGAGCTGCTCCTGTTGTTGGAGCTTCTGCAACGTGCTGTGTTGCAGTTTTAGCTACTGCTACCAAATCATCATCAATCTTGTTAGCGATAGCCAAACCAAGTTGGTAAGTTGCTTGACCTAGTGGGTCGCCAAGACCTGACAAAAGGGCTTCATCGGTAATTTCATAACCTTTAGCAGCCTTTTTGATAGTCATAGTGGTCTTTTTAGTAGTCAATTGATCTGGAGAAATAGCTTGACCTTCTCCAACCTCAGTCGCATCTCCTGCGTACTCCCAAGCTGGAACTGTCAAAGTGTTACCCGGTTGGCCTTGGAGTGCTGTTTCCATATAAGCAAGTGGAGTGAATTTGATCAATTTAGGTAGTTTAGCGGAAACCATGTCCGCCATTACTTCTGGGTTAACCATAGTGGCTAATTTAGTTTGTCCTGCTGTCATTTATTTTTAACCTTTCAATTTCTTATAGAGTTCTGGGTTCTTTTGATAGAGCTCATTTCGACTCTGATAACCCATACGAGCAAATTCTTCTTTTGTGATACCGTCACTATCGATTGGCGCTTGTTTCATCGGAGCTCCGCCTTTTAGCTTTTCTTGTACGCCTTTTTGCACGGCTTGCTCCCATGATTTCTGCAACACGGCGACAGATTCAGATACCGTCTCTGCGCTTGTCAAATCAACTACATTCACTAACTCAACAGGTAAGTCACGTTCACTTAACATTGCTTTAGCTTCTGCGGTCAATTCTTTACGGGCAATAGCTTTTTCACGGTCGGCTAGTTCTTGCTCACGCTGATCCAACTGATATTTCTGTTTCTCATCAGCGTTCATCTTAGCAAGCTTCTTAGCTTCGTTTTCCTTAGCTTCTTGCTCAGCTTCCCATTTAGAGCGCTCGGCAGATATCATCTTACCGATTTCAGCACGAGTGAAAGTTCGTTCGTGCTTTTCTTCCTGCACCGTATCAACATTTTCTTGAGTGTCGACAGTCTCAGTTGATTCAGTAGATACAGTTGCATTGATTTCTTCTGACATAATTGTCCTCCAGCGATTACGTCGCCACTCGATAATCTCGCTTTACGTCCGGCGACGGAACAGTACAGCTTTTAACGTCATCGGTACAGTTTGGACAATATTAAAACCGTACGGGATTCCATACGGTTAAGTTTTATAATTCGATTCCTTCGATTTCTGCTCGAATTTCTAGCCAGTATAAATACTGACCCATGGCGCACTTTTGATTTTTTAAAACTTCAATTGAGCATTTTGGCTCAAAATTGAGCGTACCAGCTTCGTATTTGATAACCATTTTATGTAATTTTGTATATTTATCCTTAAGCGCATTATACTCATCGATAAAGCGTTCTTTCCAATCTTCCATTTTTAGTTCCTTTCTTTTAAGTTTCTATAAGGATAACTTCGCAAGCTACCACTGAAATTCTTTTTACAACCAATTCACAATTCAAAAAATCGCATGGATAACCTCCTTCTAAATCTTTATCGTTGTGACAAACCGAGATACAGCATTCTTTATCAATTGTTTTACAAAGTTCTTTGGCTTTCATTTTCTACACCTTTTCCCCGTCTTTCGCAACATACTTGCTGTACCACTCTTTATAAGACATGCTTGATGGCACCAGCTCGGTCTTACCTGTTTCTGGATTCCTTGCTCTGCGCTTCAACTTGCTGTAGTCTGCGTCCTCGTCGTATGCGACAGTAGTAGACCTACACCACGGATGCATAGGCGGACAATTGACACCAGGAACAGCCTTATCCCTATCATAGACCTGATTATCATGCTCCTGACAAATGCGTGATGTACGCTTGTCTAAGACGGCCACAAAGATATATTTCTCTATGTCTGCTTCTTCATAGCTGAGTAGTTCCATTTGGTTATGAAAAAAGGCTGATTCTGTCCGAACCAAACGCCTTGCATCGTTCTGCCCCACATTGAACCTCTCAGCAATTGCTTGTGCAGTTTCTCGTGTATCTCGGCCTGTCATGAGGCTCATGAGTAGTTCATCTTTTATGCTAGAAGTAAGCTTTCCTGTATTCTTCCAGATGTTTGTTGAGTACGTACTTCCGTCACCTACCCAACTGAAAGACTGTAGATGTTTTATCTCGCTCTCAGGAAGCCCAGAAAAGCCGTATGCCAGACCTGTCTGCTGCTGCAGGTCAAAGGTAGCCTTGTAGTAACTATCCTTCATCAGGTCGCTGTAAAAGGCATCTGAGCCCGTCTTTTCTGAATGATAGATAGATTCACGCATACGGTCTAAATCGTCGCTCAAATGCTCTAAGCGCTTCATACGGAAAGAATAAGCTGGACTATCTAAGTCAGCCAGTAGCCTTTGGATATTCGGGTCATTCGGTCTAACCTCAAGCACCTTACGAAGTTCCCTCAAGTCTTTCTTGTCTTTCATGTTCTTCAAGACTTGTCTAGCATCTATCTGGCTTAGACCATAATCACGTTGGAACTTATCAAAAATCTTATTGATTTCCTTATCCAAGTATGTCTTAGCTTCTTGATAGACCTTATCGAACTGGTCTGCCTGCTTTTCGGCCTTGTCCATCTGCTGGTAAATCAGATTGGCTTTCCTCTTCGCCCAGTACTCCTGATTCTTCATCCTCTACCTCGTCTTCGGGTTTCGTATTGTCTTGGTTGAACATCGGCATGTCTTCCATGTTATTCTTTTTCTCTTCTTTCAAGGCTTCCAGTTCAGCGTCAGGGTCTTCCACAAACGGCAAAAGAGAAATAAGCTGCCTATTCGTTACCTTACCTTCAAGGTTGTTGATGATTTGAGATAACTCTAACAAGTTCTTAGGCAAACCACGGCTGAACTGTGGAACGATTGAATGAGACTCTAAAGAAATCTGCTTCATACCCAAGTAATGAGCAAAAATCGCAATACGCTGTCTTAATCCACGCTTGTAATTCGCCTCTTTGGTTTTGGTAATCATCTCAAGGCCCATCAGCTTGAATTCCATAGCTCAATTTTGTTACCGTAGAGGCTCTTTATCCTCTACTTCTTACGGTTTCCCGTAAGTTCAGACTATCTCTTCACCCTTATCAGGGTGTCGGATTTCGTGGATATTTCTGCATATAAAAAAACGATACTATGTACCGTTTCTCACTTAGCTTACTCTATCTAGTCGTTAAACCTTACTGATATTTCTACCAGCAGTGGTAATTGATTAGCTTCAGTAATATGTCACAAATCTCCCTTTTTCATCTCGAACAATTGTCTTACCAGACATGTCCACACCTTTTGAAAATTGTCTTAAATCGTATTTTTTATAATTCAATAAGATATCATCTATTGTTTCATCATTAACGATTATATCATCTCGTTTTATGGAACGATAATATCTGTAGACAAGAGTTGAAAAAGAAATGTTGTTTTCTTCAGATAATTTTTTTAGATAGTCTCTCAAGATATATCCCTTATACTTAACGTTATCAGAACGATTACGTTTATTGGTATGTTCAGGAACCCACCTACAATTACTTGGTGAGTAATCTTTGTCATTATCTATCCTATCTAATTGCAAACCGAATTCTACTCCGTTTTGCATTGCCCAACTTCTGAACTTAGCTACATCACTAAATTCATCAGAAACACCTATTCCACGTTTTCCATACCATTTATAGGCCCAATGTTTTTCATCATAACATCTTGCTAACATAGAATAATAAACTTGATTTAGATGTTTGTGCATTTTATCTTTTATCATTCATTTTCTCCTAGATTGTTATACTCTTATTATACCATAACAGAATATAAACATCTAGGTTATTACTGTTTTGCGCCTTCCAATTTTAACCCGATTTATTACCTCAAAGTTACCTTTGAGGAGGGCAACTATTTTACCCCTGATGTATTCCCTGCGAAGTTCTCATCAGTCAAGTTAGGCACATGGCTGAATGTGTAGATATCCTCTTTCAAAGCCGTACGCAAGATTTCAGTAGCACTTTCGTCCA
>ERZ773267.757-NODE-757-length-20112-cov-10.428279_pt1 | contig 20112 bp, 15 predicted proteins | sample MGYA00511959_ERZ773267 | MGnify/ENA primary metagenome ERZ773267 (study PRJEB29015, sample SAMEA2738165) | human oral metagenome | biome: human oral; feature: human-associated habitat; material: saliva | place: China | collected 2240 ... | reverse complement strand
GACTAAACAAGACAGAAAATAATATGATTTTCGTTGGACAGCCAATCAAGATGGATGATGAGGAGTTTTTGACTAGTCTTGATGCATTGATAAGCGAGGCTGAGAAGAACGGCGGAAATATCAAGGGCATTGTAGAGAGCGTTTGCAAGACCTATACGATAACTGAGAACAAAAGGAATTAGCGATGTTTAAGGTTTATAATCTTGATTTTAGTTAAGAATTAGGGCTCCTATAAAAATGCTAGGTGTTACATAGTAAATATAAAGCTAATAATTTGTTCTTAAGTTAGTATATCAATTTTTAAATAAATGGTTATAATTTTAAGGGGAAAAAGCGAACCATAATCAGCTAGTACTCCATTTTCTTGAAAAAAAGCCTATTTATGTTATAATTAATGGGTTTTATGAGGAAAACATCGATGATGATATAGAAATCTACCGATTTAATTGAACTAGTGGTTATGTAAATACTATGCTCAGAATACGAAAATATCAATTAAAAAGTATATTATTATATAACATAACAATTGTTTCTATTGTTTCGATTTTTAGGAGGCGTATCATATATGAAAGTACCATTTTCACCACCTGATATAACAGAGTTAGAGGTTAATAAAGTTGTGGATGTTCTTAAGTCTGGTTGGATTACAACGGGTCAAGAGGTTAAGAATTTCGAAAGAAAAATAGTAGATTATGTAGGTGCTGATAAAGCTATTGCACTATCTTCAGCCACCGCATCGCTTGAGGCTGCTCTTCATATTCTTGGAATTACTGAAGGAGATGAGGTAATAGTACCAGCATATACGTATACAGCTTCGGCAAGCCCAGTAGTACATAAAGGTGCGAAACTAGTTATTATTGATTCTGCACCTGAAATGTTTGAAATGGATTATGCTAAAGTAGCTGATGCAATTAACAGTAACACGAAGGCCATTATACCTGTAGACATAGGTGGGATGGTATGTGACTATGACAAATTATTTGAAATAGTAGAGGCTAAAAAATTTCTGTTTAAACCTAAAGGCAAGATACAGAAAGCACTTGGCAGGATTGCAATAATTTCTGATGGAGCGCACGCTTTTGGTTCAGTCAAAAATAATGTTAAGGTAGGTGCAATTTCAGACTTTACATCGTTTTCTTTCCATGCAGTTAAGAATCTCACAACTGGCGAGGGAGGAGCACTAGTTTGGAAGACTATAGAAGGTGTGAATAATGATGAGATATATAACGAATTACAGCTATTTTCTTTACATGGGCAATCAAAAGATGCTCTAGCAAAAAACAAAGCTGGCTCATGGGAATATGACATTGAATATCCTGCATATAAGTGTAATATGACAAATATCAATGCAGCTATTGGAATGGCACAATTAGATAGATATGATGTGATGCTCAAAAGACGTAGAGAAATTAATGAGAAATATGAAGCTAGACTTGAAAAGCTAGGTATCAAGTTGATGAAGCACTACACAGATGAAATGATTTCAACAGGACACCTGTATCTAGTAAGAATCCCCAAAATATCTGTTGAGGACAGAAATAAAATAATTCAGGATATGGCGGAACGTGAAATTGCTTGCAATGTTCACTATAAGCCGCTGCCAATGATGACTGCATATAAAAATCTAGGATTTGATATTAAAGATTATCCAAATGCTTACCATCAATATGAGAACTTAATATCATTGCCAGTTTTCTCAACAATGACTGATGAGCAAAATGAATACGTTATAGAGAATTTCGTTGATATTCTTAAGAAAAGGGGATTTATTAAGTAGATGATTTTGTGTAAGTGGGATGCTCTACCAGAGAATATGAGATGTGATGAAGTAAGAGAATATTACGATATCCTTAATTCCAGAAAAGGTTCACTTATTGCGAAGAGAATATTTGATCTTATTCTTTCACTGTTTTTAGTTATCGTTATATCACCGATACTTTTATTTTTGATATTTCTTATAAAGATTGATGATCCAGGTCCTGCTTTTTTTAGACAAGTAAGAGTGACGACAAATGGCAAAAAATTTAGGATTTTCAAATTTAGGACAATGGTTGTTGATGCCGAGAAGTTAGGTACTCAGGTGACAAAGGAAAATGATTTAAGAGTTACAAAAATTGGGAATAAACTTAGAAAATATAGGCTTGATGAACTACCGCAACTTTTAAATATTATAACTGGGGATATGTCTTTTGTTGGCACTAGACCAGAGGTTCCACGATATGTAGAAAGTTATTCTAATGAAATGCTCGCAACACTATTGCTCCCAGCAGGAGTAACATCTGAGGCGAGCATAGCATATAAGGATGAGGATAAACTTATAGGCAGTTCAAATAAACCTGATGAGGTATATATAGAAAAAGTTTTGCCAGAGAAAATGAAGTATAATCTTGATGCACTAAAAAACTTTTGTTTTATAGGGGAAATTAAGGTTATAATAATGACAGTTGGTGCTGTTATAAGATAGTTTGCAATATAATACAAAATGGAAGCTCTGAAGAATTTCAGCGGAGTATTGGAGGTATTTTGAAGATATTACTAATTAATCATTACGCAGGATCCCCTGAGATGGGAATGGAGTTCAGACCGTACTATATATCAAGAGAGCTTGTAAAAAAAGGTCACGATGTAACAATTATTGCCGGCAGCTTCTCTCATCTTAGAAAGACTAACCCTGACATTAATGAAAATTTTGTTGAGCAGGAAATAGATGGAATAAAATATGTGTGGATTAAGACATGTGAATACGATAGTAATGGAGTGGTTAGGGCTCTAAGCATGTTTCAATTTTGCAAGGCAATTTATCTGAACAAGAAAAAAATAGTTAATCGATATAATCCTGAAATAGTTATTTCATCGTCTACATATCCACTTGATTCATATCCGGCATATAGTATTGCTAAATCTGCTAGGGCAAAATACATACATGAAGTTCACGATATGTGGCCGTTGACACTCTATGAAGCAGGAGGAATGAGTCGAAAAAACCCATTTGTTGTTGCTATGCAACTTGCAGAAAACTATGCCTATAGGAAATCTGATATAGTAGTATCTTTGCTTCCACATGCAAAAAAATATATGATAGAGCATGGAATGAAATCGGAACATTTTAGATATATTCCTAACGGTGTTGTGATAAATGAGTGGGACGAGACTGCAGAAATTCCGATTGAACATGCAGAGGCTTTTAAAAGACTAAAATTAGAAGGGAAATTCGTTGTTGGTTATTTTGGAAGCCATGAACTATCATATGGACTTTTCAACTTATTAGATGTTATAGGGCAGCTAAATGGTGAAAATGTTCATCTTGTGATGGTTGGAAATGGGAAACTCAAGAATGAACTAGTAAGCTATGCTAAGGGAAACAAGATAGAAAATGTAACATTTCTACCACCGGTAAAAAAAGATGTCATACCAGCATTAGTTAGTAACTTTGATTCAATATTTATTGGAACGATAGAATCTCCTCTTTATAGATTTGGTATTTGCATGAATAAGATGTTTGACTCCATGATGGCGGCAAAGCCAATAGTTATGGCGATAACAACACCATCCACGCCTGTAAGCGAATCTGGATGCGGAATCATCACTAAATCATGTGATAACGATGCCATAAAGGCTGCGATTAGGAAGATTCAGTCGATGAGTGACGAAGAGCGAAAACAGATGGGAATGCTTGGACGTGACGCAGTACTGAGCAAGTATACGTATGAAAATATTGCAAGCGAATTTGAAAAAGCATTTGAATAGAAGGAGTGCATGTGATGAAGATAGTAACCGTAATTGGTGCAAGACCGCAATTTATTAAGGCGGCTGCAGTTTCTCGTAAGCTGGAACAGTTCTGCGAAGAGATAATCGTTCACACAGGCCAGCATTATGATGCGAATATGTCTGAGCTTTTCTTTGAAGAGTTACACATTCCGAAGCCAAAGTATAACCTGGGCGTGGGTTCAGGGTCCCATGCAAGGCAGACAGCAGAGATGCTTATCGGAATTGAAGATATCTTGATTGAGGAGAATCCTGACTATCTGATGGTATACGGAGATACTAATTCCACGGTTGCTGGAGCGCTTGCAGCATCCAAGATTCATATCCCGGTAATTCACGTGGAGGCGGGGCTAAGATCATTCAATATGGCGATGCCTGAAGAGCAAAATAGAATACTTACAGACCACATCTCGAGCCTGCTTTTCTGCTCGACAGATGCGTCCATTGAAAATCTAGAGAATGAGGGAATCAAAAAGGGCGTCCACAGAATCGGTGACGTAATGTGTGACGCAGTTCTTTACTATTCGCAGGAGATAGACAAGAAGGCTCGCAGTCAGTACTTTGCAGACCTTAACTATATCTTCGGTGAGCGTGGTGAAATTGATAATTGGTATCTATCCACAGTTCACAGAGCTGAGAATACCGATACACCAGAAAAGGTACGCAAGATTCTCAAGACTTTTGAGAAGTTCGATGCACCGGTTATTCTACCGGCTCATCCTAGGACGAGAAAGATGATTGAACAGGTCAACGAGGAAGAGAATCTCCAGAATACAATTTGTGTGGAGCCTATAGGTTACCTCGAAATGCTGTATTTTACAAAGAATGCGGTTAAGGTAGTGACTGACTCCGGTGGTCTGCAAAAGGAAGCGTACATACTCGACACTCCATGCGTAACTTTGCGTGAGCAGACTGAGTGGGTGGAGACACTGAACGGAAACCATAATGTGCTCGCTCATATCGATGAGGTGGACATACTTGATAAAGTTAACAATACCGTTATTTCTAAGAAAAAAGAAAACTACTATGGTGCGGGAGATGCCACAGACAAGCTTGTAAGGGTAATCGCAAAGGAGGCTTAAAATGAGCGAATATTTTGTACACGAAAGTAGCTACGTAGATGACAATGTAGAGATAGGAAAAGGAACAAAGATTTGGCACTTCTGCCACGTTCAGCCTGGCGCTAAGATAGGTGAGAATTGTTCGCTTGGACAGAATGTAAACATTGCTAACAACGTGCAAATTGGCGACAGAGTAAAGATTCAGAATAACGTATCGGTTTACGAAGGCGTTACGCTCGAAGATGGTGTATTTTGCGGACCGTCATGCGTATTTACAAATGACCTTACACCAAGAGCTCGCTACCCAAAGGGCTCTGAGAACTACGGGAAGACGCTCATCAAAGAAGGAGCATCCATCGGTGCTAATGCTACAATAGTGTGCGGACACACCGTTGGGAAGTGCTCAATGGTTGCAGCAGGAGCGGTTGTTACAAAGGATGTACCAGACTTTACGCTAGTTGCTGGGGTACCAGCTAAACCAATTGGAAAGCTAGATGAGTATGGAAATATTATAGAAAAGTTCTAAATATAGGGTGGGAGTTCTAGCAAATGAAAGATGTATGTGGGGTGCTTAATGGATAAGAAGATATCAATAAAAGAGCTTTTATCAATTATTAAGGATAACAAGAAGATGATTGGGATAGTTGTAATAATCTCAGCCGTTTTTGTTGGGGGTTTTAGAGTTTACTCAGATCACCGCGAACAGCGAAAGGCTAAGAATATAAACACAAAAATCTCCTCGACCTATAAAAAGGAACTCGAAGAGTACAACAAAGACAACCAATTATTGACAGATACTATTCAAACACTTGATAACGAGAAAAAGTCAGCATTGAAAATAATTGGTGAAAATCCAATTATGAAGGTTGATGCATTTTCATCCGAGAGCACAATAGTTAAAATCACTGCATCAAATAAGACTAGCTATAATGCTGTTGAGAATGTTCTTTTAACTGCTGATAGTGAGACTATATTTGGAAAGTCAAACAGTGTACTTGAAAGATACAAATGGGATATAGTTCAGATTCCAGATATGAATTCAATTACTATTAATGAAAGCGGTGCTAGTGGCGCTGTATCAGAAGGACTTTTCGTTGGGAATATATATGTATACTCTATCAAGGGACATAAAGCAAAAGATGTGGCAAACAATGTAATCAAGTTTCTCGAGTCTGAGAGAAGTAACCGCCTACAGGGAGTGGACTTCTCTGTAGTATCGGTTACATCTGGGGAGGCGGCAAAACAGGCTTTATATAACAAACAAAAAATTTATCGAACAAATATTGAAAATTTGAAATATGAAAGCGATAAAATGAATGAGGCCATACGATCTCTGCAGATACCATCCCAAAATACTGCTACAAATACAGGTTATATTAAGAGAAGTATGAAATCTGGATTCATAGGTGGTTTTTTTGGAGCATTTGTAGCAACTATGTTTGCAGTATATAGCTATATAAGAAAGCAAAGGATAAATTTTACAAACAATATTGAAAGAGACTATGGGATATCAGCACTAGGTGTAATTTCAAAGAGCGTACCTACAGACGTTCTAGTTGCAGATATTAGGCAGTTAGATACTGAAAATGAAGGGATTGGATTTGTAGCAATCAATTCTGACAAGAGCTACTTAGAAAATATAGCTGAACTGATAGAAAAAATTGCTTCAAAATCAGAATATATTGGCTGTATAGTCAATGATGTTGAGGCTATTGATAAAATTGCAAATTTTAAGAATTTTGTACTTATCACATCTGATGATGGAACAGATATAAATGAAAATGCTAAAATAACCATCAATAAGCTAAGTCGATTGGATAAGAAAATCCTAGGTTGCATTAATGTTGAGTAAAAAAATATGACGGAACTATTCAGTGGGAAAAAAATGAAAATCATGGTAATTTCCATGATTCTGCTAAAAATTTCCTTGGATTATAAATACTATACATGGTTAGCGCCATTACAGCTAAATGTTTACACGAGGGACTTCAACTTGCTCAAATACATAAATGGTATTGCATGGTTGGTGATTATTTTTATTGCGATAAATCACAAGTGTAGAAGTGTATCTACATTCTTACTAACATTAGTATATGTAATGCAAATTGTACCAATAACTACTATTTATGCCATGGGAAACAAGGAAGCAGTCTGCTATAACGGAATTTGCTTTTGCTTCTACCTGTCCATTTTTATAGTAAACAATATTAACTTTTCTATAGGAGATCGGCTATTAGAACCGAGCACGAAGTATTCACGTATAATAGAGCTTGCGATGGTCGCAATGTGCTTTTTGATTTTTGCATACATTGTGAAAAAAAATGGAGTTCCGACATTTACCGCACTAAATATATACAAGGTTTATGAGCTTAGAGAATCAGGTTCATTTAGTTTAGGAACTTATCCAGGATACGTTCTATCATGGGTTACTAATGTAATAATTCCGTTCTTTGCGACAAAGTGTATACTTGAGAAAAAGTTTGCCAAAGCTGCGATATTTGTCGCTATGATTTTTGTTATATATCTCTACGATGGACATAAAACGAATTTGTTTATTTCAATAGTTGTAGTTATTGTGGCATTTTGGCTGAAAAGAAAAGAGTCTTATACAGAAATAATTTCGTGCCTTTGCTTAGGCATTTCTGCACTTGCAATAATTTCATCGTTAAATATTCCTGGAAATAATGTAATATTGGAGGTGTTTTCGCTATTTGGACGTAGGGTGATGCTGCTTTCTGCGCAAAATAAATTTGCTTATTTTGATTATTTTAGCAAGAATCCAAAGATGGGCTTAGGCGGACTGTTCCCCACTTGGTTTTTGCATTTTGATGCCCGATATGTGGACATTGATTACACACGTACAATTTCAGGGATATATTATGGGACTCCAAAATCAGTATCAAATACAGGTTATTTTGCAGAATGTCACGCAAGATTTGGATTTTTTGGATATATTCTAGAGGGAGTATTATTTGCGGCGATATTAAAGCTTTTAGATGTAGCACAGAATAATATAGGATATGCACTTCTTACAGGAACTTCACTCTGCGTTTTTTTAGGATTAAATGATGCATTCCTACTTAACTCAATTGTACTTGGACCAATGATGTTTTTAATCTTTATTGCATTATTCTATAAAAACAAGTGTATTAAGGATGAAATACTAAATAACCATGGATCAGCATGTAGTAACATGCATCTAAAGTAGTATTTGGAATATAGAGATGAAGAAATACATTTTACAGATAAAAGAATCAGCAATAGCAAAAAATATAGCTACCCTGGTTTCTGGAAACATAATCGGGTATGCGATCAATACGTTTTTGCTGTTGTTTATAATTAGAGTATATTCCCCTGCAGAGATTGGCACCTATGATTTAATAGTATCGGATGGAGCAATTATCACAACTGTAGTGGGTCTAGGACTTGTGATGGCAATTCTGATTCCGAAGGATGATAGAACAGCCAAGATGCTATGTCAGATAGTTAGTATTTTTAGCATAATAAGTATGATAATAGGAAGTATCGTGCTGATTGCAATATCAGGTAGATTCAAATTATTTTCATTAAATTTCAACTATAGTTTGGCATGCATACTGCTCGCGATATACTCATATTTCTTCATCCAGCAGCAGCTTTTCTACGCATATGTAAACAGAAAAGGGCTATATCGAGTACTGTTTTGGAATCCGATAATAATGGCAGCATCCAACTCAATGATATCTTTAATATTGGGAATCTTGGGACTGAGCTCTCCTGGATATATGATTGGAACAATTTGTTCATTGCTTTTGAGCATTCTTCTGATGATAAAGAATGCGAACCCGTATGATGAGAGATTTACGCTACATGAGATTAAGGAAACATTGAGTATATATAAAGATTTTCCAATGGTTCAGATGCCAGCTAACGTTGTTTCTGTAGTCTCGCAACAAATTCCAATACAATATCTTGGAAATGTGTTTAATAAGGCTACATTAGGTGGATTTACCATGGCGAATAGGATTCTTAGTATACCTATTGCCTTAATATCTACACAAATAAGCAAGGTGTATCAAAGAGAGTTAGCAATAAGGAACAATAAGGAAGAGGAAGTTGGCGATTTTGCACTTGATTTGCTAAGAAAGAATTATTTTCTTGCTTTTATTCCAATATTTATTTTAGTAGTATTTGGAAAACCTGTTGTTGGGATTGCACTTGGTAACAAATGGGCAGTTTCAGCAATATACATGACTATATTAGGAGCTGACTATTTACTTAAATATTGTACAAGCTGTATAAGTGGAACCTTTGTTATTGTTGACAGACCAAGGATGTCATTACTACTATCAATCCTGACACTTGCAATAAATGCAATGTGTTTTGCCTTAGTAGATGCGCTTGGACTAGGTATAGTGAAAATAATTATTTTTTATGCTATATCTGATGGACTAATTAACTTAATAAACATATTTTTATGTATGAAAGTTATAAATGCAAATTATAAACAACTTATGAGATTTCTACTTTTAGAGATGGTTGGGTCAATTTTAGCAATGTACATAATTTATATATTTATCGACACAATATTTTATTAATAGATAAAGGAGACAGGGATGAAAAAAATTAGATATTGCACAAGATGTGTAATGAATGATGAAGCTGATCCACATATAACATTTGGTGAGGACGGAATATGTAACTACTGCACGGAAGCATTTTCGCATATTAATACAGACGTATATTTTCCGAACGAAGAAGGCGAGAAGAAGTTAAAGGAAATGATTAATAAAATCAAATCCGAAAATGCTGATAAGAAATACGATTGTATAATGGGTATATCAGGAGGTCTTGATTCGGCGTACCTTGCATATTTAGGATATAAATGGGGACTTCGCATATTAGCAGTACATATTGATGACGGATATGACACCGAGATATCTAAAGAGAATATCAAGAAGCTTTGTGATGCTGCTAATATAGAAATGCGCACAATTACGCCTGATGCTGAACAGTTTAATGATTTAACATTAGCCTACATGAAAGCCGGAGTTCCTGATGTTGCCGTTCCACAAGACAACATTCTTTTTGCATTTCTATATGATACAGTAGAAAAAGAAGGTATAAAATATTTTCTATCAGGTGGCAACTTTGCACTTGAATGTGTTCTTCAGAAGGGGAATGGATATAGTGCAATGGATGTTACAAACATCAAAGACATTCACAAGAAGTTTGGCACAAAGGGAATAGATAAATTGAAATTTATAACCTCTTATAAAAAATACATGAGAATAAAAAAGGGAAGTGTGGTTACACTTAGACCCCTTGATTTAATAGACTATAATAGAGAAAGAGCATTTAAGGAACTCGAAGAGTTTTGCGACTTTAAATACTATGGTAGCAAGCATCTTGAAAACATCCTTACAGCGTTCATTCAACTTTACTGGCTGCCAAAGAAGTTTAGCGTAGACAAGAGAACTTCACATCTTTCTAGTATGATTGTTTCAGGACAAATGACTAGAGGTGAAGCGATGATTGAGCTCAAGAAACCAGCATATGACGAAACTATGATGAATGAATATATTAGAATTATTAAAGAAAAGTTAGGTCTTTCTGATGAAGCATTTGAGGAAATCATGAATAGACCAACTCATCAGCACACAGAATATAAAACTGAAAAATTCGCACCTTTTATTCGTAAACTATTAAAATAGCGAATTTATTAACATTAGAGGCATTTGATGAAATTATTAAAGATTTGTTGTAGCAAATGGGTAAATGAAAGCAGGGACTACAGAGAGCTGTCTGTATATAGAGAAGAAGGGGCGGATATCACGGTACTTGCAAAAGGAGAAGTTGGTGATAAACTAGTAAAAGATATCGTTGAAGACTTTGAAGTATTTAGATATACGACAAAACCGTTAGGTGAAAAAATCCCAAGCCCAATTAATAAAATGATTAGCTTGTTTCAGTGGGCAAGCTTTGCAAGAAAGCAATACCCTGACATTATTTCAGGGCATGATCTATTAGCACTAACGATTGGTTGGCTATCAACATTATTTATGAGGAAGAAACCGAAATTAATCTACGATTCGCATGAATTTGAAATCGGGAGAAATGCGAACAGATCCGGACTTTCAAAGTGGTTGATACTGCATTGGGAACACTTCATGATAAAAAGAAGTGCCTTGACTGTTGTTGTGAATGACAGCATTGCAGATGAAGTAGCAAGGCTATATAAATTAAGGGAAAAGCCTACTGTTGTGAGAAATATTCCTGTGCAATTCGATATAAACGAGGAAGAATGCAAGAAGGTCAGAGAGCGGTTTCTAGAGAAATTGGGCGTTGAAAAACTTTTGGTTTATCACGGTTTAGTATGTAAAGGTAGAGGTATAGAGGCGACCATAGGTGCGATGCCGAAGCTTGAAAATGTTGGTCTACTAGTTGTCGGAAATCCTGACTCCCTAGAATACTTGTGCGAACTTCGTAATATAAGTAGGGAACTTAATGTTGAAAGCCGAGTGGAGTTTCACGAGGCGGTTCCCCACGAAGAATTATGGAAGTTTGTGGGAGTAGCCGATGTGGGAGTTGTTATGATTTCTCCAGTTTCAAAGAGTTATTATTATGCACTTCCAAATAAACTGTTTGAATGTATTCAGATTGGGATACCCGTTGTAGGTTCAGATCTTCCAGAAATCAAGAAAATTGTTAATGGATACAATATTGGAACTATTGCAAATCCGGATGACTCAGAAAGTATTGCAATGGCAATAGAAAAACTTATTAATAGTAAATCAGTTTACGATAAAGTTAAATTCAATGTGGAAAAATCAAAAAAAATATTATGCTGGGAAAGCGAAAAAAGAGTTTTATCAAAGGCATTCAACGAAATTTCACACTAACTTTAAAACGCTTGCACGCATTGGAAATATTGACATTGTAGGCTGTTATTATATATAATAATTCTAATTAGTTTAACGAATTATTTGTATAAAATCGGTTAGCCTTTAAATTAGTAAGAGTATAAAAGAAAGGTATAAAGGTAACATTAATGGGAATGAAGGAACATTTACTCGAGAAAATCACAAAGCGTGACATTACTGTAGGAGTTGTAGGCCTAGGATATGTAGGTCTTCCGCTTGCTGTTGAGAAGGCTAAGGCGGGCTTCAAGACCATCGGATTCGACGTACAGGAAGAGAAAGTGAAGATGGTTAATGAGGGTCACAACTATATCGGAGATGTTGTAAACGAAGATCTCAAAGAACTCGTAGAGAGCGGTATGATGAAGGCGACATCTGACTTTTCGTTTGTAAAAGATGTTGATTTCATTGCTATCTGTGTACCTACTCCTCTTGATAAACATCAAGAGCCAGATATTAGCTATGTAAAGCTATCGACAGAGGCTATTTCAAAGCACCTATCTCGTGACACAATGGTTGTTCTTGAGTCCACTACTTATCCAGGAACTACTGAGGAGCTACTGCTTCCTATATTAGAAGAGGGTTCTGGACTAAAGTGCGGAGAGGACTTTTACCTAGGATTCTCTCCGGAGCGTGTTGATCCAGGAAATGTAATTTATAAGACAAAGAATACCCCAAAGGTAGTTGGAGCTGTTGGTAAGGATGCGACAGAAGTTATTTCTGCGATGTATAGAGAAGTACTCGAGGGAGAGATTTACGAGGTATCTTCACCAGCTGTAGCGGAGATGGAAAAGATTCTTGAGAACACATACAGAAATATCAACATCGGCCTCGTTAACGAGCTTGCAATGCTCTGCAACAAGATGGAGATTTCCCTATGGGAAGTAATTGAGGCTGCAAAGACAAAGCCATACGGATTTCAAGCGTTTTATCCAGGACCCGGTCTCGGTGGACACTGCATCCCTTTAGACCCATACTACTTAACATGGAAAGCTAGAGAGTTTGGCTTCCATACATCTATGATTGAGAGTTCAATGATTATCAACGACAAGATGCCTGAGTATACAGTAGATCGAGCTGCAGCTGTGCTAAATAAGCATAAGAAGGCTCTCAATGGATCGAAGGTTCTAGTGCTTGGAGTTGCTTACAAGAATAATATTGACGACTATAGAGAGAGTCCAGCACTCAACGTAATTGACATTCTTAAGGAGAGAGGTGCAGATACAGATTTTTACGATCCATGGATTCCAAAGTACAAGAGACATGGGGAGTGGCATGAAGGTATCGATAAAATAAGTAGTGATGTAATCAAGGAATATGACCTTATACTTGTTGCAACTGCACATGATGCTTACGACTATGAGATGATTAGAAAGAATGCAGTGGCAATATTCGATACTCGCAATGCATTCAAAGATGTAAAGGAAAGAGAGAACATTTCTCTTCTATAAGATTAATAAAATATTAGTAATACAAATAGTAATACTAGGTGTTTGAATATGTAATTATAGATAATAGAGAGTCATAGATAGATTGAGTTATTGGATTAATTTCTATAAAAGATGGCTATAATGACTTATGGTTGCTATAAAGATAAAATTACATGGAACTTCAATAGGCAGATTTAGAAGAACTGACATGTGAGGTTAATTCAAGCTGAAGCGGAGGAAAATAATGGAATTTAGAGACTTAAAGAAGCAGTATGCAGTACTCAAGAATGACATAGATTGTCATATTGATGAAGTAATCAATAGTGGCAGATTTATAGGTGGAAGCAAGGTTTCCGAGCTTGAGGAAAAGCTAGCCGCGTATGTTGGAGTAAAGCACTGCGTAACATGTGCAAATGGAACAGATGCTCTCGAACTTGCACTCATGGCATGGGGAATTGGAAACGGAGATGCTGTATTTGTTCCTGATTTCACATTCTTTTCATCTGGAGAGGTAGTTGCGTTTCTTGGTGCAACACCTATTTTCGTAGATGTTGATGAAAGAACTTTCAACATCGATGTTGCATCGTTGGAGATGGCAATAAGTGAGGTTGTTAAAGAGGGGAAGCTTAAACCAAGTGTAGTTATACCTGTCGATCTGTTTGGACTACCTGCGAATTATGCAGAAATAAGAAAAGTAACAGATAGGTATGGGCTTAAGATTCTTGAGGATGGGGCACAGGGCTTCGGAGGAGAAATTCACGGTAAGAGAGCATGCAGTTTTGGTGATATATCGACAACATCCTTTTTCCCAGCAAAACCACTAGGATGTTATGGAGATGGAGGCGCGATATTTACAGACGATGACGAAGTTGTTGAACTTATTAGGTCATACTGCGTACATGGAAAAGGTAAGATGAAATATGACAATGTGCGCATTGGAATGAACTCTAGACTTGACTCCATTCAAGCGGGAATACTACTTCCTAAATTAGCTGCATTTGTAGACTATGAAGTAAAGGATGTTAATATTGCAGCAGCAAAGTATACGAAGTTGCTAAATGGTTTGGTTGATACACCTTTTATACCTGAGGGTTTCCTAAGTAGCTGGGCCCAGTATACAATAAAGCTCGAGAGCAGAGAGCAGAGAGATGAGCTTCAAACATTTCTTACGGAAAAATCTATTCCGTCAATGGTTTACTATCCAAAACAGATGCACAATCAGGAAGCATTTGCCTATATGAATAAATACGGAATAGATTACTCTGTGACAAATAAACTATGTGACACAGTTTTATCTCTGCCGATTCACCCATATATCTCAGATGAGGATATCAAAACAGTCTTATCAGTAATCAAGGAGTTTTTAGGAAAATAATGAAGATAATTGTTTCACATGATGTAGATCATCTATATGGAAGCGACCATTACAAAGACCTAATCTACCCCAAATTATGGGTGAGAGAAACTTTATCATTTTTGAAGCATGATATAACATTTTCTCAGTGGTGGAGACGCCTACTTGGGATATTCTCAAGAGAGAGAAATTATATTAGGCAACTAATGAAGTATGATGAAGGTAATGGTATACCTTCATCATTCTATTTTGGAATGGATAATATTTTAGGCATGTCTTATAAATATACTAAGGCACTTCCATATATTAAAATGCTTCAAAGTCATGGCTTTGAAGTAGGAATTCATGGTGTTTCTTTTGATAATGAGGAACAAATGAAAATTGAGTTTAGTCGATTCGAAGAAACTGTTGGGGTTTATCCAACAGGTATACGAATGCACTATGTGAGGTATGATGATAGTACATTTGAAAAGCTTAGTAAATGTGGATATATCTACGATACAACTGAATTTATAAAGAGTGAAGGAACTTGCTTAAAAGCACCTTATAAGGTTGGAAATATGTGGGAATTTCCACTTTGCTTGATGGATGGATATTTACCCAAAAGGCCAGAAGGCAAGCGGGAAACATCAGTTAGACTGCTAAAATTAGCAGAAGCAAAAGGCTTACCATATTTTTCAATACTGTTTCATGATTTTCAGTTTTGTGAAGGATATGCGTATGAAAGAGATTGGTATATTTGGTTCACCAAATACCTAAAAGAACAAGGATATACTTTCATTTCATACCTTGACGCAGTGAAAGAGATGGAGGGTACTGACTCTAATGACTAACATAAATAGTAACATTACAACAAAATATGCAAATTCTATTTTTGAACAGCCATGGTATATCGATGTAGTTACAAATGGCAATTGGACAGAGCTAAAAGTTGAGGAAAAAGGTGTTGTTGTAGCTAGGTGGGCAGTTCCTTATGAAGGGAAGAAGATAAATATGCCAGGGGAAACCCAAACTTTAGGAATTTGGTTTGCGCCAGATATTAAGCTTAGCAAACAACAGAAGTATATAGAGGAACTTGTTAGACTGCTTCCAAAAAATTCGGGAATTGATCTAATGTTAGATCCTAGTAATGATTACTTCCTTCCATTTAGATGGCTTGGATTTAGAATTAGCCCAAGAGTAACGTACCGTTTTACAGATCTTTCAGATATAGAATCAATTAGAACTCAATATGATAAGACAGTTCGGAAGAATATCAAAAGTGCTAGTAATAAAGTTGAACTAGTAGAAGATGATAATATTGAAAACTTGTATGATATGTTGAAAAAAACATTTGATCATCAAGGACGCTCATGTCCACACGACAAAGAGTTTATTAATAAGCTTTTTGATACTTGTCGTCAGCATAATGCAGCAAAAATTATTACAGCAGTTGACAAAGACTGTAATGTACATGCATCTTCGTTATTTGTGTACGATGAAAATACTTGCTACTACTTGATTGCTGGAGCAGATCCTAAGTACAGATCAAGTGGCGCACAGACGTTAGTGCTAGATGCTGGAATAGAGTTTGCATCTAAGAATTCTAAAGTATTTGATTTTGAAGGATCAATGATAGAAGGTATAGAAAATTTTATCAGGAGGTTTGGAGCAGACAGGGTTCTGTATTATCAAATTGAAAAAAAAGGATTTATAGGTGATATGATTAGCACTATTAAACCTAGGATAAAGAAACTGCTAGGATATAAAAATTAGGAGAAGCTAATGAAAACGATTTGTCATGTTACTAGTGTTCACGAGGCACTAGATGATCGAATATATTATAAAGAATGTCTATCTTTGGCAGAAGAGGGATATAAGGTTTTTTTAGTTGCACCAGGAGAATCATTTATAAAAGATGGAATAAAAATTATCGGGTGTGGTAAACAACCAACAAATCGCTTTGAAAGAATTTCAAAGTTCTGCAAAGTCGTGTTTCAAATGGCTAAAAAAATCGATGCGGACATATATCATTTTCATGATCCTGAAATGCTAAAATATGCTGTCAAACTATCTAGAATGAATAAAATAGTAATTTTTGATAGTCACGAAGATGTACCCGCACAAATTTTGGATAAACCATGGCTGCCAAAGTTTTCACGACGAATTGTTGCTAGAGTATATAGGAGTTTAGAAACAAAATATGTAAAACAGGTATCTGGAGTTATTGCTGCAACTGAATATATTGAAAAAAAATTCAAAGATAGAGCAAAAAAAACAGAAACAATTAAAAACTATCCTAAACTAGATGAGATAAAAAAAAGTAAAAAAGCATTTGTGGATCGAGAAAAAGTTGTTTGCTATGCAGGTGGAATTTCACGTATACGTGGAGAGGAAATTATGGTTTCGGCTATAGAAACTATGGAAGGTTATTCACTTAAGCTAGCAGGAAACTGCGAAGATGATACGATTAAAAATTCTAATCGAAAAAATGTTGAATATCTTGGTATGCTTACTAGAGATGAAGTTAACGATTTATATGCTTCAAGTAGAGTTGGAATATGCGTTTTGCTTCCAACCGCAAACTATATAAATTCTTTACCTATAAAAATTTTTGAGTATATGGCAGCTGGGTTACCTATTATAGCATCAGATTTCCCTACATGGAGAGAAATAATTATTGAAACGAACTCAGGAATACTAGTGAGTCCAGAAGATATCCAATCTATTAGAGACGCTATAAAGTACTATATCGACAATCCGATAGAAGCGCAGAAAACTGGTGAAAGAGGTTGTAAAGCTGCAATAGAAAAGTACAATTGGAAAGTTGAAGGCCAAAAACTTGTAAGATTCTATAAAAATCTGATTAGCGAATTATAAATAAAAAGTTGTATATTAATGATAAAAATCTGAGCTTATATGTGTCAACCACAATATTTAAAGTATTTGATACGAAAATTACAATTCTAAGTTGAACATTTGAAGCTTGAGTAATAACTATATGCACTTTGATAGCTGAATATACCTGTTTCAGGAATTTATCAAAGAGTTCTGACAGTATTGAATAGACAAGTTGCTGCCTGTTCATGTCGTTCATTTCATCAGTAAATCATAGAATCTGTTTATCAGTATAATTCTCAATTGAGATTATCTTTGGGAAATATCTGTAGAACAGTCTATTATAACTCTCATTCTGAACTCTTTTCCAAGATGAATATGAACAAAATAAATTTGAACGCCCAATTCCTCAAGGCTGTTAGGGTTCTCAAATACGCTCCCGTTCTCAGTGTTAATTGTCTTAAATAACTCGGAAAAATTATCTTCAGCATATTATTTCCTGAGTACTTACATAGCAGTTTTTGCTGAAACAGAACCATTATTGTGGAACTTTACAGTGATGGAGTAGTTCGTCTTTTTCGACTAATGTCAGAATAACAGATTACTTGCCGCCCTTGTGTCCTACAACCGTATCTATTTCCTAATGGCAACATTAAATTCTAAGAAAAGCAATCTTAGGGCGTTCATATATGCTAGATTCAAGAATATGCTTATTATGACGAACTTTATATGCATTGCGGTTCCTTGTCAAAGCATCAGTAGAATCGAATGTCGTAAGATACAGATTTGCAGTTCACAGCTAGTTGTAAAGTGTCTTTGTGCAAGAGATTTCATCTGCTTCAAATATTTCGTATTTTCTTGCGCAACCTACGTAGGCATCAATGACCATTTGTGGTTCTTGTCCTGCTTAACAAGCCATTGACAAGCTCTAAATTTGAATCAAGCTTATGAGGTTATGGTAACATGAGTGGTGATTTTGTAATTCGTCTGTACAAATTTAGCAGAATACTAAGGATTACGCGCTCTTGTGCCATTGTGTATTAATACACAATTACAAATCTCGTTTAGAATTGTAGAAGTTGTACAGAAAATGGTTTCGGCAGTTATACAGAGATAATAGCAAAGTTTATTAAAAATCCGTATGATGCATTTGCCCTTGAATTTTAAGTGTAGATTTCTTCGTCTATCAGGTGTAAATGTGGTCGAATTAAATTAATCCATGATACAGGTTTCTTTCGTGAATTTGTGTTGTAATTCAATTTTACAATAAAATCCGTCAAGGACTAATTTTTTTTAAAGTTGATCAAGTTGATTTTACAATTAACCAAAGTATTTACTATCGAAATCTATATTTATATTTATTGCACTATAGAAAGGAGCGAAATGATGAAATTTAAAATATACTTCAATTTGGTGATATTAGTTGTGATTTTTTTGATTTTTAGTACTTCCATTTCAAATGCAGAGGAAACAGATTTACATGTAGAGGATATTGGCAATATTAATACAGAAGAAAGTGTTGAATTTCAGGATAATCAGGCTCAGCAGTATAGTGAAGATGAATCATCTAATACAGAAGTGGAAAACAGCTCAGAGACTAGTCCTAAGATGCATTTAATTGAGTCTTATAACAATCAAAGACATAGCATAAATAACTCTTGGATTAAAGAGAACGGTAACAGTTATTATGCAGATGATAATGGGAATTATGTTAAAGGCATATACGAGGTAGATAATGTAATCTATTATTTTGATCCTTCAACTGGAGCTCTTGTCAAATCTGCAGGATGGAGAGAATGGGGAAATAAAATATATTTCACAAATTCAGAAGGTATAGCATACAGGAATCGGTTCATAACTTTTGGACATCCTAAATTCTATATGGGAGCTGACGGATCTGCCCAAACAGGTATTTTTGTAACAAGTGACGGAAGTCTATATAATGCAGATGATAAAGGTGAGGTAATCCAAAAGGCTCAGTGGATTGAAAAAGATGGTAAGAGGTACTTTTCAAATTCAGAAGGTAAGCTTTACAAGAACCGATTCATAACTTTTGGACATCCTAAATTCTATATGGGAGCTGATGGATCTGCCCAAACAGGTATTTTTGCAACAAGTGACGGAACTCTATACAATGCAGATGATAAAGGTGAGGTAATCCAAAAGGCTCAGTGGATTGAAAAAGATGGTAAGAGGTACTTTTCAAATTCAGAAGGTAAGCTTTACAAGAACCGATTCATAACTTTTGGACATCCTAAATTCTATATGGAAGCTGATGGATCTGCCCAAACAGGTATTTTTGTAACAAGTGACGGAAGTCTATATAATGCAGATGATAAAGGTGAGGTAATCCAAAAGGCTCAGTGGATTGAAAAAGATGGTAAGAGGTACTTTTCAAATTCAGAAGGTAAACTTTACAAGAACCAGTTCATAACTTTTGGACATCCTAAATTCTATATGGGTGCTGATGGCTCTGCTCAAACAGGTATTTTTGCAACAAGTGACGAAACTCTCTATAATGCAGATGATAAAGGCGAGGTAATACAAAAGGCTCAGTGGATTGAAAAGGATGGCAAAAGGTACTTTTCAAATTTAGAAGGTAAGTTATACAAGAATCAGTTCATAACTTTTGGACATCCTAAATTCTATATGGGAGCTGACGGAGCAGCCATGACTGGAGTTTTCAAAGCGCCAAACAATCACAGCTATAATGCTGATGAAACTGGAGAGCTTATCAGAAAAGCGCAGTGGATAGAGCAAAATGGCAAGAGGTATTTCTCTAATGA